>Ga0256839_1004945_pt1 | contig 12634 bp, 12 predicted proteins | sample 354166metaG_FD_185968 | JGI IMG/M metagenome (GOLD analysis project Ga0256839, IMG submission 185968) | Hydrothermal vent microbial communities from Mid Atlantic Ridge, Atlantic Ocean - 354-166 | ecosystem: Environmental > Aquatic > Marine > Hydrothermal vents | place: Atlantic Ocean: Mid...
CTGGCCAGCGTGGTCTGGAAGGGGGTTGCGAGCAAGCTGGCGCATATGCCCGAAGCGGGGATGGAGGTGATCGCCACGGGGCGGCTCACGACCTTTCCCGGGCAGAGCCGCTATCAGCTGGTGATCGAATCCATTGCGCCGGCGGGCGTGGGCGCGCTGATGGCGATGCTGGAAAAGCGCAAGAAAATGCTGGCTGCCGAAGGGCTTTTTGCCAGCGAGCGCAAGCAGGCATTGCCCTATCTGCCCGGGGTGGTGGGGGTGATCACCTCGCCCTCGGGGGCGGTGATCCGCGATATTCTGCACCGGCTGCGCGCGCGTTTCCCGCGCAAGGTTCTGGTGTGGCCTGCGCTGATGCAGGGGGCAAAATGCGCCGAAGAGGTGGCGGCGGCGGTGCGGGGCTTTAATGCCCTTACGCCGGGCGGGGCTTTGCCAAGGCCGGATGTGCTGATCGTGGCGCGGGGCGGTGGCTCGCTGGAGGATTTGTGGGGGTTTAACGAGGAGATCGTGGTGCGCGCGGTGGCCGATAGTGCCATTCCTGTGATTACCGCTGTGGGCCATGAAACCGACACCACCCTGGTGGATTATGCCGCCGATCGCCGGGCACCCACCCCGAGCGCGGCGGCGGAAATGGCGGTGCCGGTGCGCGCCGAGCTGCTGGCCAGCCTTGCGGCGCTGGAGGCGCGTCGCGTATCGGCGATGGCGCGGCGGCTGGAGGCGGGCGGGCAAAGGCTGCGCGATCTGGCCCGCGCCTTGCCCCGCGCCGAGGGGCTTTTGAATGAACCCCGCCAAAGGCTGGATGGATTGGCCATGCGTTTGCCAAAAGCCTTGCTTGGCTTTGTGCAGCTCAAGCATTTACGGCTTTCAAGGGCTGCTCTTCGGCCTGCGGCTTTGCAGCAGGACCTAGCCCACAGGCGGCAGCGCCTGAGCGCCCTTGGCCAGAGCTTTTTGGCTATTGGCCCGCGCCAGATCGAGCAATGGCGGCGACAGCTGGCCGGGCTGGAGCGGATACGCCAGTCTTTAGGCTATGAAAACACCCTTAATCGCGGCTATGCGGTGGTGTGGAGCGGTGAGAAGGTCGTGACCAGCCAGAGCGCGGCGCAAAAGGCCCCTGCGCTGGAAATCCAGTTTGCCGACGGGCGGCTGGGGGTGCAGCCCAAGCCCAGGCCAAAACCGGCCATGCGCAAGCCCGAGCAGAAAAACCTGTTTGATTAAAACCCGAATTTCGGCCCTGTGCAAAGGATAGGCCTGGTATCCTGTCCGGCCAGCTCCAGCACGGTGGGCGGGCGGTCTGGGCGGTTATTGGTGCTGGTGATGGTTAACCCCTTATTCGAGGCGCTGACCTGCCAGCAATGCGGCCCATCGCCATTATCATAGATAAAGCAGATATCGCCTTTGACCTCTTCCCATTTTCCATTCACGCAGCTGCCATCTTGCGCCCGCCAGATCGAGCGGCGATCGGGCAGAAATTGCTCGGCCCCGAAAAACACACCGCCCTCGGTGAAATACATGGTGGTATTTTGCGAGAGCGCATCGAATTCATCGCCCGAAAGCACCTGCTGGGCCTGTGCGGCGCCGGCCATAAAGGCCAATATCAGCAAAGGCTTCATGGCAGGGCCTCCGGCATCAGCTGGCTGAGCAGGGCCGGGCCGCAGGCGACGGGGATGTCCGCTATGCGGGCGACCTTCTGGATGTTGTCTGTTGCCACCCCGTTATCCAGCCCGATGATGAATATCTCGCCATCCATCTGCTTGTGCAAAAAACAATCCTCGCCCGAGGCCTCCCATTGAAAGCAGAAAGCGGGGCCGTCCATGGCCCATGTGCCGCGATCACAGATCCCTGTAGCGGTGCGAAACAACACCCGGTTGCTATCCTTGCGATAGGCTTCAAGGCCGAATATCTCTCCGTCCAGCTCGTAAACCACGGTTTTGCCATTGGTCATTTCCTGCCAGGTCTCAAAGGAAATATCGGGGATATCGGCCAGCCGCCCGGACAGGGATTGGGCATGGGCAGGCAGGGCGAAAATGGCGAGCAGGGCCAGAACGGCTGCGCCCCGCTTCATCCCGCAACCTGCGGCGCCGGTAATGAAACCAGCCCGACCTCGCAGTAAAGCGGCGTGGGGCTGATATTTGAAATGGTTTCGATATTGCCGCGCCTCAGGCCGTCAATCACCAGTTCGGAAATATACTCCCCCTGAAAATCCACCCATACCGAGCAGACTTTTCCACTCCGGCTCCAGTCAAAACAAATGGTTTCTGCCTCGGCATACCATATGCCGGTGTCACAATTGATCTGCCCGTCCGCGCTCGGGGTTATCCATTCGATTACCACGCGATTGGTGCCCGGGCGATAATATTCCATATAAAGATCTTCGCCCATGTTATTATAGGTAATGGTATTTCCTTCGGCCATGGCGCGGAAATCGTCTTCGGTCATAAGATTGCCGAGGCTCATTTTCTTGCGCAGGGTTTCAAGGCTGTCTTGTGCGGCAAGCGGGGTAGCCAGCAACGCCAGGAAAAGGGACATGCGGATCATGGAATCAAACTCCTTAAAGTTGCCATATAACAGCAAATTCAGGGGGGGCTTGGCAAGGCTTTGCGCAAATGGGTCGATTTCAGGCGGTTTATGCGCGGTTTTCGGCTTGGGGCGCGGGCGGTCAGGCGCTATGCTGGGGCGAAGCATTAAAAAGGGTTCGATATGGCAGGCATGGCGACGCATCGGAAATCGGGCAAGGGGCGGGCATTCCCCAAGGGGCGGCAGCTGCAAGACGGGGCTTTGGCCGAGGTCTCCGATTTGTTGGAAAATCAAACGGTTAAGCGGGACCGGCTCATCGAATACCTTCACTTGATTCAGGACCGCTTTGGCGGGCTTTCGGCGGCGCATATCCGTGCCTTGGCCGAGGTGATGGCGCTGTCGGAAGCCGAGATTTTCGAGGTCGCGAGCTTTTATGCCCATTTTGATCTGTTGAAAGATGGCGAGGCCCCGCCGCCCTTTACCCTGCGGGTTTGCGAGTCACTTTCCTGTGAGATGGCGGGGGCCTCGGCGCTGTTTGCGGAGCTGGAGGTGAGGCATCCGGAAATGCGGGTGCGGCGCGCGCCCTGCATGGGGCGCTGCGAGGTGGCGCCTGTGGTGGCCGTGGGGCATCATCATATCGGGCAGGCGGATGCAAAATCGGTGCAAGCCGCCATCGGCAAGCCTTTGGTATTGCCCGATTACGAAGCGTTTGAAGCCTATCGCGAGGATGGCGGCTACCGGGTGCTGGAAGCCTGCCGCGCGGGGGCGCATAGCCCGGATGAAATGCAGGAGATGCTGCTGCAATCGGGCCTGCGCGGCATGGGCGGCGCGGGCTTCCCCTCGGGGCGGAAATGGAGCTTTGTGCGCGCGGAGGCAGGCCCGCGCTTTATGGCGGTGAATGCCGACGAGGGCGAGCCGGGCACCTTCAAGGACCGCTATTATCTGGAGCGCGAGCCGCATGCGATGCTGGAAGGCATGCTGATTGCCGCATGGGCGGTGGCGGCGGAAAAGATCTATATCTACCTGCGCGATGAATATCCCGAGATCCACCGGATTTTGAGCATCGAGCTGCAAGCCCTTGAAAATGCGGGGCTTGTCGCGCCGGATTATATCGAGCTGCGGCGCGGGGCGGGGGCTTATATTTGTGGCGAGGAAAGCGCGATGATCGAGAGCCTCGAGGGCAAGCGCGGCTTGCCCCGGCTGCGCCCGCCCTATGTGGCGCAAGCGGGCATTTTCGGGCGGCCCACCTTGGTGCATAATGTGGAAACCCTGCACTGGATCAGCAAAATCGCCCGCGGCGGGGCGGATATTTTCAAGAGCCACGAGAAAAACGGGCGCAGCGGGCTGCGCAGCTATTCGGTCTCGGGGCGGGTGCGCTATCCGGGGGTGAAGCTTTTGCCTGCCGGCTCTACCATTCTGGATATCATCAAGGCCAGCGGCGGCATGGCCGAGGGGCATGAATTTTATGCCTATCAGCCCGGCGGCCCGTCTTCGGGGCTGCTGCCGGCGCGGCTTGATCAGGTGCCTCTGGATTTTGATACCTTGCAGGAATATGGCAGCTTTATCGGCTCGGCGGCGGTGGTGGTGCTGTCAGATCAGGATAGCCTGCGCGATGCGGCGCTCAATATGCTGCGGTTTTTTGCGGCGGAAAGCTGTGGCCAATGCACGCCCTGCCGGGTGGGCTGTGAAAAGGCCGTGCGGATCATGGAAGATAAGTGGGATCGGCCTTTGCTGGAGGATCTGTGCGAAGCCATGGCAGAGGCCTCTATTTGCGGCTTGGGGCAGGCGGCGCCCAACCCGATATTGACCGTGCTGCGCTATTTCCCCGAGGCGGTTTAGGCGCTTTTCACGGGCCGCAAAGCGTATTAAGAAGGGCGGATAGGAGCTTACATGTCTTTTTTCTCGAAACTCAAAAAACGCCTGACGCGATCTTCCGATAAAATCGGGGTCGGGGTGCAGGCTTTGGTCGGGTCTGACGGGCCAAAGCGGGTGCTGGATGATGCCATGCTCGAAAGCCTCGAGGAGCTGCTGATTTCTGCCGATATGGGGGTGGAAACCGCGCTGAAGGTTTCGGCCAATATGGCCGAGGGGCGCTTTGGCAAGAAGCTCGGGGCCGACGAGATAAAACGCCTGCTGGCGGCGGAATGCGCGGCAATACTGGAGCCGGTGGCGCGGCCCTTGCCGATCTATAAAAAGCGGCCGCAGGTGGTGCTGGTGGTGGGGGTGAATGGCTCGGGCAAAACCACCACGATCGGCAAGCTGGCCAGCCAGCTTAAAGGCGCTGGTAAATCGGTGGTGATCGCGGCGGGGGATACCTTTCGCGCGGCGGCGGTGGAGCAGCTACAGGTATGGGGGAAGCGGGCGGGGGTGCCGGTATTGACCGCGCCGGAAGGCTCTGATCCGGCGTCATTGGCCTATGAGGCCATGGGAAAGGCCGAGGAAAGCGGCGCGGATATGCTGCTGATCGATACCGCCGGGCGGCTGCAAAACCGCGCGGACCTGATGGAGGAACTGGCCAAGATCGTGCGGGTGATTCGCAAGAAAGACCCCGATGCGCCACATAATACGCTTTTGGTGCTGGATGCCACTACGGGGCAAAACGCCCTTAATCAGGTGGAGATATTTACCAGAATTGCCGATGTCAGCGGCTTGGTGATGACCAAGCTTGACGGCACCGCCAAGGGCGGGGTGCTGGTGGCGCTGGCGGATCGCTTTGGGCTGCCGATTCATGCGATTGGCGTGGGCGAGGCGATCGAGGATCTTTCGCCCTTTGATCCGCAAGAATTTGCCAATGCCTTGGCAGGCATTGAGTGAGCGAGTGGCTGGTCGGGCTTGAGGGCACCGTTGCCGGAGGCTGGCTGGCCTTGGGGCTTGCGCTATTGGCGGCACTGACCCATGCGATATTTGGCGCGCTGCAAAAGGGCAAATTCGATCCGTGGCTGATGCGCGGCGCGATGGATGCCTCTTATGGCCTGATGGCCGCGCCTTTTGCGCTATTTGTGGTGCCGTGGCCCGAGCCGCATATGTGGCTGATTTTTGCCGGTATTTTTCCGATCCATCTGGGCTATAAGCTGTTTCAGGCCATGGCCTATTCGCGCGGGGCCTATACCGTGGTTTATCCGGTGGTGCGCGGCACGGGGCCATTGGTTACGGTGATTGCGGCGGGCTTTATCTTTGGCGAGCGTTTCAGCCTCGGGCAATGGCTGGGGGTGGCGATGCTGCTGGGGGCGATATTTGCGCTGGCTGGCTATAATCTGGGCCGCACCAGGGTCGATCGCGGGGTATTGTGGCAGGCTTTGGGGCTGGCTTTTATTACCGGATTATTCGTGGCGCTCTATACCACCTATGATGCGTATGGTATCCGCGCCACTGCCGATCCTTTCACCTTTCTGGCGTGGTTTTTCATGATTGACGGCATGCTGTTTCCGTTTATATCCGTCCGCCATTATCGCCGGATGGATAACCCGCCCGCGCTGGCACCGCTTATGCGGCGCGGGCTGCTTGGCGGTTTTGTCGCCTATGCCAGCTTTGGCTCTGTGATGATGGCGACGCGGCTCGATACGGTGGGGCAGGCGGCGGTGTTGCGCGAGACCTCGGTGGTATTTGCCGCGCTGATCGGCTGGATTTTCCTGAAAGAAAAGGTGGGACCGGTGCGCGGGGCGCTGATGGCCCTGATCGCGCTGGGCGCGGTGGTGGTGGAATTTGGCTGATCTGGCGATTGTCGGGGTGGAACCCTGTCTTGCAATCGGATAGTGTGCCGTAAAATTAAAGGAATGATGATGACCGAGAAGAAACAAAATCCGATCTTGAAGCTGGTATTGGAGATCGGTCCGATTATCCTGTTTTTTATTGCCTACCGTATGGCGCCCTTTCCCGAAGGGGCCAGCAGCGAGGAACGGCAGCTCGCACAGGTGATTTTTGCGACCGCTGTGTTTATTCCTGTTACGCTGGTGACCCTGGCCTGGTCCTGGTTTTCCACCGGGAAATTGCCCAAGATGGCGGTGATTACGGCGGTGATTGTGGTGCTGTTTGGCGGGCTGACGATCTGGCTGCAAGACGCGACCTTCATCAAGATGAAGCCGACCATTCTTTACCTCGCCTTTGGTGGGACCCTTGGCTTTGGCCTGCTGCGCGGACAAAGCTATCTGCGCTATCTGATGGGGGAAATGATGCCGCTACAAGACGAGGGCTGGATGATCTTTACCAAGCGTTTTGCCTTGTTTTTTATTGCCCTGGCCATCATGAACGAAGGGGTCTGGCGCAGTTTTGATACCGATATCTGGGTGTCATTCAAGACATTTTTCTTGCCGCTTTCCACCTTTGTATTTATCTTTTCACAGGTGAAGCTGTTTGAAAAATACGCGGTGGAGGACGAGGCGGAAAGCCCCGGGGAATAATTATTCCACCGGGTCAATGCCCAGTAGCGGCAATATCCGCTTGTTCAGAATGGAAGGGCTGATCGGGCCGGGGTAGCGCAATAATATCACGCCGTTTTCATCCACCACAAAAGTTTCCGGAATACCGGTTACCCCCCAGTCGATCGAGTTACGACCGTTCTGGTCCTGTCCGATTTTGAGAAAGGGATCGCCCAGCTCTTCAAGAAAGGCCAGCGCCTGGCTGGGCTGGTCTTTATAGTTGATGCCCAGAATGGGGATATCCATTTCCTTGGCCATCCGCTCCAGTATAGGCGCTTCTGCGCGGCAAGGGGCGCACCAGCTCGCCCAGAAGTTCACCAGCTTCACATTTGGCGCTCTGAAATCCGCATCCACCGGCGCGGGGTCTTCGCGCAGGTCCGTCAGGTTCACGCTTGGCACCACTTGGCCGATCAGCGCCGAGGGCAGGGCATTGGGGTTTTCACGTTGCAACCCCAGATAAAACATGGCCGCAAGCCCGAAAAAGATCGCTGGCGGAGCGAGGAGAAAGTAGTTGAATCGCTTTTTCGGGGTTTCTTCCGTCATGGTTTCCGGCCTTTCTGTTTTTCTTCCAGTTTGGCGAGGGTGTCTTTGCTTTTGCGTGCCTCTTTCAGGGATTGAATGATCACCCCCCCGAGGAGGATAAACATGGCAGCGTAGGCGGATAGCACAGGGATGGCATATTTGCCGAGATCAGGATACATCAGGCCTCTCTTGCCCTAAGGGCGGTTATGCGACGATTGCGAATTTCGGTGCGGGTGCGCAGCAAAAGCAGGGTGAGGAATAGCAGCAGAAATCCGACGCCGGCCAAAAGCAGCGGCCAGGCATAGCTTGGATCAAGCGGTGGTTTTTCCACCACCTCGCCATTTGGCAGCGGCACCAGCACCAGGGATTTCCCCTGATGTAGCCCCTGGTTCCAGAATTCCACCGCATAGCGGGATACAACGGCAAATACCGAGCCGATCATGCACAGGATCGAAGTGAGATCGGCGGCCTTTTCGGCTTCGTCTATTGCGGCCCAAAGGGCGATATAGCCGATATAAAAGATAAACATGATCAAAAACGCGGTGAGCCTCGGATCCCATACCCACCACGTGCCCCAGATCGGTTGGCCCCATACCGCGCCGGTGATCAGGGCAATCAGGGTCATGATCGCGCCGACAGGGGCGGCGGCCTTGGCGGCCAGCGCCGATACATGGTGCCGCCGGATCAGCCAGATCAGCGAGGCGACAAACATCATAAAATATATGTTGATCGCCAGAAAGGCGCTGGGCACATGCACAAAGATGATCTTTACCGTGGCCCCTTGCTTGTAATCATCTGCGGTGAAGAAAAACCCCCATATTAGCGCGGGGATAAGAGTGAGGGCGGTCGCGGCCGCAAAATACGGCAGCAGCTTCCCTGAAAGGCGCATGAAACGCACCGGATTTGCGAATTCCCAAATAGACATATTCGCTGTTTACCCCTGATGCCGCAGAGGCGCAATCGGCATTCGGTCACAGTTTGGTTAGGGGGTCGAAAAACCTGTAACCGAATGGGTGATGCCCGCCCTGCCCAAATTACTGAACGATGGTTCATTTCTGTTTGCCAAACCGGCAATATAGATTTATCAACACCTGAAGGTGCCAAAAAGACGCCGCTACAATTTCCGAGGGGTGTTTATCACCAATGGCCTTTGGGCCAAGCATTCGGGAGTCTATATCATGGGATATCGGGAAACGTATAAAAGCTGGCAGGATAACCCCGAGGGGTTCTGGATGCAGGCCGCAGAGGCGATTGACTGGATCAAAAAGCCGGTCCGCGCGCTGGATGATCGCAACGCGCCGATGTATCAGTGGTATGGCGACGGGGTGATGAACACCTGTTATAACGCGCTGGACCGGCATGTGGAGGCGGGGCGGGGCGATCAGGCGGCGATCATCTATGACAGCCCGATCACCGGTGCGAAGGCCGGGATTTCCTATGCAGAGATGCTGGAGCGGGTTTCCCTGCTGGCGGGGGCCTTGGCGCGCAAGGGCGTAGGCAAGGGGGATCGCGTGCTGATCTATATGCCGATGGTGCCCGAGGCCTTGGAGGCGATGCTGGCCTGCGCGCGCCTCGGTGCGGTGCATTCGGTGGTGTTTGGCGGCTTTGCGGCCAACGAGCTGGCGACGCGCATCAATGACGCCACTCCCAAAGCGGTGATCGCGGCGAGCTGCGGCATAGAGCCGGGACGGGTGATTGCCTATAAGCCCTTGCTGGACGAGGCGATCGAGATTTCCAGCCACAAACCCGATTTCAGCGTGATTTTGCAGCGCGAGCAGCTAATCGCGGAGCTGGGCGAAAATGACTATGAATGGGAAGCCTTCAAGGCAGGGGCCGAGCCTGCGCCCTGCACCCCTGTTGGCGGGGCGGATCCGCTTTATATCCTTTATACCTCGGGCACCACAGGCCAGCCCAAAGGTGTGGTGCGGCCCAATGGCGGCCATGCGGTGGCGCTGCACTGGACCATGAAAAACATATATAATGTGGAGCCGGGCGAGGTATTCTGGGCGGCTTCCGATGTGGGCTGGGTGGTGGGGCATAGCTATATTTGCTATGGGCCGCTTTTGGCGGGGGCCACGGCGATTGTGTTTGAGGGCAAGCCCGTGGGCACGCCCGATGCCGGCACCTTTTGGCGGGTGATCGAAGAGCATAAGGTGGTGAGCTTTTTCACCGCGCCGACTGCCTTCAGAGCCATCAAGCGGGTCGATCCCGAGGGGGAGTTTTTGAAGAAATACGACCTTTCCAGCCTGAAGGCGCTTTTCCTTGCCGGAGAGCGCGCCGATAGCGATACCATCCTCTGGGCGCAAAACCAGCTCGGCGTGCCGGTGATCGACCATTGGTGGCAAACCGAAACCGGCTATTCCATCGCCGCCATTCCGATGGGGCTGGAGGCGCTGCCGGTCAAGCTCGGCTCGCCCGGCGTGCCGATGCCGGGCTTTGATGTGCGGGTGCTGGGGGAGGATGGTCACGAGTTGCCCAAGGGCGAAATGGGGGCGATCGCGATCAAGCTGCCTTTGCCACCGGGCACGCTTGGCGGGCTATGGCAGGCCGAGGCGCGTTATAAATCCGCCTATCTGGAGACATTCCCCGGCTATTACGAAACCGGCGATGCGGGGATTATCGACGGGGACGGCTATCTTTATATCATGGCGCGCACCGATGATGTGATCAATGTGGCGGGGCACCGGCTGTCTACCGGCGCGATGGAGGAGGTGCTTTCCTCCCATCCCGATGTGGCGGAATGCGCGGTGATCGGGGTGGCGGACCCGCTCAAGGGGCAGCTGCCGCTCGGGTTTTTGTGCCTGACCTCGGGGGTGGAGCGGACCGAGAGCGAGGTGGTGGCCGAGTGTGTAAAGCTTGTGCGCGAGAAGATCGGACCGGTAGCGGCCTTCAAGCTGGCCTGCGTGGTGGAGCGCTTGCCCAAAACCCGCTCGGGCAAGGTTTTGCGTGGCACCATGGCCAAAATCGCCGACGGGGAGGCCTGGAAAATGCCGGCCACCATAGACGACCCCGAAATCCTGCAGGAAATCACCGAAGCGCTTCGGGCAATGGGCTTTGCCAGGGGAGGCAAGCCGACGTGAAGCGATGATTCAAGGCTGGCAACAGGGATACCTCAACAAAACATTAATCAATTCATGATGTTAATCCATGATTAGCAATTCCGGAATGCCGGTAAAAAGGCTCGATTGCAAAATGAAAATACCGGGGCATTTCTTGCAAAATGCAATGGCCGAACACTTTGTTTTTTGTATTTTGCAACAATTTATTGAGGATATGCAGTGGAAAATCCGGCAATAGATTTGCAGCTCCTGTGGTATACGGTTCGGGGGGACTGAAAGGAAAAGACTATGACCCGCAAGAGTAAATTATTGATATTGGCGATTTTCGCCCTGATCGGCGGAGGCGCGGCCTATTTCGGTGCCGGCATGACCAATAGCGAAGGGCAGGTGGAAGCTTCTGATGCCATAGAAGCTTCGGATGATTATACCCGTTTGGCGATGGAGGCCGATGACCGGCAAACCCTGCTGACTTTGAGTGGCGGGCCAGACGGCACGGAAATAACCCTCACAGAGCGGGCGCTCATGGCTATGCCCCATGTCTATATCAAAACCAAAAATGAATTTGTCGATGATGTAACAACCTTTTCCGGCCCGCTTGCGAGGGATGTCATGGCGTTGCTTGATGTTGATGGTTCGAGTGTGGTGTTGACGGCGGTAAACGATTACTCTGTAGAAGTGCCGCTAGAGGATTTTGTTAAATATGATGTGGTCTTTGCCATGGCCGCGGATGGCGAGCGTTTTTCCCGCAGGGATAAAGGCCCGCTCTGGGTGATTTATCCGATGTCCGATTTTCCGGAGTTGCAGGATCCGGTCTATAATGCCCGCCTGATCTGGCAATTGGTCAAGGTGGAATTGAAATAGGTGGGCTGGAAATCCGGATACTCCAAATTCCTGTTTGGTGGCGTCATTATTGTCGCCATCGCTCTGGCTGCGTTTGGTTTCATCACCTTTCAGCGCAATCTGGATGCGATGCGTCAGACCAGTCAGGAGAATATCGCTTGGTCGGCGGCGCAGCTGGAGCGGGAGCTGACCCGCTTCAGGGATTCCTTGGGGAGCTCGCGCGCTGGCGCATCCAATTCGACCGCCGAAATCAACCAGCGCTTTGATGTGCTCTGGAGTCGCGTGGCGATTTTTCAGCGTGGCAAAGTCGGAGAGCGGCTTCGCGAATATGACCGCGAGAGCAATGTCATTCCGCGGTTATTGGCGGAAATGAAGCGGCAAGAGGTGCGGGTTGTAAGCATTTCAAGCTTTGATTTCAACAGTCTGGCAGAGATCCAGCAAGCATTTTATCCCTTTGCTACCGAATTGCACGAGCTGAGCTTGCGGGTGACGACGGGAGAAGAGGAAAAGGCTGCGCTGGTGCGTGCGCAATTCCGGAGCGGAGCCAATTTTGCCCTTTATGCCAGTATTGCCACGGTAGCTCTCGTGATCGCTGCTTTGATCTATTTTGCCATCGAGGGGCGAAGCTATCGCAAGCTTGCGGCGCGAAATCATATATTGGCCGAGCGTTTCAAAACAGCCAGCGAGGTTAAATCCAGATTTCTGACCATGATGAGCCACGAGCTGCGCACACCGATGAACGGGGTGTTGGGGCTGTTGGCACTGGCACGACAAAGTGAAAACGGGGCGGAACGGGAAGAATTGCTGGAGCAAGCGGGACAATCAGCGAACCGGATGCTGGAAATGCTGACCGATATCCTTGATTTTGCAGCGCTGGAAAATGATCGTTTTGAAGCCGATATCAGGCCTTTTTCCACTGAAAACCTGCTGCAGGCTTTACGGGAGATTCTGGGGCCGGTGGCGCGGCAAGCCGATATCCGGTTTTCTGTGGGCGTAAAGGGAGATATCCCGCCCTGTCTGAGCGGAGACCTGACCCGCCTGCGGCGAAGCTATTCCCTGATGATTACCTATTTCCTGGAGACGGCAGGCGCGCAGGATATCGAGGTGGTGTTTTCGTATGATGCCGGCCGGTTATGCGCCCGGATTCTGGTGGATTATCTGGATGGCGGCTGGTCTCCCGAGCTGATCTTCGGCGAAACCTGCGAGAGCGATGACCGTTTTGCCTCCGAGGTGCTGGGGCCTTCAGTGGCGCGCACGCTGGTGGGCAAGATGCAGGGGGAAATTCGG
>Ga0256839_1004946_pt1 | contig 12629 bp, 14 predicted proteins | sample 354166metaG_FD_185968 | JGI IMG/M metagenome (GOLD analysis project Ga0256839, IMG submission 185968) | Hydrothermal vent microbial communities from Mid Atlantic Ridge, Atlantic Ocean - 354-166 | ecosystem: Environmental > Aquatic > Marine > Hydrothermal vents | place: Atlantic Ocean: Mid...
TTGCTCGTAATGGTTTAAGAACATCTATCTTTTCCCCGAAGTATGCCCGAAAAGAAAAAAGAGATCCTTTATCCCCTACAAAATATAAAATATGTGTCTTCTTATCATAAGTTACATCAGAAAGTTCCGCAAGTTTTACACCTTGAATGCTATCATAGAAAAGTTCTTTTTGATCTAGGATTTTAATACCCATAAAATGGTTGTCTATGAGTTTAGGAGCTATATTGATAGAAGAAACGCCTGCCTGAAGAAACAGGCAGAAAGAAAAAAGAAAAAATACTATTCTCATTTAATCTCGGTTTTGTCTTTTTCTGGGAAAAAAAATACCATAATTATAATGATAACAAAGGCTAAGTCAATAGCAACATCGGCGAAATTAAATACAGCAAAGTTAAATCCGCAATGCCAAGCAACATAGTCTACTACACCTTCGTGTATAAACCTATCATACACATTACCTAATGCTCCACCCACCAATAATCCTGCAGGAAAAGCATAACGCTTTAAATACCCCTCTTTAAAGATTATAAAAAGTATTACTGCAATTAATACAACCTGTATCCACTTTAAATAAGACCCCAAAAACTCAAACATGGAAAATGCCACACCTTTGTTGTAGTGCAATTCCAAATTTATACACTCACCTGCGCGGTAATAACCATCAACAAAAAGAGTTTTAATATTTTGATCTATAATAAATGTTCCAAGTAACACAAGAAAAAAAATAAAAAAATTTCGCATTAAGCCAATACTCTCTTGAAAAAAGTCTTACATTCTTCCATCGTCTTTTCTAATACTGCTTCATCTTTGCCTTCAAGTAAAAGACGTATCTTATTCTCTGTTCCCGAATAACGGAACAAATGTCTCATTCCAAGACTCTCAATTTTCTCTTTTAGCTTATCTAATCCCTCTATTTTTTCCAATGGTTTCTTGTCATCTATTGAAAGGTTTAGTAAAAGTTGGGGATAAGACTCATAAGGGTTGAACACTTCACTCGCTTTTTTATCTGTTTTTACCAAATATGCTAGTGCTTGCAATGCAGAAGAAAGACCATCACCAGTTTTTGCATAATCAGCAAATATCACATGTCCACTCTGCTCCCCACCAAAATTCATTTCATTTTCTTGCATCATATTAACAACATGTTTATCACCAACCGCAGACCTTAGTAACTTAAGTTTATTCGAAGTCAAATACTCATCAAGTCCTTGGTTACTCATAACAGTAGCAACCATGCCCCCACCTTTCAAAAGTCCTTGATTATTGAGATGTACCGCAAGCACTCCCATTAACTTGTCTCCGTCAACAACTTCACCTTTTTCGTCCACTAGCACTAACCTGTCTGCATCCCCATCAAGTGCTATGCCTATATCTGCTCTCTTATCACGTACTACTTTAGCAAGGTTCTCAGGGTGCATCGCCCCACATCCTTCGTTAATGTTAAATCCATCTGGCGTATTGCCTATCACAATTACTTCAGCACCTAGCTCTTGCAAGATAGTAGGACCCACGATATACCCTGCACCATTTGCACAATCTATAACCACACGCTTACCCCATAAAGTTAAAGTTCTTGGAAACGAATTTTTAATATGTACAATATACCTACCTATCACATCATCAATACGCTTGGACTTGCCTATCTCTTTATCTATTACTTGTGATTGTTCTATCAAGGCATCGTTATTATAGATAGCCTCAATCTCTTCTTCTCTGTCTTTATTCAATTTATTTCCAGACCAATCAAAGAACTTAATTCCGTTATCATAATAGGGGTTATGTGATGCAGATATCATGATTCCAGCATCACAACGCATACTCGCTGTTAAAAAAGCAATAGCTGGTGTTGGCATGGGCCCTATTTGTATCACATCAAACCCTACAGCAGTTAAGCCTGAGACGATAGCATTTTCTATCATATAGCCACTACGTCTAGTGTCTTTACCAACAAGAATTTTCCTTGTTCTTGAAGATTTTTTAAAATAAATCCCTGTTGCCATAGCAAGTTTCATAGCATTTACTGCACTGACTTTTTTACCTGCTTTCCCCCGCACACCATCTGTTCCAAAAAGTTCCACGATATTTCCTTAACTATATTAATTAAGTCTAATTTTACCAAAAATATTTAATATCACAATTAATCACTATATTAATAAATCTTTAATCTATATTTAGCTATCATTCGCGAACTATTTTTCACTAACTAAAGTGATAACATACACCTAATACATTTGAAGTAAGGAAAACATTATGGCAAATAACAAGTCAGCAAAAAAGCGTATTTTAGTAACAGCTAAAAAAACAGAGAGAAACAGATATTACAGAACAAGAATTAAAAATATCGTTAAAGCAGTCCATGAAGCAGTAGAAGCTTCAGACAAAGCAGCCGCAACAACTGCATTTACAGCAGCAAATAAGAGCATCCACTCACTTGTAAGCAAAGGTTTCCTTAAAAAAACCACAGCTGCAAGAAAAGTTAGCCGTCTTCATAAAATGGTAAATGCAATAGCATAAGTAAATCTATGTTTTACGCTACTAACTTAGCCTTTAGGGGCTAAGTTAGCTCATTCGACTTGTCAAATTTAACTCACTTTGCTACAATTCCTTTTAAAATCCAATATAAAGTCATTCTATGTTCAAAGACAAACTCAAACCTTTTATAGACAGACACGATGAAATCACAAGACTTCTAAGTTCACCAGATATCGCTTCAGATATTTCTCGTATGACTGAACTTAGTAAAGAACAGTCTGGACTCAATGAACTCGTAGCACAAGCAAAACTTTACATAGAAACAGCCGATGCCATAGAAGAGAACAAAGAGTTAATAAAAGATGAGGAACTAGGTGACCTTGCCAAAGAAGAACTGGCAGAACTTGAACCTATGCTGCCACAGCTAGAGGCAGACATCAAGATACTCATGCTCCCAAAAGACAAAAATGACGACAAGAACATCATACTAGAGCTTCGTGCTGGAGCAGGTGGAGATGAAGCCGCGTTGTTTGTGGCAGATGTTTTTCGTATGTACTCACGTTATGCAGAACAAGCAGGCTGGAAAATAGACATTATGAGTACTAGTGATGGTACAGCAGGTGGATATAAAGAGCTCATCGCACAAATCTCAGGCGAAAATGTCTATGCTTTGCTCAAATACGAAGGAGGCATCCACCGTGTACAACGTGTCCCAGACACAGAAACACAAGGACGGGTACACACTTCAGCCATCACGGTTGCTGTCATTCCAGAAGTGGACGATGTCGAAGTTGACATCAAACCAAATGAGATAAAAATGGACACCTACCGTTCAAGTGGTTGTGGTGGACAGTCGGTCAACACTACAGACTCTGCTGTACGTCTCACGCACCTCCCTACTGGCATCGTTGCAGCCATACAAGATGAAAAATCACAACATAAAAACAAAGCAAAAGCCATGAAGGTACTCAAAGCAAGAGTGTATGAACATATGTTACAAGCAAGCTTAGATGAATCTGCAAGCCAAAGAAAGCTACAAGTTGGTTCGGGTTCACGCTCAGAGAAGATACGAACCTACAACTACCCTCAAAACAGACTCACAGACCACCGCATAGGACTCACACTTTACGCACTAGATGACATCATGAGTAACGGTACACTTAAACTTGTATTTGAGCCTCTTATGGCACATGCAAGAACTGAAGCTATTAAAGAAGCTGGGCTCTAACCCATGTCAACTTTTTCTAAGCTCTCTTCAGAAGATAACCTACAAGAGATTATCAAGACTGCCTTTGATACAAAATTGCCTGTAGATGGAGCCTGGGGCTACACACAGGCCCTAGCAACTGTTCTTTCCCCTTCTGATATACCAATCATACAATTAGAGCATATGTTCGCCTCTATGCGTGCCTATGTTGAGATGAATATGACGAAAAATAAAGAGGAACGATATGCAAGTATTAATCTCAAGGAACTCTCCAGAGAAGAGAAAAACTTAGGTAGTGAAAATTATCATAAAATAAGCTATGAAATTACTGCCATTAAAGAGTCTCTTTATGCAGCCTTTATCAAAGAGTATAAAGAGAATTATGGAAAAGAATCATTTGATTTAAATGCACACTTTAAAAAAAGAAAAGAATCTACACTTCATAGAGAAGTGATACATTGGTTTAAAGTAAACTAATTCTTCTAGGCACCCGAAACCTTTTATCATAAAAAAATACCTCGTTAGATATTCATGTATAATAAATCCCTATACCGCCTAAGCAGTATAGTTCAAAATCAAAGTATTTAATCTACTATTTAATTTTTTTGGATGCAAAAAATGATTCACCCTTAAGTTGTGTATATGTGATTTTAAGTTCGTCACCTTTTTTACCTGCAAATGAAAATTTAACCAATGGGTTTTTAGACAAAAACTGACTAGTTGATACATCATAAACTACTTTATCTCCTACTGTTCCAGTAATATGAGTAATAAAGTTTGCTTCAACACCTTTTTTCTTTGCTTGATCATAAGTAAGCATTTTATGAGAGATAGATACTTTGGCTTTTACAACGCCTGCTTTCTCTTTTGCTTTTATTTTCATTTTTACTTCTGTTGGAGCTGCTACTGCTGGAGCTTCTGCCATTGCCGATGTTGCCACAAGTGCAATACTTGCAAGTGCTAAAATTAATTTTTTCATGTATGTTCCTTTTATAATAGTTCTATATACAGTAAAGGGATTAACCTTCACATCCACCAAGTGCCACTTCTAATGTAAGTTTCTTAGAGTAAAATTTACCGTCTACACCTTCAACAATCGCTGTAATTGAACCAGATTTTTTCATTTTAATTTTCATAGCAAAATCTGCATTTGCACCTTCTGGTACATTAAATACTGCTACAGTAGCTTCCGGGTTTGCATCTTGAAAAATAGCAACTGATTTTGCAGGTATATCAGTCTTCACAGAAACGGGTATCGCCCCACCATTACTTGCAACTTTTGGAGCCTTGAGCTTAATCTCGCCCTCCGCAGGAGTAATATCCCCATAAAGTGCTTTAATCGCTGTTGGTACATCCTGTGCTGTCCATACATCTGGTTTATCAACTCTATAGTCTACAGCACTAAGGCTTACTGTCATTGCTGCTACTGCAACAAGACTTAAAATACTTTTCTTCATTTTTTTCCTTTTTTGTTTTTAAATACAATCGAGAATGATTTCTCATCCTCATATTCTATCATAACTATTCTTTGTATAATAATTGTGATAATTTTAACTTATTTAGAATTCTCTATCATATAATCTACAACTTCTTTCAAATCTGCATCACTTAATGAAGAGCCACCCTTAGGAGGCATGCCATTTACACCGTTAATGGTATTGGCAATCACTGTATCAAGCCCTTTTTTAAGCGTAGCTTCCCAAGTTTTTTTATCGCCTACTGCAGGAGCTCCCATTGCATCTGTTGCATGACATACTGCACAAGACGCATCATAGTTACTTTTGCCTGGATGTACATTTTTATCTTCTTTAGCTTCTGGCAATACCTTCTTTGAAGATAATGGTGGGTTAAAATCTGTCAATGCAAACTTAATACGTTGCACTTCAGGATTACCCTCAAAACAATCTTTCATACATCTAACACCATTACCATAGTTCAATGGATTGTTAAAATATTCACGTGCATTGTCTTGACCTTTTGGCCCGTCTATCTTAGGTTCAAAACCATCCACATTTGGCATTATAATTTTCAAAAATTTTTCTCTATCAAGGACATAATCTTCATCGACTTCAACACCATCTATGGACATTTCATTCACATGAATGATATATGCAGAAAGTGCATATGTTTCTTCTATGCTCAAAGATAATGGTGCTTGATGAGGCATGCCTGTTCTAATGTACCACCATAAGGTACTTGCATGTGGCCAGTTAGAACCAAAGGTGCGCTGTGGACCATCTGCATCAGGATCAGTACGTTGATTCATAAGTGTCTTTTGCATCTCTTCAGCGTTACCTGCTGTGAGTCTAGGGTACAATCCTGCTCCTGCACCAAAGTCACCGTGACAAGACAAACACTTCTCTTCATACACTTCATCTCCAAGCTCAACAGACCCAGAACCTTCAGGAAGTCCTGTGCCATCTGGCATCACATCAATATCCCAAGCTTTTTGTTCATTGGCTGTGGCAGTTTTACCCTTGTTAAATGGAGTTCTATGTGCTTTTTCATTTACGTGATATGCACCTGTTTTACCATTAACAATAGGGTAAACTACTCCACCATCAACAACAAGTTTTCCATTATGTTCATAGGTTTTCTTTATGCTATCCGAAACAAGTGCTTTTGCTGCACCTACAGCATTTACCTCTCTATCTGTAAACCCTTTTGTATCCATTGTCCCAGATGCTATAGCTGTACCCATAAATACAAACGATGCGAACATCGTAGTTGTAACAATTTTTTTATGATAAGATTTGTACATTTGTTACCTCCCCTTTTGTATCTATTTCCCACGTATGAATTGCATTTCTATGGTAAACACCTTCTATCCCTACTGCTGCTCTTTCATTTTTGACAGAAGGCTGAACATGCCCTGCATCATCACTTGCACGTGAACTAAGTAACATTGGTTTACCCGTATACTTATGCATAAGTGAAAATCTAGTCCAAGCTTTTTCTAACACTAAACCTTTAAGTGATGCTTCTTCCCAGTTTTTACCGCCATCAAAGGATACATCAACATTTGTAATCGTACCCATACCAGACCATGCCAAACCTTCTATCTCTATCATTTCTCCAACCTTAATGTCAGACCATGGCTTCTCAGGACATGGAGAGGTCACAACAGAGTTTACTTCATTTGCATAGAAATGTTGTATAGCTTTTCCTGTATGTTTCAATGCAGTATATTTAGAAGTTTCTTCTTTTGCATAAAATGGTTCAGCAGCAAACTCTAATCTATTTAGCCATTTCACACATAAGTTAGCTTCCCAACCTGGTACAACAATTCTTATGGGATATCCTTGCTCAGGACGCAAGGCTTCACCATTTTGTCCCCAAACTATCATCGCATCATCAAGTACTTTATCTACAGGAATAGTTCTTCCCATATGAGAAGCATCATTACCCTCTGCAAGCATCCATTGTGCTTCAGGTTTAAGCCCTAAGTCTTTAAGAATATCTTTAATGTACACCCCTGTCCACTCAGCACAAGACATAAAGCCCTTTGCAAACTGAATAGAGTTAAACTGAGGACCTCGCCACTCTGGACCCCCATTGGCTGGACATTCAAGAAAATGAATTCTAGATACATTAGGGTATTTTTTTAATTGTTCCATTGTTAAAACAATTGGTTTTTCAACAAGCCCATGAATCATAAGTCTATGCTGATTTGGATCTATCGTTGGTGTACCACCATGGTGTCTATTGAAGAAAAGACCATTGGGGGTGATGATACCACTCAAATCCTGTATAGGAGATACAGCAATCGATGCTCTCATATTCCCTGATGACAATATCTCTGCTGATCTTCTTGTGACTTTATGTTCATAAGGCGAAGGCTGTCCATATAAATTTACATTGACATCATCACCCCACTTAAGTGCCCATGGTTTCTCTTCCATTATATGAGGATCATCCTCTGGGTTTGCCTTTATATGTTCGTTTGCATTTATACTAGTAGGTACCACAACACTTGCTGCTGCTAATGCACTTACAGAATACGCTGCTGTTTTCTTAAAAAAGTTTCTTCTTGATGTTTGCTCTGATACTTCAGCAATAACTTCGAGTTCTTTTTTAGATACATTGTCTATATTATTCATTTTTCCTCCTTGATTAATTTTGAGCTGACTAAAATATACATACTTAAAATATACTTTTAATCTAAAGTAGTCTGTCCTTAAGTATATAGGAATAAAATAAAGATAATAAGTAATAGTATTAATTCATGCATAACTTTAGTCATATTCGCTATTCTTTATTGCACTTACCCTCAATATATATCATAAATATATATTGATACAATAAATACTATATATGATTCTTATTTTGTTAGGCACGGCAAGCAAAGCACATCAATAAATGCTCTAGTATAATATAGATTTCCATCTATGTCCTCAATAACCGCCAATAAAGTACCTCTCATCTCTACAGCAATATCTATTTCATACTCCAAAACCTCTTCACCTTTTGTATCAAATACCGCTATGAGCGTCTGTGGATTTTTATCATAAAATAACGCGAGACTTTTGGCTTTTATTTTAGAAGATATTTGTATAGTAACCTGCTTTGGGTCTCGTACAAGTCCTTTAGCAAGATAAAGGTCAATTTTATTACTCTTCTCTAGTTTAGAAAATTTTTCTTTTCCATATATATCAAGTGCTGCTTGATTAATATCGCTTGACTCCCAAGCTTTAGGATGCGTTTCCCTAAAATCCACAGCAAAAATACATGAAGCCAAAACAATATATACCCACATAAACTTTAAGCTAAATGAGTTCACACTGCCCTACCTAAAATACGATTGATGATACTTTGCCGTAGTACTACGTTCTTCTCTTCCTTTGCACTTTGCTCTAAAGCCAAGGTACCACCACCATCATCTTGACTATACCTCATAATAAAATACACAGCTTCTGCTAAAACATGCTCTTGTATTAGATCATCATCCACTTCAAGTGCTGAAAAATATTCATTGTCCCATAATGCCCCCATACTCATCAATGCTAGTGCATTTATATTTTCTTCGTGAGACAAATGTGATTGAGGGTGCATGGCTTCTTGGTATTTTGCCATAGCATGCGTCACCTTCGCCGCAACATTACCACCAGTTATTGCAGCGGCCAGTTCTATTGCATCGCGTAGAGGCATATCCATTTGTCGATGTTGTATTACAAGTTCATAAAATGATTCCAGGGTATTGGTGTTATTCATAATCTCTCCTAGCCTTATATCCACAATATAATACAAAAATACTTTATTTTCAAGCTAAAGTAGCATATCGAGTTTTCCTATAGTCTTTTATGGTACAATTTTCAAAATATAAACCTCTAGTCTCAAAAGGAGCAGTATCTTGAAACCAATTGGTAAAATAACTCAGCTCTTTATATCTAAACAAGGACATTCTGCACGTATACGTAAAAAGACATTAAGTCTCAATGCCCTGGGCATCAAAGACGACAAGTTCTACAATAAAGACACACAAAGATCCATCCTTATGACCTCACAAGATAGTTACACACTTATGGAGCAACACAATATCACTGTGCCATACGGAACACTAGGAGAAAATATACTTATAGATTTTAATCCCTACCATTTAAAGCCTGGTACACAATTCAAAGTAGGTGAAAATGTGCTACTTGAGATTAGTCAATACTGTACTATCTGCAACCATCTCTCTGCTATAGACGAACAACTACCCAAACTACTTAAAAATGATAGGGGAATTTTTGCAAAGGTGTTAAAAGAAGGTGTTATCGCCCAAGGCGATAACATTTACATGTTCTAAAGTAAGATTATTTTTTAGTCAGTTTTTTCAAAATACTTTCAAAGTCTTTTTGTGCAGCCATAAGCACATCAATAGACTCTTTATCGTCTATCCCTATTGCAGCAATCCACTTATGTACAGATGGAAATGCCATATGCATTTTGTTTTCACCTTTTTTCTGATACATATATACAGAGCAAGGTGCAAATGCTCCTGCTTCTGGATGTGTTTTTGCAACCACATAAATGACTTCTAGCTTGCAAATAGAATATGTATCATAATAGTTGTATGCTGTAATATTATTCTCTTCAAAATCATACCCTAGGTCAGTGAACCCCGCCAATATAAAACCACTAGGGGCAAGTGAGCCCTCAAATTCCATTTGGAAATCATCTTTCACATCTTCCCAGTCTTCATCTTCTGCTATATCTAGTGTCGCCCTAGCTATGAGATCACCCGTAGGTTTTTTCATTTTATACTTCACCGTATCTAATGCACCTTTTGGCATCGCTGTATGAAGTGCAGTAGCAATAGATTTACCAAGAGCTACTATCTCTACATTGTCTTCAGGAATATTCATCATTCTAGCACTCGCACTTGCAGACAAAAATGCCACAGAAATAGTCTTCGCACCCTTTTTAACATAAATCGACATACTCATAGGTGTAAACAGTCCTATTTTAGGATACTTTACAGCCAAGTTACGCACTGTATCTTTTCGGTAAACAGTAAATAAATTGTACACATCAAAACTAGTCTCTTTAAACGTTGTTACAAATGGAGCATTCATATCTCTATGCTCTGATATAAAAAACCCTTCTTTCATAAAAGCTTCTTCTATACTTTTAGGGGTTATTTTTCCATCTGTATTATCAGCTGTAAATATCTGTACATCTTGTGTAGCTATATCTGTCTGAAATGTTGTAGCAGTTTCAGGTTTTACATCATTTACAGCTTTAGTTTCTACTGCCATCAATCCCGTTGATACACATAATGTGAGCAATAAGCCTTTAATTAATTGTTTCATAATAATCCTTTTTCTCTTAAGTCTATGATATACACAATTACACTAAACTTCTTTTCACTAAATACTTTAAATAGTGTAAAGAAGAAAAGTGAGCTATTTGTATATTGTATGAAAGTCGACAAAGGGGATAAATCCCTTCATCAAATATTTTAGAATCTATATCTAATATAAAATCTTAAATCTTGTGCTGATTCAACAACATTAGGCAAGAAAAGTGCTGCACCAGCCATTTCTCCTGCAGTTTGTTGTGCTTGAGCTTGTGGCATATTTTGTGCCATTAAATTACCCGTTACCACTCCAATGTTGTGTGCTCCATTTGCATCAACGGTTCCACCCAAGGCAGTAAATGCATTAGCCGCATTTTTCATGTCTTCAATCTTGTTGGTTCCACCTGAGAAATTTCCAAAAAATCCATTACTTCCTGTATAATCATAATCAATTTTAGTGTATCTAATTTGTGCAGATAATGCATCAGTTAATTGATATGTAAAATATGCCTCTACGGCATCTCCTCGTGCTGCTATTTTAGACCCTATCATTGTATCTTCAGCATACGTAAATGGTCTCCAGTATTGACTACCATGGTTAAATTCAAGTCCTAGTTTTCCACTTTCTGTCACTGGTAATTGTGCTCCTATCCAATACGAAGTTCCTGTTTCACTCTCAGATGAACCTAACATGCTACTACCTGTTTCAGGCTGTGTTTTACTCCAAGCAAATGAACCAAATACTTTAGCATCAGAGAAATAACCTTCTTCGGTTAATCCATCTACCATTACAGAAAGTGCTGCTCCTTGCATATCTCCATACTGCTTAAATTTAGATTGATTGATTGTAAGTGACGGATTCGAATTTGTAGGATCTAACACTGTTCCACCTATTACAGGATCCATTCCAGGTAAATCAAATGCCTTGTACCATGTAGACTTTACAATAAACTGACCGTCATTATAAGGTTCAAAAATAAAACCAGCAAGCTTTATGTCTTCAAGTTCACTTGAATCCCCATTAGCATATGGCGTTGGACTCTCAAATAGCGGTTGTGCATTAGTAGACCCTTGTCCCATACAAAGCTTAATACTCATACCTGGAATACCAGTAATGTTAGAAAGATCAAGTTTTGAACTTAACCCATCAAACTCAACATTGATAACATGAGCAAGTGGAGAAGCAGCAGAATCGTCATCTCTAAGGTTTGCTAAAAATCCATTTGTAGAGGGTCTTCGTCCTACAGAAAAAGTCCAAGGTATGTCAGCACCAAAGAATGAATCTCCCAAATAGAGCCAGTAAGCCTGTCTAACCTTAAGCGAGTTATCCGTAAGTGCTTCATTTCCAGTCCAGTCAAATTGTCCACCAAGGCTAAAGTTTCTATTGTTAGGACTTCCAAAGTCAGCTCCAAAAGCTTTATTCATTGAAAGCTGACCCTTAAATATATTCTTTTCGTCTGGAGCAAACTCCATATTTAACCATAGTCTCATAGACATCAAGTCATTTTTACCAGCACTCTCACCATTGGCTAAATCATAATTAATATTCTCAATGGCCGTTCTTAAGTCAACACCCCACTTAATATTATCATTAGCATCATGTGCCTTAACTTTGTTAAGTTTCTTATTTTGCTTTTTAACCTGTTTCTTAAGATCTACCAACTCTGTCTCAAGTGTATTCAGCTTCTCACTCAATGATGATGCGTTTACACCTGAAAGTGCCATCGCTACCACAAGTGACGTTTTTATGATTGTTTTCATAATTACTCCTTTTATTTATGTTTTGTCCAAAACATATTAATTTATAATATAATACCCCATCCCTAAACATAAACTTAAAATAGACTATAAGTATATATAATATAGGTTTATTGTTAACTTTTCGTTAATAGTCATAAAGTAAATAGGCTAAGTCTATAAGTTAACCTGATTAATTATTCAAGACAAACAAAGAACAATATACAAAAGATTAATAGTAAGCTACAAAAAGCAAACCATATAAAAAAGAGTAAAAGTAAAGATTAATTATAAAGAGAAGTAGTTAGTTATAACTCAAAGTGGCAGCGACCTACATTTCCACAGACGTAGCCTGCAGTATTATCGGCGATGGGAGGCTTGACTTCCAGGTTCGGAATGGAGCTGGGTATGACCCTCCCTCTAGCCCCACCA
>Ga0256839_1004947_pt1 | contig 12626 bp, 11 predicted proteins | sample 354166metaG_FD_185968 | JGI IMG/M metagenome (GOLD analysis project Ga0256839, IMG submission 185968) | Hydrothermal vent microbial communities from Mid Atlantic Ridge, Atlantic Ocean - 354-166 | ecosystem: Environmental > Aquatic > Marine > Hydrothermal vents | place: Atlantic Ocean: Mid...
GGGCTGCGGGTGAGGTGGCCGCTGCGGGACGGGAGGGGTCGGCCGGTGGCCTCGGGGGTCTACCTGGCGGTGGTGGAGGTCGAGACGGGCGAGGGGAGCCCGCTCCACCGCCAAATCCTCAAACTCGCCGTCCTCCGCCGCTGAAAGACCGAAGGTACAGGATCGATGCGGACGTGACGTGAACGGCCGAGCTTGGACATCTTGTGTAACGCTCCTTCTAGGGGCTGTCCTGAAGTTGGGGCTGAGCCCCGAGGGGGCTGCGCAACAAGCCCCGATGCCGGAGACGTTGGCGTTGACGTCGATAGAGACGTCGAGGTCAAGCTCGCTGCCCTCGCAGTTCCTCCCCCAAGGAGCCATGGAGATCGAAGTGGGAGGGGGGTGGATCGGGGGGTGGTATCGGCGCTATCCCAGCTATGGATTTCAGGGACTGCAAGCCTATGTAGAGCTGCAGAGCACCATCCTCCGAGAGGGAGAGACGAAGACCGTCTTGGCCTGGGACCTCGCTCGGCTCTACGAACGGAACGGGGACGATGTGGTAACGCTGCTAGGCGCGACCGCTTGGGTGCGGTTGCCCGTCGGTCCGGGGGTTCGATGGGGGCTCGGAGCCGGCTTGGGATGGCTCCGGTGGGTCGACCCCCAAGGGTGGGACCGAGGGGTTTGGGACCGGACGTTTCGCCGTGTGGCTCTGGACATAGGGGCTGAGCTGCCGCGGAGGGGGCGCGTGCTGCCCGTGTTGGCGTCGGTATGGCTGCGTTTGCGGTGGAGTTGGGAGATCCCCTACTTCTCCCCGACGCTGGCCCTCAGCCTCTCACTCTCCGGCGTGGATGGGTCCGGAACGGTCCCGTAGAGCCCCCCCCGGTCGGCCGTACCGTACCGCCAGGATCTCGGCGAGGATGCTGAGGGCGATCTCCTCGGGCGTCTCGGCTCCCACGTCGAGCCCTACGGGACCGTAAAGCTTCGCCCGCGCCTCCGGGGACAGCGGGCCTTCTTCCCTTTCGATGTCGGCCAACAACTCTTGGGTACGCTCCCGTGGGCCGATCTGGCCCACGTACGACGCTTCCGTTCCTAAAGCCCACCGGAGCAGCTCGAGGTCGTGGAGGTAGTTATGGGTCAAGATCACGAGGAACGTCCGCCCGTCTACCCGGATCTGGGCAGGGACATCCTGAGGATGGGCCAGCACGAGCCGATCGGCCTCAGGGAAGCGCTCCTTTGCGAGATAGGCAGGCCGTGGGTCCACGACCGTGACACGAAAGCCCAGCTCCTTCGCGAGTCGTACCAGCGGCTGTGCGTCATATCCCGCGCCGAAGACGATCAGCTGGAGAGGGGGCTCTACCCGCTCCCAGTAGAACTCCCGCCCAACGGATCGCAGGAGGGCTGTGGGCTGCCGTGAGGAGAGCTGCTCCCGCGCTGCCGGGACGGCCTGCCGGATGAAGGAGGGCTCGCGGAGTTCGTCCACGGCGACCTCCTCTCCCACGAGGAGGAGCCGCCGTCCCGTGGGGACCTCGATCCCGAGGATGCAGACGCGGTCTTCCTCGAGGGCCTGGTGTAGAGTTCGATACGGCTGTGCCGTCTCGGGGGAGAGGGGTTCCACAAAGACGTCGATCGTGCCGCGGCAGCCGAGGCCCGTACCCGAGATCTTATCCATCTCCTCCGTGGTGTCGAAGCGCAGGCGCTCGGGCCTTCCTTGCTCTAGGACCCGGAGCCCCACGGCTCGGACTTCCTCCTCGAGGCATCCGGCGCTTACGGCCCCGACCGCTTCTTCCGAGGTGAGGAGCATCCGCGCCCCCGGACGACGATAGGTGGACCCGGAGGTCGAGATCACGGTTGCCAGGGCAGCCCGTTGGCCCTCCGTCACCACCCTGCGGATGCGTTCCAGAATCTCCCAGAATTCCCTCATGGGCGATCCTTATTGTAGCCCGATTGTAGCCCGACGGTGCGGGGGTTCCTCCTTCCCCCCTTCTCCCACCCAGAGCTTACAGAGCGTGGGGATAGCTTCGCATCCGCTCCTCGATCTCCTCGAGGGAGTCCCCGCCCAGCTTCTCCAGCAGAGCGTCGGCCAAGGTGAGGGCGAGCACGTTCTCCCCGACCACGGAGGCCGCGGGGACGGCGCACACGTCCGATCGCTCCACGTGCGCCGCTACGGGCTCCTTCGTCGCGATGTCCACGGACTCGAGGGGGCGCATCAAGGTGGAGAGGGGCTTCATCGCCACCCTCACGACCAGGGGCCCGCCGTGGCTCATCCCGCCCTCGATCCCCCCGGCCCCGCGGCTCTTCCGATAAAAGCCCCTCTCGGCCTCGTAGTAGATGGGGTCGTGCACGTCCGACCCCCATCGTCCCGCGGCCTCGAAGCCCAGCCCGATCCCGACCCCCTTCATCGCTTGGATGCTCATCATCGCCTGGGCGATCTGGGCGTCCAACTTGCGATCCCAGTGGACGTGGCTCCCCAACCCGGGGGGGACGCCCCGGGCGAGGACCTCGAAGACCCCGCCCACGGTGTTTTTCTGAGCCATGGCCTCGTCGATGCGGCTCATCATGAGCCGTTCCGCCTGGGGATCGAGGCACCGCACGGGGGAGCGGTCCGCGCGCTCGTTGAGCTCTTGTAAATCCTCGTACTGGGAGGCGTCTACACGGCTTCGGATCTCGTGAATCTGCACGACGTGGCTGGCGATCTGGATCCCCAGTCGCTCGAGGAGCTGGCGGGCGATCGCGCCCAAGGCGACGCGGATCGCCGTCTCGCGGGCGCTCGCCCGCTCCAAGACGTTGCGGATGTCTCGGTGTCGATATTTGAAGGCCCCCGCCAGATCCGCGTGCCCGGGGCGGGGGACGGTCACGGGTTTGTGGTCAGGGGGCTCCTCCCAGGGATCCATGCGCTCCTTCCAGTTCTCCCAGTCGCGGTTCCAGATCACTATAGCGATGGGGCTTCCCAGGGTCTTTCCGAAGCGCACGCCCGTCAAGATCTCCGCCTCGTCTTGTTCGATGAGCTGGCGTCCGCCGCGCCCGTAGCCGTGTTGTCGCCTCCGGAGCTGGCGGTTGATCTCCTCTAAGCGTAGGGGGAGCCCGGCGGGCATCCCCTCTAGGATGCCCACGAGCGCCCGACCGTGGGACTCCCCCGCCGTAAGATACCGCAGCCTGCGCATGGCCCCTTACTATGGGACATCCGGGGGAAGGTGTCAACCTCCATGCCGGGGGGATGCGAGACGGAGGAGCGGATCAACGGGGTCACGCTTCGTCGACCGTGTCCGTTGATCCGCTCCTCATCCGTCGACCGATCCGGAGCGCGCTCATGGGGCCACCCGGACGTCTCCCAAGGAGGCCTCCTCCACCTCAAGCCGGATCCAGGCCAGCCCGTTGAGGTCGTCCGGCGCGATCCCCGTCACCATCCCGTCGTAGGGCGCGTAGAGGTAGAGCGCCTGCATCCGGGCGTTCAGCTCCGCCAGTTGGGTCTCGTATTCCTGTTCGCCGAAGGCCAAGGCCTTCAACCTCCCCAGGAACGAGTTTTGCTCTTGAACGATGCGATCGATCTGCCGTTGCAGCTCGGCCAGTGCCCCGGGGTCCTTCACGCAGAGGGGCGTCCCCGCGGTCACGAGCTGATAGGGCTGCACCAGCGGCTGTCCGGCGCAGCTGAGCTCCCTGACCGTCCGTCGGGTGCCGGGCACCGTCCCCAAGCCGCCCTCCTTCCACTCCCAGTAGAAGCGCTCCGCGGCCACCAGCCGGGCCCAGGGCTCGGAGGCCGGGCGCACCACCCAGTACGCCTCGCGCACCTCGTGGGCCAACGTCGCGGCGCAGACCTCGATCCGCACGTCCTCCGCGCGGCGGAGCGCTCCGGGGGCGAAGCGGATCTCCAGCGTGCCGTCGAAGTTCGGCACGATCTCCTCCGGCTGCGGGCGAAAGCGCAGCTGTCCCATCGGCGTCTCCGGCGCGATGCGCACCCGCAGCGCGCTCGTGCGCTCCCGGTCCTGCTCGCGGAGCCCGAAATAGAAGACCTTCACGGGCTGCGCGCACGCGAGCGCGAGCGCCTCCGCGTCCGCGGGGGCTCCGCCTCCGGGTCCGGGGCCGGAGCCGGGGAGGCTCGCCGTCTGCGAGGCACCCGCCAGCAAGAGCGCCGCCATCGCCCCCAGCAGGCCCAGGACCTTGAGCCGCTCTCGGGTTCGTCTCCGGTTCGTCATCGCGAACACCTCCTTGGAGTTTCTCTCGGGTCTTATGTACCCGCGGGACCTCTGGGGGTTTCGCGGTATAATGGGCCCATGCACTGGGAGGGGATCACGCTCGCCGCCGTCGTCTCCGAGCTGCGCGCCCGGGCGCAGGGAGCCTTTATCCAGCAGATTTATGAGCCCCTCCCGGAGCTCCTGGTGCTCCGGCTCTACCGCCCCCCAACCCGGGAGAAGCTGCAGCTGCTGATCTCCGTGGGTTCCGACCCCCGGCTGCACCTCACGGAGCAGCGCTACGAGAACCCCCCGCAGGCCCCGACGTTCTGCATGCTCCTGCGCAAGCACCTCAAGGGGGGCGTGCTCGAGGGGGTAGAACAACCCGATCTGGAGCGCATCGTGGACCTCCGGATCGCCCGGCGGGGCGAAGCCCTCGTGCTGCGGGCCGAGCTCTTGGGGAACCGGAGCAACGTCGTTCTGCTCCGCGGGGACGAGGTGCTGGGGGCGCTCAAGCCGTCGGTGGGCTCCCGGGTCTTTCGGCCCCATCAACGCTACGAGCCCCCTCCCCCTCAAGCGAAGCTCGATGTGAGGGCGTGCTCGAGGGAGGAGTGGCTCCGCGGGCTCTCGGAGCGCGCCGACGCCGACGAGCCCCTTGCGAAGGCGGTCGCGGCGATCACGGCGGGGATCGGACCGCGCACGGCCCGAGAACTCTGCGCCCGGGCCGGACTCCCGCTCGAGGCCCCCGTATCCTCGCTCGCGCCCGAGCCGCGGGAGCGGCTGTGGGCCGCGGCGGAAGCCCTGTTCCGGAGGGTCGCCCGAGGGGACTTCGAGCCGTGCGCCTACTTCGACGAGGAGGGGAACCCCGTGGACGTCACCCCCTTCCCCTACGCGATCTACGGACATCTGCGCTGCGAGCCCTCTGCGAGCATCTCGGAAGCGCTGGACACCCATCGCGCGACGCATCCGGAGCCCTTCGAGCAACTCTACCGGGCGATCTCCCGAGAGCTGGCCCGGCGGATCGAGAAGGTCGAGGGAGCCCTTCGCAAGGTGGCCCGCGACGTCGAGCGGGCCGAGCGCCACCGCAAGTACCAAGCGCTGGGGGACCTGCTCATGGCCCACCTCGCCGAGCTGGGCCCGACCCGAGGGCGCGCGAGTGTGGACCTCACGGACTTCGAGGGCCATATGCGCACGGTGGAGCTCGACCCCCGACTCACGCCCCTGGAGAACGCCCAGCGCTACTACGAGCGGGCCAAGAAGCTCCGACGGGGCTTGGAGAAGCTCGCCGAACGCCGCAGGGAGCTGGAGTGGGAGCGGCAGTATCTGGAGGAGATGCAGCTCCATCTCGAGGAGGCCCGCTCGCTCGACGAGCTGCGGGAGCTGGCGGAGGAGCTGGGGGTTGGGATCGGGGAACGGTCAAAGCCCGTACGACGATCTCCCGGGAGGGGGGCCTCACGGCCTCGGCGCTACGAGCTTGGGGGCTACGGGATCTGGGTGGGCCGCAGCGGTCGCCAGAACGACGCCTTGCTTCGGGAGAGCCACCGGGAGGACTGGTGGCTCCACGTCCGGGACCGCCCCGGGGCCCATGTCGTGGTGCGGGGCCCCAAGAAGGGGGAGGAGCCACCTCTGGAGGTGCTGGAGCGGGCCGCGGAGCTGGCGGCCTACTACTCGAAGGCTCGGGGCTCGGGAAAGGTGCCCGTGATCGCCACCCGCATAAAATATCTGCGCAAGCCGAAGGGAGCGCGCCCGGGGCTCGTGCTCGTCCCCCGGGTGGAGAAGACGCTCCTCGTCCGACCGCAGAACGCCTTCGAAACCGGAGGAGCAAGGGAGGATCGAACGAGACAGAAATGATGCGCCTACGCTCGTCGTTCGGATTGGGAAGCGCCGTGCAGTACCTCATCGTGCTCATCGTGTTGGTCTACGCGTTCCAGCTGCTCAACCAGCCGCCGCCCCCCCGGGGCGCGAGCCCCTGGAGCTTCCTCGACGTGCGCTGGGTCACGTGGGTGGAGCGGACCTTCGGGCTGCTCGCGCCGCCCCGCGGCCCGGAGGTCCTCTGGCAGCTCGTCACGTACATGTTCCTCCACGGGGGGCTGTGGCACATCCTCTTCAACCTCTACGCCCTGTGGCTCTTCGGGAGCGTGTTGGAACGGGTCTGGGGCTTCCGGCGCTTCTTGATCTACTACTTCTTCACGGGGATCGGCGCGGGACTGACGACCGTCCTCTACGCCCAGGTCACGGGGGAGCCGAGCTTAAGCGTAGGGGCCTCGGGGGCGATCTACGGGCTCCTGTTGGCGTTCGCCTTCTACTTCCCCAACCAGCCCCTGTACTTCTTCTTCATCCCCATCCCGATCCCGGCCAAGTACGCGGTGGCGCTGCTGGGCGGCTTCGCCGTGATCGCGAAGCTCACGGGGTTTTTGCCCCTGATCGGGCATCTGGCCCACTTGGGAGGGCTGTTGTTTGGACTTCTCTATCTTAAGGGTCCGGCGTGGCTGCGCCGTCTCGGCACTTGAGTGCCCTCCGGGGCCTTCGGGCGAGGATTGAGATTTGGAGGGGCTTCGGTTACAATGCCCCAACGGAAAGCGAGGTCGATCGCAATGAGAGCCTTCTTGCTGACGCTGTTTGTGTTGGACTCGCTGGCGCTCATCGGGCTGATCCTCATCCAGATGAGCCGCCACTCCGGGTTGAGTGGGGCCTTCGGAGGCGGGGCCTCGTTTGCGGTCTTCGGTCGGGAGGAGACGAGCGATCCGAAACGCACAGCCACCGCGTGGCTGGCAGCCCTCTATTTCGTGCTCTCCCTGAGCCTATCGGTCATCTGAGTAGAGCCCAAGGAGCACCCATGACTTCTGCAACTTCCGCAGCGACTGCGACGGCCACGCGCACGCTCATCGAGCTGCAAGACTTAAAAACGTACTTCTACACGGAGGATGGCGTGGTGCGCGCCGTCGACGGAGTCTCCTTCCGCATCGATCGCCGAAAGACCCTGGGAGTCGTAGGGGAATCGGGCTGCGGCAAGAGCCAGACCGCCCTCTCGATCATGGGGCTCGTCCCCATGCCTCCCGGCCGGATCGTGGGCGGTCGGATCCTCTACTACCGTGACGAGCAGCCCCTTGACTTGACAAAACTTGACCCCAAGGGGCGGGAGTACCGCTCCATCCGCGGCAACGAGATTGCGATGATCTTCCAGGAGCCGATGACCTCCTTGAACCCCGTGTACACCATCGGGGATCAGATCATGGAAGCGATCATCCTCCATCAGCGCAAGAGCAAGCGCGAGGCCCGGGAGCTGGCGATCGAGATGCTCCGCAAAGTCGGGATTCCGTTGCCCGAGCAGCGGGTGGACGAGTACCCCCACCAGCTCTCGGGCGGGATGCGCCAGCGGGCGATGATCGCCATGGCTCTCTCCTGCAATCCGCATCTGCTCATCGCCGACGAGCCGACCACCGCTCTGGACGTCACGATTCAGGCCCAGATCCTCGAGCTGATCAAGCAGCTCCAGGAGGAGCACCACATGGCGCTCATGATGATCACGCACAACTTGGGCGTCATCGCCGAGACCGCCGACGACGTGATCGTGATGTACATGGGCAAGGTGGTGGAGCAAGCACCGGTACAGGAGCTGTTCCACAACCCGAAGCATCCCTACACCCAGGGGCTAATGGAGTCGATCCCGGCGCTCACCAAGAAGAAGGAGCGTCTAAAGCCCATCAAGGGCGTCGTCCCCGACCCCTACAACGTGCCCGTGGGCTGCCCCTTCCAGACGCGCTGCCCCCACGTGCACGAGGCCTGTCGGGAGATGCCGCCTTTGCAAGAGATCGCCCCCAATCACAAGGTCGCCTGCTGGCTCTACTGATCGGACCTACGTCCGGGGGGCCAGGACAGGACACGAAGGAAGACCGACGGAGCAAGACCTTAAGAGCAGCGGGAGGAGCGACTCAATGGCAACGCAACTCGAAGAGCGGGTAGACGGGCACGAGATCCCTCGGGACAACCTCCTGTTGGAGGTGCGCAACCTCCGCAAGTACTTCCCCGTGAAACGGGGGATCCTCCGGCGTACCGTCGGATGGGTCAAGGCGGTGGACGGGGTGAGCTTCTACATCCGCCGGGGGGAAACGCTGGGGTTGGTCGGCGAGAGCGGGTGCGGAAAGACGACCACCGGCCGGGCGATCCTGCGCTTGATCGAACCGGACCGCGGAAGCCACGTTATCTTCTACGACGACGGCCGTGCGATTGACATCGTCAAGCTCCGCTCCCGGGAGCTGAAGGCGATGCGCCGCAAGATGCAGATCATCTTCCAGGACCCCTACTCGAGCCTCAACCCCCGGATGACCATCGGCGACATCATCGGCGAGCCCTTGGTGATCCACGGGGTGGCCCGCGGCAAGGAGCGCGAGGCCCGCGTGCGGGAGCTGCTGGAGGCCGTCGGCTTGAACCCCGCGTACATGAAGCGCTACCCCCACGAGTTTTCGGGAGGCCAGCGCCAGCGGATCGGGATCGCCCGCGCTCTGGCGCTCGATCCGCAGCTCATCGTCTGTGACGAGCCCGTCTCCGCGCTCGACGTCTCCATCCAGGCCCAAGTGATCAACCTCTTGGAGGATCTGCAGAAGGAGTTCGAGCTCACCTATCTCTTCATCGCCCACGACTTAAGCGTGGTCCGCCACATCAGCAACCGAGTGGCGGTCATGTACCTGGGGAAGATCGTGGAGATGGCCGAGTCCGAGGAGCTCTTCCAGAACCCGAAGCACCCCTACACCGAGGCGCTCCTCTCCGCGGTCCCCGTCCCCGACCCGGACGTCCAAAAGGAGCGGATCATCTTGGAGGGGGACGTCCCCAGCCCCGTCAACCCGCCGTCGGGGTGCGTCTTCCACCCCCGCTGCCCCTACTACAACAAGAACGGTTGGGAGATCTGCCGCCAGGAGGCCCCTCCGCTGGTCGACGTCACCGGGAACGAGCACTTCGCCGCCTGCCACTTCGCGAAGGAGCTGAAGCTGCACGGCGTCACGGCCATGATCGAGCGGCGCGAGGCGAAGTGATGTAGCCGAATCGCATCGCGGGTCTCGCTCCGATGAGACTCCTCCTGGGGACGAAGAACCGAGGGAAGCTCCGCGAGCTTTTCGCTTTGCTGAAGGACCTTCCGGTGGAGCTCCTCACCGTCGAGGAGGTCCCCTTCTCCGACGTGCCCGAGACGGGCTGGACGTTCCGAGAGAACGCCTGCGCAAAGGCGCGGGCGATCTCCGACGAGACGGGTCTCCCGGTGCTGGCCGAAGACTCGGGTTTGGAGGTAGACGCGCTGGGGGGCGCGCCGGGGGTGCGCTCGGCCCGCTTCGCCGGGGAGGAGGCCACCGACGAGGAGAACCTCCGAAAGCTCTTAACCCTCTTGGAGGGGGTTCCGGACGGGGAGCGCGGAGCCCGGTTCGTGTGCGTCGCCGTCGTGCGCCTGCCCGACGGGACCGAGCTGATCGCCGAAGGGGAGCTGCGGGGGCGGATCGCCCGTGCCCCCCGAGGGGAGCACGGCTTCGGGTACGATCCCGTCTTCGTCCCCGAGGGATACGACCGGACGCTGGGCGAGCTGGGTCCCTCCGTCAAGGACGAGATCAGCCATCGCAAGAGGGCTTTAGAGTCGTTAAAGCGCAGGCTGCGGGAGCATCTCGCCTCGGCCTCGGCGGGCTAAACGGGCTGCGCCGACGGGAAGATAAAGATTAGGAAGGGTTGCACCCCTCGGAGCGATGGGGTATCGTACGCCGTGTTTCGCAGAGGAGGGGGAAAGGAACCGCACGATGATCGCACAGCCGACGCAGATCTCGCTCGTTGCCGGTTCGGGGGAGGGGTCGGACGAGGCGACCGCCTCGGAGCAGGCCTGGAAAGGGGCCGGACTGACGGGAGCAAGCCTCCTCCCCCTTCAGAGCGGGCTTCTCCGGGGCGTGCGTCCGGCCCCCTTAGAGCCCATCCACTTCGGGCAGCTGATGCCCGCCCTCTCCGCCCATCACGGCAGCGCGGTCGTGGGCGAGCGGATCGCCGCCGCCGTGGCCTTGGGGCTCGACTCCCGGGGCCAAGGGGTCGTCCGCGCCGTGGCCGGTCCCGGGGATGCCGACTCCCAGGTCGCGGAGGCCGAGCGTCGGGTGAAGTCCGCCCTCCGGGCCCACGGCCTTCCCCTGAAGGAGATGCACGTGGCGCAGGCGGAGCACACCGTCCGAGAGCGGGGGTGCGTCGTGGCCGCCGCGGTGCTGTGGACGGACGTGCGGGAGCGCGAGCCCGACTGGGCCACCGAGGCTTGGACGCCCCACGTCCACTGCCGCTTCCGGGTGCGGGAGAGGCTGTTTACGGCCCGCTCCGCGTTCCAGCGCATCGACATCGTGGACACCGTGGAGTTCGGACGGATGCTCCTCCTCGATCACACCGTCCAGACCACGGAGCGCGACGAGTGGGCCTACCACGAGATGCTCGCCTGGGTTCCCTTGATGGTCCATCCCCACCCCAAGCGGGTCCTCATCGTCGGCGGCGGCGACGGGGGACTCCTGCGGGCGGTGCTCGCCTGCCCGGAGGTCGAGGAGGCCGTCCAGGTCGAGATCGACCGCCTCGTGGTGGAGGCCTGCAAGGAGCACCTGTCCGAGCTCTCCCGAGGGGCCTTCGGCGACCCGCGGGCCCGAGTGGTCTACGAGGACGCCTTCACGTTCCTGGAGCGCGTGGGGGAGCCGTTTGACGTAGCGCTGCTGGACACGACGGATCCCATCGGCCCGGCGGAACGGCTCTTTACGGCGGAGTTCTACGGACGGGTCGCGGGAGCTTTGGGAGAGGAGGGGGTAGCGGCGGCCCAGAGCGGCTCCCCCTGGTTCCAGCCCGAGGTGATCGCCCGCTCCGTGAGCGCGATGCAGAGCGGTTTCCCCACGGTGCGGGTCTATTTGGGCTCCGTCCCCGCGTACCCCGGGGGGCTGTGGACCTTCACGCTGGGGAGCCGGGGCCGCGATCCCCTCTCCGTCCCCGAAGCGGAGCTGGCGGAGCGCTTTCAGAGCCTCCAGCAGGAGGCCCGCTTCTTCTCCCCGCAGGTGTATCGAGCCGCCTTCGCGCTCCCGCCCTTTGTGCGCAGTCTGCTTCCCCAAGATCCCAACCCCTGAGATCCGGCGTCCCGTCCTTGCCACGTTCGTTGGCAGCTCCGGGTACGTGTGCTAGCCTAAAGCGGCATGGAACACGGGCGTCGTCCCCGAATCGCCGAGGTGGCCGTACCTCGGGAGATCGACCGCACCTTCGACTACGAGATCCCCGAGGAGCTGCGCGGACGGGTTCAACCCGGAACCCGCGTCGAGGTCCCCTTCCGCGGGGAGCCCGAGGTGGGCTTTGTGGTCGGCCTCAAGGGGACGAGCTCGTATCCGGGACGGCTCCTCCCCCTCCGAGGGGCGCTCGACCCGGAGCCCGTACTGAACGAACGGGAGCTGGCGTTGGCCCGCTGGCTTGCGGCGTACTACCTCACCCCCTTGGGGAGGGTGCTGGCGGCCATGGTCCCCTCCGGGGTGACCCGGCCACGACCCGAACGCACCCGCGCCCATGCAGCGCTGGCACTCCCCCTGACGGAGACCCTTGCCACGGTCGAGGACCTGCGCCGAACGGCCCCCCAGCAGGCGGCCCTTTTAGAGGAACTCCTCGCCTCGGGGGAGGATCCCCCCGTCCCGGAGCTCCTCGAGCGGGTCGGCTGCTCCGAGGCCCCTTTGCGGGCGCTCGTGCAGAAGGGGCTTGTGCGGATCGTCAAGAAGCCCGCGCCCCGCTCCCGGCCCGCGGAGTTCCGGGAGCGCCCGGAGGAGATCGCGCTCACGGACGAGCAGCACCGCGCCCTAGAAGCGATTCGCGAGGGGCTCCGCCGGGGGCAAGGGCAGTTCCTGCTCCACGGGGTGAACGCCAGCGGCAAGACGGAGGTCTACCTCCAGAGCGTCCAGGACGCGCTGGAGCGGGGCAAGGGGGCCATCGTCCTGGTGCCGGAGATCTCGTTGACGCCTCAGCTGGTCGCCCGCTTCCGCGCCCGGTTCGGGGAGCGGGTGGCGCTCTACCACAGCGGGCTTACGGAGGCCCGGCGCGCCCGGGAGTGGCGGCGCGTCGCCGCGGGGGAGGCCCGGGTGGTCGTGGGGGTGCGCTCGGCGGTCTTCGCCCCCGTGGAGGACCTGGGGCTGATCGTCGTCGACGAGGAGCACGAGTCCACCTACAAGCAAGACGATCCCGCGCCGCGCTACGACGCGCGTCGGGTGGCCCGCCGCCGGGCGGAGCTCGAGGGCGCCGTCCTGCTCCTGGGAAGCGCCACCCCCTCCATCGAGAGCTACCACCGCGCCCGGCGGGGGGGACTTCGGCTTCTGGAGATGACGGAGCGGGTCGTCGGGGGACCGCCTCCCCGCGTCGAGATCGTGGACCTTCAGGGGGAAGACCGTCTGCTTACGCCCCTGCTCGCAAAGAAGATCGCGCAACGGCTCAAGGCGGGTGAGCAGACGCTCTTGTTGCTCAACTTAC
>Ga0256839_1004948_pt1 | contig 12624 bp, 11 predicted proteins | sample 354166metaG_FD_185968 | JGI IMG/M metagenome (GOLD analysis project Ga0256839, IMG submission 185968) | Hydrothermal vent microbial communities from Mid Atlantic Ridge, Atlantic Ocean - 354-166 | ecosystem: Environmental > Aquatic > Marine > Hydrothermal vents | place: Atlantic Ocean: Mid...
ATTTGCTGGCGCCGGACTAATCCGCGCACCCCTTGAACTGGATCGCTTAGGGGTTAGATTTCAAGAAACAAACATCACAGGAGAATACAATGTCAGGTTTTGCAATCGAAGTAACCCAATCCGGTTCATTAGGCGCGGTAATTGACCGCGTTACCGAGGCGCTAAAGGCCGAGGGTTTCGGCATATTGACCCGCATCGACGTGCATGATGTGTTAAAGACCAAGATCGACGTGGATTTCCGCCCCTATACCATTTTGGGCGCATGTAATCCGGTTTTGGCCCATCAGGCACTGGGCGCGCGGGCCGATATCGGCTTGATGCTGCCTTGCAATGTCACGGTGGAACAATCGGGCGATGATGAATGCCTTGTGCGGTTCATTGACCCTTTGGCGATGATGACATTCGGTGATCTGGGTGAAAACGAAACCCTGCGCCGCGTTGGCGGTGAAGCAGCGGTAAAAATCAAAGCAGCCGCGGCCTCGCTGGGATAACCGGCTTTTTAGTCCGGATTTATGACAGCCTCGCAAACCGGGTTTGCGGGGCTAAACAACTAATTCTTTTTCCGAGCCAGACGCAGATAAGAAACACCTATAAATGTTTCTATAAACACAGCGGAAAAAATACCAATTCCGACAAAACCCCGCAAAAACTCCAAGGTTCCAAGTATGGCAAGTGCGACCATGGTTGTCCCCCAACCAATACAAATTGCGCGGCGCATAGGAGAGCCTTCAGCATTTCGAACAAGCCACATGAGAATACCAAACCCCAAAAATAAAACTGCCGCGCGCCGAGACAAAAAGGCTGCGCTTTCAGAGCCTGGTATTTGAAACAACCAAAAAACAAGCCCTGGCATGAATAAAAGTGTCAAAAAAAGTGCTGCTGCCAGTGCTGCTGATAATATGCTTAGACTACGAAAATTCTGAATCATCTTAAGCTCCAATTTATTTTGGCAGTCATATTACTTAAACGATAGTTTTTTGCAATATTAATCCAGATACTAGAAGTTTCTATCACTAGGGTCAGAAGGTCTAGTTAAGATGAATCTGTTTTCATTGTGATGCTGCAAATTTTGCGTATGAATTGCCATTTGCAAACCCGTAAAATCGGCGTATTGATTGGGTAGTCATTTTGCAGATCATCTAAGGTAACCCCGCCATGACCGCACCGAAAAACCTGTTCAACGCCGCAGGTATAGATGTAAAAGCCCTGATTGACGAGTTACAAGTACTGCGCACCAAATTCGGGGCTGGTTGAATGTTTGTGATTGGCGGCGAAAACCTGATTGATTTCATTCAGGAACCCGATACGGACGGCCCGCCATATTATCGTGCGGTTGCAGGGGGGTCACCCTATAATGTGGCCAAAGCACTGGCCTTGCAGCAGGTGGATACCGGATATTTAACGCCTGTGTCACGCGACACATTGGGGGATTTGCTGGTTGAAGGCCTGCCCGATAAATACCTGACATTGCTGGCGACGCGATCAGAATTGCCAAGCTCTTTGGCGGTGGTTTCGCTTAAGGCAGGGCAACCCGAATACCGGTTTTACCGCGAAAACACCGCCGAGCGGGATGTTACGCTTGAAACGCTGAATGCCGCATTGCAAAAAAAACCAACCGGATTTTATATCGGGTCTTTGGCAATTACCGACGGGGCAGATGCAGATGCATGGGAAACCGCATGGATAACCGCCTATAAGCGGGGTGTTTTCACCGTAATTGACCCGAATATCCGGCCCGCGTTTATCCATGATCGCAAGGGATATCTGGCACGGCTGGACCGGATGCTGGAAAAGGCTGATCTGATCAAGCTGAGCGACGAAGATTTGGCGTGGATAACGCCTGAAATACCCTTGCTGGAAGCAGCACGACAGATGTTTGATAATTCAAATGCTGCCCTGCTGGTTTTAACATTGGGCAGCAAAGGCGCGGTGGCATTTACGGATACGGCAGAAATTCATGTGAACCCCGCGCCGGTGCCTGATTTGAAAGATACCGTTGGCGCGGGCGATACGTTTATGGCGACCTTGATCGCCCGAATTATGGCAAGAGACCTGATGGACAATGCCGCCTTACGCGCTGCAAAAACAGAAACCATCCGTGATATTCTGGAAATTGCGGCCAAAGCCGCTGCAATCAATTGTGGTCGGGTCGGGTGTAATCCGCCGGTGTTGTCCGAGCTTTAGCCGCCCCGCCAAAAAAAGCCAGCCTGCGGCGCGCGTTTATTTGCAACAAAGAAATCAAAGCCAATCGCGTAAAATCGGGATCAGCGGAATATCAGCGGGGGGCATGGGGTAATCACGCAACTTATTGGCGCGCACCCATTTCAGGGTTTGACCCTCATTAGGGGTCGGGGTGCCTTGCCATTTTCGGCAGATAAACAGCGGCATCAACAGGTGGAAATCATCGTAACTGTGGCTGGCAAATGTCAGCGGCGCAAGGCAGCTTTCCCATGTGTCTATACCCAGTTCTTCTTGTAATTCGCGGATCAGGGCGGCTTCCGGTGTTTCGCCTTGTTCTACCTTGCCGCCCGGAAATTCCCACAGGCCCGCCATGGATTTTCCTGCTGGGCGTTGCGCCAACAACACACGGCCATCTGCATCGATCAGGGCAACCGCAGAAACCAGCAGGGTTTTCATGACCGGTAATCGGCGTTGATGGTAATGTATTGATGGGTCAGATCGCAGGTCCAGACCGTGGCGGTGCCACTGTCCAGCCCCAGATCAACCGTGATGTCGATTTCAGGATTCAGCATATAGGCAGCACCAGCTGCTTCGGTATAATCCGGTGATACCCAGCCGTTTTGTGCCACCAGAATATCGCCAAACTGGATCGAAATCCGGTCTCGGTCGGCACGTTCACCGGATTTTCCGATGGCCATCACCACACGGCCCCAATTCGGGTCTTGGCCAGCCACTGCCGTTTTGACCAGCGGCGAATTGGCGATAGACATGGCAACACGATGCGCCGCGCCGTCGGAATTGGCACCGGTGATTTTAACCTTGATCAGCTTGGTCGCCCCCTCGCCATCGCGCGCGACCTGTTGGCACAGATTGTTCATCACATCGTGCAATGCATCACGAAACGCGGGCAGGCGCGGGTCGGTAGGTTCCGAAATTTCATCCATATCGGCTTTGCCCGTGGCCACCAGCAAAACCGTGTCGGATGTCGAGGTATCGCTATCGACCGTAATACAATTAAATGTCTTGGCGTTTTGCAGCCAAAGCGTGCGTTGCAGCAATTCTTGCGAGATTTTCACATCGGTAAATATATACACCAGCATCGTGGCCATATCGGGCGCGATCATGCCCGAACCTTTGGCAAAACCGGCGATATTTACAGGCGCGCCATCCAGATCAAAAGATTTGGCTGCGCCCTTGGCAAAGGTATCGGTGGTCATGATTGCAGCTGCGGCGTCTTTGGCGGCGCTTGACGACAGGCCGGATTTCAGATCGTTGATTTTGCCGATGATCCGGTCATGGGGCAGCGGCTCTCCGATGACCCCGGTTGAGGATGTGAACACCCGTATTGGCGCGCAGCCCAATGCCTGTGCCACCGCATTTCGGGTTGCATCCACGCTTTCAAAACCGCGCCCGCCGGTAAAGGCATTGGCATTGCCCGAATTCACCAGAATGGCAAAACCGGATGTATCATCGGGGCTGGCTTTATGCGCCGCCAGCGATTCCTCGCAACGCAAAACCGGCGCGGCGCGGGTGGTTGATCGGGTAAAAACCCCCGCCATCACCGCACCCGAACAAATTTCGGCCAGCATCACATCAGAACGACCTGAATATTTAACCGCCGCTGCCGCGCTGGCAAAGCGCACGCCTTTGATAACCGGCAGATCAGGAAACCGCGCAGGCGCCAGCGGTGAAATGGCTGGCGGCAGCTGGGATTCCAGCGCCTCCAGCTCTGCTTTCAGCTTGGCGATGCGCGATTTCAGGTCGCTCATTCCTGTGCAACCAAAGTAATATCGCGCATCAAGGCCGGATCAATGCCTTCGACCTTGGTGATTTCTGCGCTTTCGGTCAGGGCTTCTATTTCTGCCCCCACAGCCTGTTGGCGTAGCTGCTCCAACAATTGCGGCCGCATTTCATCCACTGTTGGCACAGGGGTTTCGCGGTAATCATCCAGCTTGATCACATGCCAGCCAAACTGGGTTTGCACCGGCGCGGAAATGCCGCCCGTTTCCATGCCGGTTACGGCCATTTCGAATTCCGGCACCATCATGCCCAGACCAAACCAGCCCAGATCGCCACCATTCGGGCCGCTTGGGCCAGTGGATTTTTCGCGGGCCAGTTCGGCAAAATCCTTGCCGTCTTCCAATGCTTCCACCAGTGAAAGCGCTTCTTCCTCGGTTTCCACCAGAATATGCGAAGCATTATATTCAGGGGTTGGCTCCATGCCTGCCACGGTTTTCTGATAAAGCGTTTCAACGGCTTCGTCAGGAATGTCGCGATCAAGAACAACGTCGATCTGTGCGGCAGCCAGTTGCGCGCGCATTTCGTTTTCAATGGCCAGCTGCACTTCTGGCGGCAGATTATCACTGTCAATCTGTTCGGCCAGCAGCGATTGTTCAACCAGCTGGCTTAGGATGCCTTCCCATAAAACATCGTCGGGCAGGTTGCGGTATTCTTCGGGCAATTGACGCCGCAACATAATAACGTGGCCCAGGGTAATTTCGGTGCCGTTCACGGTGGCGATGACTGAATCGCCGGTCATGGGGGCGTTGTCTTGCGCAAATGCCGCGCTGCCGAATGCCATTACTGTTGAAATGGCGGTTGCTGCCAAAAGATTTCGCATGTTATTCTCCGGTTTATGGCCCAAAGACCGATTGGGTGACGTTGACACCAACGACAACGCCGCTTACATCAAACTTCGAGTTTTATACGCGCATTTGCGCCCGAATGATTTACGCGCTTGAGCGCAATCACACAAGCACTTGCGTTTAACAATTTGGTGCGTAGGTAAAATAGCGCCGGCAAAACCGCCGGAACGACATTGAGGAACAGATATTTATGCTTAGCATAGGCAATTTGGCTAAAAAGGTTTTTGGCACTCCGAATGACCGGTTGATCAAGGCAACCCGACCACTTGTGGACAAGGTTACCGCGCTGGAGCCGGATTTCAAAACCTTGTCGGATGAAGGCATCAAAGCCAAAACCGTTGAATTCAAAGAACGAATTGCCAAAGGCGAAAGCCTTGATGATCTGCTGCCCGAAGCATTCGCCAATGCCCGCGAGGCGGCAAAACGGTCCTTGGGCCTGCGTCCGTTCGATGTGCAGATCATGGGCGGGATATTTTTGCACCAGGGCAATATCGCCGAGATGAAAACCGGTGAGGGCAAAACCCTGATGGCTACTTTGCCGGTTTACCTGAATGCCTTGGCAGGCAAAGGCGTGCATGTGGTGACGGTCAATGATTATCTGGCGCGGCGCGATGCGGAATGGATGGGAAATGTTTACGAATTTCTGGGGCTAAGCGTTGGTGCGGTTTACCCCAATATGGACGAAGCCCTGAAAAAAGAAGCGTATAATGCCGATGTAACCTATGCCACCAATAATGAACTTGGCTTTGATTATCTGCGCGACAATATGAAATCCGAGCTGGCACAAATGGTTCAGCGCGATCATTTTTACGCCATCGTTGACGAGGTCGATTCGATTCTGATCGACGAGGCCCGCACCCCGCTGATCATTTCCGGCCCGACCGAGGATAAATCCGATCTTTACATCAAGATCGACAAATTCATCCCAGAACTGACCGAAGAGCATTATGAAATCGACGAAAAGGCCCGTTCGGCCACGCTGACCGACGAGGGCAATGATTTTGTCGAGCAACGCTTGCACGCACTGGGCCTGCTGGACAGCGAGGCATCTTTGTATGATCCTGAATCCGCATCCTTGATCCACCATGTCAATCAGGGCTTGCTGGCCCATAAGATGTTCAAAAATGAAAAAGACTATATTGTCAAAGACGGCGAAGTTACCCTGATTGACGAATTTACCGGCCGGATGATGTCCGGGCGGCGCTTGTCAAACGGGTTGCATCAAGCGATCGAAGCTAAAGAGGGCGTGAATATCCAGCCCGAAAATATCACCATGGCCTCGGTGACCTTCCAGAATTATTTCCGCCTGTATGACAAACTGGCAGGCATGACCGGCACCGCCCTGACCGAAGCAGACGAATTTGAAGAAATCTATAAGCTGGGTGTGGTTGAAATTCCAACCAACAAGCCCATCACCCGTATCGACGAAGACGACCGCGTCTATCGCAGCGCAGACGAAAAATATGCTGCGGTTGTTGAGGAAATAAAAAAGTCAAACGCGGCCGGCCAGCCGATTCTGGTGGGCACCACATCGATTGAAAAATCGGAAATGCTGTCGGAATTGTTGAAAAAAGCCGGTGTAGAACATAATGTTCTAAACGCACGGTTCCACGAACAAGAAGCCGAAATCATTGCCGGTGCGGGCCGTTCCGGCGCGGTCACCATTGCCACCAATATGGCGGGGCGCGGCACCGATATCCAGATGGGCGGCAATGTCGATATGCTGGTTTCCAAAGCCGTGGCAGAGGCAGGCGAAGACGCTGACCAAGCCGCCATTCGCGACCGTATTACCGCTGAAAACCAGGTTGCCAAAGAAGCCGCACTAAAGGCCGGTGGCCTGTTTGTGCTGGCCACAGAACGCCACGAATCGCGCCGCATCGACAACCAGTTGCGCGGCCGCTCAGGGCGTCAAGGCGACCCGGGTCGCACCAGCTTTTTCCTGTCGCTCGAAGATGATTTGATGCGGATATTCAATTCCGGCAATCTGGATAAAATGCTGGGCAAGCTTGGCATGAAAGATGGCGAGGCCATCGTCCACCCATGGGTCAACAAAGCGCTAGAGCGCGCCCAAGGCAAGGTCGAAGCCCGCAATTTCGACATTCGCAAAAACGTGTTGAAATACGATGATGTGATGAACGAACAGCGCAAACGCATTTTTGAACAGCGCCGTGAAATCATGGAAAGCGCGGACCTGTCGGATGAAACCCGCGACATGCGCCAAGACGTGATTGATGATCTGATCGCTGAACATATCCCAGCCAAAGCCTATGCCGACCAGTGGAATATGCAAGGGTTGTACGCGGATATCATCAAGCATTTCGGGCTGGATCTGCCAATTATCGACTGGGGCGCCGAAGAAGGCGTGGATGATGAAATCATCGCCGAGCGCCTGTATGTTGAAACCGACAAGCTGATGGCGGGCAAGGCCGCCAAAGCCGGCCCTGAAACCATGCGCCGGATTGAAAAACAAATTCTGCTGCAAGCCATCGACAAGGCATGGCGCGAACATTTATTAACGCTGGAACATCTGCGCCAGGTTGTGGCGCTTCGCGGTTATGCCCAGCGCGACCCGCTGAACGAATACAAATCCGAAGCCTTTACCCTGTTTGAAAATTTCCTGAACCGTTTGCGGGTCGATGTAACCACCCAGCTTAGCCATATCCGGTTTATGACGCCGGAAGAACAACAAGCCATGGTCGACCAGATCCGCGCCAAAGCCGCCGCAGAACAAGGCCAGCCGATTGCCGCCCCCGAGGCTGAAAAAATCTCTGCCAATCCGGCACGAAACAGCCCGTCAACCGGCATTGATCCCGAGGACGAATCGACCTGGGTTAAAAGCGGTAGAAATTCGCCTTGCCCTTGTGGTTCCGGAAAAAAGTACAAACACTGCCATGGCAAGGTATAAATAGGGTAATTTTAAAATTGCTGGAATATTTTTGGCCAAGATTTCGCCACAAATACAACATGTTGTAATTTCTGTAGTAATAATTGCCACTGGTTGTTGGGTGTTGCCTTATTCACGCAGGGTTAACTAAAGACCACAAGATACTGTATTTTTTAATTAAATAGTGATACTTTAAGACAAATTCAGTTCTGAAGGAGCCGGATCGTGTTTAAAAACGATCGAATGATGACGATATTTACCGGACTGATTCTTGCGGTTTTCGCAGGAACCATGGTCCAGTATGGCGATCGCTTTATGGCGATGCTCTCGGGCGAAAACCAGATTCAGACCAGCGATGATTTTTATTCGGTGCGCTCTGGAAGTAGTCAGGTTCTGGATGTGCTGGCCAATGATGAAATCAAGGGTCCGATTATTGTGCTTGACCAGCCCGGTTGCGGCACGATTGCACTATCCGGTGCCAGCCAGTTGCTGTTTTCCAGCACTAATGAATGCTCGGGTGAAGTCAGCTTTGACTATTGCGTTGACGGTTCCGATGGTTGTGCGCCAAATTCTGTAACCCTGAATGTAATTTCGGTTGCTGTGGCAGGCGCCGCGCCAACCCCTGCAAAGACCATTCTTGATACCAGTGATGCAGAATTCCCTGACGAGATTGCCGAAAATGAAAGTTATGAACAGGAAGCCGGAACACCGGCACAGCAAACCGCCGATGTTGCTCCGGTTGTGATAGAAACACTTGAGCCGGCAACCCAGATTGACGAGTCTCCAAGTGTAAATAACATCATTGTTTCTATGCAGAGCCCCACACTGGTAGCCCCCAATATCGACGAATTTGTAACGCCTTCTGCGGCTACCGCATCCATCCGCCAGCAAGGTATTATGCTGGATAATGCTACGACAAACACTGATAACAGCATCGCCACCCAAAGCAGTGCAGAAACTGTTGCACCCGTTGAATTCGGTGTCGCAGGCTTCGGGGTGCCGCTGGAATCCGAAGATACCGATGTTGTGATTGGGGGCGCTACCGATCAGGTTGTCATTGCAACCAGCCCGCAATTGGCCATCACTACCCCCGAACCAAATCCCGTGGCTGCACCACTTGCGCGTGGCCCTGCTGTTTTGGCTGAATTGCCCGATACCACAGTAACACCGTTTGAGGAATTCATCGCAGGAGACCAAAACGGCGTGCAAATCGCAACCACCGCTGATGCCGGGTCTTTTGTCTCGCCCCAAAACACATCTTCGGTTGTTGTGGCAACAGCAGAGTCCGAACAAACTGCCCTGAACATAGAACGGAGCGGCACAACAGCCTTGATCGCCCTGCAACTTTCCGGAACACCGCTGCCAACAAGCCCGGTTGATTCAGACAGTCCGCAACTTTTGGTATTGCAACAGGAACAAAGCTTTTCGGGACAACAACCAGACCCTGTAACACTGTCAACTTCCAGTCTTGGTGATAACTCACCCATTGTTCTGGAGCGTGAGCCATCCGCCTTTACCACCGAACCGGTGCTTTCGGGCGCTTTGGTTTGGGCGGCGACAACCGCGGTTACATTTGAATCCGATATTCTAGATCTGCAACCCTTTGGGCCAGTTACACCTGCTTTGACGGGCCCGCTGGATATATTAACCCAATCAGGGCAAGCTATTGCAACCCCGCCCTCGACGGAAAGCCAGACATTTCAGGTTTTGACCTATCAGGATTTTTCAGCAGACCCGCCTGAAACGCTTGAAAACGATATGTTGGTGATGGCCAGCCTGGGCGCTGAAATCGATACTATCCGGCAAGGCAACACCTTTGGCACGTTTACACCTGAAACAGGATACAGCCTTGCGCTGCCGCTGATCGACAAAACCACTGCGCCTGCGCCGTTGACAGAACCCACCCCAGCCCCCGCAGGCCAGACCGAGCTGGCCAGTCTGGAAACCCAGACCGAAACCAGTCCGGTGGCAATTGTGCCGGTTCCCCAGCTTTCTACCTGTGAAATATTTCTCGACCCATCGGTCCGCACCGGCGCAAATATTCTGCTATTCCTGATTGCCGAATGTAAGCCGAACATGCCGGTAACCATCAGCCATGCGGGCATGGAATTCACTATTTTAACCGATGCGAGTGGCACCGCCAATGTGCTTGTTCCTGCTTTGCAGCGCACGGCTGAAATTACCGCAAGTTTTGAAGACGGCAGCTCCCAGTCTACGGTTGCTTTGGTCACCCAGATTTCGGATGTAACCCGCGCGGTTGTAACATGGCGCGGTAATGCCGACCTTGATTTACACGCATTTGAATTTGGTGCATTGCCCGGGTCTGACGGCCATATCTGGCCAGGATCCCCACGGGATTACCGTTCGGCGCGGCTAAGGGGTGGCGGCTATCTGGTGGAACTTGGCGACAAATCGATCGAAGGCGGCGCCTTGGCCGAGGTTTACACCATGCCCTTGGGCCGTTTGGTAACCCGCGGCACCGTTTCCATGACCCTTGAGGTCAATAATGGCAGCGAAGTATGCGGTAGCGATATTTCGGCCCGCACCATTCGCACCCGCCCCGATAATTCTGCCGGGTTGAAGCGCATCCGCTTTACGGTGCCGGGTTGTGGTGGCGGGGCTTTGGCCACATTCCGTGTGGCCGGCGCGGTTGATGATATTCGGCTGGCGGCGCAATAACCGCTATTCCAGCAAGCCCGCGGCGCGAAAGCTGGTATCGGATGCTTTGCCAATAATAATATGATCATGCACAGCAATGCCCAGCGCAGCTGTGGCCGCAATGATTTTATGGGTCATGTCGATGTCTTGTTGCGACGGGGCAGGATCACCGGATGGATGGTTATGCACCAGAATAACCGCGGTTGCGTTTAGTTCCAGCGCCCGTTTGGCCACCTCGCGCGGGTAAACCGGCACATGATCAATCGTACCTTTTGCCTGTGGCTCATCCGCAATCAGGGTATTTTTACGATCCAGAAACAGAATGCGGAACTGTTCGGTATCACGATGCGCCATCACCGTTTTGCAATAACGCATCAATTCCGACCACGAGCTGACCACATTTTTGCCCAGCACCTTGGCCTGCGCCAACATTTGCGCCGCAGCCTCGACAATTTTTAATTCCTGCACCACCGCATCGCCAACCCCCTGCACCTGCGTCAGGCGCATCGGTGCTGCGGAAATCACATGGTTAAAATCACCGAATTCCGCCAATAACCGTTTGGCCAGAGGTTTGACATCGCGCCGCGGAATGGCGCGAAACAACACCAGTTCCAGCATTTCATAATCGGCAAGTGCCGCTGCACCTGCCGACATGAAACGCGCCCGCAATCGGGCACGATGATTATGAAAGTGCGGTTCCTTGGAGGGTTGCTTGGCAGCGATCACTTCAAAATCCGGCTCAAAGCCGGGAAAAGGTTTTTCACCAAACTGATTGGCACTCGTCATGCCGACACCATGGCGCAGATATGGTTAAAAAATGTTTAACTTACCAGGTCGGGTAAAATTTATCTGCCGGAGACAAGGTGAATATCTCGCAGCCCTCATCCGTCACGCCGATTGAGTGTTCAAATTGCGCTGACAGGGATTTGTCTTTGGTCACGGCTGTCCATTCATCGGCCAGCACTTTGGTTGCCGGGCGACCAAGATTGATCATCGGTTCAATGGTAAAAAACATACCCGGTTCAAATACCGCGCCCGTGCCCCAGCGGCCATAATGCAAAACATTTGGGGCGGAATGAAACACCTGCCCCAGCCCGTGCCCGCAGAAATCGCGCACAACGCCCATGCGGTGCCCCTCGGCATAACGCTGGATCGCGGCACCGACATCGCCAAATGTATTGCCGGGTTTTACTTGGGCGATGCCTTTCATCAGGGCCTCATGCGTGACATCCATCAACCGCTCGGCCTTGCGCGAGGCTTTGCCCGCCACATACATGCGCGAGGTATCGCCAAACCAGCCATCCAGAATGCAGGTGACATCAATGTTCAGAATATCACCGTTTTTCAGGGTTTTGGCGCCCGGAATCCCGTGGCAAACCACATGGTTGATCGAAATACAGCTGGCATGTTGATAACCCCGATAGCCCACCGTGGCAGAAATTGCGCCGGCATCCTCGATAAAGGCATGGATGCGGTCATTCAGTTCCAGCGTTGTTACCCCCGGCACCACAAATTCAGCGATCATATCAAGGCTTGCCGCTGCCAAACGGCCAGAGGCGCGCATACCGGCAAAATCGGATTGCGGGTGGATGCGAATGCCATCGCGGTTAAGATGACCTGAAGTTGCTACGACCAAAACGGGACTCCTGAATATTTCAATCGGGGTTTAGAGGATAGGCAGCGGTTGGGCAAGCATCACCGCCTTTGTGTTAAGATTGGTAGCATAACAAAGCGTTTCAACCCCTGCCGTTTTGGCAGCGCCATATGCCGCGGCATAAGCAGGATCAATATCGGCGGCCACGGCAAAAGCCGTGCAATCATCGCGAAACACCAAATAAAGCATCACGGCACGGTGGCCTTGTGTTACCATATTTGCCAATTCGCCCAAATGTTTGGCACCGCGTTTGGTGACCGTATCGGGAAATTCGACCAATGCGTTCTGGCGCGAAAGATTGGCGCATTTGACCTCCAGATAACAATCCGGCAGGCCATCGCCCGTCAGCAAAAAATCAATACGGCTGTTTTCACCGTATTTGACCTCGGGTTTAATATGGTTGTAAGCGGCCAGTTCTGGGATGTTGCCCGCATGCAGCGCCTCGTGCACAATTTTGTTGGGCATGGCGGTATCAATGCCAACCAGCCCCGTGCCCGATTCAACCAGTTTCCAGCTGTATCGTAATTTGCGTTTCGGATCATCATTGGGTTCCAGCCACACGGTCATGCCCGCAATATTCAGCCCCGTCATGGCCCCGGGGT
>Ga0256839_1004949_pt1 | contig 12624 bp, 9 predicted proteins | sample 354166metaG_FD_185968 | JGI IMG/M metagenome (GOLD analysis project Ga0256839, IMG submission 185968) | Hydrothermal vent microbial communities from Mid Atlantic Ridge, Atlantic Ocean - 354-166 | ecosystem: Environmental > Aquatic > Marine > Hydrothermal vents | place: Atlantic Ocean: Mid...
TACGCAAATAGCGAGCACCAATCAACGCCTGTGTGGCGGACGATCCGGTGCGAACCGCCCGTTGCTCGCCTCCTCAAATGCCCGGTCAATTCGCCGAGGTCGGGAATTTGACCGGGCATTTGAGGAGGCGAGCAACGGGCGGTTCGCACCGGATCGTCCGCCGCACAGGCGTTGATTGGTGCTCGCTATTTGCGTAGGTCTGCCATGGAACAGCGATGGCTCACGTTCAGGCTAGGAATTCCAGAGGGAGGCCGCCGGGTCTACTGGCGCACGGCCTTACTCGCCTGGCGCGTGATGTGGAGGCAGCCGTCTTCGAGGGGGATGTGTCCTTGGTTGTGGTGTCTCGTTCTCTTCGTGATGCCCCGTTTGCATCCGGCCATTGTCGCAGACCGCTTCCAACATGCTAACTTGCAGGAACTTGCTAGCGCGGTTTTAGTAATCCACGTGGTGTTCGCTGTCGGAATGTTGGTCCTCGCTCCTCTCGAGGTCATCTTCTATAGACTGTGCCGCGCGTTGCTTGACACCGCGGAGTGGGTGTCCGGCCTGAGTGTGGGCCGCCACATTTGTCGCGCACACGATGGAGACTGTATCCTGCGCGTCGACGGCGTCGGGTGTAGGCTTGTCTTGCCCGCCTACCCCAGGGGGAGTGACCTGCCACAGGAAATCTGCTGCGCAGTGACTCTCGGAGACCATGCGGTTTTGGTGCACCTCCCTGATGCTGCATTGCCTTGGGTCGGCTTGTGGTTTAAGGAACGCTTCGAGCGCGAAAAGTTCGTTGACATTTTGCGTGCGACGAACGTCCCGGTACGGATCGCCGAGTGCTGTCCGGAGCAGAGCCGATGGTGGGTTCGCCAGCGATCCTATGGTGTGCGTACGAGTCCGACACAACAAATGGTGCTCCTCTCAGACTCGAAGGCTGCGAGTCTGAGCACGTTAGTCCCCAGACTTTGGCGTTCGATAACACTCGCGACATGCTCGGTAGTTCCTCTCATGGCATTTGCAATACTGGCTGCTACAAGCTGGCCCGAGCTCTTCGCTTCATGGTACTTACGCACACGCTTTAAGCCCCTTGACTCCGTCCGCAGCGTGCTTATCTTGGTGGGCATTGCAGGGATCGTGGACTTCATCTTGCTGGTGGGCCTATCGCTTGTTGGCAAAAGTAAAACAGGGCGGCGAAAGGCCGCTCCAATGCAGGTTCAAACGAAGCTCATCTCCGGGTCGGCTGCGGTTGGCGACAGTGACGACTCAACAAAGACGCGACGCGAGTCCCTTCGATGGTTTCGAAGCGTACGCGCGGCCCTCACGGACAGGGTGGGAATTCGCAGTATGGAGGCCACGATGCCTTTGGCCTTTGCTGCAGGCGTCGTGGGTCCTTGGCTGCTTGCGCTTGCGGCGTGGATTCTCCACGTTAGTGGTGGGGGCCTTGAGTTGCAGGAGATCCTTTGGCTGATCTGGTACGCCTGGGCTTGCTCGGAACTCTGGGTGTTCCTGATGGCGGTTTTTGTGATCACCGCTTTCTGCGCTGCGGCAGGCGAGCAGGCTTGTATCCTTGCAGGGTCACTACTGGGCAGACGTGGCTCGCCTGTGACGGAACTCGAATGGCGCCGGCTGCCCACGTCGGCAGGGGGGAACGGTGTCTTGGTTTTGCCGTACGGTTGGGGGGTGGCTAGGTTACCTCAACCCGTTTGCTGCGCCGCGGCGTCAGGCGAGCTTTTGGTAGTACGCTCTCCGGACGGTCCACTCACCCACGCCATTTGGTTCAAGGACCCCCAAGCAAGCGCCAAGGTGACGGAGAGGATAATGGCGTGCGGCGTGCAGGTTTCTGATAGAAGCCTTGGCTGCGGTTGGTGCGCCGAAGAAGCCGCATGGTCGGGTTGGAGATCGGCACCGGGGCAAGACGATGGCCGCACTGGCGACCAAACGCCGAGCATGATGATATCAGTGCCGTCTTCTCCGACCTCGATCCGCCAAGCGTTCTGGCCCTGGATCTGGTGCTCTGTTGGGCTCTACATCCGGCTTCTACCGCGGCGCCTGCGCCCAGCAGCTATAGGGACGGTTCTTCTGTACCCACCGCTCTTCGCCACGGCCAAGGTGGTTAACCTTGGGAACGCGTTCTTTCGGGTTGTTCCGTATGGGCTTGCTGTCCTGTTGGCAGTGGAGGTTGTTGCGATGGGGTATGCTATGGCCACGGCCAGGCGTTGGTTGTGCGGGCGCCATGTCTGAAATCAACGAGAGCTCGCTCGAGGGCTGCTGGACCGATTTTCAGCAGCTACGGTGGCGGGCATGCGTCGGGATCTCGCCGCAGAGTGTGGGCGGAAGGATTCCCGATCCGGTCGGTGTAAACTGCCCTCGGTACAGTTCGACCGCGCGCGCGTGGCGCCTTTGATAGGGGTAGGCAAGCCCGGTTACCGGGGCTCCCCTCCCTTCGAGCCGTACGTGCGGTTCTCCCGCATACGGCTCTCCGGTCGGTGGTTTTACCTCGTAGAGGATGCACAGCAAGAACCATGGCCAAACACAGGCTGCCTGACCATCGTCCCCGGAGCTCCTCAAGCCGGGCTAACATCCAGACCCTCGGATCCTCGTCGTTAACTTCGGAGTGCGGCAGTCCTCCGCCGCTTTCGCTCGCCGCCCCGCCAGGCCGGGTGCAGCACCCAGGCCCCCACCGCGCCGCTCGACGGCCCCGAAAAAACCAAAGCGGCACAGGGGTGCCGCACTCCAAAGAGCCAAAGCGGCACCGGAGTGCCGCACTCCAAAGAGCCAAAGCGGCACCGGAGTGCCGCACTCCAAAAAACCAAAGCGGCACGGGAGTGCCGCACTCCAAAAAACCAAAGCGGCACAGGGGTGCCGCACTCCAAAGAACCAAAGCGGCACAGGAGTGCCGCACTCCAAAGAGCCAAAGCGGCACAGGGGTGCCGCACTCCAAAGAACCAAGGCACGGGAGTGCCGCACTCCAAAGAGCCAAAGCGGCACGGGAGTGCCGCACTCCAAAGAACCAAAGCGGCACGGGAGTGCCGCACTCCAAAGAACCAAAGCGGCACGGGAGTGCCGCACTCCAAAGAGCCAAAGCGGCACGGGGGTGCCGCACTCCAAAGAGCCAAAGCGGCACGGGGGTGCCGCACTCCAAAGAGCCAAAGCGGCACGGGAGTGCCGCGATCCAAAGAGCCAAAGCGGCACGGGAGTGCCGCACTCCAAAGAGCCAAAGCGGCACAGGGGTGCCGCACTCCAAAGAGCCAAAGCGGCACAGGAGTGCCGCACTCCAAAGAGCCAAAGCGGCACGGGGGTGCCGCACTCCAAAAAACCAAAGCGGCACAGGGGTGCCGCACTCCAAAGAACCAAAGCGGCACAGGAGTGCCGCACTCCAAAAAACCAAAGCGGCACGGGAGTGCCGCACTCCAAGGTCTCCCGGAGACGCAGTTACCTTCGGTTACGGGCTTCAGACCATACCCCGGCAGGGACTTCCACCCTGCTGGCTCGATGTGCTCGGGGACGCACGACTATGACAGGCCCAGGCCACCTCTCCAACCACACCAAAAAGGTCCCCCCGGCCCTGTGTTCTCCCCATTGGAAAGCTAGCGACTGCCGGCCCGCTACTCCATGCGCGCCGCCCTAAGACGGGCAAAAAGGGCAAGCTCCGCGGGTGCGGGTAGGGACAGCGTGGCAGCTAAACCGGCCGCAGCGGATCAGTGGTGCCATGCCCGGCCGGTGCAACCCGAAACAGGGTTGAGTGTTGCGGCCCGGAGAACGCTATCACTTCGGTGGGATAACGAGCTCAAAGAGGCCCCGCAACTGCTTTGCCATCGCATTCGTGATTCGGCCCCCGGGGACAATGATTTCCGCATGCGCTGGGTTAACGGGCGTTGGCCGATCCACGACGTCGAATCCGATACGCCGTAAATCACCCACAGTCGCGCGTGCGACCCCGCTGCCTGGCACGGCCGACCGGTCCTGGAGGAGCTCCTCCGGTCCCTGGACGAGGCTCGCTAGAAACACGGACAGGCCCGTTTCTCCCCGACGTAGCTTGAAATTCGCGCTCGTGAGCCGACTTGGTGGTTCGAACCAAGGGCGGGTCGGCGGTATTCGACGCTACACCACCTCGCTGTCCGCTATGCGCTCCTTCGGCTCGTCATGCACGCCCGGCTGGCCTCAGCCATATCGCAAGCCATCCTGCGATTTCGGCCACCATCCTACGACCCCGCCACAGCAACTCCTGCGGTGTGTCCATCCCCCTCATCTGGAATACAATGACTGCCTCCTGCGTGGAACGAAGCTCCACCTCGAGATAGAACTCTCCCTCCTCCCACTCGATCTGCACGTAGCCATCCCGGGTGGGGTGGATGTGGGGTTTAGGTAGCGATCCATCCAATGACATGAGGAGCTGCTTGGCCGCCAGAAGCGACTCGGAAGAGGGAGGATCTGCACCCTCTCCATCCCAATTCGGCTCAAGCTTTTCGAGCTGCTCCAACTGCTTCAGCGCGAAGTCAGCCCAGGCGATCGCGGGCCGCAGCAGCGCGCGATCAATGGTGTCCACCCGAAAACCCTCTTCCTCGCCGGATCTCTTAAGATCAGCCTCTCCGGTCACGGTCGGAGCTTTCACCGCACTTCCCCCTGCGCAACTGCACGCTTGCCCCAGAGGCGGTGCGCCTGCTCGGTGGTGAGGTTTACGAACGCATGAACGAGAAATCGGTGAGCAGCACCAAGCGCCTCGCGCATCTTTTCCATCGAGCTGCCCCCTATCTTTGCGTTTGCTGTGAGTTCTAACCGCCAAACGGGTTGTCCGTTGCTATCGCGGAACGGGGCGACCGCGACATCGAGCCAGCCAGCGTCGTCAGGAATGGGAAAGGTGACGTTGATCCTTGCCTGCCGCGCCCTGGACTTCCCGCCTGCCAGATCGATGGTGCTCCATATTACCAGGATGTCGTCGAGTTGGCGAACCGGATCCATGGCATCCGAACAGGGGAGGTGGTTCACGTAGGCAACAATGGCCCACACAAGGCTGGGACCGGTCCCTTGCTTAGAGCGAAAGTAGTCCAGCACGCGTGCGAAGTGCGCCGAGAACCGATCCAGATGTTCGTCGAAATGGCGATAGCCCCACTTCTCCCGCTGCCAAACCCAATTGAAGAAGAACGCGTTGTCCTGCAACTGTACCGCTTCCTGTTCATCCGCGCTAGACGCCCAAATCGCAACGGTCCTACATTGCCCGCCGCCTTCGGCACTGCTCCTTCTGCTGCATCAGGAGTGAGCTCGTCAACGGGCTCTGGAACCGGCCGCCTATCTTGGGTGTTAGGGAATGCATCCGCGAAGTGCCGGCTCCAGAGTTCGCCCAACATGGCGGAACTCACCGGACTTCGTGTGCGGAAGAAGACTCCGAGCAGTTTTTCTAGAATCGGCGGATTCTCGAAGATCACGCAGTCCACGGCCATTCGATGCTACACTCCGCTGCTGCTACGCACGGCGCCCCATTGCTCTGCTCCGATCCCCCCACTCTGGAACCCTTCCTCAGTATGTCACGTTGTCGCGAGGTGTGCCTCGCAGGGTGCGGAGGGCGCCCGTAGCGAGGCGCTTAGCGACAGCGGTTGGGAAGTGCTGCGTTCGCGTTCACATCACCAGCTCCTCCATCGCACCGGGCACTGCCCCGTAGGCGGGTTCTGCATGGACCACCGTCGCAACCCCGCGCGGTCCGCTAGGACGGCTTGCGTTCGTCCGTTCGGCCGCTCATCGGGGCCGGACGTATAATCACATGAACAGTCGGCTGCCCGCCGTATGTCGACGTTGTGTCTTGACGATAGCGGGGGCAGCCAATGGGAGACAGCACTTCGGCCTTCAGCAAGTCGTCCCAGGACAGCAACGAGCAACGTTTGGTCCAGGAACTCTGCAAGGTCTTTGGCTTACTGGCCGAGCCAACCCGTCTGCGCATCGTTCTGCTGCTCAGCCGTAGGGGGCCAATGAACGTGACCGACATCTGCGAGCACGTCGGTCAGAGCCAACCGGCGGTTAGCCGACACCTGGGGCTGATGAAATTGGCCGGTCTGCTCGAGTCCGAGCAGCGCGGCAAGTTCAACTTCTACCGCGTCAACTACGATATCTTCCGCAGGCTGATGAACGCCCTCCGGCCCATTGACGCGGGCCATCACGACTGCGAGTGCTTTCTGGAGTGTGTCTTCGGCGTGCCGGCAGGCCGCGCTGAAAGCCACAATGACAACAGCGCTCACTCTGATGGCAACGGTGCTGGACCAGGTTAGACGGCCCGTTTCGCGCCCCGCGTTCGGGCACGGGCCGGAGATCGGGAGCCAGCCAGCGCGGATTGCCTGTGCGGCTGAGCTGACCGACGAGCCGCGCCCCGCGCCGGCCGCCTCTCCCCCCGCGACTTAACAAGAACATCCTGACCACCGTCTCGTGCACCTCATATGCTCCTGACCGTGAGTGTGCCTGTCGCAGAAGTCGGACGCGGGCGACCATCACCGAATACAGGGGGCCCATGTGCAGCGGTCGCCCTGTGGCCAGGTGAAGCGCGCGGTAACGGCGCCTGCGTTCACCGGTGAGACGAAAGCAATCGCTGGACCAGTTCAGCACGCAAACGAAGCTGCCAAACCACCGGCACGGCGTACCCAAGCTCGGCGTCGTTGAGGCCACCGGTTCGATCACGGTCGAATCGCACGACCAGCGCGTGCGCAACTTCCAGCAGCGAGGGGTTACGGCGCGGAAGCGGCATCGAAGCAAGCGCCTGGCGGATCGCCTCATTTCGCTGCCTCAGCGCCATGGCCACAACTTGCCGATTCTGCTGCAGCACATAGCGGATTGACAACAAAGCTTGCGTGAGCGGATCGATGGTTCGCGGGATAAAAAGAACACCGGTGGCATATCGGGAGTTCTTCCTTTTCCTTTTTCGGGGCCGTTTCAGTTGCTGCACCAAGAGCCGAATCTGGCGTCTCAGCTTTGAAGGGGGCCTCAGGATGGGCTCGTCCTGCGCGATCGCCCGGGCTAACTCCACGGGGCTAAGCTCCGCATCGCCGTCCTGATCGAAGTTCTCGATCAATTTAGCAATGGCTCGGTGGTATTTGGCCTCGGGGTCACCCGACGGCTTGCGGTCGGCACCGGCCGGGAGCATCCCCTGCACAGCGAGATGAGACAGCGCTAACGCGAACAGGAACATACCTTGCGCCATGACGCGGGCCTCCAACATGTTGCCGCGTCGTGGTTGCGTGCGTGGAATCGTAGGGCTGTGTCCACCATGCTGCACAGCCTGGGCAGCACCGGCACGACAGCCCAGACACAGAAATCCCGACACAAGGAACGCCTGCCGGCGACGAATACCATGTGCTGTGACCTGTGCCTGCACTCGGAACTCACCGCCCAGCAGGCACAGGTGGCCAAGAAAAGGGCGACCTGCAAACCGTGTGGAAAGCTGTCCCCCCAGGGAGTGAGTGATGTCCCCGATAGGCTATCTGTGGCTAAGTCTGGCCACCTTTCTGCCCCCGCTTCAAGAGAGTGACGTCCTGTTCAGGCGGGCTCAGCAGGTGGCCGAATACCTGGAAAAAGCCGGGAAGCTGCCCGAGGAGATTTTTGCCCCCATTGTCCTCGAACGTGTGGGCATCGGGCAGTTACGCGCCGTTTTCGCGTCGCTCAACGGGCAGCTCGGTAAGGTCACGTTCGTAGGGGAAGTGGAACGGATGAGCGACTTTTCCGCTCGGTTCCGCTTCGAATGCAGCAAGGGTTTCTACACGATCGTGACACTGTCGGTCGAAAACCGGCCGCCGCATCGGATCAACGGCATCTTTTTTGGGCCCCCTGCACCGTCCGCGCACTCGTTTAGCGAATTGCGCGAGCAATTCGAGCGGTTGTCCGGCAAGGTGAGCGTTCTGTTACGCCGTTTGGAACCGAACCCGACCGATCTTCTCGCACTCCACCCCGACGAGCCACTCGCCATCGGCTCGACCTTCAAGCTGTACGTGCTCGGGGCGATCGTCGAACAGGGAATGCGATGGGATCGTGTGCTGACGCTCAAGAAGGAATGGAAGTCGCTCCCGTCGGGCGTCCTGCACACCTGGCCGGACGGTGCCCCGATCACTGTGCACACGCTTGCGACGCAGATGATCTCGATCAGCGACAACACGGCCACCGATCACCTGCTCCACGTTCTTGGCCGAGACACGGTTGAGGAGGTGCTCGATAAGATGGGGCACAGCCGGCCGGAGCGGACAGTACCTTTTCTCAGCACCCGAGAGATGTTCGTGCTCAAGAGCGACGCCATTGTACGGAAGCGGTACCTGGAAGCGGACGATCAGGAGAAACGAAGGCTGCTCGAGCAAGATGTCGCCAAGCACGAAGTCAATGTCTATGAGGTACCCTCGCAACCGGTTGCCATCGACACGGTGGAATGGTTCGCCAGCACCCGCGATCTCTGCAATGCCATGGATTACTTCCGCCAGTCGCGGTCTGAGGAAGCGCGCGCCATCCTCGCCGTAAACCCCGGGATCAAGACGCTGGGGAAAGCGTTCAGCTACATCGGCTACAAAGGGGGAAGTGAAGCGGGTGTCCTTAACCTGACCTGGCTGGTCAAGACGTCGGACGGAACCTGGTACGCGCTCTCTGCCACCTGGAACAACACCGAAGCGGGGCTGGACCAGACGAAGTTCGTCGGGTACGCCCAGGCGGTTCTCGGGCTGCTCGCCGAACAACACGCCGCGGCCGCCCAGAAGGACTGACGGCGCCGCGCACGGCCGATCCGGCCGTTGACAGGCCCAGCGCCGCCCGCCACCAGTTCCAGCCAAAGTCGTGCCAGGTCCACGCCGGTCCGGGTGGCCAACCGCGCCATGGACGACCGGGGAAGGTCTCCCTGTCTACGGCTCCACCTTCACCAATACCAGCGGGGCGTAGGCGCGAACGTCACTCTTATCGATCTTCGCCGTGCCCACCAGAGCCAGCCCGTAGGTCCCTGGGGCGACGCCACCACCGACCTTGATCTCGACGTCCGCTTCCTTCTTGTCGACCGCGACGTTTGCTACCTGCACCGTTACCTGCTTGGGCAGGTTCAACGCCTCGATCTTCAAGGACTGATCGCCCCCTTCGGGACGGTTCCACCGAACCTTCACCCGGGCAGACTGCCCTTTCTTCACGGTGACTTGGAGTGGCTCGACGCTCAGGGTGAGCGGATACGCCTGAGCGATCGCCGTAACCGCCTCGGCCACCGGGAACTCTTGCCGCTGATCCGCGATATAGCTGTGGCTTTCGAGCGGGATAGCAATCCGATCCACTTTTTTCCCGCCGATATCCGCTGAAAGCCGCACTTTGAGGGGAATCACTGTGCCTGGCTCCAGCTCTTCATCGGCCGTCAGGGTGAGGATCCCCTGGGTTGCACCCGGAGCGATGGGGGCGGTCCTGGCTTCGATCCCCTTGGGCAGATCGTCAACACGTAGCTCAATCGCGCCGTTGAACCCGTCGATACGGGCTACCCGTACGGGAACAGCCACCGTTCCACCGACGGGCAAAGCACGAGCGACCGTAAGAGCGATCGTCAGGCGGGGGTTCGTGATGAAGGGGTCGCTGGGCACAAGGTAGCCTTCGAAATCGGGCTGCGCCGGGTAGACCAACAATCTGTAGGCGAACTCTGGTCCGCCAAGTCTCGCGAGGTCGCGAACCCGGATGTGATAGACGCCGTCGGCCGGTACCGTGTACACAATCCGGGAATCGCTCCTCTGAAGGTAGCCGACTCGGGCGACCGCGTCGTCGTTGCCGGCAACCCGGCGTCCGTCGCGGTAGATTTCCAGCACCGAATCGAGCGCAGAACCGACACGCCGTGCAACCACCTCAAGCGCGAGCTTCTGGCCCTTTTTCGCCTCGAAGGCGAACCAGTCCTCGTCGCCCGGTCGGTCCACACGCCCGTTCACCGCAATAGGGGGCGTAATCTTCGTCGCTTTCGCCGCCTCGTTGTTCGGTTCGGTCTCCGCCACGCCGTCCAGTCCATCTACGGCGAGTTCGATCTCGTTGGTGGTGTTCTGTCCAACCGGGAGGTAGTACCTCCAGAAGGCAAGTCGTCGCGTGACGGCCGGCAGGGCGATCGAAGCTTTCTCGGGGGCGCTGACGGACGAGAAGGTGAACTCAACCGTGGTGCCCCCTTTGCCACCGAGCGGGAACCAATCCGTCACGAAGGGAAGTTCGCCCACCCGCAGGTAGTAGGCGAACTCATTCCTGCCTCGGTACGCTGCGTCGCGGACGCAGAGGACGTATTCGCCGTCGGTGCTGAATTCATAGACGAGGACCGCATCCGGCCTCATGCGGAAATCGTCGGCGCTGGCGAGCTGTCGTCCGGTTCCGCCGTAGAGTTCCAGGTACGTATCGAACCAACCGATCCTGTCGTCGATCCGCAAAAAGGGCAGGAACGGGCGGCCCAACGCCTGGAACACCAGCTTCTGGCCGGCCTTCGCATAGAACCGGAAGAAATCGCGGTCGGCCCCCGTGATGGTCCCGGTAATCCCGACCGGTAGTTGTTCGATCGGTTGGCCCTGGGAGAACAGGGTGTTCGGTTCTTTTTCCTGGACCACTGGCAGGGTGTCCACGTAGAGATAGCGGCAGTTCGAGACGCCGTGTGTCGTAACGACGCGTACTTCGGCTATGCCCACGGGGGCATCCGCAGCGCAGCGGACCTTGAGCTCGACCGTTCTGCCTCCGGTGACCTTGCCTACTTCCGCCGTCAGGCCGGGGACCGAGAACCGAACGCTCTTGATGTCGGTCAGGTTGGTGCCTGTTAGAACGATGGGCTGTTCGGAACCGCGTTGGATCGCCACAGGCCGGACGGTGGAAAGCTCCGGCGGGGGGACGTATTTCGCTTGCCCCCAGGCGGGTGCAAGCGACGCGAAGCAAAAGAGGCCGAAAAGAACGGCACCGCACCTGGTCATGGTGTGTTCCTCGCGTTAGGTCTCTGCTCTTACGAACCGCAACGGGTCGGGCAGCGACACCGTCCATCGTGTCGCTACCCGACGTCCGTCAAAGCAGTTCGTCCAGGAGCCCACCGCTTTCGATGGTGCCCTGGGCAAGAGGCGTAATGTAGGCGACACGGCCCTGGGGATGAGGGAGCCGCTTGGTGTAGTCGATACCGAGCTGCCTGTAGATGCTGGCGCACAGGTCCCAGGGGTAGCAGGGACGGTCTTTGACAAACTCACCCTTCTCGGTGCTCATGCCGACCACCCTGCCGCCCTGGAAGCCTCCGCCAGCAAGCAGCACGGAGAAGACGTTGGGCCAGTGGTGCCGGCCACCCTGCCACCGGGAGGACCAATCGATCTTTGGAGTGCGTCCGAATTCACCCTCGCACACCACAATCGTGCTCTCCAGCAGCCCACGCTCGTACAGGTCTTCCAACAGGGCCGAGAGTGCCTGGTCCAGTTCCGGTAGCAACCTCTGGAGGGCGTCGAAGTTCTTAAAGTGCGTATCCCACCCTCCGCGCGTAACGGTGATGAACGGCACTCCGCGCTCCACCAGTCGCCGGGCGAGCAAACAGCTCTGGCCGAACGTGGTCCTGCCGTAGCGTTCCCTGAGCTTAGGATCTTCCTTGCTCAGATCGAACGCCTCTCGCGCCGTCCCCAGTACGAGCCCATAGGCCCGCTCATAGTAGGTGTCCACCACCTCGAACAGCTCCGACCGTTCGAACTGCCGCGCGAACGTGTCGAGCTGGCTCAGCAACGAGCGCCGCTTGGTGGCGCGTTCCGGGGTCAGACCGCTGGCCAGTTCCAGCCCCTTGACCTTGAAGTTGTTCGAGTTCGGATCACCACCGGTGGCAAACGGTTTGTAGCGGCCCCCGAGGAACCCTGCCTCACCGTACCAGGGGGGCGGACCAGGAATCGCCACGAACGGCGGTATCTCCCCCTTGTAACCGGCGTCGAATCCTTTCTCAAGAGCCACCACAGAACCAATCGACGGATAAACAAGGCCCCCCTGGAGGACATTGCCGGTGTTCACGATGTGTGTGGCGATCTCGTGCGCCGGCGAGGGGTGGGTCATGGACCGGATGAGCGAAAACCGCTCAAAGGCTCTGGCCAAGCGAGGAAGATGCTCCGAAATGTAGACGCCGGGCACGGTGGTCTGAGACACTTTGAAGGGACCACGGAAGTCTTCCGGAGCGTCCGGCTTCGGATCCCAGATATCAACGTGCGATGGGCCCCCGGAGAGCCAGATCTGGATCACCGACTTAGCCGGAGCTTCACGCACCGCTCCTTCGGCTTTCATCCGCAACCAGGCTGGCAGACTTAAGCCAAGGGTGCCGATTGCACCCACGCGGAGGAAATCGCGTCGGCTCCATCCGTCACAGGTCGAATGCTTCGAACGAAAGACGATATCGAGCATCGTTCTCACCTCCAGCCCACTCGGGGCCGCCAGAGTCCGTGCCGAACACGCACTGAGCGTACGGCCATCAGTGGTTGAAGAGGAACTCTTTGGTGTTCAGGATCGCCCACAGCACGTCCTGCAACGCCTGGACACGCTGTTTCGGTCCTGCCTGCTCCACGTACGCAAGCGCCGCCTGGAACTCTTGCTCGGTGGGACGTCGAGCGAGAGCGGCCAGGTAGAGCTCCTCGATGATCTGCTCGTTTGAGGCCCCCGCTTTGATCAACCGCTGGATCCGGGCACCGCTGCGCA
>Ga0256839_1004950_pt1 | contig 12621 bp, 9 predicted proteins | sample 354166metaG_FD_185968 | JGI IMG/M metagenome (GOLD analysis project Ga0256839, IMG submission 185968) | Hydrothermal vent microbial communities from Mid Atlantic Ridge, Atlantic Ocean - 354-166 | ecosystem: Environmental > Aquatic > Marine > Hydrothermal vents | place: Atlantic Ocean: Mid...
AAGATATGCCATCACTAATCATACTCGGTTGTTCCCCTTGCACTTCTGTTGAAGCAATCTCAATTCCTATAAATGTCTCACTCGTTGAGATATCGGCATAAGCCATGTTTCCAAATACTGTACATAACAGTACCATAGTCATTTTTTTAAGCATATTAAACTCCTTGTCCCCGTTTTTAAAATATTGCATGTTTAATGCGTGTTTATAACAATAACATATTTTTATATTTTTTAAGATTAAATATTTTAAAAACTGTATTAGAATAGAAGGTGTATTTATGAAAATTTATTGAAGTGGTGTCAAGAGAGGGACTTGAACCCTCGACCTCCGGCTTATGAGACCAGCGCTCTAACCAGCTGAGCTACCTTGACTTATTGTGAAGAGACGGAATTTTAGCTAAACATACCTTATAACTGTCAATAGTTTTAGTAAAAATTAAAAAAAAGAGTTTTATTTTGAAATACTTTTTATACTTTAGTCATATAGACTCATATAAATTAAACACTTTTAAGAAAGTTATTGACATTTTAAAAAAAAATGACTAAAATGCCATTACAAAATTACTACAATAAAGGAGTCACTATGGCATTCGAACCATTAAAAGACAGGATACTTGTTCTACGTGAAGAACAGTCAAATCAAACCGCTTCTGGGCTATATATCCCAGATACAGCAAAAGAAAAACCACTGGAGGGAAAAGTTGTTGCGGTCGGATCTGATGCAAAAAATGATGGTATCAATAAAGATGATAGAGTTGTATTTGCAAACTATACAGGAATGGAAATTACTATTGAAGGTGTAGAGTATCTCATTTTAAAGAGTGAAGAAGTTTTAGGTTTAATTAAATAAGAAAGGATTAAAAATGGCAAAAGAAATATTTTTTTCAGACAAAGCAAGATCTGGACTTTACGAGGGTGTAACTAAACTCACAAATGCGGTCAAAGTAACAATGGGACCTAGAGGTCGAAATGTACTTATACAAAAATCATATGGAGCACCTCACATTACTAAAGATGGTGTTTCTGTTGCACGTGAAATAGAGCTAAAAGATACTTTAGAAAATATGGGAGCACAACTTGTAAAAGAAGTCGCATCAAACACTGCTGACGAAGCAGGTGATGGAACAACTACAGCTACTGTACTAGCACATGCTATTTTCAAAGAAGGTCTACGTAACATTACCGCTGGAGCAAACCCTATAGAAGTAAAACGTGGTATGGACAAAGCAAGTGCTGCCATCATTGAAGAACTTAAAAAAATGTCTAAAGAAGTGAAAGATAAAAAAGAAATAGCCCAAGTAGCAACTATATCTGCAAACTCAGATGAGACTATCGGTAACCTCATAGCTGAGGCTATGGAGAAAGTAGGTAAAGATGGTGTGATTACAGTAGAAGAAGCCAAAGGCATTGATGATGACCTTGATGTCGTAGAAGGTATGCAGTTTGATAGAGGGTATGTCTCGCCATACTTTGTAACCAATACAGAAAAAATGACGTGTGAGTTGGAAGCTCCGATTATTCTGTTAACAGACAGCAAAATAAATTCACTTAAAGATTTAGTGCCATTACTAGAACAAGTACAACAAAGTGGTAGACCCCTTTTAATTATCGCTGATGACATAGAAGGTGAAGCACTTTCAACTTTAGTACTCAATAAGCTCAAAGGGGTACTGAACATTACAGCGGTTAAAGCTCCTGGCTTTGGTGATAGAAAAAAAGAGATGCTTAAGGATATCGCCATTTTAACAGGTGCTACACTCATTACTGAAGAGCTAGGACTTACATTAGAAAAAGTAACGCTTGAAGACCTTGGACAAGCAGCTAGAGTCGTGATAGATAAGGACAATACTGTCATTGTTGATGGCAAAGGAGACAAAGATGCAGTCGTTTCTCGTGTCAATGAAATAAAAGCACAAATAGAGACCACTTCTAGTGAGTATGACAAAGAGAAACTTCAAGAGCGTCTTGCTAAACTCTCTGGTGGTGTAGCTGTTATTAAAGTGGGAGCTGCTACAGAGACAGAGATGAAAGAGAAAAAAGACAGAGTAGATGATGCTCTTTCTGCGACTAAGGCTGCCGTAGATGAAGGCATTGTTATTGGTGGTGGAGCAGCACTTGTTAAGGCGAGTCAAGCGGTTAAACTTGATCTTAAAGAAGATGAAGCCGTAGGTGCAGAAATCATTTTAAGAGCAATGTTTGCACCCATGAAGCAAATCGCACAAAATGCTGGCTTTGATGCAGGGGTTGTTGCAGATAAAATTGCAAATTCTTCTGAGGCAAACTTAGGGTTCAATGCAGCAACTGGAGAATATGTAGATATGCTTGAAGCTGGCATCATTGACCCTCTTAAAGTAGCACGTGTAGCACTTCAAAATGCAACTTCTGTAGCTTCACTACTTCTTACAACAGAAGCAACAGTATCCGATATACCTGAAGAAAAAACAGCAGAAATGCCTCCAATGGGTGGAGGAATGCCAGGTATGATGTGAGACCCGTAAAGAAAAAGTGAATAGTTTCACTTTTTTAGGGTCGATGTAATCCCGCAACGAAGAGAGGACAAACCGAAACAGTGGAGCAACGCGACCCGCATAGGATAAACTAAAACGTAAATTTAAAATTACGTTTATTTATACACTTAATAATTCTTGAAACTCTTTTACGGGAAGTGGTTTAGAAAATAAATATCCTTGTGCATAATCACACTTATACTCATGTAAAAGTGAAAGTTCTTTTGAAGTTTCCACACCTTCTGCCACTACTTCAATATTTAATGTATGTGCTAAAAGAATAATAGCTTTAACAATATGTTGATGCTCTATACTTGTAGCCAAGTCAAAAATAAGTGCTCTGTCAATTTTTATCATTGACAGGGGAAATTGTTCTAAGTATTTTATGGATGTTACACCAGACCCAAAGTGATCTATGGACACAGAAAGACCTAAATCTTTAAAAAGTTTAAAGTCCATGGCTGTCTTTTCAAGATGTGCCATAGCAGCATTTTCAGTAATATCTAAATTAAAGTTTTCTGGATTCACCCCATGTGTTTTAAAGAGTCCTTCTAACTTTTCAATGAGTGTATCAACTTGCATCTCTTCTAAAGAAATATTTAATGTAATTTGAAATGTATTTAAACCTTCCCCATCCCATTTTTTACGTTGCAGAATAGCCTCATTAAATACATATTCTCCTATGTCTACCATAAGTCCTGCTTGTTTTGCTGTATCTAAAAACTTATCTGCTGAGATGAGTCCTAACTCAGGATGCTCCCAACGTATTAAAGCTTCTGCACCTATTAAGCTTTCATCCTTTAAAGAAAACATAGGCTGATAATACAGTACAAACTCATTATTTCTCAATGCATTGCGAATTTCTTCACTCATTCTAATAATATCTCGGCCTATCGACTGGTAATCCGTAGAAAAAAATTCTATGTTTGCTGTATTGTCTTTTTCTGCTTCTCCTAGCGCAATATAAACATGATTGATAAGCTTTAGGGCATTCTCTCCATTTTCAGGAAACTTTACAATACCCACTGAAGAACTAATACTAATTGGACTATTTTGTTTATAGAGGTTTTGTATATCAAGAATAGTATCTTTAGCTATTTGACGAATCATTTCATCATCAGATATCGTTTCAATAAGCATTAAGAAATTATCTCCATCCATACGATAAATATGAATACCATCATCCTTCTTTGTCTGAAAATAACTTGCTATTTTTCGTATAATCTGATTTGTAAAACCTAATCCTAACGTAGACTGAAACTCTCTAAAATGATCAATACCAAATAAATACACTGCAAAAGTTGCTGTAGTATTTTGACTTTTCATGATTAATCCATTTATCTCAGTTAACGCAGAAAATTGACTTGGTAGTCCTGTAAAAAAATCTATTGCACCATCTTGCTGTGTAGTATCTGAATCAATCGTTTCGAGATTCTTCATATCTATAATACAGGTAATTGTTTTCTCTTCATTCCATACACTTTTGTCTACATATATATTAACCTGTTTCATTTTTCCTGATACACCCAATAAAACATTCTTCAAATGAAAACTATGCTCTTTATTTTCAAATTCTTTATGTAATACTTCAAAAAAATCTCCTACTTTTGATGATGTATCTATTTGTAATGCTACGTTACTGTTATGGTGTGTTTTTGTATACTCTTTATCTAAGGAAAACAGTACTCTTGCTGTCTGATTTGCATATATAATTGAATTGTTTTCTCCAAGTACCATCATCACTTCATTCTGATACTCTTTCTCTTTTTTAAATAATTGTAAATCACTTGAAAGTATCTTAATCCTTTGATTATACCAATAAATCAACCCTAAAATAATACCAATAGATAACACTACCATCATACTTTCCATACCCGTAAGATTCATATATACTTCCTTTATCGCAATGATTTTTGAAATTCAAATACTGGTAGAGGCTTAGCAAAATAATAGCCTTGCATCATGTCACATCCGTAACTAGCAAGTAATTCAAACATTCTTCTATCTTCTATACCTTCTGCTACAATTTTCATATTTAATGAGTGTCCCATGTCGATCATTGCTTTTACAATACTTTGGTCTGCTTTATTTGTTAAAATATAATCTACCATCGTTTTATCAATTTTCAATACATCCGCAGGAAACTTTTTCATATAGGAGAAAGAAGTATATCCTGTACCAAAATCATCTAATGAAATGCCTATGCCCAGTTTTTTAATTTCTTTAAAATGTTTCTGCGTTGACTCTTCACTTATCATCGCTGAGCCCTCTGTAATTTCAAATTTTATCAATGAAGGGTCAATATTATGATATTGAAGTTTTTCTTCAACTTTTTTTACAAAATCTTTACCTTCTATCTCAAAAAGTGTAATATTAATAGATACATCTATTTGTTTAAACTTAAAAACTTCCCAACGTTTTTGTTGCTTAAGTACTTCATCAAGTACATATTGACCTATTTCTATAATAAAACCTGTTTTCTCCATAATAGGAATAAATATATACGGGGGAATCAACCCGTATTCTGGATGATTCCATCGTATCAATGCTTCAGCTGATACTACTTCTTCCGTTTTGGCATCAATAATTGGTTGATAATATATTTCAAATTGTTTCTTTTCAATTGCCTGATGCATTTCGTTGTGTAACAATAAAGCATCGTAGTCATTTTCAGATAATTCAGGAGCAAACTCATGTACCCTGCCATTACCAAGACTTTGTGCTTGTATCAATGCTTTATATGTCTTATCTAGTAAGTTTCTGGTAGAGCCTCTGCCTTTATAAATACTTATACCTACAGAAGCAGTTAAATATAACTTCACATCTTCCATCTTATAAAATGATGCCAATTGTTTTTGAATTTGTTTAACAAATTCATAGACTTCATTCTCATCTTCTATATCTGAAACTCTAATGAAGAAATTATTATAATAGGTATGGTAAATACGCATAGTATCAGCATCTGACATATCTTTCAAATACTCTGAGAACTTCACAAGTATTTTATTCATTTGTTCATATCCAAGTATGGATTGTAGCGTTGAAAAATCATCAATATTGATTAAGATAAAAGCCAATTTCTTTTGATTTAAATGTAACTTTGCATACAATGCAGTTAAATCATGAACCAACTTAGCTTGATTTGGTAAATGCGTCAGGGGGTGTCTGAACTCACTCTGTTTATGCTTTTCTTCTACACGTAAGTCATGTATGACAAGAAATTGACTTTTTAAATTGTGTTTACTGTCTAACAAATAAGTTTCAAGAAATAAATTGATAGGAATAATCGTCTTTTTATCGACCATTAAGTCAACCTGTAAATAGGAGACCTTATGCCCTTTTTTTGTGCTGTTTATTTCTATCAATTCATATAACGATAACCATTCATTTTTTACTTTTACTTTTATCCCAGAAAAATGAGATTTATTTTTACTGTTTTGTTCTATACCCAATAGTTTTTTCATAAATGTATTAATATACAGTACTTTTTGTTTATCAGAGAGTAGTAGCATGCCATCTCTAGATATATCTAAGGCTTTTTGAAACACTTTTATTTTATTATCAATAATACCTAAAAGTTCTTTTTTCCTACGGAAACGACTATAAAAATACATGCCTATAAGCAATATACATAAAAATAAAAGTCCATAAATCATGTTAGGTGATAAATCCTTCAATACTGTATCAAGATATTCTAAGAGTGAAGACATTTTATACCTTATTATTATTTGAATTAATTATATCGTATCATGACTTGAATCTTAAAGTTTTTAGATTAAATTACTCTTTTTTCTAAACATAACACTTCCATTTTAACTGACTCATCTAGCAAAGTAAATTTTGTATTCATAGAAATTTCATTTAAACTTAGTACTTTATTTTTCTGGGAAACCTGTGCCCATCCTCTATGACATTTCGATTTAGGATCACTCATTTTTAACTTTTCATGTACCATTTCTACATGTTGCTGTTTGTCTTGAATTTTCAAAGTGACCCCATGTTTTAAATGCGTCATCATTTCTGGGGTTTGTTTCCATAACTGTTCTAATTTATATTTCATTATACGTTTAAATTCACTTCTAAATTGTGAGAACTTATTATCAATTTCTTTCAATACCCGCACAGGAGAAGCTCTTACAAAAAGCTCTTCACGATATTTCAAATCACGTATACTTCTTTGTATTTTTTGCTCTATCGTGTATACAAAGCGTTCTTGCATATTGTCTAAAGTATAGAGTATTTCACTAGAGTCTGGCAATATCATCTCCATAGCTGCGGATGGCGTAGGGGCTCTCAAGTCTGCTACTAAGTCCGATATCATCACATCTACTTCATGCCCTACAGCAGAGACCACAGGCGTTTGCATAGTAAAAATAGTATCTGCTACTATCTCTTCGTTAAAAGACCATAAATCCTCAGAAGAGCCACCACCACGCCCTACTACCACTACATCTACACCTATACTATCTGCATACGCCAAAGACCTAGCTATCTGCCCTGCTGCGGCATCTCCTTGTACCAGAGTGTCAACGATAGTCACTTCTACCATAGCCCATCGTTTTTCTATGATTTTAAGCATATCATGTAAGGCTGCGGAGTCCTTTGCAGTCACTAGAGCTATCTTTTGTATGTGTTTAGGTATAGACTTTTTTCTTTGTGCATCAAAGTAGCCCTTTTCTTTGAGCTTCTCTTTCAGCTGTTCATACGCCAAAGCTAAAGCTCCCTGCCCATACGGTTCTATACGCACCGTCTGGAACTGATACTCTCCCCTAGGCGTATACACAGATACCGAGCCTTCAACTACGATATGCATACCCTTTTCTATGCGAAACTTCATTTTAGCCACAGAAGAGCGCCACATCACACACTTCACAGAAGAATCTTTATCTTTGATGGAAAAGTAGAGGTGGCCCGAAGTATGGTACGTAGCAGAAGCCACCTCACCCTCAACCATCGTGTGCATAAAAGTAGCTTCTAGGAGTGATTTTATCTTGGTGTTTAAAGAGCTTACACTCATCATATTTGACATTATGCCTCCGTAGGGTGTTGTCCCTGACAACACCTAAATTCAATCTTTATTTGGTGTTGTCAGGGACAACACCCTACATTATTTCTTTTGTGCTACCAAAAGCGTAGATATACCCATAGAAAAACTCTTTGTATACTTCATTTCAAATCCAGCAACTTCTAGCTCTTTACTTAACATTTCAGTGGTTAAAAACTCTTCTATCGACTCTGGTAAATACTTGTATGCTTCATAGTTTTTAGAGATAAATCCACCCACACGAGGGAGTATACTCTTCATACCAAAATCTACAACTTTATCTATGATTCCAGACCTCTCTTGCTTTGTAAACTCTAAAATAACCACAAGTCCATTAGGTTTTAATACACGATTAAACTCTTGGAGTGCTTCTACACGGTCTACCACATTTCGTATGCCATAAGAGATAGAAATAACGTCAGAACTCTCATCTGCTACTGGAAGTGCTTGTGCTTTTCCTTCTATAAACTCTGCAAAGTCTACTTTCCCACGTGCAACTTCAAGCATGCCTACAGAAGGGTCAATACCTACATATTTGTCTATGGTCACAGAATTTTTAGCCGCTTGTTCTTTCCAGTATATGAGTAAATCACCCGTACCTGTAGCCACGTCTGTTATTTGTCCTAGTTCTTTTTTGCCTAAAATTTCAAACGCTTTGTCACAGCCTTTTTTACGCCACTGTATGTCTATGCCCATACTCAACACTCTGTTGGCTTTGTCGTAAGTAGAGGCGATGTCATCAAACATACCTACTATTTTGTCTTGTTTCTCTTGGTTATTTTCTAATTTTTCAATGCCCACTGTTTCTGCTCCATATCATCAAATCTACATCAATTTTACTTTGATGTAAAAACTCTAAATTCATAGTGATATTATAGGTTAAAGTGTTAGAAGATAGCTTAGGTGTTTGGTAGATAAGCATCCAGTCTATCTTATCTTTAAGCACTTCTAGCATGCCCTCACCACCTTCCACTATCACAAAAGAAGGCTTGTCTAAAAAATATAAATCGCTCCCAACTTTTACTTCTCTGTTTTCTATGCCAAACAAAGGTATCTCTCTATCAAAATCTTCTTTCTTAGAGTAAATGAAAATATTAGGAGCTTTCCCTTCTATAAACCTACAATCAAGTGTTGGCTTATCTACTCGTACGGTGTTACCTCCTATGAGCAAAGTATCACACACTTCTCGTAGCTTGTGTACATGCGTGAGAGATGTTTTAGAACTCAAGTATCCACCACCTATGCGACCATTAGATGTCTGGGCTATCTTAAACAACACAAAGGCTCTCTTTTGCCATAGGATGAAGGGTTCAAGTAGTGCTTGACATGCTTTTTCCAATATACCTATTTTGATTGTCGGGGTGGGTGCTCCCCCACCTACGATACTGATACCATCATCATGACCGACAATAGAGTCTTTCGTACCAATAATTATTTTTTTTAATGCTAATTTTTGTAGCAATGAGGCACAAGATGGTGTCTGCCCTACATGAGAACATGGCTCAAGCGTGACATAAATGTGACACTGAGAGAAAAAATATTTGGCTAACGAGAGTAGAAAAATATGTGCTTGCTCTGCATCAAGTGGGTCAAAATCGATACAAGTTCCAGAGAGGGTTTCATAGGCTGCTAGTAATGCCAGTACCTCTGCATGAGAAGTGCCCGCTCTTTGGTGGGACTCTATAGAAAGTATCTTCCCATCACATATCACTACCGCACCTACAGCAGGATTTGGGTACGTTAAACCTTGATATTGCCAAGCTTTATCAAGGGCAAGTTGCATATAAAATTCATCATTCATTACAACTCTCCTTATATTTTAGCTTTTAATTCCAGTCAAAGTATGTTTTACATGTATTCAATTCGACATATTTAAATGCCTCATCACCTTGCTTAGTGGTCACTACTATACCATCATTATCAGCAGATTTTAGTACACCTTTTATCTTATCACCATCACCCAATTTCAACTTCACTTTTTCACCAACTGCATTTTCAAAATGTACTGGTTTAGCAAGTTTACGCTCTATACCTGGTGATGATATCTCTAATCTATAGGCTTGGCTCATAGGAGGATGTACATCCAAAAAAGGAGAAAGTTCATGAGAAATAGTCGCACATAAATCAAGATTTACTCCGCCTATCTTAGTGATTAACACACGGTAGATAGTCTCTTCAAACTCTGTGACTATCTCAGTGTCATAAAGAGCTGCTCCATTTGCTTCGATGATTTTGGCTATTTGGGTTTCAAGATTCATCTGCTACATCCTTTTCATTGTCTACATCTCTAGGCTTATTACGTCCTTCTATCTGCTTGAAAAGGTCTTCTATGCGAGATACTTGTTCTAACTGATGGTCAAATTCAAAAGTAAAAATAGGGGCTTTGAACCAGCCTTCACTTTGTTTACAATGGTTTTGAAGATATGCACCTACTTTACGTAGTTGCTTAAGCGCTTCACCTTGCTCTTTTTCATTTAAAAAAGATTTATCTAAGTACACTTTAGCATTTGAACGTCCCTTAGAACACTTAACATCATTCACTGCCAAAGAGTTGATACGTTCATCATTTAAGCTTGAAAATGCCTCAGGTAGTATCTCTTTTAGTACCGATTCTACTCTGTGACGTTTTATCTCTTCTTGTGTCATAGGACTTAGTCCATTACCACTTGTTCTTCAACATCTTTAAAGGTCTCTATTACGTCACCCGCTTTTATGTCATTGAAGTTTTCAAGCATGATACCACACTCAAAGCCATTCTTCACTTCTTTTGCATCGTCTGTGTGACGCTTAAGTGATGAGATAGAACTCTCATACACTACTACACCATCACGGATGAGTCTTGCTCTAGAGTTACGTGTAATCACACCATCAGAGACTTTACATCCAGCAATAGTCCCTACTTTACCAACCACAAAGGTCTCACGTACGTCTGCTTGACCTGTGACTTCTTCGGAGATAACAGGAGACATCATGCCACCGAGCAATGCTTTGACTTCATCTAGTAAGTCATAGATAATAGAGTACGTACGTATCTCAATACCAAGCTCTTTTGCTTTTTTCTTCACTTGCCCTGTAGGTCGTACATTAAACCCTAGTACCACTGAGTGTTCAGAAGCATCCGCAAGTGTTAAGTCACTCTCTGTAACTCCACCTACACCTTCATGAATGATGTTAACTTTGACTTCTTCATTTCTAAGTTTTTCCAAAGAACCTTTAATCGCTTCAAGCGAACCTTGCACATCTGCTTTGATGATGATAGGTAGTGCTTTAAGTTGCCCCTCTGCAATAAGTGCTGAAAGGTCATCAAGCGTAGCTTTTGTACTTTTAGAGAGGTCTTTGGCTCTCATAAACTCTGCACGTTTTTCTGCAAGTTCACGTACTTCCTTGTCTGTCTCCATCACGATAAGCTCTTCTCCCGCTCCTGGTACTTCGTTAAGTCCCACGATAGCAGCCGGGGTAGATGGTCCTATCTCTTTCACATTTGTGCCATCATCAAGTTTGATAGCCTTAATGCGTCCATAGGTCTTACCTACGATGACATTGTCACCCACTCTAAGCGTACCATTTTGGATAATCACATTGGCAACTGGTCCAAAACCTTTTGCAACAGAAGCTTCTACTACAACTGCTTTAGCATCTCTTGTTGGGTCAGCTTTAAGTTCCATAAGTTCAGCTTGAAGTAAAATAGTCTCAAGTAAATCATCTATACCTGCTCCAGAATGTGCTGATACAGGTATAAACTCATACGCCCCACCCCAATCTACAGATACCACTTCTAGTTCTGAAAGTTGTGCTTTAATGTTGTCTGGGTTTGCAGATTCCTTATCCATCTTGTTCATAGCAATAATCATTGGAACGCCAGCTGCTTTAGTGTGTGCTATCGCTTCTTTAGTCTGAGGCATCACACCATCATCTGCTGCTACCACTATAATGACTATATCTGTAGCTTGTGCTCCACGTGCTCTCATCTCAGTAAAGGCTTCGTGACCTGGGGTATCTACAAAAGTAATCTTTTTGCCATTTTTTTCTACTTGATATGCACCTACGTGTTGGGTAATACCCCCAGCTTCTTTGTCTGCTACTTTTGATGTACGAATTCTATCAAGGAGTGATGTCTTACCGTGGTCAACATGCCCCATGATAGTAATCACTGGTGCTCTTTCCTCGGCATTTTCATCTTCAATAGCATCATAAGCATCTGTATAGTCAAGCTCATCTAGTGGATTCACTGTTGTGACTTCCACTTCAAACTCATCTGCAAGAATCTCTATCTCATCTTTAGACAAGAAGTCATTCTTCGTTACCATCATGCCTAGTGCAAATAGTACACCTACTACTTCGCCTACTTTACGGTTCACTTGTTCAGCAAACTCATAAACCCTTACATTTTCAGGTATCTCTATAGTCGTTACTGCTTCTAGGTTTTCTTCTTTTACATATTTCTTACGTTTTCCGCCGCGTTTGAGTCCACGTCTTTGCTGTGGTCTAAATGGTGACCTACCTCTAATAGGTCCACCATTTTTAGCTTCACGTTTTTTCATCTCTTCTTTACGTTTTTGCTCTTGACGCATCATTTCTTCATAGATGTTTTTATCTGAGAAGTCCAAGAGTACTACTTCTTCTCCACCAAAACCAGAATCTATATCGCCAGACATTGAGTCGTGATTAAAGATGTCCATCTTCTCACCCGTTTCTCTTGCTTCTGCTATTTTTTTAGTCTTCTTCTTACCTACATATGGTTCATAGTTAGTAGACCCAAAAGAAATTTTAGTACTAGCTCTCACTGGAGCAGGTTTCGCTTTTCTTACTATCTTTATGCCAGCACGGGAAAGCACTCTTCGTGCAGGTTTTGCTTCAGTATCGCCACCTTCAGACTTTGTTTCTGCTGCGATTTTTTTACTTGCGACAGAAATACCTTTTCGTACTTTTGCTTCTTTTGGTTTTTCAGTAACAACTTCTTCGGGAACTGCTTCAACTACCTCTTCAGTAGTTTCTACTTCACTGGCTTCTACTTCATTAGCCTTTTTGGGGCTAGTCTTTATTTTACTGCTCTTTGTGATGCTGCTCTTT
>Ga0256839_1004951_pt1 | contig 12621 bp, 12 predicted proteins | sample 354166metaG_FD_185968 | JGI IMG/M metagenome (GOLD analysis project Ga0256839, IMG submission 185968) | Hydrothermal vent microbial communities from Mid Atlantic Ridge, Atlantic Ocean - 354-166 | ecosystem: Environmental > Aquatic > Marine > Hydrothermal vents | place: Atlantic Ocean: Mid...
CTCCCCCTTCGCTTCGCTCGGGGACTCCCCCCGTTCCGCTTCGCTCCACGGGGGGAGAAGGAACCTAGAGTGCGGGCATGCCGTTCACCGAGGAGCATCATCACTTCCGGCGGGTGGTCCGGGAGTACGTGGAGCGGGAGATCAACCCGCACGTGGAGGAATGGGAGGCGGAGGGGATGATGCCCCTCCACGACCTGTTCCGGCAGATGGCGGAGCTCGGGTTCCTCGGGCTCGAATACGACCCCGAATACGGAGGCCAAGGCGCCGACCACCTGTTCACCGTCGTCCTGGCAGAAGAGTTCGGCAGGGCCGACCACGGGTCGATCGGGATGGCCCTCGGGGTGCAGGTCGACATGGCCACCCCGGCACTGCACCGGTTCGGATCCGAAGACCTGAAACGGCGCTATCTGGCACCCACGCTGCGGGGAGAGATGGTGTGCTCGATCGCCGTCACGGAACCCGACGCCGGGTCCGACGTCGCCGCCATCCGCACCCGGGCCGTCCGTGACGGGGACGAATGGGTGATCAACGGGTCGAAGACCTTCATCACCAACTCGCTCCAGGCGGATTGGCTCTGCCTGCTCGCCCGCACCTCCGACGAGGGGGGCTATCGGGGGATGAGCCAGATCATCGTCCCCACCGACGTGGAGGGCTTCGAGGTCTCGAAGAAGCTGGACAAACTCGGGATGCGGGCATCCGACACCGGGCTTCTCACCTTCACCGATGTGCGAGTCCCGGTCGCCAACACCATCGGGGAGATCGGTCGGGGCTTCCAACAGCAGATGGCCCAGTTCGTGCTGGAGCGGATGTGGGCGGCGTACGGCGCGGTGGGAGCGTGTGAACGGGCCCTGGAGCGCACGAGGGAGTACCTGGGGAACCGAGTCGTGTTCGGCAAACCGCTGCTGGGCCACGAGTACGTGGCCTACCGTATGGCCGAGCTGGTGGCACAGGTGGATCTGCTCAAGCACTACAACTACGCCACCGCCGAGGCGTACATGCGGGGGGAGGATCCGACCCGGTTCGCGACGATCGCCAAGCTCACCGCCGGGCGGCTGAGTCGCGAGGTGGCCGACTGGGTGCTCCAGTTCCACGGCGGCACCGGATATCTGGAGGAGACCTGGACCGCACGCTTCTACCGTGATCAGCGTCTCGGGTCGATCGGAGGCGGGTCGGACGAGACGATGCTGCAGGTCCTCGCCCGGCTCGACGGGTTCTGGCGATGACGCAGCTCGGTAGGGGGCTCGGGCGTCTAGCGTCGACACCGACATGACCCCTGATCCGGCCCTGTCCCCCTACCTCGAGTTCTCCCGGGAGGAGTGGGCTCGGTTGCGGGCATCGACTCCGATGACCCTCACCGAGGAGGACGTCGAACGGATCAAGGGCATCAACGTGGAGCTCTCCGTGGACGAGGTCGAGCAGATGTATCTGCCCCTCTCCCGGCTCCTCAACCTCTACGTCAGGGCCTCCCAGCAGCTTTTCAGCGTCACCGACACCTTCCTCGGCAAGCCCACCCATCCGGTGCCGTACGTGATCGCGGTGGCGGGGAGCGTCGCCGTCGGCAAATCCACCATCGCCCGGATCCTCCAGGCCCTCCTCTCCCGCTGGCCGGACCATCCCCGGGTGGACCTGATCACCACCGACGGGTTCCTCTACCCCAACGCGGTGTTGGAAGAGCGAGGCCTCATGCACCGCAAGGGTTTCCCCGAGTCCTTCGACCGGCGGAGGCTGCTCGACTTCGTCAGCGACGTGAAGGCGGGCGTGGAGGAGGTCGTGGCACCCGTGTACTCGCATATCCGTTACGACGTCGTCCCCGGGGAGGTCCGAGTGGTACGGCGACCCGACATCGTCATCCTCGAAGGCCTCAACGTGCTGCAAGGCGGGGGCAGCGGCACCTACGTGTCGGACTACTTCGACTTCTCGATCTACGTGGACGCCGACCCCGCCCACATCGAAGACTGGTACGTGAACCGCTTCCTCACCTTCCGCGACACCGCCTTCAGGGACCCCAACGCCTACTTCCACCGGTACGCCTCGTTGACCGACGACGAGGCTCGGGCCGAAGCGCACCGGATCTGGAAGGAGATCAACGAGGTCAACCTCTACGAGAACATCCTCCACACCCGGGAGCGGGCCACCCTCATCCTGGAGAAACGTGCCGACCATTCCGTCGGCCGTGTCCGGCTTCGCCGTCGATGACCGACCGCGCCGCCGCGCTCGCCCAACGGCTACGGGAGGGTGTGCCCACCGGGTCCGAGGCCGTCGATCGGCTCCTCGGGCTCCTCGAACGGCTCGGGGACTCCGCCTTCGACCCCGACGTCGTCGAACCGGGACACGTCACCGCCTCCGGGTTCGTGGTGTTCGGCGGTTCGCTGCTCCTGGTGCGGCATCGGACCCTGGGACGCTGGGTGCAGCCCGGCGGCCACGTCGAGGAAGGCGACCCCGACACCGAGGCGGCCGCCCGCAGGGAGGTGGCGGAGGAGACCGGGGTGGTCGACCTGGAGGGTCTGGGGCTCCTCGACGTCGACGTCCATCCCATCCCGGCAGCGTCGAGGCGGCCCGCCCATCTCCACTTCGACGTCCGCTGGGCGTTCCGGGCGACGGACGACCGGTTGGAGACGACGGAGGAGACGGTGGCGGTCGCCTGGGTCCCCCTCGACCGGGTCTCGGTGTTGGACGAGTCCCTCGCCCGTCCGATCCGGGCGCTGGCGGGTGGTAGCCTCGCCGGAGGTGTCCCCGAGGTGAGTCCGTGATCCAGCGAGCCTTCCGCGCCGCCCTGTTCGACCGGAACGCCTACAACGCCGTGTTCTTCGACGGTGACGCCACCGCCGACGCGGTGATGCTCGTCGGCGGTGTCCATGGCGTCGTGTACCTCGTCCAGGCGGTGACGCGAGCGGGGGTGTCGCTTCGTCTGGTGGAGGGCCTGCTGGGCGCCATCATCTCCGGGCTGGCGTCGTGGCTGTTCCTGGCGGTGGCGGTCTGGTTCGCCGGGACCCGCCTGTTCGGGGGCAGCGCCCAGATGCAGACGGTCATCCGACTCCACGGGTTCGCCGTCCTTCCGCTGCTGCTCGGGATCTTCGGGGCTTCCGCCCTCGTGATCGCCGGCGTCGTCTGGTTCCTCGCCGCCCTCGTCGTCGCCACGTCGGTCGCCCTCTCGCTGTCGTTCCGAGACGCGGTGCTCTCGGTCCTCGTCGGGTACGCCATCCTCTTCATCGTCGGCCTGCTGTTCCGGCTGCCCTTCCTCGTCCTCGGTGGGCTCGTCTGAAGGGGCGCGGGTAGCCTCGGGACGTGCCTCGCTATCGGCTGGACGTCGCCTACGACGGCTCGGAATTCCACGGCTTCGCCCGTCAACCCACGGTGCGGACCGTGCAGGGCGAGGTCGAGGCGGCATTGGAGACGATCCTGCGGGTCCCCGTCGTCACGGTCGGCGCCGGGCGGACCGACGCCGGGGTGCATGCGCGTGGCCAGGTGATGTCCTTCGGCGTCGACCACGTGCTGGATCCTGACCGGCTCCGGCGTTCCCTGAATCGGATGCTGCGACCGGAGATCGCCGTCACCGCCGTTCGGGAGGTGCCCGACGACTTCGACGCCAGGTTCTCGGCTCGGTCCCGTCGGTATCGATACCAGGTGCTGGCCGCGCCGATCCACGACCCGCTGCTGCGCCACACCTCGTGGCACGTCCCCGAACCTTTGGATCCGGAGGCGATGGAGCAGGCCGCCATCGGGTTCCTTGGAGAACACGACTTCGCTTCGTTCTGCCGCGCCGCTGCGGGACGGTCGACGGTCAGAACGGTGCTCGAATCCCGCTGGGAGACCGACGGTCGGCTCCTCGTCTACTGGATCGAAGCCCACGCCTTCTGCCATCAGATGGTCCGTTCGATCGTCGGGTTCTGTGTCGACGCCGGTCGAGGGCGGGTGGAGCCCGGCAGCGTCGCCGAGGTGCTCGCCCGTCGGGACCGGGCGGCGGCCCGGCCGATCGCCCCTCCTCAAGGCCTCATCCTGTGGGAGGTGCGGTACGGGTGAAGGCGGCCCGCCGGGCTCAGCGTTCCGGGGCGTAGCGTTCGAGGGCGTTGCGGATCCTGGCGGTGTGTTCGGGGCCCCGGGTCTCGATCGAGATGGTGATCTCGACCGTCCCGAAGGGCAGGCCGAACCCTTCCCGATGGTGTTCGACCTGGACGACGTTGGCTCCTTCGCCGGCGATCGTCTGCAGGATCTGGAGGAGCTGGCCGGGCTGGTCGGGGACCCAGACCCGCAGGTCGGCGTAGCGTCCCGACGACTCCAGCCCGTGACGGACCACCTTGCCCAGCAGCAGCAGGTCGATGTTGCCGCCCGACAGCACCACCACGACGGGTTCGGGCAGGTCGGCGGGGAGGAGACCCTCGGCGAGGGCGGCGATCCCCACCGCCGCCGCCGGCTCCACCATCAGTTTCGAACGCTCCAGGATCAGGGTGAGCGCCGACGACGTCTGGGCTTCGGTGACCACCACCAGATCGTCGACGTGGCGCTCGATGAGCTCGAAGGTCAGCTCCGACGGCATGGTGACGTTGATCCCGTCGGCCATCGTCGGGCGGGGAGGCACGGAGACGGGACGCCCCGCCTTGCGGCTCTCCACATAGGTGGGGGCGGCGTCGATCTCGACGCCGACGACCCTGGTATCGGGGCGGAGACCCTTCACCGCCACCGCCACCCCCGACAGCAGCCCGCCCCCACCGGTCGGGACGATCACGGTGCCCAGGTGGGGGAGCCGTTCGACCAGCTCCAAACCCAGGGTCCCCTGGCCGGCGACGATGTCCGGGTCGTCGTAGGGGTGGATGAAGCGGTCGCCGCTCGTCTCGGCGTGGGCGAGGGCGGCATCGACCGCCTCGGCCAGGTTCGACCCGACGAGGCGCACCTCGGCACCGTAGTCTCGGGTCGCCTCGATCTTGGGGAGGGCGGCGTTCTCCGGCATGAACACGGTGCAGGGGACGCCGGCGTTGGCGGCGGCCAACGCCACCCCTTGGGCATGGTTGCCCGCCGAGGCGGCGACCACGGCGTGTCCGGAGAGCTGGGAGATCACGTTCGCCGCCCCCCGGATCTTGAACGACCCCGCCCGTTGCAGGGCCTCGGCCTTCAGCCAGACGTCGGAGCCGAACAGGCGGGAGAAGGACGCCGAGTGGAGCAGCGGAGTCTCGATCACCTGGTCGCGGATCCGGGTTCGGGCTCGTTCGATGTCGGCGAGGGTGATCGTCATGTCCTGTTCCGAGTTGGCAGAGGCGGGATGGCGCCGTAGCATACGGCCGCTCCTTCGCCGGAGCGTGATCCCCGCGACATCACCTTCTTCGATCTGTGCGAGAGTGCGATGACCAACAACAAGACGTATTCCCCGAAGGCCTCCGAGTTGGAGTCCAAGTGGTGGGTGGTCGACGCCACCGACCTGCCCCTGGGGCGGCTGGCGTCGGAGGTGGCCCAGCTCATCCGGGGAAAGCACAAGCCGACCTTCGCCCCCCACATGGACGGGGGTGATCACGTGATCGTGGTCAACGCCGCCAAGGTGAAGGTGACGTCGGCGAAGAGCCGCAGGAAGATCTACTACCGGCATTCGGGCTTCCCGGGCGGCCTCAAGGAGGAGACCTTCGAGGCCCTCCAGGCGCGTCGCCCCGAAGCGGTCATCGAGCGGGCCGTCAAGGGGATGCTGCCGAAGAACCGACTCGGTCGGAAGATGGCGAGAAAGCTGAAGGTGTACGCCGGACCGGACCACCCCCACGCCGCCCAGCAGCCGGAACCGTTGGAGCTGTCGATCCGAAAGGTTGAATCCTGATGCCGAAGCCGTTGGTTCAGACGACCGGCCGCCGCAAGGAGTCCGTCGCCCGCGTCCGTCTGCGTGAGGGCAGCGGCGAGGTCCGGCTCAACGGCCGACCCCTCGAGGACTATTTCCCGTCGATCGCCACCCGGATCCGGGTGCTGGAGCCCCTCCAGATCACCCAGATGCAGGGTCGCTACGACGTCGACGCCACCCTGGAAGGGGGTGGCACCACCGGCCAGGCCGACGCCCTCCGCCTCGGCATCGCCCGTGCCCTCGAAGCGCTCGACCCCGAGCTCCGTCCCATCCTCAAGAAGGCCGGGATGCTCACCCGTGACGCCCGGATCGTCGAACGCAAGAAGTACGGACTGAAAAAGGCCCGGCGGGCGCCGCAGTACACCAAGCGCTGAACCGGGCCCGTGCCGCTGAGCCTGCTCCAGAACCGGAGGCGCCTCTTCGGAACCGACGGCGTACGCGGCGTCGCCAACAGCGAGCTCTCGCCGGAGCTGGCCCTTGCCCTCGGTCGGGCCGCCGGATTGCTCCTCGACGACGGCCCCGTCGTCGTCGGCCGTGACACCCGGCGCTCCGGGGAGATGCTGTCCCTGGCGTTGCAGGCCGGGTTCCATTCGGCGGGGATCGACACCGTCGACGTCGGGGTCCTTCCCACCGGTGGGATCAGCTTCCTCACCGTCGACACCGGTGCCGCCATGGGGGCGGTCGTCTCCGCCTCCCACAACCCCGCCGCCGACAACGGGATCAAGTTCCTCTCCCGTCACGGCACCAAACTCTCGGACGAGGAGGAGTCTCGGATCGAGGATCGGGTCCGCAACGCCGAGTCACGGGCGATCCCCGTCGGGCCCGCCGTCGGTACCCGCTTCCCTCTGGATGACGCCATCGCCCGCTACGTCGCCCACCTGGCGGGCATCTCCCAGTACCGGCTCACCGGGCTTCGGCTCCTGCTCGACTGCGCCAACGGGGCTGCCTACCGAGCCGCGCCCGAGCTGTTCACGCGGCTCGGAGCCGAGGTGGACGCCGTCGGAGTCACCCCCGACGGGATGAACATCAACGACGGCTGCGGGGCCACCCATCCGGAGTCCCTGGCCGGGCTGGTGGAGGGGAGGATCGGACTCGCCTTCGACGGGGACGCCGATCGTCTCATCGCCGTCGACGAGGAGGGCGGGGTCGTCGACGGGGACGCGATCCTCGCCATCGTCGGGCGCCATTGGAAGCGGCTCGACCGGCTCCGCAAGAACGTGGTGGTCACCACGGTGATGGCCAATCTCGGGCTCCGCCAGGCCCTCGAGGAGGACGGCATCGAGCTGGTGCAGACCAAGGTCGGCGACCGATACGTCCTGGAGGAGATGCGGCGGCGGCGGGCGGTGCTGGGTGGGGAGCAGTCCGGTCATGTGATCTTCCTCGACAAAGGCATCACCGGTGACGGCCTCCTCACCGCGGTTCGGCTGCTCGAAGTGGTCGCCGGCACCGGCAAGACCCTGGCCGAGCTGCGCCGCGACTCGATCACCACCTACCCCCAGGTCCTGCACAACGTCGAGGTGGGGCGGCGAGTCGACCTCGACCAGTTCGACGAGCTGTGGGACGCGGTACGTCAGGCCGAGGCCGAGCTCGGTGATCGGGGGCGGATCCTCGTCCGGGCGTCGGGCACCGAGCCCGTGGTCCGGGTGATGGTGGAGGCCCCTTCCCCCGAGGAGGCGGAGCGCTACGCTGTCAAGTTGGCGGAGGTGGTCTCCGCCACGGTGGGAAAGGAGGGTTGAGGAGGCACACGACGAGTACAGGGCCGATGCGCGCACACGAAACCAATCGGAAGCGCCAGACCTCCCCCGGCGGGAGGTGACGAGGAGGAAGGTGATCGAAGTCTTCGGCGGATGCCTTCCCGGCCGTCCACGGTCGTGACGAGTGGGAGCAAACCCCGGGGGTGACCCCGGGAACAGAGGCCCACCCGATGTGGAGCCGGTCGATACCGGCGCGCGCTCGGCCGCACACGGATCGAACGAGGAGCATCGACATGTGCGGCATCGTTGGCTATGTCGGGTCGCGAAGCGCCTTGGACCTGCTGGTCCCCGGCCTGGAGCGGCTCGAGTACCGAGGGTACGACTCCGCCGGCGTGGCGCTGGCAGAGCCCGACGGGATCAGGATCGTCCGCAAGGCCGGGCGGATCGCCGACCTGGAGCGGGTGCTTCAGGGCGAGCAGGTCCCCGACGCGAACGTGGGGATGGGCCACACCCGATGGGCCACCCACGGCGCGCCCACCACCTCCAACGCCCACCCTCATCGGGACTGTACGGGGCGGGTGGCGGTGGTCCACAACGGCATCATCGAGAACTGGGCGGAGCTGAAGGCGGAGCTGGCCGCCCGGGGTCATGTCTTCGCCTCCGACACCGACACCGAGGTGGTGGCCCACCTCGTCGAAGACCTGGACGACCTGCCCCTGGAGGAGGCGGTGCGACAGGTGATGCGGCGGGCGGAAGGGGCCTTGGCCCTGGTGGTCATCCGGGCGGACGAACCGGACGTGGTCGTCGGGGCCCGCCGCGGCAGTCCCCTCGTCGTCGGGTTCGGCGACGGCGAGAACTTCCTCGCCTCCGACATCCCGGCATTCCTGGCCCACACGCGTCGGATGGCGGTCCTGGAGGACGACCGGGTGGTTCGCCTCGAGGCCGACTCGGCGACCATCACCGACCTCGACGGGAACCCGGTCGCGGTGCGGGAACGCACGGTGGACTGGGACCTGGAGGCTGCCGAGAAGGGCGGCTACCCGACCTTCATGCTGAAGGAGATCCACGAACAACCGCAGGCGATCGCCGACACCCTGAGGGGACGATTCGACGAGGCGGGTCGGGTCCTGCTGCGTGAACTGGAGCTGGACGACGACGTGATCCGGTCGGTGGACAAGGTGTTCGTGGTGGCCTGCGGCACCTCCTACCACGCGGCGATGATGGCCAAGTACGCCATCGAACGGTGGACCCGGCTCCCCACCGAGATCGACATCGCCTCCGAGTTTCGGTACCGGGATCCGGTGCTGGACGACCACACCCTGGTGATCGGGATCAGCCAGTCGGGCGAGACCGCCGACACGCTGGCCGCCATCCGGTACGCGCAGGCCCAGGGCTCGGTGGTGGTGGGCGTCTCCAACGTGGTGGATTCGTCCCTGGCGCGGGAATCGGACGCCGTCCTCTACACCAGGGCAGGACCCGAGATCGGGGTGGCCGCCACCAAGACGTTCACCACCCAGCTCGTCGCCCTGCAGCTCTTCGGACTCCACCTCGCCCGGGCTCGTGGTTCGCTGGACGACGGGGCGATCGAGGTGTTGGCATCGGGGATTCGAGCCCTCCCCGAGCAGGTGGCCCGGGTGTTGGAGCTCGACGAGGAGATCGCCGCTCTGGCCTCTCGTTGGTCGAAGACCCGAGACTTCTTCTTCCTGGGACGTTCGGGGGATTTCCCGGTGGCGATGGAGGGGGCGTTGAAGCTGAAGGAGATCGCCTACGTGCGGGCGGAGGGATACCCGGCAGGGGAGATGAAGCACGGACCGATCGCCCTGATCGAGCCGGGGGTCGTCGTCGTGGGCGTGGCGACCGACAGCCATGTTCGCCAGAAGACCTTCGCCAACATGGAGGAGATGCGGGCCCGGGGCGGGGAGATCTTCATGGTCGTCGAAGAGGGGGACGAGGCGGCCCGGAAGGTCGCCGACCACGCGATCGCCGTCCCCAGGGCCCCGGATCTGGTGTGCACGGTGACGGCGGTGGTGCCGCTGCAGCTTCTCGCCTACCACATCGCCACCGCACGCGGCTTCGACGTGGACAAGCCCCGGAACCTCGCCAAGACCGTCACCGTGGAGTAGCCCCGATCCACCCGATCCGTTTTGGCACCTGGATCGCGCGTCATACGCGATATCTGGGTGCCAAAACGGTGGTGGGGCGGGAGTAGCCTCGGGCCGTGCGCATCATCGGGCTTGGCGTGGACCTGGCAGAGATCGAGCGGGTGGAGCGGCTCCTCGCCGCCTACCCACGGTTCGCGACCCGGTGCTTCACCGACCATGAGCGGGCCTATGCGGAGGGGTTCGCCAGACCGGCCCGACGGTACGCCGCCCGTTTCGCCGGGAAGGAAGCAGTCATGAAGTCCCTCGGTGTGGGGTGGCGGCGGATCCGCTGGACCGACATCGAGATCACGGGCGGAGGTCCTCCCCGGGTGCGGCTGTTCGGGACGGCGCGGGCACGGGCCGACATGCTCGGGGTCGCCGACGTCCTCGTCACCATCACCCACACCGACGAGACGGCGATGGTCATGGCCATCGCCGTGGGCGAGCACCAGAGCTGAGATGCGGTGGGAGGGGCGGCCCGGGGCCGCCCCTCCCCGGACGCCTCCCAGAGCGACGGCCGGTGATGCCGGGTCGAGCGGGGAAGGGCACCGGCCGCGTCGCCCTGCCCGTCGGCCGGAGCGGGAGCGGCTGAAGGGATCGGGCGATACCATCGCCGGATGCGCCCCGTCATCACGCCCGCCGAGGCCGCCCGTCTCGATCGGGAAGCGTCGGCACCCGTCGAAGTGCTCATGGAGCGGGCCGGGTACGGCGTCGCCCGGCACGTCGCCTCCCTGGGGATCGGGTACGGCGACCGGGTGGCGGTCTTGGTGGGACCGGGGAACAACGGAGGGGACGGGTACGTCGCCGCCCGGCACCTGCGGCGGCGAGGAGTGGCGGTCGAAGTCCACCTGCTGGAGATGCCGAAGACGCCGGCCGCGCGCTGGGCGGCCGGTCGGGCCGCTGCCGCCCACGTCCCCGTCCGTCGTCTGGGACGGCCGTCGGGAGAGACCCTCGTCGTCGACGCCGTCTTCGGAGGCGGGTTCCGTCACGGCATCCCACCGGCGCTGATGCCGTGGATCGACGCCGACCTGCCCGTCGTCGCCGTCGACGTCCCCACGGGCCTCGACCCCGAGGACGGCACGGTCCTGGAGAAGGCCTTCACCGCCCTGCTCACCGTCACCTTCGGGGCGTTGCGGACCGGCCATGTCCTCGGGGAAGGACCCGATCGGTGCGGACGGGTGGAGGTGGTGGACATCGGCCTCGGGGAACCGACCCCGGCGATGCGGATGACCGACGCCGAGGACGCTCCCCGGCCGGCCCGGTCCCGGACCGCCCACAAATGGTCGGCGGGGTCGGTGCTGGTGATCGGGGGCGCCCCGGGGATGGTGGGGGCGGCGGTGCTCGCCGCTCGCTCGGCTCTGCGGTTCGGTGCCGGCGCGGTCGGCGTCGCCGGACCGGAGCGGGCAGCGGTGGCGACGATCGCGCCCGAGGTGCTCTCCTACGAGCTCGACGAGGCGGTCGCCGTCGCCGACCGGTTCGACGTCGTCGTGCTGGGGCCCGGTCTCGGCCGTGACCGGATCGACTTCGTCGCCGAGATGGTCCGACGTCGGCCAGGTCCGCTCCTCCTGGACGCCGACGGCCTCTTCGGGTTGGAACGGGACGTCTTGGCGGCTCGGAGCGGGCCGACCATCCTGACCCCCCATGCCGGGGAGTTCCGACGCCTCGCCGGGGTGGGGGCCGACCCCGACACCGCCGTCCGCTTCGCAGCCGACACCGGCACCGTCGTCGTCCTCAAGGGCAACCCGACCTTCGTCACCGCCGGGGGGCCACCGTGGGTGGTGGCCTCCGGGGGTCCGGAGCTGGCGACGATCGGGACCGGAGACGTCCTCGCCGGGATGATCGGGGCGCTCTGGGCACGGGGGCTGGCACCGTTGGCGGCGGCCCGTTCGGGGGCGTACTGGCATGGGAGAGCCGGTGAGGCGCTCGCCGCAGACGGGGTGGTGACGGCCGACCGGTTGGCGACCGAGATCCGCCGGTGGGGTTTCGAGGAGTCGGGCAGATGAGGCCGTCATGGGTGGAGGTGGACCTGGCCGCCCTTGCCCGCAACGTGGAGCGGATCGCCGAGCTTGTCGCGCCGGCGGAGCTGTGTGCGGTGGTGAAAGCCGACGGCTATGGGCACGGTGACGTGCCGGTGGCGGAGACCGCCCTCACCGCCGGGGCCACCTGGTTGGCGGTGGCGCTGGTGGAGGAGGGGATCAGGCTCCGTGAAGCCGGGATCGACGCCCCGATCCTCGTCCTCTCGGAACCGCCCCGGGAGATGGTCGAAGACGTCGTCCGCTGGCGGCTGGTGCCCACGGTGTACCGGTCGTCGTTCCTCGACGTGCTGGCGGCGACCTCGCGCCGGCTCGACGTGCATCTGAAGGTGGACACGGGCATGCACCGGGTGGGTGCCGATCCCGCCGCCGCCCTCGAGCTCGCCGTGCGGATCCATCGGGATCCGCACCTGACCCTCGGGGGCGTGTGGAGTCATCTGGCGGTCGCCGACAGCGATCCCGACTTCACCCGACGTCAGATCGGCCGGTTCGACGAGTTCTGTGAACGGCTCGTCGGCCGAGGGATCGACCTGGGGCGTCGACATCTGGCGAACACACCGGGGGCGCTCCTGTTCCCCGAGGCGCGCCATGAGATGGTCCGGGTCGGGTTGGGGATGTACGGCCTTCATCCCTGCGCCGCCACTCACGACCGGATCCGGCTCGAGCCGGTGATGTCGATCGTCTCCCACGTCGCCTACGTCCGGTCGCTTCCCGCCGGGTCGAGACCGTCGTATGGGCGTCGCCGCCCCCTGGCCGGGGACCATTTCGTGGCCACGGTCCCCATCGGCTACGCCGATGGCGTTCCCCGGGCCTGGAGCGACGAGGGGGTCGTGCTGGTCGGTGGGAGGAGACGGCCGTTCGCCGGGGTCGTCACCATGGACCAGGTGATCGTCGATCTGGGAGAACACAGGGTGGAGGAAGGAGCAGAGGTGGTGTTGTTG
>Ga0256839_1004952_pt1 | contig 12620 bp, 12 predicted proteins | sample 354166metaG_FD_185968 | JGI IMG/M metagenome (GOLD analysis project Ga0256839, IMG submission 185968) | Hydrothermal vent microbial communities from Mid Atlantic Ridge, Atlantic Ocean - 354-166 | ecosystem: Environmental > Aquatic > Marine > Hydrothermal vents | place: Atlantic Ocean: Mid...
CGCATCACGGACGTTTTCAAAATTGTAAAGCGGCTCGCCCATGCCCATCAGCACCACGTTGGTGATCCGGCGGCGGCCCTCAACCGGGCCGCTGTCTTCGGGCCATTCATCAAGGTCATCACGCGCGACCATTACTTGCGCCACAATCTCGCCCGCGGAAAGATTGCGCACCAGCTTTTGCGTGCCGGTATGGCAAAATGTGCAGCTCAGCGTGCAGCCGACCTGTGAAGAAATGCAGAGCGTGCCCCGGTTTTCATCGGGGATATACACCGCCTCGACCTCATGGCCACCGGCGATGCGCAGCAGGTATTTGCGGGTGCCGTCTTGACTCACCTGAAGTTCCACGATCTCGGGGCGCTCGACGGTAAAATGCGCTTCCAGCTCTTCGCGAAAGCCTTTGGCGAGGTTGGTCATCACACCAAAATCCTGCGCGCCTTTTTGGTAGATCCAGCTCCAGAGCTGGCTGGTGCGCATTTTGGCCTGCCGTTCTGGCGTGCCCATTTCAACAAGCGCGGCGCGCATGGCATCGCGGCTCAACCCCAGCAGGGATTGCCGCGCAGCGGGGGCCTCTATGCGAGGCATTACACGGGTGTCAGGGGTGAGCGCGGTCATGGGGTGTCCTTAACATCAAAGCGCCCTCTGCGGGGGCAGAGAGCGCTTAAGGTATAGCGGGTTATGGCGGGTTTTGCCAGTGGGCTACTGGCACATCTCTTGTGCCTTGGCATAGGCAGCGGTAAAGCCGATCAGCGAGAAAGTATCGGTGGTGACGGTGCCACGGGCCGAGGTGCCAACCACGATGGCCTCGGAGCCGCCGCGCATGGCGGTGATCAGGCCGGCGTCATCATCAGGGCGGGGCCACGCATATTCAGCATTTATATCCGCATTCGGATACAGGCTGATGGTGGTGTCTTTGATCTTCATCTCCACCGGCGCATCTTGCCGCAGCGGGTAGCCCGCCAAAAAGCTTGGCTCGCTGGCGATCTGCTCACCCGGGATGATGGAGATATAAAACCGGATATCGCCACGGCGCACCGTAACCGCTTGGCCATCACGCTGGGCCGACCAATCTGTTGGCTTAGACACGATGAAGCACTCTTTCGGGCTTTCGGCCACATAGACGCTCCAATTGGTCTCTGAATCCACCATCGCCAGCTCTTGCGCTGCCAAAGGCGCGGTGGCCATGGCAAATACGGCGGTCATCACTAATTTCTTAAACATTTCCGGCTCCTGCTTAATCCGACAGCACCGCTTCCCCTTGTTTTGCCAAGGTTTTGCAAAGCGGCTTGTGTTTTGCTCGTTTACAACCGTAATCTAAGGCGAAACATGGTCCAAAGGCCAGCTAAAAATCGCGGTTTTTTATCGCTACGGGCATGAAACTGCCTACTTTCGGAGGAAACAGCCAAATGACCGATGCCGTAAAACTGGTGGAGCTACGCCGAAACGGCATTCTGGAGTCGGTGCATAGGGGGCATGTGGTGGTCTGTGATGCCGCCGGCGTGATTGCCGAATGGGGCAATCCGGCCCAAGTGATCTTCCCGCGTTCGGCTTATAAAATGCTGCAAGCGCTGCCTTTGGTGGAAAGCGGTGCGGCCGATGCGGCGGGGCTTGGGGAGACCCATTTGGCGCTTTCTTGCGCCAGTCATCAAGGCGCGCATATGCACACCGATTTGGCGCGCGATTGGCTAGCCGGGCTAGGCTTGGGCGAGGCCGACCTGCGCTGCGGCCCGCAAGTGCCAAATGATTTTGAAGCGCGGGCACTGTTGAAGGAAAAGCCGGAATCCCCGTGCCAGTTTCATAATAATTGCTCGGGTAAACACGCAGGTTTTTTGACTTTGAACAAGCATCTTGGCGGCGGCACCGAGTATATCGAGCTGGACCACCCTGTGCAAAAAGCGGTGAAGACGGCGTTTGAAGAGATGATCGAGGCCCCCGCCCAAGGTTGGGGCATAGACGGCTGCTCTGCCCCGAATTTTACCTGCGAAGTCGGCCAATTGGCCCGCGCGATGGCCAAAATGGCGGCACCGGAAAGCATGGGCGGGGTGCGGGCCAAAGCCGCCACGCGCTTGGTGGACGCGATGATGACCCACCCGTTGCTGGTTGCTGGCACCACCCGCGCCTGCTCGGCCTTTATGGAAGCGGCGGGTGGAAAAGCCGCGGTAAAAACAGGGGCAGAGGGGGTGTTTGTGGGCATTTTGCCCGCGCGTGGTATTGGCATTGCGTTGAAAATTGAAGATGGCAACCACCGCGCCTCCGAAGCCGTTATGGCCGCCCTTTTGGTGCGCCTTGGCGTGGTAGAGGCCGCTGATCCGCGCGTGGCGCAATACCTCCACCGCCCCGATATTAACCGGCGCGGGATCAAGGCTGCCGAATTTAATGTGACCGAGACGCTGTTTGCGCAAGGCCAGCCGCTTTAAAGCCAAGAGTGTGCCTTGGTTTCGGGGAGCTAAAGCCCCCCTCGCCCAAGGCATTAGAAGGGGGATGTCATCCCCCTCGCTGCGCTCACCCCCTAGGATATTTTAACAGTTTGGAAGCTTGACGAGCGGCGTTTGAGGCGGCACATTGCTTTCGCAACCTTATGGGCGCTGAGCGCGGCTCGCTTTATGCGGCAACCGCGGCGCTGGCCCCGTATGTGTTTATGGTTGCCACATATTTTTCGGGGCCGTCTCAACACTGGAGAAGCCCTGATGAAAACCATCATTGAACCCTTTCGTATTAAATCTGTCGAGCCTATTCGCATGACAACGCGCAGTGAGCGCGAGGCCAAGCTGAAAGCGGCGCATTATAACCTGTTTGGCCTGAAATCAGACGATGTGCTAATAGACTTGCTCACCGATAGCGGCACGGGGGCCATGAGTTCGGCCCAGTGGGCGGCGATTATGCGTGGCGATGAAAGCTACGCTGGGTCGCCCTCGTTTGACCGTTTTGAAAGCGCGGTGAAAAACCTGATGCCGTTTAAGCATATCATCCCCACCCATCAGGGCCGCGCCGCCGAGGCGATCCTGTTTAGCATCTTGGGCGGGGTGGGGAAGCATATACCGTCTAACACCCATTTTGACACCACGCGGGGTAATATCGAGGCCAGTGGGGCGCTGGCTTATGATCTTGTGATCGAGGAGGGCAAGGACAGCCAGTCATTGCATCCGTTCAAGGGCAACATGGACCTTGGAAAGCTGGAGCGGTTTTTGGCGGAACACGGCGAGAGCGTGCCTTGCGTCATGCATACCATCACCAATAACGCGGGCGGTGGCCAGCCGGTGAGCCTCGAGAATATCCGCGCCGTGGCCGCCATTGCCAAGGCCCATGGTCGCCCGTTTATTATTGATGGCTGCCGCTTTGCTGAAAACGCGTGGTTTATCAAGCAGCGCGAACCGGGGCAGGCAGAGCGCTCGATCACCGATATTGTGCGCGATTGCTTTGCCGATGCAGATGGCATGACGATGAGCGCCAAAAAGGACGCTTTCGGCAATATCGGCGGCTGGCTGGCGCTGAATGATGATGCGCTGGCTGATGATGCGCGCGTGCGGCTGATTCAAACCGAGGGGTTTGTGACTTATGGCGGGCTGGCGGGGCGGGACCTTGAGGCCATCGCCCAAGGACTCACCGAGATCATTGACGAGGACTATCTGCGCTACCGCATCGGCACCAATCAATATATCATTGACCGGCTGGATCTGCTCGGCGTGCCGGTGGTGAAGCCCGCTGGCGGCCATGCGGTGTTTATTGATGCCAAAGCGTGGCTTCCCCATATTGACCCGCTGGCATACCCCGCGCAGGCGCTGGCCAACCGGCTTTATGAAATCGGCGGGATACGCGGGGTGGAGATCGGCTCGCTGATGTTTGGCCGCCAGCCCGATGGCAGCGAGGAACCGGCGGCCATGGAGCTGGTGCGGCTGGCCATTCCGCGCCGGACCTACACGCAATCTCACGCCGATTATATGATCGAGGCGTTTGAGCAGCTCAAGGCCGAGAAGGACAGCTTGAGCGGGCTAAAAGTGGTGAAAGAACCGCGCCTGATGCGGCATTTTACGTGCCGGCTTCAGCCGCTTTAAAGCACCTCACGCAAATAGCGGGCGGACTCGGCGATAAGCGCTGAGTCTTGTCCGCCAATAATCATAAAGCCGCGCTCAGCCCCCTGCCAGAGCGCGGTATCCATGCCTAAGAGGCGTATCAATTTTGTTTCAGACACCCCGCCCGCCTCGCCACCAAGAATGCAAAAGGCTACCGGAATACCCGCTTCAGTGGCATAAACAATCTGGATTAGATTGCGGCCTTCAAACCCCAGCACCTGTGCGCGCAGCAAGGTTAGGCCCGGCACATTGGACAAAGCCGCCTGATCCAGCTTCAGGCCCAGCAGGCCTTCGGCGCGGGCAAGTTCGCCCTGCAATCTGGCGGGGTCCGGCGTGATAACAGAGATCGTTTCCGGCACGTAAAGCGCCTGATAATGCGCCACCTCCATTTGCCATGGCGCGGCGCGGGGCGGGGCCAGCGGCCCATATGCCAGACCAACTGCCAGCACAGCCACAGCCGCCACCGCGCTGCCCCAAACCCATGTGCGGCGCGGGGCACGTTCAGAGGCAGCAAACACAGGCGCTTCCGCCAGCAAGGGGGCAAACCCCGCCTGCACGGCTTCAATATCAAGCTCCAGCGCGGCCACACGGCGGGCGAAATCAGGGCTGGCCGCACGCAATGCCTCAAAGGCCGCATTTTGCCCGGCCTCAAGCTCGCCATCCAGATAGGCGGTTATGTGTTCATCAGAGAACGTCATTCTTCTGCTGCCTTCATTGGAGCCAAAGCTTTGCGCGCCGCCGCAAGCCTGCTCATAATCGTGCCAATAGGAATGCTGAGAATTGCCGCCGCTTCCTTATAGGAAAACCCTTCAACATATACCAATATCACCGTTTCACGCTGCGCATCCGGCAGCATCATTATATGGGATAACACCTGAGACGCATAAATGTTCGTTTCGCAGCTGTCTTTTTCAATAAGCGGGTGGTCGTCATCTATCGGGATGCAGCCATTGCCCGTGCGCACCTTGCGGCTGCGCACCTCGTTCAGCCACAGATTCCGGCATATCGTAAACACCCAGCGGTCCAGATGCGTGCCTTGCTTGAAGCGCCCCGCGCTTTGCAGCGCTTTCAGGCAGGCCGATTGCGCCAGATCCTCGGCATCTTGCCGGTTTCGGGCCAGCCCGTAGGCAAAGCGCCAGAGCCGTGGCCAAAGGGCCTCCAGCTCTGCGCGCATCTTTTTCCCGTCTCGATCGAATATTTTGCTAACCTCAAGTGTTGTTATATCTGACGGCAGATAATTGCCGCTAACATAACAGGGAGAACAGGAATGAATAGTCTGAAAACATTTGCCGCAGGCATTGGCTTTGCATTGGTCGCCAGCATGGCATCGGCCCAAACATGGGTGGTGGACCCAACCGCTTCTGTGGTCACGTTTGGCTCGGTGAAAAAAGACACCATAGGGGAAACCCACAGCTTTACCGCCGTTTCGGGGCAGGTTGATGCTGATGGCAGGGCCACGATCTCGGTCAGCCTTGGCAGCGTTGAAACCAATATCGAAATTCGCAACGCGCGCATGATCGAGCATGTTTTCAACAACATGGAGGCCGCCACGGTTGTCGGGGAAATTGATATGGCCGCCGTTGAAGCGCTTGAGGTTGGTGAAATGGCCTCTGTTTACGTGGACGCCACCCTGAACCTGCTGGGCGCAAATGTTGGCTTTGATGCCCCGATGATCGCGGTGCGGCTCAGTGAAACCCGCGCCATGGTTGTATCGGACGGTATTGCATACCTCTCGACCGCCGATATGGGCATTGATGCGGGCGTGGATAAGCTGATGGAACTGGCCAGCCTGCCGAGCATTACCCGCGCGGTGCCTGTGACTGTGCGCCTGGTTTTTGATCTGCAAGAATAGCGCGCGCTGTGTCTTCAGACCAACCCAGATAAAACCTGTCGCCCGCTTCAATCAGCGGGCGCTTCATTAGAGCAGGGTGGGCTTGCAATAGCGCAATTGGGTCACTGGCCCGCTCACCCTCGCTGAGCTTGCGCCACGCAGTTGAGCGGGTGTTGACCAATGTTTCGGGAAATACCGCCAGCAAGGCCGCCAGCTTTTCGCGCGGTAAGGGGGAATCCCGCACATCGTGCATCTTTGCCTCGGGCAAGGCTTTGCGCGCCTTGCGCACGATGTCACAATTTTTTAGCCCAAAAATAATCATATTCAAATTCCAATGATTCGTTTTCGTAAGCGCCAATTCTGAAGTTTTGCTGAAATTAGGGACAAATTTGCCCAAATTTTCAGCATTTTTCCCAAAAAGGAGCGCAAATTCCTTGATTTCCGTCCCTACATAGGTGAGAACGGGCCTGTGAGTAAAGTCTTTCACAGTTCCGCTGACGCCTTAATGCAGACTGCCCGAACAATACTGAAGACCAATTTCTGCACCAAGAGCCACTGCACAATGCGGGTGGCACACAATTTAAGGAGAAGGCGGATGGCAACTGGCACCGTCAAATGGTTTAACGGCACTAAGGGATATGGCTTCATCGCCCCTGACGACGGCGGCAAAGATGTGTTTGTGCACATTTCAGCTGTTGAGCGTGCTGGCCTACAAGGGCTGCAAGACAACCAAAAAGTGACATACGAACTGGAAGAAGGCCGCAATGGCCGTGAAGCCGCTTCGGAACTGTCTCTGAACGACTAGAGCTTAGGCTCGATCACAAGCTTGGGGTGGCCGCGGAGAAATCCGGCGGCCATTTCTGTTTTGGATGCGATGTTCGTGAACGAAATGCAATATGAAACCAATTGGCGCAGACTCGGGCTTGCATATAGTGTTGGCAGCCTTATTGCAGGCGGTATTTTTATGTGCGGCTTTGTCATTATTGCCACAATCAGTGATCTCAAAAAAACCAATGCCTGGCCAATATGGGATTTGCAAGAACTCCAAGCAGCGTTCTTGCTCTGGATATTGGTTTCTATATCTTGGTTAATCGGGCAAGTGTTTTTGGCTTCACCACTGTGGCTTTGGCTGCATGGTCACGGCCACAGGCACTGGAAATATTCAGTTTTTATCGGTGCTTTATTCGTGCCAACAACAACGGCTTTTTTGGGCTTGAACATGTCTTGGGGTTATCTGGCTTTTGCACTCTGGGGCGGCGTCATGGGCTGGATAATCTGGCGCATCGCCTATTATCAGCCGAGTGCTTCCGCCCCTTAATGCCCTAGTCCTCTCGCCCTTCGGCGCGCTCGATTTTCGCATGAAGCTGATCTAGCTCCATCATAAAATCGGCGTTTGCAGATGCGATAAACGCAGCACATTCCGCTTTTTTGGCAGGGCCAAAGGCGCGCGCATAAATTGGCAGAACTTTGGTGCCAACGGGCTGGGTGAAATAAGTTTCATCTGGCACATTCACAGCCGTGGTGCGCGCATAAACGATATGATCGCCCTGGGACTCTTCCGGTGCGGCCTGGCCTGCGGGCTGAATGGCAATTTCGTAGCTGCCCAGCGCGTCTGATACAGAAACCGTATTTTGGGAGCCCTCAACCAGAACTATAGCCTGCGCGCAAAACGGAAAGTAGCTCTCCTCCTCGCAATCTTGTGCGATAAACACCATCTCCCAGCCGCCATCTGGCCGCTTTTCGAGTTGGGCAAAATGGTTTTCACAGGCCAGAAAACCCCGAGCCGTCAGGCGCACGGCCATACTGTTACCAACCCATTTTGCTTCATAATCTGCGCAACCTAACATGCGCATGGTGGTGTTACGTCCCATTTTATTTCCATCCCTAATTGGCCTTTAAGCCATTGTTTTTTAACTTGATTACTCTTCACCTTAAAACCAGTTAACCCCACGTCCGTGATTTCTGTGTGAGTCCCGCTTTGGTGGAAAATTCACAGATTTATATCCCTGATGAAAAGAAGGCTCTTGGACAATCGAAACAAGTATCGCAAAGTAAGGCCATGAAGCACACACCCCTTAAAGACCAGTGGCAGAGGCATGATTGGCAGGTTAGCCCATATGCGCCGGACCTGCGCATCGTTCAAGCTTTGGTTGCTGGCAAAACCGCCAGTGGTGCGGGGTTTTCGCGGCATGATGCCCTTATGCGCTGCCTTGGAGAGACCGCTGAAATTTTGGCCTTAAATGGAGGCGAAAGCAGCGAAGGGCTGGCGGCCGGACCAGATTTTGCCTTTGCCGCCGAGCGCGCATTGGCGGAGCGACTGGAGCGTTGGGCGCTGTGGGATTGGTGGCACGGTCGCTTGTTAGCGCAGCCTGTTCAGGCCGATGGCCTTATTGCCAAACTGCGGCAAGGCGCTTTGAAAACCAGAGACACAAGCCTTTGGCATTTGTCCGGCTTCCCTCATATTCACGTTATCGTTGCGTTTAGCATAAGGTCCGACAGCACCCACCCTATCCTTGGGTTTGGCGCGCATACGTGCCCTATGAACGCGGCGAGGTCGTCTCTTGTTGAGTTAGGGTTGATGGAGCTAAATCTTCGCTCCCCGACCGACACCTTACATCGCTTTTTCACTCGAATCACCAAGCATCGCCGCCGCCTTTTCCCGCCTGCAAACCCTACTGAGCTTGAACCTGTGCCTCAGCGCCAGCCCTTGGAGGCTGGCGTCAATTTCACTTTTGAAAACCGAACACCCTTGGCCTGCGAATTAACCGTTGTAAAAGCCTTGGTCCCGGCGGCACCAAGATGGGCGGGGAGCCGTGGACCGCTCTTGTAGTTGAATTCACACTCGATTCACACTCGTTAAGCAAATGTAAACAAAAGGGAGTCACCAGTGCCGCACGATACCGGAATATTTGAAACGGCTGCAGAACACAGCGAGCCGCTTTCCACACGCAGTTCAGTAAAAAAACAGATTATACCGGATTTTGCGTTTGATGATGCGCTCTGGCGCGAAGGGTGCAAGAATAACAGCGAAATTCCTGCCGGATACACCTACCTTTCGCAGCTCATGGGCCACGACTTGGGCAACACACTTCCCGCCGGTAAAGTGCCATGGACAGCGCACCATGTAGGGGAATCCATGCCCAACGCGCGCTATAACCTCGTAGAAAACCCGCTTACGCTTGAAACCATTTACGGCAAAGGGCCGATCGGCTCGCATGGCCTATACCATGCCCATAACTGCTTGTTTCGGCTCGAAAAGTCCGCCACGCAAGCCCTCCGCGTTCGATACACCGATTTTGAACCGGCTGAGCCGCTGCTGGCTGATATGCGCAACCGAACCACAATAATACTGCACAAGTTGGCCGTGATATGGATGCAATATCACAATAAAACCGCGCGCCAAATTATGGCCAATGAGGGTTTTGATGACTCCAGCCATGCAGAGCGTGCCTATTTCTTTGATGTCTTTACCCGCGCGCGCCAAACGGTGCTTGGCACATGGCATAAAGTGGTGATGGAAGACGTTTTACCCGCCGTTGCCCACCCTACGGCAATGGCGCTAAGCCCATCAGAGCTAGAATCCGTGTTTTTGCTGGAAGATATTCCCATGCTTAATGGCGTCATGCGCGCCTTTCATGCGCTGCCGCTCAAGCGCTACCGGCTGAACAGTGGCGGAGACTTTCCTTTTGGCCAGCTGCGCGGCGGCAAGGCCGGCGAGCTGCGGAATTGGCGGATCGACTGGTCCCTGTTTTTTGGCCCTGCAGCCAGTAATAAAACCGGCTTCAGTGCCAGCTATTCCGCGCTGTTCACCATGCTTTCGGGCCGGTCCATTATGGAAGCAGACCTAAAATCTGCGATTGTTTCTTTGCCATATGACCACCTGCATGCTGACGTGTTAAAAGCGCATTTCCTGCTGCCAGCCGCGCTAAAACGTGATATTTCAGCGGCTGAGCTAGAGCGGCTTTTCAACGAACATGCGACCAAAATCGGTGTAAAAACCCTGCCACCGGGCGCTTTTGCACAAATCCCTCTGTTTTTGATGTTGATGCTGGAAGCCCAGTTTTATGGTGATAACGGCAGCTTAGGGCCGTTTGGCTCAGCGTTGCTTCGCCGATTCTTAGCGCATAAAATCAGTAACATAAATACCGGCAGCGCCCCGCTTAGCGCCCCCACCCATTCATCCGTTTCAGAAATTATAAACTATGTCGAAAACACATAAAAGGGGAACCCCATGACAGAAAAAGAATATATCATCGTAGGCCGAGATGTTGGCGAGGCGAAATTCCATTTGGTCGGCGATAATATTATTGCTGCCAGCGAAAACCCCGGTGGCACACCGCTGGATGTGATTTACATTGGCAAACTTATTGGTGAGATGTCGGAGCGCACAGGGGATAACCGCACAGCCACTGACGACGAAATTAAGCTTATGCGCATGTGTATGCGGGCTGAGTCTATCCCTCCCGGCGAGCTGGACGAGATGACAGAAAATGCGCTGGTTAAGAACACTGACATCCAGGTTATTTTTGAGACCCGCGAACCGGGAGATTGCATCCATGAAGACAAAAACACCCGTGTGTTGGTGGTGCCCTCAGACGGCACTCTAAAAGCAGGCTTGGATCAGCTCGAAATGCCGGTGGTCGGCAAGCCTTTCCAGCCCCCGCTCACCTACCCGATTGACGAAAACCTGATGCTTTCCTGGATGCTGGATGGCATCATCGAAAAGATCGTGGGTGTGGCCAGCCCGGATGACTTTGAGGGCATGAACTGGCACCAGATCCGCAAGCATTTTGCAGACGAAATAGAAGCGCAACTCATTAAAGAAGCCGATGAAGACAAGGTGAGCCAAATTTCAGCTTTCCACCGCGCTGTTGGGATTTATGTCACCAATATGTGCCGGTAATTAACCATTTTTGAGGCTGGAAGGCGCATTTCTTTCTGGCCCCAACGCACGGCCAATGCTGGCACGTAGCGCATTGCGCACCGAGGCTTCGCGCAGCGGAAAGCAGGCGGTAAACCAATCCAAAATGTCAGCATCTGTGGGGGTTGTGGGCGCAGTCCATTGCTGTTTTACCACTTCGATATAGGATTTTATCCTATCTTCAGCCTCATCATTGCGGCCAAGTTGGCTCAAAGCCGCAGCATGCCAGCCGCCAGCGGTTGTCATAATATCTCCGGCTTGGGCGCATTGCTCCGCCGCGAGGGCAAAATTGCCGCTTAGGTAATTTACCGCAGCCATATAAACCTGATGGAACGGCTGCATCGCGCCGGGCGCGCTTAGCATCCGCTCACAAATATCTTGCGCGGGGGCAATCCGCCCCGCAAAGGCAAAGCCCAGCGCACAGGATGCCAGCGTTAAGGCATTTGAACTGTTCAAATGCATGGCCTGCTCAAAATGAAATTCCGCCAGCTCAAATTCAGCCTTATGGCAATAGCACCACGCCAGCACACGGTGGGCGCGGGTATCCAGCGGGTCCAGCGAGATTGCCTCTAGCGCATGGTGCAAGGCGCGCTGCTTCTCGGCTTCGGTTTGCTTGGTTCCCGGCAGCAGAATATGGCGCACATTCAAAGCGCCTGCCAGCTCAGCATGGGCAGGGCCAAAGCGCGGGGCGTCTATGGTGATATCACTAAGCATTTTAATCGCTTCACCCTCGGTTTCGGGCGACCAGCGGTCGATCAGCACTTGCGAGCGCAGCCATCGGTCATAAATGCGGGCCTCTTGCACAGAGCCTTGGTTGCCCCCCGCCCCTATTGAAAGCGCGTTGGCGATATTGCCAAGCTGGGTGCGCACTTTTTCGTCCCAATTCTTTTGCGGGGCTGGAATCATCTCGGCCCAGAGCAGGCTATTTGAACCGGGGTTGGAGATTTCGATATGCAGTGGCGCATCGGGCATTTGTGGCAGAAGTTGTATTTTAACAACTAAATCAACGGCATCTAAGCTATCTTCATCAGCTATTCCCCATTCGCGAAAGCGCGATAGGCGCATGCGTAGGTCCAAAAACAATACATTGAGCAGGCTTTGCTCATCTGGCGTAAGGCTCGCTTTGTTTTGTATCTGCACCAGAATTTGTGGCGGCGAATCGCTTGGCGGCTTGCGCGCCGGCAGAGGCTCCCCGATTTTGATGCTGGCCAACAGGTCTATCGTGGCCTCTTCTGGCTCTTGATCAAAGTTTTGGTCAAGATGCTCAAACAGGGTATTATACGCCTCGATGGCGCGGTTGGGTTGCTCATTGGCCCAATATTGCCGCATCAAATAGCGGGTTGCCAGCTCATTTGCTGGCTCCAGCACCTGCGCTAATTTGGCGGCCTGCTGGGCGTGGCTTTCGTTTTTCGGGTGAACATAATGGCCCTCCAAAACTTCGGCAACTGATTGAATGGCCTGCGCTTTTCGGATGGAAAGCCAGCTATCAAAGGCGTCCGATATCCCAAGCAGTAGCTCAAATTCTTGGTGATAATGGCTCAGCTCTGGCTCAATATTACCTTCAAATGGCGGGTTGGACAGAAGCGCGCAAATTTGGGTGTCTACAGGCGAAGCATCAACACAGGTTAACCCTAAATGCCCGCGCCGCGTCTCCAGTGCCATGCCCTCAACGTCAGCCAGCAAAAGCCGGATTTGCCGAATGGTTTGCCGCAAGCTCGCCATGGCTTTGGTTTGCGGGTAGTCCCGCCAAAACACATCCGCAATTTTTTCACTTCGGTGGTCTTGTTCAGGGGCGTGTAAC
>Ga0256839_1004953_pt1 | contig 12618 bp, 14 predicted proteins | sample 354166metaG_FD_185968 | JGI IMG/M metagenome (GOLD analysis project Ga0256839, IMG submission 185968) | Hydrothermal vent microbial communities from Mid Atlantic Ridge, Atlantic Ocean - 354-166 | ecosystem: Environmental > Aquatic > Marine > Hydrothermal vents | place: Atlantic Ocean: Mid...
CATCATTGGTCAGCACCATGCCACCGCGTGGTCCGCGCAGGGTTTTATGGGTGGTGGTGGTGGCCACATGGGCATGATCGAGCGGGTTCGGGTAAAGTCCCGCCGCCACCAGACCGGCAAAATGCGCCATATCCACCATCAGGATTGCCCCCACATCATCGGCGATTTTGCGAAAGGCTGCAAAGTCAATGACCCGGCTATAGGCCGAGCCACCGGCAATAATGATTTTCGGCTTATGCTCTTCAGCCAGACGCGCCACTTCTTCCATATCAATCAGATGGTCATCTTCACGCACCGAATAATGCTCGGCATTGAACCATTTGCCCGATTGATTAACCCGGCTACCATGAGTCAAATGTCCGCCTGCGGATAAATCCATTCCCAAAAATGTATCGCCGGGCTTCATCAGGGCCATAAACACCGCCTGATTGGCCTGCGAGCCCGAATGGGGCTGGACGATGGCTTCACTGCAATCAAACAATTTGCAGGCGCGCTCAATAGCGAGGCGCTCAATCTCGTCGACAAATTCACAGCCGCCATAATAGCGCCGCCCGGGATAGCCCTCGGCATATTTATTGGTGAGCACCGATCCTTGCGCTTCCAGTACCGCTTTGGAGACAATATTTTCTGAGGCGATCAGTTCGATCTGTTGTTGCTGGCGGGTCAACTCGCGTTCAATGGAGGAAAAAACATCCTTATCGCGCGTGACAAGATTGCTTTCAAAAAAACCGGCCAAATGGGCAAAATGATCTGACATGCGAAGGGGCTCCCGAGAATTGATGAATCTGGCTTTGCTGTATAGAGCATTGAGACAAAGCGACAAACAATAAAAACGCTAATCAGCCAATTCTTCGGCCCGGTCTCTGGCGGCTTTAAGGGCCTTTTTGATGAGCGCGCGCAGGCCCGCTTCTGCGTCCAGAACTTCAAGGGCGGCGGCTGTCGTGCCCCCCGGGGATGTCACCGCCTCGCGCAAATTCCGTGGCATCTGGCCGCTCTGGCGCAAGAGATTGGCTGATCCTGCCAGCATTTCAATCGCCAGCGTCTTGCTCAAATCCGGCGCAAGGCCCAAATCCTCCCCTGCCTCGGCCAGGGCTTCGGCGAGCAGAAACAGATAGGCCGGGCCGCAAGCGGAAATCGTCATGGCGCTATCGAGCGCCTCCTCGCTATCGACCCAGAGGGCTACGCCACTGGCGGCCATCAAAGTCTCGGCTGCGCCTTTGTCTCCGGCATTGGCCGCGTCATTTGCTATCATCACCGAAGCCCCCTGCCCGATAGAAGCCGGCAGATTGGGCATGACGCGGATGATACGCGCTGGTGTCGGGAAAGCTGACTTTAAATGCATAGCCATGGCTGCCAACGATGTGCCTGCCGCCACGGAAACAAACAAAGTCTTGCCTATATCCGGCCAGCCAAGCCCCGGCAAAATGCTCGCCATTTGCTGCGGCTTGAAGGCCAGCACACAAATATCGTAAGGCTGGTCCTGTTCGGGGTTAAGCGGCAAATCATGACTGGCGCAAAGAGAAATAATCTTATCGCTGGCATTGGGGTCAATGACTGCCGAGCGGGGGCCGTCAAGCAGATCCGCCTCCAGCCAGGCGCGCAGCAGTGCCCCGCCCATGGTCCCGGCGCCCAGCAATAGAAGGGAAAATTTCTGCCCCATCAGGCGTTGCCGGCAACCTCGAACAGCGAGGCATTCAACGCCTCTTCTGCCGTCTTGCCGCCCCAGATCACATAGTTGAAGGCTGGATAGAATCTTTCAAATGCTTCCGAGGCCCCGCGCAGGAGAATTTCCGCCTGTATCGGGTCAAAATCTGCTGCCTCGGACAATACCGTGCCATTGCGATAAACGATACTGTTATCATCCGACCACAGATCAAAATGCCCAAGCCAGACCCGTTCATTGACCAGCGCCATCAGGCGACAAACCTCTTGATATTTTTCTGCAGGCACTTTCAATTCCAAAGGCGCGCCCATTTGCAATACGCGCATATCCTCACGATAAGCAAACCAGACCGCCATATCACGCCATAGCCCGTCCACATTGACATGCAATTCGCCATCATCAACGCGTTCTGAATTCATTTGTGAATTGCGCGCCACATCTTCAATCACATCCAGCGGATCGTTGAGATCGGGGCTTTCGTCAAAATGCTGCATCACCATCAGGTAAAGTCCTTTATACGGCTTCATCCTGCGCTTCTTATCGCCAGCTATTTGCTTAAAAACGCAAGTCCTGATGATAGCGGGGCGAGTCGCAGCCCGCTTCAATGATTCGCCACCCGCGAATCGGCTTTTGGGGAAAATTTCACTAAAATAGCGGCTTTTGCCACCAAGAAACGACAAATGGCCCTATTTTTTGGTCGATTTGCTACCCTGCTTTTCCAGAATTTCCACACGGGCCTTAAGGGCCTCAACCTCGTCACGGGCACGGGCGGCCATTTCCTTGACCGCCTCAAATTCCTCACGGGGGACCATATCCTGCTCGGAAATAAAACGTTGCATCTGGCTGCGAAAAACCGTTTCCGCCTCGCGGCGAACCCCGTCTGCGGCGCCGACGGCCTCGGTCATGGCTTTTCCGACATTGTCCAATATGGGATTACGGCTCTGCATATTTGTATTCCTTATGTTTGCCCCTTATGTAGGCCAAAGACCCGCATTTTGCAAAGCCAATTTGAAAAGGACCGCCTCATGGCCACGCAGCCGCTCATTCTCGTTGATGCCGATGCCTGTCCGGTCAAAGAGGAGATTTACAAGGTCGCTTTACGCCACGCGGTCGCCGTCGAGATTATCGCCAATTCCTATATGCGTGTGCCCGACCATCCGCTGATTTCCCGCCATATTGTCAGTGCTGATTTTGATGCGGCTGATGATTTTATCGCTGAAAAAGCCGGGCCCATGACGATTGTCATTACCGCCGATATTTTGCTCGCCGAGCGCGCTTTGAAAAAAGGCGCTGATGTGATTGCTCCCAATGGCAAGCCGTTTACGGAAAACTCCATCGGGGCGGCAATTGCGACCCGCGCCATCATGGCTGATTTGCGCGGTGGTAGCGAGCAAAGGGTAGCATTTCCAAGCGAAATGGGCACTGGTTCGCGTAAAGGAAATGCGGCAAAATTAAAACCCGGCGCTTTTTTGCGATTCACACAAACGCGAAAAGGCGCAAGCGGGCCACCACCCTTTTCCAAACAGGATCGCTCGCGGTTTTTATCCGCTCTTGACGAAACCTTGGTGCGGTTGAAGGCGGTGCCTACCGGGGCTACACTCACCAAAAGGCCATAAAGGACCAAACGACATCATGACTTTTCTCGCCCTCGCCTCCCTGCCTTATTTTGAAATGGATCCGATTGCCTTGCAGATCGGGCCGATTGCCATTCGCTGGTATGCCCTTTCCTATATTGCCGGAATTGTCGGTGGCTGGTTTTATATTGCCCACCTGCTCAAACATCCGACACTCTGGCGCAATGACTTGAACGGCGTAATGAGCGGGCAGCCGCCCATGAGCCGCGACCAGCTTGATGATCTCGTCTTCTGGATCACGCTTGGTATTCTTCTTGGCGGACGGCTTGGCTATGTGACTTTCTATGAGCCTGACCTGTTTTTAAAGCCCTGGGAGCCATTGATGACCGGACAGGGGATACTGCAAACCCTGCTTGGTTGGATATATATTCCCCCAGCCATTATGGTTTGGCATGGGGGGATGAGTTTTCATGGGGGGCTGATCGGGGTTGCGCTGGCGGGCTATTTTTACTGCCGCAAAAACGGGCTTGGCGTTTTGCGCGTTGCCGACCTTCTGGCACTGGCGGCCCCTATCGGCCTGTTTTTTGGACGCATCGCCAATTTCATCAATGCCGAGCTTTATGGCCGCCCCACCGACGGCCCTTTGGGCATGGTGTTCCCCGAATATTATGATTATGGCCGCGATCAATGGGTTTATGCCGACGATGCGGTGGCCCGCCATCCCAGCCAGCTTTATGAAGCAGCCCTTGAAGGGCTGGTCCTGTTCATGATTCTGGTCATTGCCTCGCGGGTCTGGAATATTTTGAGACAGCCCGGCGCGGCCACCGGCATTTTTCTCATGGGCTATGGCATTGCCCGCACCATTGTCGAAAATTTCCGCGAGCCCGATGCCTTTATGCCGGACTTCCCCCTCGGCCTGACCATGGGCATGATGCTGTCTTTGCCAATGGTCATTCTTGGCCTCTGGCTGTTTTTGCTGAATCGCAGACCCGCCAAACCAGCCCCGAAACAGGACATCAAGGCCAAATCGTCCCTGAGTGGTGACGTGGTTGATAGCAAGGCTGGCCATAATTCTCCCGGATCCAAAAAAGAGCCGAATGAAAACAGCCAGGAAGATAAAGTCACGCCTTCCAAATCCACCAAATCTTAAGGCCTTTTTCTGTCCAATAGCCTTTTGCCTTATGACCCGAGGATGACCGAGGCCCGCCATGACCACGCCCCCATCAGGTTCCCCCACCGGCCAGCAGCCCGAAGCGGCCCATGCGCCGACCCCTTTGGAGGAGCGCCTCATTCGCCTGATTGAGGATCATGGCCCCATTCGCATAGGCGATTATATTGCTGATGCCTTGGGTCATCCGCAATATGGATATTATATCAGCGCCGCCCCCTTTGGCGCAGACGGCGATTTTACCACCGCGCCGGAAATTTCGCAGATTTTTGGTGAACTCATCGGCGCATGGCTCATTCATTCCTGGGAGGAAATGGGCTCGCCCTCCTTGTTCAATCTGATCGAGCTTGGTCCCGGGCGCGGGGTGTTGATGCAGGATATTTTACGCACCGCCAAAATCAAACCGGCTTTTTTAAAAGCCATGCGGGTCTATATGGTCGAGACCTCTGGTCGCCTGCGCTATGAACAACAAAGACGCATGCAGGATTTGGGGGTGCCGGTAACATGGGCGAGCGATCTTTATGATATTCCCGCCGCCCCAAGCCTGTTTGTGGCCAATGAGTTTTTCGACTGCCTGCCAATTCGCCAATTTGTGCGGGAAAAGCAAGAAGGCAAATGGCGTGAGCGGCTGGTCGGTTTTAACGGCCAAAATGGCGAGCGGCGTCTGTGTTTTCTCCTGTCTGACGAAATTTACGATACGCCCGAAGGGGCCCCCCAGGGCAGCAAGCCGGGTGACTTTTTCGAGACCTGTGATGCAGGCCGCGAGATTGTTCATGCGCTGGCGTCACGCCTTAAAGAATATAAGGGCCGCGCCCTGATCATTGATTATGGTCATGGACGCTCCGGCTTTGGCGATACTTTGCAGGCGCTGCGCCAGCATCGATATTGGCATCCGCTGGCCACGCCGGGGGAAGCCGATGTGACAGCCCATGTGGATTTTGGGGCGCTTGCCCGCGCCGGGCGCAAGGAAGACATTCTTGTTCACGGGCCGGTTCTGCAAGGGGCATTTCTCGCCCGTCTTGGCATTGAATTCAGATTGCAACGGCTTTGTGAAAAAGCGAGCGCCAAAAAGGCCAAGACCTTGCGCGCCGGCGTCCATCGCCTCATCCACCCCGATGAAATGGGCGCGCTTTTCAAAGCCATGTGTTTGTCGTCGCCTGGGCTTGCGGCACCGGCTGGTTTTGGCGGATAATTCATATGCCGGAATTTCTTACCCACCCTTTGCTTGACCTGCCGAATATTCGGCACGGGTTTTTTGGTCGTAAGGGCGGGCACTCCAGCGGTGTCTATACCAGCCTGAATTGCGGATTGGGGACTGATGATGACAAGCAAGCCGTCGCCAAAAATCGGCGGGCCGTCGCTGCGGCCATGGGCGCGCAACATCTTGTGACCGCAGCGCAATATCATTCCGCCGATATTTTGCTTTTGGAAGAGGCCCCAAATAGCCCGCCCCGTTGCGACGGGCTGATTACCCGCGCCAGTGATTTTGCCCTTGGCGCTTTGGCCGCCGATTGCATGACCATATTGTTTGCCGACAGCCATTCCGGGCTTATTGGCGCTGCCCATGCGGGCTGGCGCGGGGCGCTTTTGGGGGTGCTGGAAAATATTGTGCGCCACATGGTTTTGGCCGGTGCCCGACACCAAACCATCAGGGCGGTTTTTGGCCCCTGCCTGCGGCCTCCGGATTTTCAAGTCGGCGAGGATTTGCTGGCGGCTTTCACCGGCAAAACCCCGAAAGCGGAAGCGTTTTTTACCCCTGAAAGCAGCGGCGGCAAATATCAGCTGGATCTTGTGGGCTATGGCCGTCTGATGCTGGAGCAAGAAGGGCTTGATCCCGACCATATTGGCGATATTGGCCATTGCACCCTCGCCAAGCCGGACCAATATTTCTCCTATCGCTATGCCAAAGCCCATAGTCATGGGCTATGTGGTCGCCATATTGCCGCAATCGCCAGAAAATGATCTGGGCCGGCTAAATCATGACTTGCGGTTTGCAGCAAAAAACTTCAAAACCCGCCCATCGCATTGACCAGATCAGCTTCAGGGCCCATCATGAAACTCATTTCCGGCAACAGCAATCTCACCCTCTCCAAGGCCATCGCCAAAAAGCTGAGCATGGATTTGTCCAGCGCCGAAATCAGACGCTTTGCCGATAGTGAAGTTTTCGTGGAAATACAGGAAAATGTTCGCGGCGAGGATGTGTTTGTGGTGCAATCCACTTCCAGCCCGGCCAATGACCATTTGATGGAATTGCTGATCATCATTGATGCCCTGTCGCGAGCCTCGGCGACCCGGATTACCGCCGTCATGCCCTATTTCGGCTATGCCAGACAGGACCGCAAAGCCGGTCCCCGCACCCCTATCTCGGCCAAGCTGGTGGCCAATCTGATCACCACCGCCGGGGCTGACAGGGTTTTGACCCTTGATCTTCATGCAGGGCAAATTCAGGGCTTTTTCGATATCCCCACCGACAATCTCTATGCGGTGAAAAATATCAAGGACCATATTCTGGCGAATTTTCGCGGCGATAAAGAGCAGATTTGCGTGGTTTCGCCGGATGTTGGCGGGGTGGTGCGCGCCCGGGCCCTGGCCAACCGTCTTGGCAATGTGCCGCTGGCCATTGTCGACAAGCGCCGCCCGCGGGCCGGTGTTTCCGAGGTCATGAATATTATTGGCGAGATAGAGGACCAACATTGCATATTATTTGATGATATTGTCGATTCCGGGGGCACTTTGTGCAATGCCGCCGAGGAATTGATGGGTCGGGGGGCAAAATCGGTTTCTGCCTATGTCACCCATGGGGTGCTGTCCGGCGATGCCGTGGCCAAGATTAACGCCACAGACGCCCTGTCACGGCTGGTAGTCACCGATTCCATCGAGGCCACCGAGGCGGTCAAAAACAGCCCGAAAGTCGAGCAATTACCCATTGATACCCTGCTGGCCGAGGCCATTCGCCGGATTGCCAATGAAGAGAGCGTCTCGAGCCTGTTTGATTAGGATCAGGCCCATAAACAGGTCCCAAATCCCTTGCATCCCGGCCAATCCTGCTCTATAGGCGTGACCACTTGGCTGGGCCAAGCTCGGCTTTTAAGTCACCTGACAGGCCATGCCGGATGAGCCGGCGCGGAAGATAGGGTCGACAAACAAGGATTTAAAACCATGTCTAGTGAAACCACAATTTTTGATTGTGAAGTGCGCCAGCGCGCGGGTACCGGCGGCGCACGCGCCGTGCGTCGTGATGGCTGGCTTCCGGCTGTGCTCTATGGGGGCAATCAGCCGCCGGTCAATATCAAGCTGCGCTATAACCAGATTTTACGCGCCTATTTGAACGGCAAGATGATCGATGTCCTGTCGAAAATCCGGGTCGAAGGTCAGGAGGACCAATTGGTGATTGCCCGTGATGTACAAGTTGACATCATCAAGGATTTGCCAATCCATGTGGACCTGATGCGGGTGAGCAGCAAGACACGGGTGAAAGTGAATGTGCCCATGCGCTTTCTCAACGAGGAAGATTGTCCCGGCCTTAGAGCCGGCGGTGTTCTCAACGTTGTGCGCCACGAAATTGAAATCAATGCGCCTGCGACCTCTATTCCCGAAGCTCTGGAAGCTGATCTTGCCACGGCTGAGGTTGGCGATACCATTCACATTTCTGCGGTGACCTTGCCGGAAGGCGTGACCCTGACGGTGACCGATCGCGACTTTACGGTTGCCACCATTGCCGCACCAACCGTCTCCAAAACTACCGAGGAAGACACGGCGGCTGCAGAAGAAGGTGCCGAAGGTGAAGATGAAGGCGAAGCCAGCGCCGAGGGCGAAGGCGAAGTCAAGGAATAAAGGCTTTTGCCCTTCCTTTTTGCCAATAATGGACAAAGGCAGGCCTTTATCAGCCTGCCTTTTTCTTTGCCGCCATCCCCGGAATGATTTAACGATAAGCCTATGTATTTGATTGTTGGTCTTGGAAATCCTGAAAGGAAATATGCCACAAACCGGCATAATATCGGCTTTCAGCTGGCTGATCGGCTCATGGCTGCTCATGGCTTTTCTGCGCCCCGGTCCAAGTTTCATGCGATCCTTAGCGAGGGCCGGATTGGTGACCACAAAGCCCTTATCATAAAACCGCAAACTTTTTACAATGAATCCGGACGGGCGGTTTCGGCAGCGGCGAAATTCTACAAAATCCCGGTTGAAAATATTATTGTCTTGCATGATGAACTTGATCTGGCACCGGGCAAGGTCAAGCTGAAATTTGGTGGCGGCGCGGCGGGTAATAATGGCCTGAAATCCATCACCGCCCATATGGGCGACGGGTTTTTGCGGATACGCATTGGCATTGGCCATCCCGGCGACAAAAACAAAGTCACCCAATATGTGTTGAGCGATTTTTCCAAAGCCGAGCGGGCCGAATGGGTCGATGAAACGCTGGACGCCCTTGCAGCGGCCATGCCTATTTTGCTGGAAAGCAATAGGCCGCAAGATGAAATTGGCAGCCGGTTTTTATCGGACATCGCCATGCGCCTCGGCAAGGCAGTCCCACAAAAGACGAAAGCGCGCAAGGAAGCAAAGCCGGATACAACACCAGATCTATCAGCCGATCAAAAACAGGTCTCGCAAAAGACAGAAAAGACAGAAAAGAAAGAAGAAGGCCCCCTTGCCCATCTTTTGCGCGGATTATTCAAGGCGGATGACAACAACAAAAAGAAAGAAGACTGACCCATGGGTTTCAAATGCGGTATTGTCGGCCTGCCCAATGTAGGCAAATCGACCTTGTTCAATGCGCTCACCAAAACCGCCGCAGCGCAGGCAGAGAATTATCCTTTTTGCACCATCGAGCCCAATGTCGGGGATGTGGCGGTGCCTGAACCGCGGCTGCTGAAATTGGCAAAAATTGCCGGTTCGAAAGAGATCATCCCCTCGCGTATTCAATTCGTTGATATTGCCGGTCTGGTCAAAGGCGCGTCCAAGGGTGAAGGTCTCGGCAATCAATTTCTGGCCACCATTCGTGAAGTGGATGCGGTCGCCTATGTGCTGCGCTGCTTTGAAGATGACGATATTACCCATGTGGAAGGGCGTATTGATCCGGTCAGTGATTTTGACGTGGTTGAAACCGAGCTGATGCTGGCGGATTTGGAAAGCCTTGAAAAACGGTTACCCAATTTACAAAAGAAAGCCACTGGTGGCGACAAGGAAGCCAAGGAAATTATTCCACTCATTGAACTTGCACTGGACGCTTTGCGCGATGGCAAGCCTGCCCGCAGTGTTGAAATTTCCAAAGATCAACACAAACAATGGAAAATGCTGCAATTACTGACCCAAAAACCGGTTCTATTCGTTGCCAATGTTGACGAAGACAGCGCTGCCAAAGGCAATGCGTTTTCCGCCAAGGTTGAAGCCCGCAGCACACAGGAAAAAGCCGCCTGTGTTACGATTTCAGCCCGTATCGAAGCAGAGCTTGCACAATTAGACGACGAAGAACAGAGCGAATATCTCGATAGCATCGGCCTTGCGGAACCGGGGCTCAATCGTCTCATCAATACCGGCTATGATCTTTTGGATTTGCAAACCTTTTTTACAGTTGGCCCTAAAGAAGCCCGTGCATGGACGGTGAAAGAAGGCGCCACAGCGCCACAAGCGGCTGGCGTTATTCATACGGATTTTGAAAAAGGCTTTATTCGCGCCGAAACCATTGCCTATGATGACTATATTACCCATCAGGGTGAGGCCGGTGCCCGCGAGGCTGGCCGGTTACGCCTCGAAGGCAAGGACTATATCGTGCAGGACGGTGATGTCATGCATTTCCGATTCAACGTTTAGAGGTAATCTATCATGATGGAATTTGGCTTTTCAGACGCCCCCCTCGCCTACAGCCTGCTCGCCATCAATGTGATAGCTTCGGTTTTTGCCTTTAATAATAAAGAATTTCTGGAAACCAATATTTTCCACATGGGTGCGGTTTTGCGCCGGAAGGAATATTATCGGATTATCACCTCCAGCTTCCTTCATGGCGATCCCATGCATTTGCTGTTTAATATGGTGACTTTGTTTTTCTTTGGGCCGGCGCTCGAATATCTCATGGGAACCGGAAATTTTGCAGTGCTCTATTTTGGCTCGCAATTAGGGGCTGAAGCCGTCACCATCTGGTTCAAACGCCGCAATCTCGATTACAGATCGCTGGGGGCCTCTGGTGCCGTTTCTGGTGTGGTGGTCGGGTTTTCTCTTTTTGCGCCGTTTTCGCTTCTTTATATTTTCGGCATCATCCCCATTCCGGCAATCTTGTTTGCGGCGCTGTTTATTCTTTATTCCATCTTTGCCATGGGCGGGCGCGGACGCATTGCCCATGAAGCGCATCTTGGCGGCGCTGTTTTTGGCGGTATTCTATTTGCCATTTTAACGCCGCATCTGGTCAATCTCTTTTAATAACGACTGCCCTTGGGCCTTTCAATCGCTTCATCGAGACGCATCAGCGCGGGATTATTGAACCGCTCATAAAAATTAAGCTCCACCTCACCCGGAGATGCCCGCGCATCATCAATCTGCTTGTTGTAAAGGGCATCATTGGTGCCATAAGGGTTTGCGTAGACCTCATAGCCATTGCGATAAGCATAGCTATTGCCGCCTTTGTCAAAATAGGGAGAGTTGACCAAGGGCTGCTGGCGCACCACATCGAAATCCGCAATCACCGTGTTGAAATCAACCGCGCTTTGCCGAATGCGCCCAAAATAGCGCCATTGCAGCCCGTCATAGATAAAAAATCCAACTGTCTCGAAGCTGGGCTCATCGAGGGCCACCACATCAATACGGCAGAAATATCCCCAATTATCCGGCAGGCCATGCTCAAGAGGGTTGATCCTCGGCTGCTGGCTCCATGCACAAGCCTGCAAAGACAGATCAAGTGCCACTTCCGATGCCCGCATTTCCTCCAGAGAAACCGGCAGACCTTCACGCCCGGCCAGCACCATATCGGAAGCGGTTCTGTTAAAAGCCTCCCGCGCTTCAAAATTGGATGGCGCCCCATAGACCGGCATTTTTGCCCCGAATTGCCCATAGGCTGCGCCCGGCCCGGCCAAAACGGTCAGCCATAAACTGAAAATAAGTGATTTTGCCCAATCCACCATAGGATAAGCCTAGCCAGACAAGGTTAATAGCGGCTCAAAACAGGCCATTTTTACTCGCAGAAGCTATATAAATCCGTTGTTTTTTATCCAGTTTTCCTGATTTTCGCCCGCATAAGTAAGAGTTTATAAATATTGGCAACCTATGGTTGCTGCTTGGGTAAGGCATAAAGACGGAGCAATTGCATGACGGCTAAAGGAGATAAGAAGAAGCGCTATCTCAGCGTCTCGCTCATGGCCCCGGCTCGAATTCTCGTTGCCAACGAGATCGAATGCCCGGCCAAGGTGATTAAAATCTCGGCTGGCGCCATGTCATTTTACAGTGAAGGCGCCATGAGCCTTGGCGACCATGTGGTTGTCTATTTGGAGGGTATTGATCGCTTTGAGGGTGTTATCTCGCGCAGTATTGGCCGTGTTTTTGCGATCAATCTCAGCCTCTCCCATGCCCGCCGTGAAAAGCTGGTGGAAACACTGACACTGGAAAAAGCCATTGCCGAGGGTTTGGTGAAACGCAAGGAGATCAAAAATGATCGCCGCACTGCCGTTCGCTGTAAAAATCTCACCCATCAATCTGTATGTATGCTCGATGATGATCTGGAAATGACCTGTATGGTGGTGGATATTTCTCTGACCGGTGTGTCCGTTGAAATGGATGGCGCTGTATTGAACATTGGCGATATTGTGCAAATTGGGCGCATGGAGTGCAAGGTCGCCCGCAAAACGCAAAAAGGCTATGCCTTCGAAATTATTGGCCATTCAGACCCGTATCATCACCAGCCATTACCCAAAACCAAAGCGCCAGAAAATCAGGACCCGGAAGTTATTGCCGCCCAAAGGCGCAAACGCCTTCTGCAATCCTTGACCGGGCAGGACATTCAAACGGTTCTGGCCAGTTGACAGCCAAAGCCTTTAGAGCACGCGTCCGGCAATGGCATCCAGCTTTTTCAAAAGCCTCTTGTCGCGAGCCTCTGGCGGGGTAATCAGCGCATAATCCAACACTGTCTCAATACCCGCCGGCGATGGCACGCGCCGGGGACCAAGGCGCGGGGCAATATCGCGCAACAGGGATTTTGCTTTTTCGACATTTTCCTCCATCACCCGCAA
>Ga0256839_1004954_pt1 | contig 12616 bp, 9 predicted proteins | sample 354166metaG_FD_185968 | JGI IMG/M metagenome (GOLD analysis project Ga0256839, IMG submission 185968) | Hydrothermal vent microbial communities from Mid Atlantic Ridge, Atlantic Ocean - 354-166 | ecosystem: Environmental > Aquatic > Marine > Hydrothermal vents | place: Atlantic Ocean: Mid...
TCAGCCGCCCGGAGAGCTAAGAAAAAACGCATGTCGATCTTCTCCGCCAGCTGAAGCTGGCGGCTCGCCGTCCAACCGCCGGCTCACGCCGGCGGCTCGCCGTTTGCAAGAGTAAACGTTTGTTCTCGCCCGGTGCGGAAGCACCTTGCGCAGGCCGCAAGCCGAATAACCGTGACTCTCCCCGCACTGACGTGCGGGGCTCATGGCCTCCAAGCCCCCAAGCCTCCACGCCTCCACGCCTCCACGCCTCCGCCGACTGAAGTCGGCGGCTCGCCGTTTGCAAGAGTAAACGTTTGTTCTCGCCTCGGTGCGGAAGCACCCGCCCAAGACCCACGACCCAAGACCCACGACTCTCCCCGCACTGACGTGCGGGGCTCATGGCCTCCAAGCCCCCAAGCCTCCACGCCTCCGGAGCGGAAGCTCCGGCGCAAGCCGCAAGCCGCATGGCGCAAGCCGAACCCCACTCCGGGGACGGCCTTCCCTTTTTTCGATCTTGCACTAGAATCGAAAAGCAGCCGGGGGTGGTCCCGGTTTCGCAAGCCGCAGGCTGGAATTCCCGTGGCGTCAACCGGTTCCAGCGGCTGGACAGGTAGCTCAGTTGGTAGAGCACTGGACTGAAAATCCAGGTGTCGGCGGTTCGATTCCGCCCCTGTCCATTCATCTTGTTGTGTGCCAAGCCGTTACGGCCGACTGCCCCTCCCGCCAACCTGGCAGAACCGGCAGCCGAAGCGGTTCGGCAAAACCGGGGGACCGGCAAGGGGGAGATTCTGCTTGTGGCCGGTGGCTTTGGTCCAGCCGGGGCTTTGTCTCAGGCCAGTAACAGCGCCTGGGCAATGGAAAAGTAGATGATGATCCCCGTCACGTCCACGAACGTGGCCACAAACGGCGTGGAGGCGTAGCCTGGGTCCATGCCAAACCGCTGGAACAAAAGCGGCAGCATCGATCCCACCAGCGTCCCCCAAAGGCAAATCCCGGCCACCGACAGGGCCACCACCTGGGCCAGCAGCCAGGCGTCCACGCCGTCGAGGATCGACTCGGGGGTAAACATAGCTCGCACAAAGGCAATCGCCCCCAGGGTGACCCCCAGCGCCAGGCCCATCAGCAGCTCGTGCCGCAGCACTTTCCACCACTGGTCCAGCCGCACCTGGCCCACGGCCAGCGCCCGGGTCACCAGCGTGGCGGCTTGCGAGCCGGAATTGCCTCCGGTGGAGATGCACAGGGGGACGAACAAGGCCAGGGCCGTGACGGCCTGGATGGCGTGCTCGAAGTGGGCCAGGGCGGTGAAGGTGAACAGCTCGGCGATGAACAGGCAGGAGAGCCAGATGGCCCGACGCTCCCACACCCGGGCAAAGGGGGCCTCCAGGTAGTTTTCCTCCAGCGGGGCCACGGCGGCCATGTGCAGGGCGTCTTCGGTCGCCTCCTGCTGCATCACGTCGATCACGTCGTCGTGGGTGATGATGCCCACCAGACGGTTTTGCGGGTCCACCACGGGCAGGGCCAGCAGGTCGAACTTGGCCAGCACCCGCGCCGCTTCCTCCTGGTCCTGGTCCACGCGGACCGAGATCACCTCGCTTTGCATGATCTCTTCGACGCACTGCTGGGGCTGGGCCAGCAGCAGCTCGCGCAGTGACACCAGCCCCACCAGGTGCTGGTAGCGGTCCAGCACATAGACGTAGTAGATGGTTTCGCACTCGGCGGCTTGCTGCCGCAGGCGCTGCAGGGCCTCCTCCACGGTCACGTGGGCGGGGATCCAGGCAAAGTCGGTGGTCATCACCGCCCCGGCGCTGTGCTCCGGGTAGGAGAGCAGGTGGCGGATGTCCCGCCGGTCCGAGGGTCGCACCAGCGGCAGCAGTTGCTCCACCAGCTTTTCGTCCAGTTGTTTGAGCAGGTCCACGCGGGCGTCGTGCGGCATGGCCTCCAGGGTTTTGGCCACCCGTTCCGGATCGCCCTCCTGCACCAGCTCCACCTGCTTGGAGAGCGGGAAGTAGCTGAACACTTCCGCCTGCCGCTCCACCGGGGCGTAGGAGAGCAGCTCCCAGATCTCCTGGCTGGACAACCCGGCCGAAAACTCCGCCAGCGTGGCCGCGTGCAGCTCGTCCAGCAGCTCCTCCAGCCCCGGACGGTCCTGCGTGCGGAGCATTTCTTTCAGCTCGGGCAGAAGCAGCGGGTTGTACATCATCGCCGCCGGTCCTCCTGGGAGGGTGGGAAGCCGTGGGGGCCCCGGGGGCACGCCGCGGAACCTGTCCGGGCGGCGGGGGGCCGGGTTCCCTCAAATATGGCTTTCCCCGGGAACCTTGGCGAGATGCAAAGCGGCCGCGGAGAAAAACCGCCCCGGCGGATGGCCGGGATAAGCAAACGATTGGTGTTGCCTCTTGTGTGGAAATCTCCTCCCGCGAACGCGGGGGGCTCCTCCGCCGACTCAAGCCGGCGGAGAAGATCGCCATGCGTTTTTTCTTGGCTCTCCCCCGGCTAAAACAAGCCGGGGGAGAGCCAAACACGTTATCTCACACCGGACACCGAGCCGCCCGCGTAAGCCGGCGGTTGAACAGCGAGCCGGGAGCGTTAGCTCCCGGAGAAGAACAGCAAATGCGTTTCTTCGGCTCTCCCCGGACTGAAGTCCGGGGCTCGCCGGACAAAAAACGATTCGCTTTTGCTTGGAAATGCTCTGTGTTGTACTGGCACGCTAAACACGTACGCCGGAGTTTGATTACACCTCCGCCGGGGGCTCTTCCGGGGCCGGCAACAGCAGCGGGGGCCACGGCGGACCCGGAGGAGGCAGGGCGGGCGCTTCCCCTGCGGCCAGAAGCGCCAGCTGTTGCAACAGCAGCTCGAATTGGGCAGGCCCTTTTTCCCAGGTCCACCGGGCCCCCTGTTCCAGCGCCTGACGGCGGTGCCGAGGATGCCAGCTGGCGCTCATCATCACCACGGGCAGTCGGGGGCTTTGGTCCCGGAGTCGGGCCAGCAGTTCCAGGCCGTCCTGCCCGGCCAGGTTCACGTCCAACAGCGCGGCGGCCAGGGGCACACAGGCGGCCAGCTCCAGCAAAGCCTCGGCGCTGGGGGCGCAATAGGCCCGCCACCCCCGGCTCTGCAAGGCGTCGGCCAGGGTCTCGGCCCACAACGGATCGTCATCGACGATGGCCACCGCGCGAGGAACCATCGTACTGCTCCGAAAGGCAAAAAACAGGCGTCGCCTCCCACCCGGGGAGAGAAGCAAGCGACGCCGGGGAAGGGATGCTTCTTGGAACGGGGACACGACTCGGGGAGCTTATGCTCCGGGGCTTGCGGGGACTCTCTCCCCTAGCCTTTGACCGGGATGCGTTTGGGCCGGGCCTCTTCGCACTTGGGCACCCGCACCTCCAGCACCCCGTTGTGGTACCGGGCCTCGATCCGCTCCGCATCGGTTCCTTCCGGCAAGGTGATCACCTGGTGGAGGGAGCCGTAGCGGAAGCCGCCATTGCCCTCCTTCTGCTCTTCCTTGTGCTCGGCCCGGATCACCAGGCGATTGCCGGAGAGGGACACTTCCAGCTCTTCGGGCTCAAAGCCCGGGGCCGGCAGCCGCACCAGGTAGTGCTCGCCCTGGTCTTGCAGTCCCTCGAACCAGCTTTCCCAGGGGAACAGCCCAAGCGGCTTTTCGCTCCCTTGCGGCTCGGGGCTCAGAAAACGCTCGAACAGCCGGTCCATTTCCTCCCGCAGCCGCCGGAAAGAGCTTTCCCACGGATCGCTCCAGCTCTCCGGGCGGCTCAGTTCCGCTTGTCGTGTCCGCTTCCAGGGAATCAGTCCGAACATGGCTACCTCCTCCTTCCACTGGCGTGCCAATCCGTCAGGGGATCCAAGCCCCGTGACCTTCCCGATGAGCCATCTCAGGGGGGTGTGGAGCCAGTGGGCTGGGACGGCGGCAAGAGGACCCACCGGCCCCCACCCGCTCCTGAACGGTTCCGCGTTTCGCCGTTGGGGCCTCTGCGGCGTTACTCGGCTTTGACCTGGATGCGCTTGGGCTTGACCTGTTCGCTCTTGGGCAAGGTGATCACCAGCACGCCGTTGCGGTACTGGGCCGAGATGCGGCCGGCGTCGATATCCTCGTGGATGGCGAACTCGCGGTGGTAGTCGCCGATGCCGTACTCGGCGTACAGGTACTGCACGTCCTTGTGGCGGGGCCGCACCTTGCCGTGCAGGGTCAGCAGCCCGTTCTCAAAGCGCACGTCCAGGTCTTCCGGCTGCACGCCGGGCATGTCGGCATACAGCCGCAGCTCGTTGTCGGTTTCCACGATGTCCACCCGTGGCACGTAGGTGCGTTGGGCCTGGTGGGTGGGCTCGTGCACCAGGGCCGTTTCGGCTCCTTCGCGCTTGACCAACTCGGTCATGGTTCCTGCCTCCTTTGGGTTGGTGTTCGGGGGAGGAAAAGCATTCTCGGCACCGTTGGCGGGATTAGTCGGCTTTGACCGGGATTTTGCGCACCCGGGCCTCGGCCACCTTGGGCAGCCGCACCGTCAGCACGCCGTGCTTGAGCGTGGCTTCCACCTTGTCGGCGTCCACGTCCACCGGCAGGGAGATCACGCGGGTGAACTCCCCGAAGCCCCGCTCCCGGCGATGCCAGGTGCCTTCCACCTCCGGCGGCGTGCGCTTGCCCTTGAGGGTGAGCTGGTTGCCCTGGGTGACGTAAATCTCCAGGTCGTTCAGCTCCATGCCGGGCAGCTCGGCCTCCAGGAACAGGTCGTTCTCATCCTCCCAGATGTCCACGGCCGGGAACTCCACTGCCCGACGCCACAAGTTGCCGTTGCCGCCAAAGCGCCGGAACAGCCGATCCATCTCATCCCGCAGCCGGTTGAACTCGGCTTCCATCTGCGTGAACGGTTCCCAACGACCCAACATGGCGCACCACCTCCTTTGCTACGAGGGACGTGAAGGGACTCTGCGCACCCCAGCAGGGGGCGATCCGTTTTCCCAAGGGAAGTGACAGTCGTTCCAGGTAGGCATCGGAGAGTAGGAGCAAACCTCGTGCCAAATCTCGTCTCTGGGTCCCCTCGCTTCGGCCGTTTTCCGGACGCTCCTATCCCTTAAAAAATCGAGCAGTTTGAACCACCACCTAGGAAAGCCCGCCGGGAGCGGAAAGAAGCGGGCCGGCAGAAGCGCGTCATCTTGGCACCGTGGCTGTCAATTCGGCAGCACGGCCGGGGCGATCCGGCGAACCGAACGCCGCAAGGCGATCACGCTTGCCAGGGCCTGAGCCAAACCGCCCCCAAAAACAATTGCCGTTTCGACCCCTGGGGGCAAAAGCTACACTTCAGCGGCTGCCGCTCCCGCGGCGGCAGGAGTCGAACCGCCCCTTCAGGAACTCCGGACCATGAGCTGGTGGCACGTGCTATTGCTGGCGGTGGTGCAGGGGGTGACGGAGTTCCTGCCCATCAGCTCCTCCGGCCACCTGGTGGTGCTGGAACACGTGCTTCCCGGGGGCAAGGAGCTACGCAGTCCCACGCTGAACGTGTTTCTGCACCTGGGCACGCTGCTGGCCATCCTCTGGGCGTATCGGCGCGAAGTGGCGGCCTTGCTGGTGCGCAACAGGCGGCTGGGGGGGCTGATCCTGCTGGGCACGCTGCCGGGGGTGGTCCTGGGGGCGGGGCTCCGCCTGGCCGTCCCGGAGCTGCTTACCTGCCCGGGGATCACCGGCGGGATGCTGCTTGTGAGCGGGGCCTTGTTGTGGTGGATGCCGCGGGCCGCCCCGGGCCAGAGGGACCTGGAGGGGCTCGGCCCCGCCGGGGCCTGCTGGATCGGCTGTGCCCAGGCCGCGGCGCTTTTGCCCGGGCTTTCCCGAAGCGGCACTACCATCGCCGCCGCCCTGGCCCTGGGCCTGAAACGGCCTCAGGCGGCCACGTTCAGCTTCCTGCTGGCTTTGCCCATCACCCTGGGAGCCGTGGTGCTGGAGCTGATTGAAATCTCCCGCCTCTCCTCGCCCGGCCTCTCCTGGTGGCATTTGGCTTTGGGGGTGGTGGTGTCGTTTTTCGCCGGTTTGCTGGCCCTGGGCTGGCTGTTGCGGTTGCTGGCCAGTGGGCGGATCGGGCTTTTGGCCTGGTGGTGTTTTCTGCTGGGCGGAGGCGTTCTGGTCGGTTGGGGGACTTCCTGCTGGAAGTGACGATCCGGGCAGTTGCCAGGGTTGTTCCGCCCTGGCCCGTTGAAACCGCCCGCAAAGCGCCAAAGTGTCCGCAGAACTCCCGCAAGGCAAGTTGTCCTTACCGCGGGGCCGGGCTACGTTTTGGCAGGGACGGTTGCAAATACCCTGCCCGTGCCCCTGGGAATGCTGATCCGTCTTGTTGACACCCGCAAGGTGCTCGTTTGCCATGAATGTCGAATACATCAATCCTTTTTTGCGGGCGGCCCATCGCGCGTTCGAGACAATGCTGGGATGTGAGCTGGAGAAAAAGGACCTGACGCTCAAGTCGGGCCACCATCCCACCTACGAGTTCAGCGGCATCATCGGGCTGACCGGCAAGGCCATCGGCACCTGTGTGCTGAGCCTTTCCCGCAGCGTGGCCTACAAGGCCACCAGCACCCTGTTGATGATGCCCGAGGAAGAACTGACCAAGGACGACGTGGTGGACGCCGTGGGGGAGTTGGCCAACATGGTGGCCGGGGCGGCCAAGGCCGAGCTGGAAGAGTTTCAAATGAGCGTCAGCTTGCCCAACGTGGTGCTGGGCACCGACTTTGAAGTGGCCTATCCCTCCAACGTCACGCCCATCTGCGTGCACTTCGAGTGCCCTTGGGGGCCGCTGTGCGTGGAGGTGGGGTTTGCTCCCGTGGCGGCGGAAGTGAGCTGATCGGATTCTTGGAGTGTGCCGGTCGTAGGGGTCAAGCGGGTTTGATTGCAGGCGGCTTGCCGGGGGCGCCGAAGAGGAGACACGAAACCCCCGGGCCGCAAAGTGCGATCCCGGTTCCCCTGCTCCGGCTGCGTTTCAGACTATGTCCGCCTCCGACCTGCGCAAAGCCGCCGTGGTGCTGATGAGCCTGCCTCAGGACGAGGCAGCGCTTTTGCTTTCGAAAATGGACCCCAAGATGGTCGAGGCGGTCACCGTGGAGATCGCCCGGCTGGGACCCGTGGCCGCCGAGGAACAGGAGACCATCATCCGCGAGTTTGCCACGGCCCGGCCCGGGGCGTTCGCCGATGCGGGGGGATTGGAGCGGGCCAAGGAACTGGTCGAGAAAGCCTTGGGCAAAAGCGCCTCGGCCACCCTGGAGAGCATCCGCCAGCAGATCGAGGCCCTCCCTTTTGGCTTCCTCCAGCGGGTCGATAGCCAGAACCTGCTCACCTTCCTCATGGACGAGCACCCGCAGACGATCGCCTTGATCCTCTGCCACCTGCCGCCGGCCCGGGCGGCCGAAATCTTGAGCGGCCTGCCCACCGAACGCCAGCTTTCGGTCATTCGCCGCATCGCACACATGGGCCAGACCAGCCCGGAGATCATCCACGAAGTGGAAAAAGGGCTGGAGTCCCGCATGGCCAACGTGATGAGCCAGCAGTTTGAAAAAGCCGGCGGCGTGGACGCCGTGGCCGAAATCCTCAACGTTACCGATCGCACCACCGAACGCAACCTGTTGGAAAACCTGGCCCAGGAAGACCCCGACCTGGTCGAGGAAATCCGCCGCCGCATGTTCGTCTTCGAGGACCTGGTCAAGCTCTCCGACAAGGACATCCAGACCATTCTCAAGAACGTGGAGACTTCGCAATGGGCCTTGGCCCTCAAGGGGGCCAGCGAGGAGCTCAAAGCCAAAATCTTCGGCAACCTCTCCAGTCGCGCGGCCGACATGCTCAAGGAGGAGATGGAGTACCTGGGCCCGGTGCGGCTCTCCGACGTGGAGCAGGTGCAGCAGCAGATCGTGGATATCGCCCGGCGGCTGGAAGATGCCGGCCAGGTGAACCTGCACGCCGACGACGAAGACGAGCAATATATCCAGTAACCGCGGCGCAACAGGGCCGTGTTTGCCAGACAACTCTGGACTCTCTACGGCGAGCCGCCGGCTTGGTACGTGTTTAGCGTGCTATCAAGGCGAGCCCCGGGCTTCAGCCCGGGGAGAGCCGAACAAACACATGTTTGTTGATCTTCTCCGCCAGCTGAAGCTGGCGGCTCGCCAACCGCCGGCTCACGCCGGCGGCTCGCCGATTGCAAAAACCGGCGCTTGTTCCGGCTTCGGTGCGGAAGCACCACATCAAGACCCAAGACCCAGGACCCAAGACCTCCGGAGCGGAAGCTCCGGCGCAAGCCGCATGGTGCAAGCCCGTTTCTTGCCGCGGTGCGGAAGCTCCAGTGCATGCCGCCAGCCGCACGTCGCAAGCCCCCCCTCTTCGGCGGTGCACTCTACGCACAACCGGGCGGTTCGACTACGATGGGGGGGAAACAAGGATAAAAGTTGCTTGCCGGGCACTTGCGGCCCGCAATGGTCTTCCGCTCCCCCGTTGCCTCCCTGCCCCACTCGATGTCCCCAGCCGCCACATTGCGAGCCGAAGTGCTGCAAGCCCGCCAGCGCCTGGAAGAGGGTCGCCAGGGGTTGCGGCGGCGTCATCTGGCGGGGGCCTCGGGCACGCAGATCTGCTACGCCTGGGCCGAGCTGATCGACCAGGTGGTGCTGGAGCTGTTCGAGCACTTGGCCCGGGAAATGGTCCCCCCGCAGGTGGCCGCCACGGTGACACTGGTGCCGCACGGGGGCTATGGTCGCCGGGACATGGCCCCCTTTTCCGACGTGGACCTGATGATCCTGCTGCCCGGCCGCACCGGCCCGGAGCTGGAAACACTGCTGAAGCGGTTCATCAGCTCGCTGTTCGACCTGGGGTTGCAGGTGGGGCAGTCGGTTCGCACCGTGGCCCAGGCCTGCCAACTGGCCGCCCGCGACGCCCAAATCTACACCTCGCTGGCCGAGTCGCGTTTCCTGGCCGGCGATGCGGCGTTGTTCCATCGCTTCCTGCGCCGCTTCCAGCAGATGACCCGACGCCGGCGCCGCTGGTTGCTGGGGGAGGTGGAACAGGCCCGACGGCAGGAACAGGCCCAGTACGGCGAGACGATCTACCTGCTGGAGCCGAACGTGAAGCGTTCCCGGGGTGGCTTGCGGGACGTGCAGCTTTTGCGTTGGCTGGGCTTTGCCTACTACGGCGTGGCCGACCCGGAAAGCCTGTTCCTGCGAGGCGTGCTTTCGCGGGAGGATTTCTACACGCTTCGGGACGCCTGGGAGTACTTGCTCCGCCTGCGCAACGATCTGCATTTCCACGCCGGGCGGGCTCACGACGTGCTGGACCGCGGCGAGCAGGTGCGGTTGGCTTCCCAGAGCCGTTACCTGGGCACCGGGGGGCTGCTGCCGGTGGAGCAGTTCATGCGGGAGTACTTCCGCCGCACCTACGCCGTGAGCCGCATTGTGCGGCAGTTCGTGCAGCGGGTGCAGCGGCGGCACGTGGTGTTTCGGGCGTTGCAGCGGGTGGTATCGCGGCGGGTGGGGCACCGCCTGCGGGTCGGCACGGCCGAGCTGTTTGTGCCCCGGCGGGAGCTGCCCCTTTTCCCCGATTCGCTGGAAGCGGTGCTGCATCTGGCCCGGTTGCAAGCCCATAGCGGCAAGCCTGTGGAAGCCGAAACCCTGCAAGCGGTGCGGCAGCGCGGCCCGGCCCTGGCCCGACATCTCTCGCCGGCCCAGGCCCAAGCCTTCCTGGAATTGCTGCACGACCCGGCCACCGTCGGCCCGGTGCTTCGCTGGCTGTACGAAGTGGGCGTGCTGGAGGAGATCATCCCCCCGCTGAAACACGCCCACGGGTTGTTGCAGTTCAACGAGTACCACAAGTACACCGTGGACGAACACTCGCTGCGGGCGGTGGAGGAAGCGGCGGCGTTTGCCGGCCGGGACGATCCGCTGGGGCACGCCTACCGCGCGCTGAGCCGCCGCTGGCTGCTGCACCTGGCCTTGCTGCTGCACGACCTGGGCAAGGGCTACCCGGAGGACCACTCCCAGCAGGGGCAGCAACTGGCCCGTGAGGTGGCCCGGCGATTGCACCTGGACGAGGAAGCCGCCGGGTTGTTGGAGTTTCTGGTGGGCCAGCATCTGCTTATGGCCCACACGGCCTTCCGCCGCGATACCAGCGAGGAACGGCTGCTGGTGCAGTTTGCCTTCCAGGTGGGCACGCCGGAGCGGCTGCAAATGCTCTATGTGCTCAGTGCCGCCGATCTGGCCGCGGTGGGCCCGGGGGTGCTTAATCCCTGGAAGGTGGACGTGCTCACCTCGCTTTACGACCGCACGATGATGCGGCTTTCCGGGCGGCTGGATGTGGCCCAGCGCCACCTGGAAAAGCTCCGTCGCCAGGTGAACCAGGCCCTGGGCTCCCAGGCGCAAGATCCCTGGTTCGCCCAGCTGGTACGCGAGCTGCCTCCGGCCTACCTTTACGCCCGCCCCGCCGAGCAGATCGCCCAGGACCTGCGGCAGCTGCGCTGCCTGGGGCCCCGGGACGTGCTGGCCCAAGGACACTACGACCCGGAAAGCGAAACCGTCCAGTACACCGTGGCCACGCACGAGCAGATCACTCCGGGCATTTTTCACAAGCTCACCGGGGCGTTGAGCAGCCTGGGGTTGCAGATCCTCTCGGCGGAGATCAACACCCTGGCCCACGACCTGGTGTTGGACCGCTTCGTGGTGGCCGACGAGCGTTTTTCCGGGGAAGTGCCTTGCGGGCGGATCGAGGAGGTGTGCCGGGCGTTGCGGGGGGCGGTTCAGGGAGGGGGCGAGCCGCAGTTTCGGCCGCGGCGTTGGCGCCCCTTGTCCCGGCGGCGGCCACAGGACCTGCACCCCCTGCCCACCCAGGTCCGCACCGACAACTCGGTCTCGGACCGCTTCACCGTCATCGACGTGTTCGCCGAAGACCGGCTGGGACTGCTTTACACTATCACCAAAACACTGTTCGAGCTGGGGCTTTCGGTCCACGTGGCCCGTATCGCCACCTACCTGGACCAGGTCGTGGACGTGTTCTACGTCAGCGACCGGCAGGGGAACAAGATCGAAGACACGGCCCGATTGCAGCAAATCCGCCACCGCCTGCTACAAGCCGTCGAACAGCTCAAGGCCCAGGAGGTGGATCAGCCCTCGGGCCTGGGCAGCCCGCACTGGCGATAGCCCGCTCCCAGGCGGCCTGCTGCCGGGTTACTCTTCTGTGGAGATCACCTGCGGCCGGTAAAGGGGCAAGTGGCGGTAATAGACCTCCAGGATGAGCAGGTGCAAAGCCGTCACGTAGATGCGCCCCCCTTCGGCTCCCCAACGGTCGGGCAAGCGGCCCAGCGGGTCCCAACTCCCCGCAAGCGGTCCTTCCTGCACTTGCGAGCCGACCAGCAGCGCCCGCTGCCGCCGGTTCCAGCGGTCCCAGTGCTCTCCCCCGGCATGGAACATCACCTGCGTGGCGTAGTACCAGTAGTAGGCGTCCCGGAGCAGTCGCCTGGGGGAACCGAAGCTGGGCAGATTGCGGGCCAGGTAGCGGGCTCCCTGCTGGATCATCGGGCTTTGGGGCGAGGTGCCCAGGTAAAGCTGCATCAGCAACGCCTCGGCCGTCATCGCCCGGCTGGGCGTGCGCTGGTGCTGGTAGCGGGCCCGGGGGCGATAGACGTACAGGGCCTGGTCCTCGGGCCACTGGGCGCGGGCCAGCCAGGTGCGTAAGCGGGAATACACTTCCTGCGGCACACTCAGCCCGGCCATCTCCGCGCTTTTCAACGCCATGAGCTGCCAGCCGCTGACCGAAGTGTCGGTCCCCACCCCCGGTGCGTATCGCCAGCCGCCCAGGGTGGGATGCTGGGCGGCTACGATGAAATCCACCGCGCGTTGGGCCGGGGCGCGCAGTTGCGGGTCCTGGGTCATGCCGTAGGCTTCGCACAGGGCAATGGCCGCAATCCCGTGACTGTAAAGCCACGCATAGCGCGAGCCGCCGGTGAACAGGTCGCCGTTGGGCTTCTGGTGGTCCACCAGCCACTTCAGCCCCGCTGCCACCTCCTGCCGGTACTTGCCCTGCTGGTGGGTGTAGCCGGCTCCCAGGAAAGCCAGCAGGGCCAGCCCCGTGGCCGCCGTGTCGGATTCCATCCGCCCGATGCCCACCGGGCCCTGGTATCCCTTGCCCTGGGCAAAGCGGTGCAAGCTCCAGCGTCCATCGGGCATTTGGTGCCGGGCCAGGAAGGCCAGGCCCATCTCCACCGCTTTTTCGGTTTGGGGGGAGCCGCCGCGGCTGCGAGCCACTTGCTGGCGGCGCTGGGGATCGCGGTCCTGGAACGCCGGGGCGGCGATGGCTTCCACCTCCGGAGCCAGCTCCACTCCCGCAAGCGGAGCCCGCTCCAGGCGGAACCGGTGTGATGTGGTCGCCACACGCGAAGCATCCACGCGGGCTCGCTCCAGCGGCAGGCCCAGCTCGCCGGGCCGATCCAGGGCCACCCCGCCGGGGCCTTCCCGGGCCACCACTTCCACGGCCAGGCGGTCCTGTCGCTGGCGACGCATCCCGGCCGCTTCGCTCTGGGGGGAACCTTGGGCTACTTGCTGGGCGAGTTCCTGCGGCACCGGGCCTAGCTCCTCGGCATCGATCTCGGCTGTCACGTAACCGGTGCCAGTGCTGCGAGCCAGCGTG
>Ga0256839_1004955_pt1 | contig 12614 bp, 12 predicted proteins | sample 354166metaG_FD_185968 | JGI IMG/M metagenome (GOLD analysis project Ga0256839, IMG submission 185968) | Hydrothermal vent microbial communities from Mid Atlantic Ridge, Atlantic Ocean - 354-166 | ecosystem: Environmental > Aquatic > Marine > Hydrothermal vents | place: Atlantic Ocean: Mid...
ATCCTGCGTTTTGCGCTGCCGTTCGGCGTCGTGGCGCTGCTTTTCCTGGGAGGCATGTTCTGGCTGATCCTTTCGCCGGATTCCCCGTATGCGCAGCCGCCCCTTCAATGGGTGCGGCCGTACGATCTGATCGGGAGCTCGGTGCTCTTTATCGTGCTGAACGTGTTGCTCGTCAACGGTCAGCTCATTTATCTGCTGAAAAGAGGCACGGCTTCGGCGCCCGCCGATTTGTCCTGAGGGCGCTCGATATTTCTGGAGCTGGCTTCATCAGCGGCTTTTTTTTGGTCCTCTGTAATCTTTCCGCAATGGTTGCATTTGGGGGCAACCTTTCTGTTGGAGGGACATTTTCTCTTGTGATATGCAGCACTTGTTGAAAGATCCTGAAAAGGGACTATGGAAACGGAAGTCAAAGCGATCACGCGGGAACAGCTCATCAAGGGGCTGAACGAAGACCTGGCGCACGAGTACCAGGCCATTGTAATGTACGCGACCTATGCGGCTATGGCCAGCGGTATCCACCGGCCACTGCTGAAGGCGTTCTTTGAGCAGGAGATTCCGGAAGAGCTGCGGCATGCGCAGTTTCTGGCCAACAAAATCACGGCGCTGGGGGGACTGCCCACCACGAAACCTGCGCCGGTAAAGCTGGCCGACAGCAACCGGGCCATGCTGGAAGCGGTGCTGAAGGCGGAGGAAGAAACCATTGCCCGCTACGTGCAGCGCCGCAAGCAGGCCGAAGCCTTTGGTGACTATGGACTGGTGAACGATCTGGAAGAGATTATCAGCGACGAGACGCGCCACAAGGAGGAAACCGAAAAACTGCTGCGCGGCATCGGAGAGCATTGAGCCAGGGTGTATGTGGGATGTCATCGTTGTGGGTGCCGGGGTGGCCGGCCTGGCTGCAGCCGAAATGCTGGGACGGGCCGGCCGCTCCGTTTTGTTGTTGGAAGCGCGCAATCGTATAGGAGGACGCATCTACACCTGGCGCGATTCCATTTTTCCGATCCCGGTGGAACTGGGGGCAGAGTTCGTGCATGGCCGACCGGCCGTGACGCTCCGACTCCTTCGTCAGGGTGGTATCGGGTTGATTCAGGTGCCCGAAACGCACGGCCTGTTTCTGGATGGACGGGTTCAGGCCATCGATCTGGTGCAGACGCTCCGTCCGCTGCTGGAGCAACTGCCCGCGCCACAGGCGCCTGATTGCGCGTTTTCGAAGTTTCTGGAGCAGACGCTGCCGGGTGAAGGGATGGCCGCAACGCGGGCGCTGGCCCGCATCGTGGCCGAAAGCTTTGAGGCGGCCGATCCCGAGCAGCTCAGTCTGCAGGCCCTGGCCGAAGACTGGCGCGTGCGGGGCAACGAAACGGCCGACTATCCCCAGTTTCGTCCGATCGGGGGATATGATCGCCTGGTAGGAACCCTGTACCGCCGCCTTAACCTCTCGCAGGTCCGACTGCATCTGCAGACGGTCGTTACAAGGGTGCGCTGGGAGCCGGGACGGGTCGAAGTGCATGCCCGGCAGCTCGGGCAGGCCCGCGTCTTTCAGGCTCGCACGCTGATGCTGACCGTACCGCTTCCCTTGCTGCGGGGAGATCAAGCGCCGGCCCTTCATGTCGATCCTCCCCTACCCGAACCCTGGCGAAAGGCCCTGGCGCAACTGGAGATGGGCGCAGCGGTGCGCGTGAACCTGTGCTTCCGGGAAGCCTTCTGGGAAACGCAGGCGGCGCTTCGAGCGCTGGCTTTTATCCATGCGCCCGACGAAAGCTTCACGACCATCTGGCAACCGTTGCCGCTGCGCGTGCCGGTGCTGCTGGCCTGGGCCGGCGGTCCGGCAGCTCGTCGACTGGCCGAGTGGCCGGAAGAGGAAATTGTCCAGGAGGCCCTCCGGACAATTGCGCGCCTTTATGGTGTCTCCGATCCGGGTTGCTACCTGGTGAGTGCCCGGTTGCATGACTGGCAACGGGATCCCTTTGCGCAGGGGGCTTACAGCTACGTGCGTCCGGGCGGGCTGGCTGCCCGTCGCGTGTTAAGCCAGCCTGTTCACGATACCATTTTTCTGGCCGGAGAAGCAACCGACCCCGAAGAGCCAGCCACGGTGACCGGTGCCCTGCAGAGCGGCTACCGGGCGGCCCGCAATCTGCTGGCAACGGTTGCTGGCGTGCCAATCACTCCACCGATAGCCTGAACGAGTCCGGGTCCCGCGCCCACGATTTGGGCAGCATGCTTTCGACGCGACCGCCTGCGTCCTCCGGAACAAGGAAGCCGACGCCCAGCGTGTGCCCCTGGTAGCGGACCAGAACGTAGCCGCGTCCTGTGCAGCGCGTCAGTTGCGTCGGCCGGGCGTGAAAGTCCCGTCGCGTCAGAAATGCCTCGGCCTGCGCCGGATCGGTGTCGATCACGTTGCGTGTGGCCGCATGACCGAACTGCTGGGCAGCGGCCGTCGACAGCTTGGGAAACTTCAGATAGATGCGGAGAAAGGGTAGGCCGATGGTGCGGGGACGCGGACGAGCTGGCGGCCGATGATCGGCCGTGACGATATAGACCTTCTTGCGGCCCGGTTGCACCAGCACGTATCCGTCAAACGTGGCGGGCGGGATGCCGAATCGCTCTTCCAGGTAGCGGAAGTAGGGTGTGGGATCGACGATTTTGACCGCCTGTTGTAATTCGGGTGTTGCGTTCATGGCAGCGTTAAGCCTGTCGTTCCAGGACGGCGACAAAGAAGCCACCAGTATCGTTCAGGTGTGGCCAGACGCGCAGGGTGCGTTCCAGCGAGGGATGCAAGCGTCGGCCGTTCCATTCGGTGAGTCCCGGGCTTCCCCGGAACCCTTCAATGCGAGCGGGTAGCAAACGCAGCGCGGTACCCCAGCGGCGCAGCACGGTATCGACGACCAGCTCGTTTTCTTCCGGGGCGAACGTGCAGGTGGCATAGACGATGCGACCGCCTGGCCGGCACAGGGTTACGGCACGGTGCAAAAGCGCCGTCTGCTGGCCGCATAGCTCCGGTGCGCCAGCAAACGCATCGGCGACCTTTTGATCTTTCCGAAAATTTCCCTCGCAGGAACAGGGTACATCGACCAGGACCCGATCGAACGGTCCGCTTTCCAGCGGAAAGTCAGCCCCGTCATGTAGCGTGGTGGTGACGTTCAGCAGCCCCAGGCGTTCGATGGTGCCCGAAAGCTGGCGCAAACGCAGCGGATTGCGGTCGTTGGCCACGACGGTGCCCCGGTTCTGCATGCGGACGGCAATCTGGGCGGTTTTGCCGCCGGGAGCGGCGCACAGGTCCAGGATGCGTTCGCCAGGCTGCGGGTCGAGCAGTGGTACGGGCAGCAGCGAGACCTCTTCCTGCACGTGGTAGTGGCCCAGCACGTAGGCCAGTCGGTTGCCGGGCTGACTGTCCGGCGGCAGGCGGAAGGCATCGCGGCGCCACGCGAGCGGCTCCGGCCGCAGGCCTTCGGCTTCCAGGGCCGCTTTCACCTGCGCAGGTGTCGCGCGGAGCGTGTTGGTCCACACGCACACCGGCAGCGGCCGCCGCAGGGCTTCCACAAAAGCTTCCCAGTCGTCAACAATGGCTCGATACCGGGTAAAAGCAGCCGGCAATCGCTCCATGGGGTTGTCGCTTTCGTTCGTGCTAACGTGTGCACGCAAACAGACGGCAGCCTGCTTTGTTCTCGGTGCCTTTCCTGGATGGAGACCATAGCGCAGGATTCTTTTTTTGTAAAATGAATTGGATTGATTGGATCTGGTCGTTCCGGTCTGTCTGAGGGCTTCTGTGGAAGTGACGGCCGGTACGAAGTAGTCCGCAATTCACTCCCAACCTGCAGGAATCATCATGAAGCATCTGATAATCGGTTAGTTTATGCTTAGTCTGGTAGTGGTCGGCTGTCAGCGCCCGGACAGGCACTCTGCAGCAACGACCGTCTTCCTTCCACTTTCGCGTTATGACCAGCAGGCGCGCTGCTGCAGCAGATGACGCTGGAGGAGAAAATCGGCCAGATGATTCAGGCCGAGCAGGCATTTCTTCAGGATCCCTACGACTTATCTGGGCTCGATTCTGAGCGGCGGCAACTCGGATCCGGCCGACGGAAACAGCCTGGCGGCCTGGACGGGATAGTCTACAGGCCATAGCCCTGCGCACGCGGCTGGGCATTCCGTTGCTGTATGGTATCGACGCGGTGCATGGCCACAGCAACGTAAAGGGCGCCGTTATTTTTCCGCACAACATCGGGCTTGGAGCGACGCGCGATCCGGCGCTGGTAGAGCGGGTCTATCGCATCACTGCCATTGAGATGCGGGCTACCGGCATCCACTGAAATTTTGCGCCCTGTATCGCGGTGGCCCGAGATGAGCGCTGGGGACGGACTTATGAGAGTTTCTCCGAAGATCCGGAGCTGGTAGCCCGGCTGGGTGCAGCGGCCGTGCGAGGACTGCAAAACGGCGGATTGAACAACCCGCTGGCAGTGCTGGCGACGGCCAAACATTTCGCTGGCGATGGCGGCACGGCGTTTGGCATGGGAGGACCGCAGGGGGCCTTGCTGGACCAGGGCGATACGCGGCTGGATGAGGCCATCTTTCGACGCATTCACGTCCGCTCTATCTCGACGCTATTCAGGCGGGCGTGGGTGCCACCATGGTATCCTACAATAGCTGGAATGGCGTCAAGATGACGGCCCACCGGTACATGCTCACCGATGTGCTGAAGAACGAGCTGGGGGTTGAAGGCATTGTCATTTCCGACTACAACGCCAAAATCCATCCCGACTACAAAACGGCCATCGAAATCGCCATGAATGCGGGGATTGACATGGCCATGGTGCCCACCCGCTACCGGGAGTTCTCCCAGCTTTTGAAGGCGTTGATTGAAGAAGGATGGATGCCGATGGCGCGCATTGATGACGCGGTGCTGCGCATCCTGCGCGTCAAGTTCGCCCTGGGGTTGATGGAAGGTCCCCAGCATGTGTTTGCCGACCGAAGCCTGTGGGCGAAGTTTGGGTCGGGGGAGCATCGCGCTGTCGCCCGCGAAGCGGTGCGCAAGTCGCTCTGGTACTGTTGAAGAACGAGAACCGGACGCTGCCGCTTGCCAAGAATCTGGGACGCATTCATGTGGCCGGGCTGCATGCCGACAACCTGGGCTACCAGATAGGGGGCTGGACCATCGACTGGCGAGGCGGCAGCGGCGACATCACGGAGGGCACCACGATCCTGGAAGCCATTCGGAAGGCGGTGGCGCCTGGGACCGCGGTGACCTGTTCAGAAGATGGTTCCGGTGCGGCGGGCGCCGATGTGGCTATTGCGGTAATTGGCGAGCGTCCCTATGCCGAATTTCTGGGTGACCGATCCGATCTCTCGCTGGACTCCGATGGTGTGGCTATTGTGCGTCGGTCGAAGGAAGCCGGGGTTCCCGTGGTGGTGGTGCTGATTTCGGGGCGTCCGCTGATCATCAACGAGGTGCTGGCGATAGCTGACGCCTTTGTTGCAGCCTGGCTACCCGGTAGCGAAGGCGACGGGGTAGCCGACGTGCTCTTCGGCGACGTTGCCCCTACCGGCAAGCTCTCCTTTACCTGGCCGCGTTCAATGGATCAGATTCCTCTCAACGTCGGCGGTGAAGACTACGAGCCGCTGCTTCCCTATGAATATGGCCTGACTTATTGAGTCGCTCTGTCCTCACGTCTGCGGGGTTCTGGGTCGGGGTTCGGCTGCATGCCGGACCCCGGCATGTTTTTCGTCGCAACCTTTCCATCAAAAGTGGAAATGACGCTGCCGGCAGCGGAACACAGGCCGTGCCTTGCGCGATTGACAGGCTTCGCCATATGGCCATGACAAACAAGGGAAAATGTCGCTGTTTCGACGGACAAATATTCCGGTGTTAACACCGCGCTCGGATTTGACCTGGGCGTCGGGGGCGGTGTTCAATCCGGGCGCCTGGTACGACGGGCGACAGATACACCTGATCTTTCGAGCAATTCCAGCTGGCTACCGGCGTTTTCCTTTGCCGAATACTGGACCTGGGGAGCCTGCTTACGGCTTCGAACCGTACATTTCATCGCTCGGTTACGCTACCAGCACCGACGGGATACACTTTACCTGGCGAGAAACTCCCCTGCTGACGCCTGGCGAGGATTTTGATTGTTATGGGCTTGAGGATCCGCGCCTTACGTTTCTTGAAGGACGCTGCTGGATCGTGCACACGGTGCTCAGCACGCCTGCCTTTGGCTCGGGTGATGGCGTGCGCATCGGGCTGGCCTCGACAACGGACTTCGCACAGGTCGAAAAGCATGGCGTGATCGGCCCGCCCATGCGCGATAAAGATGCCGTGCTCTTTCCACGCCGCATTGGGGGTAAGCTGGCCCTGTTACATCGTATTGAGCCGGATATCCAACTGATTTATTTCGATGACTGGGACGAGTTGCTTCATCGGTCAGCTACTCGTTGGGCCGAGCACCTGGCCGATCTGGACGAGCATGTGGTATTGCGGCCAGCCTGGCACTGGGAGCGCAAGAAGATCGGGGCGGGACCCCCGCCGATTGAAACACCTGAAGGCTGGCTGTTGATTTACCACGGCGTGGACGATAGCTACACCTACCGGGCGGGTGTGGCCCTGCTTGATCTGGACGATCCGCAGCGGACCATTGCCCGGGCACGTGTGCCGATCCTGGAGCCTGAGCTCGCTTTCGAGCGCGAGGGTGATGTACCTAATGTGGTGTTTCCGGAGGGCGCTGTTGTAATCGACGGACAGCTCCACCTCTACTATGGGGCGGCGGACAAGGTGATCGGGCACGCAGTGGCAGCCCTGCAAGATGTCATTGATTTCGTACTGGAAGAGCAACGGCATAGCTGGACAATGCCTCGGGTTTATATGAGGCCGTGCGATCGAGGACGTGCCCTGCGCACTATCGAGAAGCCGCCGCCGATCTGCGTCGAACGCCTGCACAGCGGGCGACCGGTGCTTGAGCCTGAACCGCGGCATTCCTGGGAGTCGCGCGTTGTGTTGAATCCGGCGGCCGTGCTTGTAGAAGCCGGTGAAGAACTGGAACGCCTTATGGAGGCCTGGCAGCTTACCGAGGCCGAACGCACGCGGCTTCGGGCGGCCGGCGGTGCCTGCGTGATGATCTATCGCGCTCAGGGAGCCACCGGAAGCCCGGCCGGACATGCCCCTTCGTCTTTGGGACTGGCTGTGCTGACGCCGATGCTGGAGCTGGTGCGGCGATGGCCAGAGCCTGTAATCCGCCCCGATGCTGTCTTTCATGAGCTGGGCGCGGAGGATGCTCGCTGTACCAAAATCGGCGACACCTACTACCTGTTCTATACGGGCTATAGCAGCGAACGGCCTCGTTTCCCCTCGTTTGTGGGACGCGTGCACATCTGTCTGGCTACCACACAAGACTTCCTCCACTGGGAATTGCATGGACCGATTCCTGGCGACATAAATGAGGTGGATAACAAAAACCCGGCCCTTTTGCCGGAACCCATCGATGGCAGGTGGCTGCTATTGCACCGGCCTATCGACGGGCGGCATCCCATGGCCATTCATCTGGCTGAGGCGGATCGGCCTGAAGGACCCTACCGTAGCCGGGGGCTGTTGATGGCCAGCTATCGATATCGGGAGTTTGCGCTTTCCTGGATCGGAGCTGGTGGACCGCCCCTTGCCCTCGGTGATCGGCGTTTTCTGATGATTTATCATCAGGGCCATCTCGACTGGGAAGGACATCGTGAATATGACCTGGCCGCAGCCCTGCTGGATTTCAACCAGCCCGATCCGGTTGTCGCCCGCCTGGAGCCACTGATGCGGCCTCGTGGCGATATTGAAAAGGTGGGCGATCCAGAACTGGGAGTAGATAATGTACTGTTTGCCTGCGCAAATTATGTATGGCAACAGCATCTGGTGATTCCCTATGCGGCCGCTGACAGCCGTATTTTCGGCGCACGAATTCCGATGGACGACTTGATAACCGCTCTGCTGCAACAAAATTAGCCGGGCTATCCATTGTCAAACAATCCTCGAGTGAGATGATGCGCGATTACGGAGTACGGCCAGCTCCTCAACAGGTAGGCGAATTGTTTCGACGCTACGAAGGGAATCCGATTCTGACCGCTGACGACTGGCCGTATCCATGTAATGCCGTTTTCAATCCGGCGGCTGTACGTCTGGACACAGGAGAAACGCTATTGCTGGTGCGCGTGGAAGATCACCGGGGCGTGTCGCACCTGACCGTAGCACGCAGCCCCAATGGGTTGACCGATTGGACGATTGATCCAGAGCCCACGTTGGTTCCAGATCCGAAACACTGGCCTGAGGAAGCCTGGGGCATCGAAGACCCGCGCATTGTATGGCTGGAGGAGATGGGCTGCTATGCGGTCACCTACACAGCCTTCTCTGAGGAGGGGCCGGCTATTGCGCTGGCTCTAACCGAAGACTTTCGCACTTTTGAGCGGCGCGGGTTGTTGATGCCGCCAGAGGATAAGAACGGGGTGCTCTTTCCGCGCAAAATCGGGGGGTACTGGGTGCTGTTGCACCGTACCTCCAGTACGCGTCGCGAGACGCACCCGGCCATCTGGTTGAGCCGGTCGCCCGATCTGCGGCACTGGAGTGGGCCGCGCGTAGTGCTGCGGCCGCGGCCTGGCATCTGGTGGGACCATGTGCGGATCGGGGCTGCCTGTCCGCCTATCGAGACGCCTGAAGGCTGGCTGGTGCTCTATCATGGCGTGCGCACTACCGTAGCGGGCGACATCTATCGCGTAGGCATGGCTCTGCTGGACCTGGAGCATCCCGCGCGGGTCATTAGGCGCGCCCCTGGATGGATCCTGGGGCCACAGGCCCCGTACGAGCGCATAGGGGATGTGCCCAATGTGGTCTTTCCCTGTGGTTATGTGCTGGAAGGCGACACGCTGCGTCTTTACTACGGGGCAGCCGATACGTGCGTGGCGGTCGCCGAAGCCCGGCTGAGTGAGCTGCTCGACTGGTTGCTGAACGGTCGCTATGATGGAAAATCCCGAGCGTGAGCCATGCGCATTGCGATGCTGGCTCCAATTGCCTGGCGCGTGCCGCCTCGCCATTACGGCCCTTGGGAGCGGGTTGTCTGGCTACTCACCGAAGGGCTGGTCGATCGCGGCGTCGATGTGACGCTGTTTGCCACGGCCGACTCGCAGACGCGCGCCCGGCTCATTGCGGTGTGCCCGCGTCCTTACGAAGAAGATCCCACGCTGGACCCCAAAGTCTGGGAATGTCTGCACATCAGCGAGGTGTTCGAGCGCGCTGATGCCTTCGACCTGATTCACAATCACTTCGACTTTCTGCCCTTGAGCTATAGTGGACTGGTGCGTACCCCGGTGCTGACTACCATCCACGGGTTCTCATCGGAGCGTATCCTCCCGGTCTATCGCAAATATAACGGCCGCACTTACTACGTCGCGATCAGTAACGCCGATCGACATCCCGACCTGGATTATGTGGCGACCGTTTACCACGGGATTGAACTGGAGTCGTTTACGCTGCGTACCGAGCCGGGCGACTATCTACTCTTTTTTGGCCGTATGCATCCCGACAAAGGAGCCCGTGAAGCTATCGAAGTGGCTCGTCGAAGTGGAATGCCGCTGAAGATGGCCGGCATTATTCAGGATCAGCATTACTTCGAACAGGAAGTCGCTCCTTTTATTGACGGGGAGCAGATTCAGTATCTGGGATCGGTCGGTCCGGTTGAGCGGGATCGGCTGCTGGGTGGGGCCTATGCGCTGTTGCACCTGATCAACTTCAATGAACCCTTTGGCCTCAGCGTGGTCGAGGCAATGGCCTGCGGTACGCCCGTTGTGGCGCGTCCGCGTGGCTCCATGCCCGAAATCGTCCGAGAGGGGGAAACAGGCGTGTTGGTGCAGACTGTGGAGGAGGCGGTGGCCGCACTGCCTCGCCTGCGGCAGCTCGACCGAGCAAAGATTCGGGCATATGTGGAGCGTCGGTTTAGCCGTGCACGCATGGTCGAAGACTATCTGCGCGTCTACGAAGAGGTGCTGCGTAGGCACCGGGCACGCACAGCCGCTTGAGCCATTGGCCAGGGGCTGCTATCTTGTGGTCAAGCGTCTGACAAACGGTCGATACCCATGGAAACGCGTGCACTGGCACATAAAGTGGTCGTTGTGACCGGAGCGGGAGGCCGCCTGGGACGGCAACTCCTTCAGCGCTTTGCACAGGAAGGAGCTCGCTTGGCAGCGGTGGTCCACACGGCCGAGCAAGCGCGCCAGTTTCAGCTTCCAGAAGGGGCCGATGGAGCCGTTTTTCATGCGGAGCTGTCCGATGAAGCGCAGGTAGCGGCCTGCTTTGGTAAAATCTGGGATCGCTTTGGCTATGTGGATGTGCTTGTGCATGCCGCTGGCGTGTGGGCGGAACGCCCCTTTCTGGAAATGACGCTGGAAGACTGGCGGGCACTGTTGGATGCTAACCTGACTTCGACGTTTCTATGCTTTCGTGAAGCAGCGCGTCTGATGCGTGGACGTCCCGGCGGTCGGTTGATCGCATTTGCATCGATGCAGGGGGCCGATCGTGGACGTGCTCGTCAGGCTGCCTACTCGGTGGCCAAAGGGGGGGTAGTGCGGCTGGTTGAGGCGATCGGTTCGGAGCTGGTAGCGCAGGGCATTACCGTCCATGCCATTGCACCTTCGGTGATTCGATATGAGGATGCGCGCAAAGAGGAGACTGGCGTCACGGCGGCCGAGCTGGCTGAGCTCTGCATCTATCTGTGTTCACCGGCCGGGGTGGCGTTAAACGGTATGGTGCTTCGCGCTTATGGCCGAGGCTTTTAGGGGGCAGGACGCTGATTTTATCGCGAACTGGGCGTTGCCTGTTTTTTACGACGTTTCTTTCCGGATGCGGGGGGGTGAGACAGCACTTTTGAGGGGTCCGGATGGGTGACCTCTACGTAGCCCGCGTACCAGCGGTGGGTCAGGGGCAGGCCGTGCTCGGTCAAGCGCTGGTAGAAACGACCATGAGGAACGACCTGCTCTGGAGGAAGGGCGCCGCCGCCTTTTACTTCGCCGGCTGCAATCATGAGGGCTACGAGGGCTGTGGGGATGGCTGTGCAACGGCGCATAGCGCTGAGCTGATCTGCCTGATGGTAGCGGTCGATCATTTCATAGAGTAACGTGTAGGGTTGTCCGGCTTTACGTCCCTGAATGGCAACGCGGAGCAGCACAGCGTCTTCGTAGTGCCCGCCCAGGCGCTGGCGCATGCGCCGCACGAGCACATCGCGATAGGTCAAATGCGTACGCACGTCAATGGTGCGCGGCTCCCCGAAGCCCAGGCCCAGTACAAAACGCATCTGGCTGGCATGGCAAGGCCAGCGAATGCTTTTGTAGTCAAGCACCTTTACCCGACCGGCCAGTTGTTCGGTTAGCGTAGAGAGGCCCCCTGCGGTGTAGAAGGCTTCCATTTCTCCGAAGGGATCTTCGAAATGAATGCGCTCCATGCCGGTGAGCGGCTCGACCGTCTCCAGGTGGCCGTCTCGAATGATCTGTACAGGGTTTGTATAGTCTTCGATCACCTTTTCTGCCGACCAGGAAATGCGAAAGTTAAACGGGTGTGGATCCAGGGGCACGTCGCCCACCCGCAGGTAAGCAGCTTCAACTTCATCGAACTGGTCAATACCGTAAAGGCATAGCACATTGATCAGACCTGGTGCCAGGCCGCAGTTAGGCACGATCCAGACGGCCCGCTTAACGGCCTCTTCGTGCAGGGCCAGCTCCTGGCGTACGATCTGGTCGTTGCCGCCCATGTCGCAGAAGTTAACACCCAGCTCCAGGCACAGGTGGGCCAGTGCTGGGTTGAGCTGGGGAGGAGCCGCACTGATCACCACCTGGCTTCCCCGGAGAATGGGCTCCAGCACGCCGTGGTCCCGGGCATCAATCTGAAACGAACGCAACCGGCTTGTCTGCAATCGGTCATGCAGTTCCTGCAGGTTGCGGGCCCGCGCGTCGCAGACCTGCACTTGCGTAACCTCCGGTTGGCGTACCAGAAACGATGCGATGGCTGAACCGATAGCTCCGGCTCCTATGATCGTTATACGCATGGTGGCTGGCAGATAGCGTGCAGATAAAGCGGCCAGAATGATTCTGCATCGTTCAAAGATACGGCAGAAACCTTGAGATTTAAGGTGTAATCGCGCAGTTCGAAAAGGCTTTACACAGGCCCAGACCGGTGGGCTTTATAAAGCCAGGCGACCTTCGAGGGCACGCGAAAGTGTAGCCTCGTCGGCATATTCCAGGTCGCCGCCGATGGGCAGGCCACGGGCGATGCGGGTGACGCGAACGCCGAGGGGTTTAAGCAACTGGGCGAGATAGTAGGCGGTGGTGTCGCCCTCTACATTGGGGTTCAACGCCAGGATAACTTCTTTAATCTGGGGGATGCGACCGTCCGGGTAAAGGGCGGCACGCTGCGGATCATGGTCGGTGGGTGCTACGCGTGCAACAAGCTCTCGGATACGCAGGTCGTCCGGGCCAATGCCGTCCAGTGGGGAGATGACACCCCCCAGCACATGATAGACCCCCCAATACTCTCCAGTGCGTTCCAGGGCGAGCACATCACTGGGTTCTTCCACCACGCAGACCGTCGTATGGTCGCGTCGCGGGGAACGAAAGAT
>Ga0256839_1004956_pt1 | contig 12612 bp, 9 predicted proteins | sample 354166metaG_FD_185968 | JGI IMG/M metagenome (GOLD analysis project Ga0256839, IMG submission 185968) | Hydrothermal vent microbial communities from Mid Atlantic Ridge, Atlantic Ocean - 354-166 | ecosystem: Environmental > Aquatic > Marine > Hydrothermal vents | place: Atlantic Ocean: Mid...
CCCCAACCATATGCACGAACCGATTGATCTGGCCTACTGGATCGACCGGAATTTCAATGCGGTCGAGGACACCTCTATCGCCCGCACCGCCCCGCTCTCGGCCCCGATACTGGCAGAACTGAAGGCCGACCCTGTGCTGGCGGAGCTGCACGAAAAATCGGTGGTGTGGCGCCAACAGCAAATCCGCGCTCTGCTGCTCGATTCCGATGCGTTTTACCTTTACGCCCGCGTGCAGCAGGCCGGATCGACCGAAGTTCTGCCACAAGCGACGCAACGTCTGCTGTTCCGCCAACTCATGCAGATGCGCCACGAAGTGATGCGCGCGAAGGCCGCGGAAACCCGCTGACCCTTCCAATCTTCGCCCGCCTCCTGTATGGGCTGCGTTCCAACCCGAACCAGAAGCGGAACCGACCTGTGACACGCCCGACGACCCTTGCCGATTTTGCCAGACGTATCCGGCCCTCCGACGCCAACAGCCCGTTCAACGGCCTGACATTCAGCCAGACCCGGATCGAGATCCTCTCCGGCCTGACCGTGGCGCTGGCGCTGGTGCCCGAGGCCGTGGCCTTCGCCTTCGTCGCCGGAGTCCCGCCGCTGGTCGGCCTGTATGCGGCCTTCATGGTCGGGCTGATCACGGCGCTGTTCGGCGGGCGTCCGGGCATGATATCCGGCGCGACCGGCGCGCTGGCGGTGGTGATGGTGGCGCTGGTGGCCGATCACGGTATCCAGTATCTGTTCGCTACCGTGGTCCTGATGGGCATCCTGCAATTGCTGGCGGGAATTTTCCGTCTCGGCAAATTCATCCGCATGGTGCCGCATCCGGTGATGCTGGGCTTCGTCAACGGCCTGGCCATCGTGATTTTTCTGGCCCAGCTGGAACAGTTCAAGATCGTCAGCGAGAACGGCGACAAGGTCTGGATGACCGGCACCACGCTGGCGCTGATGCTGGCGCTGGTCGGCGCGACCATGGCGCTGATCTATCTGACGCCGAAGGTCACCCGTTTCATCCCCGCACCGCTCGCCGCCATCGGCATCGTCGCCGGTCTGGTCATCGGTTTCGACCTGCCGGTGCCGCGCGTCGGCGACCTCGCCTCGCTGGAGGGCGGCCTGCCGCAATTCGCCATCCCGCAGGTGCCCTTCACTTTCGAGACCCTGAAAATCATTTTCCCCTACGCCCTGATCCTCGCCGCCATCGGCCTGATCGAGAGCCTGCTGACCCTCAACCTCGTCGGCACCATGACCGGCAAACGCGGCGGCGCCTCGCAGGAATGTCTGGCGCAGGGGGCGGCCAATGTGGTGACCGGATTCTTCGGCGGCATGGGCGGTTGCGCCATGATCGGCCAGTCGATGATCAACGTCAAATCCGGCGGCCGCACCCGCCTGTCCGGCATCGCCGCGGCGCTGTTCCTGCTGGCCTTTATCCTCTATGCCAGCGGCATTATCGAGCTGATCCCGCTGGCCGCCCTCGTCGGCGTGATGTTCATGGTGGTGATCGGCACCTTCGCATGGCAGAGCATCCGCATCCTGCGCCGCGTGCCGAAATCCGACGCGCTGGTGATCCTGCTGGTGACCGCCGTGACCGTGGCCGAGGATCTGGCCATCGCCGTGGTCGTCGGCGTCATCGTTTCCGCGCTGGTCTACGCCTGGAACGCCGCCGCCCGCATCCAGGCCCTGCCGCGCCCCTCGAACAGCGAGGAAGGCGCGCTGGTCTATGAAATCGAAGGGCCGCTGTTCTTCGGCTCCGCAACCAAGTTTGTCGAGCTGTTCGACCCCGAAAACGACCCCGATCTGGTGATCCTGGATTTCATGGATTCCCGCATCGTCGACTATTCCGGCCTGCAGGCGATCGAGGCCGTAGCCGCGAAATACGAGGCCGCCGGCAAGCGCCTGCAACTGCGCCACCTGACCCGCGACTGCCACCGCCTGCTGTCGAAGGCGGGGCAGCTGATGGTCGATATGGACGATGACCCCGATTACCGCGTTGCCGTGGATTACGACGTCAGGGTCGGGCGCATGGGCGGCGGGCACTGACCGCCCGAATGGGGCTTCAACTCGCGGGCGTCCGGCGCTAACCTGCACCGGTTATCGCAACAAAGGACAGCCCGTGGAAAACCCTGCCGACAGCGACGTTTACGATATCTTCATCATTGGCGGCGGCGTCAACGGTTGCGGCATTGCCCGCGATGCGGCAGGGCGCGGGCATTCGGTGTTTCTGGCCGAGATGGGCGATCTGGCGCAGGCGACCTCCTCGGCCTCGACCAAGATGTTCCACGGCGGTTTGCGCTATCTCGAATACTACGAATTCCGTCTGGTCCGCGAGGCTTTGCACGAGCGCGAGACCCTGCTGCGCGCCATGCCCCACATCAGCTGGCCCATGCGTTTTGTGCTGCCCTATACCAAAGGCCTGCGCCCCGCGTGGCTGATCCGGCTGGGGTTGTTCATCTATGATCACCTCGGCGGGCGCAAAATCCTGCCCGCCACCCGCACGCTGGATCTGCGCAGGGATCCGGTCGGCGCGGCGCTGAAGGAGGGGTTTACCAAGGCGTTCGAATATTCCGACTGCTGGGTGCAGGATGCCCGCCTCGTGGTGCTGAACGCCCGCGATGCGGCGGAACGCGGCGCCTCGATCAACCCGCGCACCAGGGTTCTGGCGGCCCGCCGTGCCGGTGATCTGTGGGAGGTGGAGACCGAGGACACCACCACCGGCACCCGCGCCGTGACCCGCGCCCGCGTGCTGGTCAACGCCGCCGGTCCCTGGGTCGGCAAGGTGGTGCAGGACACCATCCATTCCCCTTCGACCGAAGGCGTCCGGCTGGTGCGCGGCAGCCATATCGTGGTGCCGAAAATCCACGACGACCCGCGCGCCTGCTTCTTCCAGAACAGGGACGGGCGCATCGGTTTCGTCATCCCGTTCGAGCAGGATTTCTCGCTGATCGGCACCACCGAGGCCGAACACGATACCGACCCCGGCGAAGCCTATTGCACCGAGGCCGAGGCCGCCTACCTCTGCGATTTCGTGTCGGAATACACCCGGAAGCCGGTGACGCAGGCCGATATCGTCTGGACCTACTCCGGCGTGCGGCCGCTCTATGACGACGGCGCCAGTTCCGCGACCGAGGCGACGCGGGACTATGTCCTGTCGCTGGACACCAAAGGCCCCGCGCCCTTGCTGAATATCTTCGGCGGCAAGATCACCACCTATCGCCGTCTGGCCGAGGCGGCGCTGGCAAAACTGTCTCCGTATCTGGGCGAACGGGAAAACTGGACCGCCGGTGTGCCGCTGGCCGGCGGGGATTTTCCCGTGGACGGGGTGGCGGACCTGCAGGCGCGCATTGCCGCGACCTATCCGTTTCTGCCCGAACGCGAGGTGCTGCGGCTGCTGCGCACCTATGGCACCGAGGTGTTCGCGGTCTATGGCGATGCGGCCACTACCGCCGACCTCGGGCAGGACTTCGGCGGCGGTCTGTTCGAGGCCGAGGTGCGCTGGCTGCTGGACAGGGAGTTCGCCTATGACGCCGCGGATATCCTCTGGCGGCGGACCAAATGCGGCCTGCGCATGAGCGCGGCGCAGGCGGCGGACCTGCAAGACTGGCTGGAGGCCGAAAGGGGATAAACCGGAGTTTACGGGCCGGAATACGGGCCGCGGAAAACCGCTGGATTTTCCCGACAACGTTTTGGTATAACTATCTGCTTAAAAACGGAAAAATACACTTATTGCCAGTTGGCAATTTTTCCGTCAACCGCCGGTTTTCAGCGCATTCAGCAAGGCAACGGTAGAGGCGTCCTTGCCTTCGGCACTTTCGGTGCCCTGCACACGCGGCAACATATCCAGCGCCAGAATCTTGCCCAGCTCTACCCCGAACTGGTCGAAACTGTTGATGTTCCAGATCACGCCCTCGACAAAAACCCGGTGTTCGTAAAGCGCGATGATCCGCCCCAGCGTGCGCGGCGTCAGCTTGCGATAGGCCAGCGTGACCGAAGGGCGGTTGCCCGGAAACTCCCGTTGCGGGTCATCGGTTTCGGCCGGGTCGCGCCCGTGCATCAGCGCCTTGCTCTGCGCCAGACAATTGGCCACCAGCAGGTCGTGCTGGTATTTCAGCTCCGGCTCGTGCCCCTCGGCCGCGATCAGGAATTCGGCCGGCGCGATCTGGCTGCCCTGATGCAGCAACTGGAAAAACGCGTGCTGCCCGTTGCTGCCCACCTGCCCCCAGACCACAGGGCCCGAGGCGCGTTGCAGCCTGTTGCCGTTACGGTCCACGCCCTTGCCGTTGCTCTCCATATCCAGCTGTTGCAGATAGGAGGGCAGGCGGCGCAAATGCTGGTCGTAGGGGTGGATCGCGCGCGAGCAATGGTTGCAGATGTTGATGTGCCAGATGCCGGTCATTGCCAGCAGAACCGGCAGGTTCTTTTCCGGCGGGGCGGTGCGGAAATGGCGGTCCATATCCTCGCCCCCCAGCAGGAATTCGCGAAACCGCTCCGGCCCGATGGCCAGCATCAGCGGCAGGCCGACCGGCCCCCAGATGGAATAGCGCCCGCCGACCCAGTCGGCAAAGCCGAACACGCGCTCCGCCGGCACACCGAAGGCCGCGGTTTTCCCGGTGGCCGAGGAAACCGCCGCAAGATGCGCGCCGAAACTGTCGCCGAGCGCCGCTTTCAGCCAGTCCACCGCAACGGCGGCGTTGGTCATGGTCTCGATAGTGGTGAAGGATTTGGAGGCGATGATCACCAGCGTGCGTGCCGGATCCAGCGCGGCCAGATTGTCGTGGATATCGGCCCCGTCGATATTCGAAACGAAGTGCGTGCGCGGCCCGTCGTGATAGGGCGCCAGCGCCAGCGTCGTCATCACAGGCCCGAGGTCCGAGCCGCCGATGCCGATATTGACCACATCGGTAAACGGCTGCCCGTCGGCGGCGGCAATCGTGCCGGAACGGATGCCGGTGGAGAATTCTCCCATGCGGTCGAGGGTCTCCAGCACCCCGGGCATCACGTTCTGCCCGTCCACATAAACCGGCCCGCCCGACAGGTTGCGCAGGGCGGTATGCAGCACGGCGCGGTTTTCGGTGGTGTTGATTTTCTCGCCCGCGAACATGGCGTCGCGCCAGCCTTCGACGTCGCGTTCCCGCACCAGTTCCAGCAGCATGTCGAAGGCCGTATCGTCGATCGAGGTCTTGGAGATGTCGAGATACATATCGTCCAGCCATGCCGAGAATTTGCGCACCCGTTCGGGTGTCATCATATCGGCGATGCGCAGGGATTTCGTGGCCGCGTGATGGTCGGCAAGGGCTTTCCAGATGTCGCTCATGCCGCGCTCTCCGTCGTGGCGGCGGCGCGGGCGAGGGATTCGATTTCATCCCATGCGCCTTTGGCGAGCAGTGCGGCGGGGGCGACCCAGCTGCCGCCGACGCACAGGACGTTGGGCAGCGACAGGTAGTCCCCCGCATTGGCAGCCGAGACGCCGCCGGTGGGGCAGAAGGCGATTTGCGGTAATGGTGCGCCGATGGCCTTGAGGGCGGGGGCGCCGCCTGCGGCCCCGGCGGGGAAGAATTTCTGCACGTCATAGCCGCGCTCCAGCAGGCGCATGGCCTCGGTCGCGGTGGCGGAGCCGGCGAGGAGCGGCAGGTTTTCCGCCTCGCAGGCCTGTATCAGCGCATCGGTGGCTCCGGGCGAGACGCCGAATTGCGCACCGGCGGCCTTGGCGGCGCGCACGTCCGCAGGGGTGATCAGGGTGCCGGCCCCGACAATACCGCCCGGAACATCGGCCATGGCGCGGATGGTGTCCAGCGCGGCGGGGGTGCGCAGGGTGACCTCCAGCGCGGGCAGGCCACCGGCGATCAGGGCCTCGGCCAGCGGGCGGGCGGCGGTGGCTTCGCGCACCACCAGCACCGGAATGACGGGGGCGCGGGAACATATCTCGCGGGTGATCTTGCTGGCATCTTGCGGAGTCATATACTTGTTACCAAAGGTTTTTTCTGGCCCGTTCAGGCCATGATCTGTCATATTCGGTGCCACCTTCGGCCCCGTTACTCAGTGCTTTTAGCATATCGCCGACGCCGGGCAAGTCAGGTGCCGCGCGCCCATCCCAGAGGCCGGAGCGCATCACGGCGCGGGAACACTGGAAGTAGACCTCGGCCACCGAGACCAGCAGCACCGAGCGTGGCGGTTTGCCGGATTTGGTGAAACGTTCCAGCAAGGCGGGGTCGGCGGAGATCTTGCCGCGGCCGTTGACGCGCATCACCGTGCCGGATCCGGGGATCAGGAACATCAGCGAGAGGCGCGGGTCGCGCACGATGTTGCGCAGGGAATCGATGCGGTTGTTGCCGATGCGGTCGGGCAGGGCGAGGGTTTTGTCATCCAGCACGAAACAGACCTGCCCCTCGTCGCCGCGAGGCGAGGCGTCCAGCCCCTCTGGCCCGACGGTGGCCAGTGCCATGAAGGGGGCGGCCTCGATCCACTGGCGGTAGTGGCCGGTGATGTGGTCGGTGACCTTGATCATCGCGGCGGGTTTCGCGGTGCCGTAGAGCGATTCCAGTTTTTCGATCGTGTCGATTACCATGAACAGGCGCCTTCTTCGGAGGGGCCGACACAGTCGCGGAACATTCCGAACAGTTCGCGGCCGGTGCCGTGGGTATTGGCGGACAGGTCGGGGGTGACAGGCGGGCGGTGCAGGGCCTCTTCGGGCGATACGCTTAACGTGCCGTTAACGGCGTCCACGGTGATGATGTCGCCGTCGCGCAGGCGGGCGAGGGGGCCGCCGGCCAGTGCCTCGGGCGAGATGTGGATGGCGGCGGGGACCTTGCCGGAGGCGCCGGACATGCGGCCGTCGGTGACCAGCGCTATTTTCTGGCCGCGTTCCTGCAGGATGGTCAGGATCGGGGTCAGCGAGTGCAGTTCCGGCATACCGTTGGCGCGCGGCCCCTGAAAGCGCACGACGATGACCAGATCGCCGGTCAGTTCCTTGTTGCGGAAGGCCTGTTTGACGGCCTCCTGATCGTGGAAAATACGGGCGGGGGCGGTGACGCTGCGGTGTTCGGGGGCGACGGCCGAGATTTTCATGACGCCGGTGCCGAGGTTGCCCGACAGGCGCGACAGGCCGCCGGTGGGCTGGAACGGATCGGCGACGGTTTTCAGGATCCGGTCGTTGAGCGAGGTTGCGGTCCCGTCGGTCCATGTTAACGAACCGTCAAGGATTTTCGGTTCCTGTGTATAGGCGGCAAGGCCGGTGCCGATCACGGTGCGGGTGTCGTCGTGCAGCAGCCCCGCGCCGAGCAACTCGCCGATCAGGTAGCCGGTGCCACCCGCGGCGTGGAAATGGTTTATGTCGGCCAGACCGTTGGGATAGACGCGGGCGATCAGCGGGGTGACGGCGGAAATCTCGGAGAAATCCTGCCAGTCCAGCGTGATTCCGGCGGCGCGGGCCATGGCAAGCAGGTGGATCAGCAGGTTGGTGGAGCCGCCCGTGGCCATCAGCCCGACGATGGCGTTGACGAAGGCGCGCTCGTCGAGGATGTCGGCGACGGGGGTGTAGTCGTTGCCAAGGGCGGTGATGGAAAGGGCGCGTTCGGTTCCCGCTGCGGTCAGGGCGTCGCGCAGGGGGGTGTCGGGATTGACGAAGCTGGCGCCCGGCAGGTGCAGCCCCATGAATTCCATCAGCATCTGGTTGGTATTGGCGGTGCCGTAGAAGGTGCAGGTGCCCGGGGCGTGGTAGCTCTCCATTTCGGCCTTGAGCAATTCGGCGCGGTCGATTTTGCCCTCGGCGAACAGCTGGCGGACGCGGGCTTTCTCGTCGTTCGGCAGGCCGGAGGGCATGGGACCGGCGGGCAGGAACAGGGCCGGAAGATGGCCGAAGGTGGCGGCGGCGATGACCAGACCGGGGACGATTTTATCGCAGACGCCGAGAAAAACGGCGGCGTCGAAGACGTTGTGCGACAGGGCGATGCCGGCGGCCATGGCGATGACATCGCGCGAGAACAGCGAGAGTTCCATGCCCGCTTGCCCCTGTGTGACCCCGTCGCACATGGCCGGAACGCCGCCCGCGACCTGCGCGGTGCCGCCGGCGCGGTGGGCAGCCTGCCGGATCAGGTCGGGGAAATGCCCGAACGGCTGGTGGGCGGAGAGCATGTCGTTATAGGCGGTGACGATGCCGAGGTTGGGGGCGCGGGTGGCGGCCAGTGTTTCCTTGTCGGCATCGGGCGCGGCGGCGAAGGCGTGGGCGAGGTTGCCGCAGGACAGGTGGGCGCGGCGGGGGCCGTCCTCGCGGGCCTGTTTCATGCGGGCGAGATAGGCTTCGCGCTGCGGTTTCGAGCGTTCGGCAATGCGGGCGGTGACGTCGGCAAGGGTCGGGTTCAGGGTCATGCTCAGGCCTCGATCGGGCGCCAGCGGCGGTTGTCGTGGTGGATCAGCGCCAGCGAACCATCGGGGCCGGAGCCGCCGGCGTCATAGGGTTCGGGGATGTCTTCGGCCTCCTGCCAGCGGGCGATGATCGGGTCGGCCCAGCGCCAGGCGGCCTCGACCTCGTCGCCGCGCATGAACAGGGTCTGGTCGCCGCGGATCACGTCCATCAGCAGGCGTTCGTAGGCGTCGGCCATGCGCCCGTCGCCCAGTGTCTCGGCGAAGGACATGTCGAGCGGCACCTCGGTCAGGCGGAAGCCGCCCTGACCCGGTTCCTTGATGTTCATGTGCATGGTGATCGCCTCGTCCGGTTGCAGGCGGATGACCAGCGAGTTGGAGTTGTGGCGCTGTTCGGGGTGTGGGAAAATCGAGTGCGGCGGGTCCTTGAAGATCACCACGATTTCCGACATGCGGGCGCGCAGGCGTTTGCCGGTGCGCAGGTAGAACGGCACCCCCGCCCAGCGCCAGTTGGAGACGCGGACCTTGAGGGCGATGAAGCTTTCGGTCGTGGAATCGGGGTTTCCCGCGTCGTCGCGGTAGCTGGCGCTGTCGCCGTTGGCACGATACTGGCCGCGCACGATGTCGGGGAGGGGGACGTCCTCCAGCGAGCGGATGACCTTGAGTTTCTCGTCGCGCACGTCGTTGGCCTCGAACCGGGCGGGGGGCTCCATAGCGGTGAGGCAGAGCATCTGCATCAGGTGGTTCTGCACCATATCGCGCATGGCGCCGGATTTGTCGTAATAGGCGCCGCGCCCCTCGACCCCGATGGTTTCGGCGACGGTGATCTGGATGTGGTCGATGTGCTGGGCGTTCCAGACCGGCTCCAGCAGGGAATTGGCGAAGCGCAGGGCCATCAGGTTCTGCACGGTTTCCTTGCCGAGGTAATGGTCGATGCGGTAGATCTGGTCCTCGCGGAAACAATGGGCGAGCTGTTTGTTCAGTTCCTGTGCCGAGGCGAGGTCGTGGCCGAAGGGTTTTTCCACCACGATGCGGCTGTCGGCGGTGCGCAGGCCGCGCTGGCTGAGCTGGCTGGCGATAGGGCCGAACAGGGCGGGGGCGACCGACAGGTAGAAGGCGCGCACCGGATTGGGGGTGTCGTTGACGAGGGCGACGAGCGCGTCCCAGCCTTTGTCGCCCTTCACGTCCACGGGGTGGTAGTGCAGGCGGGTCAGGAAGCGGGCGATGCTGTCGGCGTCGCGGCGGCTTTCGGGGATGTATTTTTCCAGCGAGGTTTTGATTTCGGTGCGGAAGGCGGCGCTGTCCCATCCGGAACGGGCGGTGCCGATGATGCGGGTTTCCGGCGGGATCTGGCTGGCGAGGAAACGCTGATAGAGCGCGGGCAGGATCTTGCGGCGGGCGAGGTCGCCGGAGGCACCGAAGATGATCAGGTCGAACGGGTCGACGGGGATGATTTTGACGCTCATGCCGGAATCCTTTGCGCCTGGCGCGGGTTGTTGTGCCGGCGCATTAGAGCAAATTCATGCGGGGAAGGACAGGGGCGGGGGAACAAATTCGCGACAGGAGCGCCGCAAGCGTCGTCAGGGCGACAGGCGGGCAGCCCCCGGATGCAGGGGCTGCCGGTCCCGAGCCTAGAAACTGGCTGTGATCAACGCGGTTATGCGACTTTTGAATTCCGGACCGGAAATGGACAGTTTGTGTTCGATGCGGCCATTTATCATTCTGCACGGGCCGCACCAGCTGGTGCCCATTTCCCCGAGCAAGGCCTTGTGAAGGGCCTTCACCGGGATCTCCTTGTCGGCCTTGGCAATGTGCATGGCGATGATGCCGGCCAGATAGTCAGCCCGATCGCGGCCCTTGCGCTGATTGAAGCGCGCCATTTCATCGTCGGTCAGGGAAAACGGCGCAATCGGCTTGCTGCCGGAAGGGTCTAACTTGACGATCACGTCGATGCCGGGGATCGGGTCATTACCGCCAATGGCAAGGGCGGCCATGGGGGTGAGGGTGGTGGCGGCAAGAGCGGCGCCGGCGGCCAGAAAGGTGCGTTTGGTCAGTTTCATGTTATTTTCCCTTTCAGGATTATTCATCGGTCAAAATAAGCGGATAACGGGCCGGAGTCCGGCCGCGTCAGATACATTTTTCCAGCAGGTCGATGGTGTTTTCAAGTGTCATTTCCACCGGATTGCCGCCGGTGCTGGGGTCCTCCAGCGCCATGCGGGCGATTTCCTCGATGCGGTTGGTGCCGACGCCCATTTCGGACAGGCGTTTCGGGATGCCGAGGCTGTCGTTCAGTTCCACCACATAGGCGCGGAAGGCGTCGAAGCCGCCCTTGATACCGAGGTAGCCGTTCAGGGTTTCTATCCGGTCCTCGATGGCGGGGCGGTTGAAGTCCAGAACCGGCGGGATGACGACCGCGTTTGTGGTGCCGTGGTGCGTGCCGTAGACCGCGCCGATCGGGTGGGAGATGGCGTGGACCGCGCCGAGGCCCTTCTGGAAGGCGGTCGCGCCCATCATGGCGGCGCTCATCATGTGGGCGCGGGCCTCGATGTCGGTGCCGTCTTTCATGGCGCGGGGCAGGTATTCCCTGACCAGACGCAGGCCCTCCACCGCGATGCCCTGCGACATGGGGTGGTAGTGGGGCGAGGAGTAGGCCTCCAGACAATGGGCGAAGGCGTCCATGCCGGTGCCCGCGGTGATCACCGGCGGCATGCCGACGGTCAGTTCGGGGTCGGCGATGACGACGGAGGGCAGCACTTTCGGGTGGAAGATGATTTTCTTCACATGGGTTTCGGAATTGGTGATGACGCTGGCGCGCCCGACCTCGGAACCCGTGCCCGCCGTGGTCGGCACGGCGATGATCGGGGCGATGCCGTCGGGGTCGGCGCGGGTCCACCAGTCGCCGATGTCCTCGTAATCCCAGACGGGGCGGGTCTGGCCGGACATGAAGGCGACCATTTTCGCCAGATCGAGACCGGAGCCGCCGCCGAAGGCGATGACGCCGTCGTGGTTGCCGGATTTGTAGACTTCAAGCCCCGCTTCGAGGTTCTTCTCGTTCGGGTTGGGGTCCACTTCGGAGAACATGGCGCGGCCGAGGCCGGCGGCCTCCATGATGTCCAGCGTGGACTGGGTGATCGGCAGGTTTGCCAGCCCCTTGTCGGTGACCAGCAGCGGGTTTTTCATGCCGGTGGCTGCGCAGGCCTCGGGAAGCTCCTTGATGCGGCCGGCGCCGAATTTGATGCTCGTCGGGTAGGACCAGTTGCCATAGAGTTTCATGATGTGACTTTCTTGAAGTGGTAGGATTTCGGACGGGTCAGGTTCTGGAAGCCGATGACCGACAGGGCGCCGCCGCGGCCGGTGTTCTTGCAGCCGGTCCAGCACAGGCCCGGGTCGAGGTAGTCGGCGCGGTTCATGAACACCGTGCCGGTTTCCAGTTCGCGCCCGATGCGGGCGGCGCGGTCGGGGTCGCTGGTCCAGAGCGAGGCGGTCAGGCCGAATTCGGAGTCGTTCATCAATTCGATGGCTTCCTCGTCCGAGGACACCTTCATGATGCCGACCACGGGGCCGAAGCTCTCGTCCCGCATGACGCGCATGTCGTGGTTCACGTCCACGAGGATTTGCGGCATGAGGTAGGTGCCGGTCCCGTCGTCCATCGGGAAGTTTTCCGCCTCGATCAGCGGGGTGGCGCCCATGTGGACGGCCTCCATGATCTGGCCGCGGACCTCGTCGGCGAAACGCTGGTTGGCCATCGGGCCGATGGTGGTTTCGGGATCGAGCGGGTTGCCGAGTTTGTAGCCGTTGACGATGTTCACGGCCTTTTCGACGAAGGCGTCATAGAGGGTGTCGATGACATAGATGCGCTCGATACCGCAGCAGCACTGGCCGGAGTTGAACATGGCCGCGTCGATCAGTGTATCGACGGCGGCGTCGAGATCGGCGTCCTCCATCACATAGCCCGGGTCCTTGCCGCCGAGTTCCGTGCCGACGCCGGTGAAGGTGCCGGCGGCGGCGCGTTCCATTTCCTGACCGCCACCGACGGAGCCGGTGAAGTTGACGAAATCGAACCGGTTGTCCGCGATCAGCGCCGAGGTGGTGGCGTGGTCCAGGAATACGTTCCGGAACAGGTCGGCGGGGATGCCGGCGCGGGTGAAGGCCTCGACCATGCGTTCACCGGCGAGCAGGGTTTGCGAGGCGTGTTTCAGGATCACGGCGTTGCCGGCGATCAGGGCCGGCGAAACCGTGTTGATGGCGGTGAGGTAGGGGTAGTTC
>Ga0256839_1004957_pt1 | contig 12611 bp, 12 predicted proteins | sample 354166metaG_FD_185968 | JGI IMG/M metagenome (GOLD analysis project Ga0256839, IMG submission 185968) | Hydrothermal vent microbial communities from Mid Atlantic Ridge, Atlantic Ocean - 354-166 | ecosystem: Environmental > Aquatic > Marine > Hydrothermal vents | place: Atlantic Ocean: Mid...
CGAATTGCCTCAAAAAAAATCGAAACGAAAAGGTATCGTTGCCTCAAAAAAGAAATCTTGACGAAAGATATGAAGAATAGTCTCCTGGAGAAAGGAAAAACAGGAGGCGGAAATGAGGTTAACGATGAAAGAAAAGAAGAAGGCAGTGGCAATTCTGGCACCAAGGTATCAGAAAGCCAGCAAGAAAGAAAAAGGCAGGATACTTGAAGAATTTGTAGAGTGGACAGGATACTGTCGAACGCATGCCTCATATGTATTAAGCATGCATGGCAAAAGGAAAAGGATCAACCAAAAGGCAGTAATTCAGGCGGATGTGAGGAAGACCGCTCGTCGCGGACGGCATAGGATTTACATAGATGAAGTAAAAAAAGTGTTAATAAAGATATGGTACATAATGGACTGTATCTGTGGGAAGCGTCTTGCCCCTGTAATGGGAGAGGTAATTGAAAAACTTGAAGAATTTAAAGAAATAAGCATTACCAGAGATGTCAAAGCCAAACTTATATCAATGAGCGCTGCCACAATAGACCGATTGCTTGCAGGAGAGAAGAGGAAACAGAAAATAAAGGGAAGGTCAAACACAAAGCCTGGCACATTGCTTAAGAATCAGATACCGATAAGGACATTTTCTGAGTGGAATGAGCAGAGGCCTGGATTTGTGGAGATAGACCTTGTAGGGCATGATGGAGGCGATGCAAGGGGGGAATTTATGCAGACACTGGATGTCACGGACATATATAGTACGTGGACAGAGACCATGGCAGTAAAGAACAAGGCACAGGTATGGGTGTTTGAGGCACTTAAGGAGATACGTAAAAGGCTTCCTTTTGAACTTCTGGGGATTGATTCAGACAGTGGAGCTGAGTTTATAAATCATCATCTTTATGAGTATTGCAAAGAGAAGAAAATCAGCTTTACAAGGAGCAGGAGTTACAGAAAAAACGACAATTGTTTTGTAGAGCAGAAGAATTACTCTGTTGTAAGGAGGGCTGTTGGATATCTTCGGTATGATACAGAAGAAGAACTTCGGATAATAAATGAGCTTTACAGATACTTGCGACTTTATACGAACTTTTTTCAGCCATCGATGAAACTTATAGAGAGGAAGAGGGTTGGTAGCAGGGTTATAAAGAAGCATGATAAAGCCAGAACTCCTTATCAGAGGGTTTGGGAATCGCCTTCAATACCTGAATCTGCCAAAAGGGAATTAAAGAGGCAGTACAAGGAGCTTAATCCGGCATCTTTAAAAAGAAAGATCACGAGACTTCAGTCTAAACTTATTCATATGGCAGAGAGGAAATCAAAGAGGAAGAGAAATATTGCCTGAGTTCTTTATTTCCGAAGGTGCTATGGTATTGGTTGGCCTGAGAAAATCGATTCTGAGGCAAAATACAAAGCCATTTTTTTATGATAAACTGTCAAAAAGCTTAAAACACGTTCATCAAGATTTTTTTATGAGGCAACGATTACCATTTCATCAAGATTTTATTTTGAGGCAACGGGGCGCCGTCTCCTGCGATTTTTACTATTTTGAGCCTCTTGCAAAAGTGTGAAAATGCCTGCATGTGTCATTTCGACCGGAGGGAGAAATCTTTTGGTATCGATGAGGTATAAGACCTCTCTCTCCGCTGCAGGTGCAGGTGACGGACAGAAGACTTTTACAAGAGCCTCGTTTATGAATTATTATAAATGATCGAGACAAAAATTGTAAGCCATTCCGAACGGAAACGTCAAAGTCGAAGCGCGTATAATTAAAGTAAAGCCGGGAGAGACGGCACAGAGAGACAAGAGCAGTAAATCGCTTTTGTTTCTTTAATTTCTTGAGCCGGTTGCCTGTTATCTTGACGTAGTCCTGTTCACTTATCCGGTCTCTGTTTCGCGATCTCATGGGCGAATACGGCAAAGGCCATTGCGACGTTTAAGGAAAGCGGAGCGCCGGTCATGGGGAGGCTGACCCTCATGTCAAGGTGCTTCTGTATGCCGTGGCGGATTCCCCTGCCCTCGGCTCCCAGGACGAGGCAGAGGGGAAAAGGAAGAGAGACCCCGTTTATGTCCTCTCCGCCCTCAACAACGGCCCCCACGGCCCAGTAGCCGGCCTTCCCGGCCTTTATCAGGGCGGTGGACAGATTCGTGACCATGGATACGGGGGTATAGTTTTCACCGCCGGAGGCCACGTGCAGCACCGTCTCATTGACATCACAGGAGCCATGCTGCGGGATCACCACCGCAAGATTGCCGAAACATGCGGCGATCCGTATGATGGAACCCAGGTTGTGAGGGTCGTTCAGGCCGTCAAGGAATACCAGCGACATGCGGTCACCGGCTGATTTGCCTGTCAGCTCCTCAAAGGGGGTGTACCTGAATTTCCCGATCTCAGCGACAATCCCCTGCAGGCGGTCGGCGCGTTTGATCCTGAGCAGGTCTCTTTCGCTCACGACGGTGACGGGGATGCCCGCTGATTTTATCAGCTTCATAATGTGCGGGGCATTGAAATTGTCCCGGACATATACCCTGCGGATACTTCCCGGATCAGCCTTCAGCCGCTCCAGCACGGAATTCTTTCCATAAAGGCACATTGAATTTTTAGCCAAGCCTTATCCTCCGGTTATGCAACCATTAAGATTATCATATCGGCATTGAATTGTGTAAAATATTATGTACCATGCCCCTACAGAGCATCAGCGCCAGCAGCATACTTGTCGAAAACAGCCGTTTCTCACCCGGCGGCTTCATCTTTACAGACCCCGGCGATGCCTGTGCCGCGGAGTCGTTCGGGCGCCTGGGGATACTGCAGCCCGTGATCCTCTACAGGGACGCAGGCGGGGCGCTTCACCTTGTCGACGGCAGGAAGCGTATTGATTACGCAAGGCGCAGGCATATGAAGGCGGTCAGCGCCGTGGTGCTTGACCCGGAAACCCCTGTAACGGATATCATCACCCTGGTCCTGTGCGACAGGAACGCCGATATCGGATCAAGCATTATAAACAGAATCCTGTTCATCTGTTTCGCGCAATTTTCCGGCGTTCCGGAATCCTGGATACTCGGAACGCTCTGCAGGCGTTTCGGCTTTAAACCCTACACTGACTTCCTGGAAGATTGCAGCCGGGTAAACGGGCTGCCCGCGGAATTGAAACACTTCTGCCATGAAAAGCGGCTTTCCCTGAAGCACATAATCAATCTCACCCGCTATCCCGCTGATATTCTCCGGCAACTGATGCAATGGAGAAACGAACTGGCCCTGAGCGCTTCAATCCTTGATGAGACGGCTTCAAACCTTAACGACTATCTGAGGGGCAATAACAGGACAATGGACGACTTCCTTTCAGAGCCCGATGTGCGGGAAGTGATGCAGTCGGACTTAAGCCCCCGTGACAAAACCGCCAGGCTCAGGCGGCTCATATATATGAAACGCTTCCCCGTGCTTACCGCGTCAAACGCACGGATACGGGAAACGGTCGGGAGGCTGAATCTGCCTGACGGCATATCCGTCAACTGGGACGCGACCCTTGAAAACAGGAATGTCAATCTGAGCGTTGACATCAATGATGTTAAACAGTGGCGGCCGCTTATCGAGGCCCTCTCGTCGGGAGAGGTCGAAAAGGCGGTTGAATCAATACTGGAGGAACTCTGAACGCCCGTGACAATGCATGCAGACAGCCTTGGTTACAGGGACGGCAAGAAAGAGATCGGGATCATGCCCAAGAGGGGCGAGGCAATGGGGGCATGCGCGACATTCAGCAGGAAATATATCTGCTGCCGCGTGCACGTGCTGAAATCCGTGCACAACTGCCCGTTTGAATGCTCTTACTGTTTTCTCCAGGACTACCTGACCGACGGCCTGACAAAGGCCGTGGATGACACGGCCGCCCTCATGCAGGAGGTGAAAGAAAAGATTTCCCGGCAACCCCGCAGGCTCTTCCGCATCGGCACATGGGAACTCGGCGACAGCCTGGCGCTGGAGGAAAAGACGGGACAGGCCGCAGGGCTTATCCGGGAATTTGCCCGGCTGGACAATGCCGTCCTCGAGTTAAAGACAAAATCCGACCGCGTGGAGCCCATCCTGGGGCTTGACCACAGGGGGAAGACGGTTGTCTCCTGGTCGCTGAATACAGCGCATGTGATCGAGACCGAGGAACACCTGACCCCTTCGCTCGCAAAGCGGCTCGAGGCAATGAGCCGCACGGCGGCAGCGGGGTATCTCATCGGCCTGCACTTTGATCCCATGATACTCCATGAGGGATGGGAGCAGGGATATGAAGCGCTTGCAGGACAGGTATCCGAAGCAGTGCCGCGGGACCGGATCGCCTGGATATCCGTCGGGAGCCTGAGGTTCAATCCCGCCATGAAAAAGACCATAGAGAACAATTACCCGGGCACAAGGCTCACGTGCGCGGAGATGGCAACCGGTGATGACGGCAAGATGCGGTATGTAAAGCCCCTGAGGGTCGGAATGTACAGGCGCCTCCACGCCGCGCTGAAGAGATACATTGCCGGCGAGCGGCTCACATATCTGTGCATGGAGCGCTGGGATGTATGGGACAGGGTATACGGCCGGCATCCCGACTCCGCCGGGCATCTCGATTACCTCTTTGCGGAGTCGCTGTACAGGAGATACGGACTGGGCCCGCGGCGTCCGCAGAGAGAGGTATACGGCATGTGAATCCCGGGCGCCTGTTTATGCAACATCAGGGTTTACAACCAAGTCTATTTAAGCGTTTTGATAAACTCCTCCACAGTGATGGCCGGGAGGGTTATGAGCTGGACAGTGCCCCTCGAACCAAGCTCAACGGACATCTTCAGGACAGCCTCATTGTTCGGAGCATCCAGAACCGTCACGAAATCATAGGGACCGAGCACGGCATATTGCCCGGTTACCTTGATGCCCATCGCCTCTATTTCCCGGTTTACCTCGTTGATTCTTTCAGGATGTTTTTTCAGGGTCTTTCTTCCTTCATCCGTAAGGGTGCTCAATGCAACATAGACAGCCATGATTCCTCCTTGCGGGCTTACAGGGTTTAAGGTTTATATATTACAGTTCAGCCCGACTGTCAAGTGTGAGGGGGACAGGGAACCTGGTTGGTTCTGAGCATCGGGGGGCCAAGCTCTATCCACCCTTGGCCTGAATTTTGAGAACGCCGTCAGCCAGCGCTTTCTTCGTCTTCGGCCCGACGATTCCATCAGCGGTCAACCTGTTCTGCAATTGAAACTCCCGGACCCTGGCATTCGTCTTTGGGCCAAAGATACCATCTTCCTTAAGAAGAGACAGCAGGGACGGGCCCAGCCGGTTTATAATGACTTGCAACGCCTGGACCATCCGTCCGCGTGAGCCGAACCACAGCAACTTATCGCTCGGAATTAACACATGCAGGTATTCCCGCAACCTTTCCGACAAGCTCTTTATACCAAGAATTCGATCAAGTTTTTCATCTGTATGCGGATGTTGTCCGTTAAAGAGCAGGTGTATGTGTTCGTCGTGGCCCTTGTGTGTTTGGATTGGCGGTGCACTCCGGACAGTATTCTGTACGTTCGGGTCGTTGTAAAGGAACTGGACCAGTTTGTATTCATTAGCCTTTATTGATATCATCCTGGCTAAATCCGTAGTTTTTGCGCTGTCATACTCTTTATCCCGGTAAGTTATCCGATTGGTTCCGCCGTTTCGTTTGGCTCCATTCTTGTGGATAACAAAAAGGTCGACTGCTGCTCCTGTGTTGTGACTTACATGGTCGGGAAGTCTCCTGCCGTCTTCAGCCGCAATATCACCAATTCCAAAGGGATGCCGGGCATGTTTTCCAAACCACTGTTTGCTCAATTCCACCAGGAAAGCAATGAGAAATTTTTGACCATAGAGCCGTCCCGCCGATAGCCTGCCGAAGTAATGTCCCGGGCCGGCGGGCATCTTATAGAACAGGGGATAGCTTTTTGATTGTTCTACGGGGCCGAACATTTGTTAACTCTCCAGCTTCCTGAACATATTACATCTCTCTTGTGGTTTAAAAGTTTCTCCCTGTGAGACCCTTGCAAAAGTCAGAAAAAGTTATGGTTAATAAAAGAGCGGCAACAACTTATTTTTACGGTCATAACATCTTAACAACAAAACCGGCCGATTGCAAGTTTTTTTACAGTGATGGATCCGCGTATAAATTGAGAGGACTTGTTTTTTATCGTATCGATTCGCTTGACGGATTTTCGGGGCATATCATTCCCGTAAAAGACAAAGACGGGAAACGGACACGGTCAACCCGCACGGAGCACGTCCTTTTTTTTACGGTCCTGCAACACTGACATATTTTCGATATCTCGTCGCTATATCAAGGTTTTACGGCGGACTCTCCTGCCGGCTTATGCAACATTGAGGTTCATTTATGATTTATATCATACTCAAGTATCTGAAAAAGTGGTTATATAATCGCAGACGCAGATGTTATACCTTGTATTTTCCGGAATTCAAGGGACATCGATAGCTCCGGGCTCTATCCGGGCTCTAAAAGAGCCTCTTTCAAAAGCGTGAAAATGCCCGTATATGTTATTTCGACCGGAGGGAGAAATCTTTCGGGATCGATGAGGTATAAGACATCTCTCTCCGTTCGAGGTGACAGCAGAGGACTTTTGCAAGAGTCCCCAAATTGAAGGGATTTTTTAATGAAGGACGGCCAACCGGCGCTGGGAGGCACATGGATCATCACCATTATCATGGTGGTTGTCGTCTCATGGGTTATCTTCAGGTATCTGGCCCCTAAAAGCTTTAAGGAATGGCGCAACGCCGGATTAATCCAGGCGTTTATCATCGCCCTTTATGCGGAGATGTACGGCTTCCCCCTGACCATCTATCTCCTGACCTCCTTCCTGGGCTATGACATACCGTGGCTGCATGTCAAGGGCCATCTCTGGGCATCGCTCTTCGGAGGGGGCACGGGCATGGCCATGCTGGAGATGCTGCTGGGTTATACCTTCATTCTCACAGGTCTTTCCTTTATTGTCAGGGGCTGGAAGCAGATATACGATGTCAGGAAAGATGACAGGCTTGTCACATACGGCATATACAGGTACATGCGGCATCCCCAGTATACCGGCATATACCTGGCGATATTCGGGCAGTTGATACACTGGCCCACCATCCCCACGCTGGCACTCTTCCCGGTGATCGTCGCCGCCTATTACACCCTCGCGCGGAAAGAGGAAAAGGAAATGATCGGGAAGTTCGGGGATGAGTACAGGGCATATGCAAAAAAGGTTCCGATGTTCTTTCCGCGATGGGAGAGAGGCATGGATGCCGTATTCCGGAAAGATGAAGAACGGAATGCACCTTAATGTTGCATAATCCTGCTGTGGAGTCCGCCGTGAACCCTGCGGACTTCCCCGCCTGCGGGCGGTGTTTTTTATGCAACTGTAAGATAAACAGTAAAACCGGTAATGAGACGAAGTGCACTTCAACCTTGACATGCCATAGGGGGGTATGGTATACATGAACCGAACACCGGAAAAAGGAGGTATGAAATGGAATGGGCCAGGGAAAACTGGATATGGATACTGGTTTTTGCGGTATTTATCGGGATGCACCTCTTCGGCCACGGCGGGCATGGAGGCCACGGGGGTCGCGGAGGGAAAAAAGAGGGCGATGAGCACAAAGGACATTCGGGAGCTTCACATGCGGAAAAGGAACGCAAAGGAGGTGGAGGATGCCATTGAATATAAGGGTTGTAAGCTGGTCGTTGGGCATATTCACGGCGGTTTCATTCGTTCTCTGTGTCCTGTACGGACTGGTGGTCCCCGAAAGACTGCACGGCATGTCCGCATTTCTCGAGGCAATGCTGCCGGCGTTCAAGTGGCTGACTTTCGGAGGGTTCATTCTCGGTCTCGTCGAGAGCTTTCTTTACGGAATATACATCGGCATAGTCTTCGTCCCGGTGTATAACTTTATCAACCGCAGGTGCGGCGTCGGAGGAGGATGAATATGGCTGGAAAAAAAGTTGTCCCGTCGGCCACAACGGGCATCAGTAAAGGGTACACGGGTGAAGTCAGGGTGGAACTTCCCATAATAATAACGTGCAGCACATGTTCCATAACCCTTGACCGCAGTCTCCGGGCACTGGACGGCGTCAGTGAAGCGAATGTCAACTATGCCCTTCAGAAGGCCTTTGTCACTTACGACCCGTCCCGCATAGACATAGCCAGGCTTGTCGGGACAATCAAAGAGGCGGGTTATGAAGTGGGAGCGGAAAAGGTCTCGCTGAAGATCAGGGGGATGACCTGCGCCTCCTGTGTCAGGAAAATAGAGGATGCGCTGAACACCTCGCCGGGTGTTGTCCGTGCGGATGTGAATCTCGGCTCCGGCAGCGCAAACATCCGGTACCTGCCGGCCATGACCGATGTTGAATCACTGAAAAAAACCATAGAATCTACGGGGTACAAGGTGGGCCCCGAAGAGTCGCCGCCGAAGGAAGAGGACGCAAGGCACAGGGAGTACAGGACGCTTTTCAGGAAATTCCTGCTTGCCGCGGTTATCTCACTGCCTGTGGTGGTGGTCAGCTACCCGAAATTTTTCCCCGTGCTGAAGGACATGGATATGAATGCCCTGAGGACGCTGTGGATAGGGGCGAGCATCCTGACCATCCCGGTGCTTGTTTATTCGGGGAGCAGTTTTTTCAGGGGCATGGTCGCAGCCTTCAGGCACCGTTCAGCGGACATGAACACATTGATCGGCCTTGGAACGGGAATGGCGTGGCTTTTTTCAACCGTGGTCGTCCTGTTTCCCGATGTATTTCCCGAAAATGCCAGGGAGCCCTACTTCGATGTGGTCTCCGTGGTTATCGGCCTCGTTGTGCTCGGCCAGGCCCTGGAGCTGAGGGCGAAAGGCCGGACATCCGAGGCAATAAAGAAACTGATGGGCCTTCAGGCAAAGACCGCGAGGGTGGTGAGGGAAGGCAGGGAGATGGATATCCCAATAGAGGAAGTCCTCGTGGGGGATGTCATAATAGTGCGTCCAGGTGAGAAGATACCCGTAGACGGGGTGCTTGTCGAAGGGCACTCGAGCGTGGATGAATCCATGCTCACGGGCGAGCCCCTGCCCGCGGAGAAAAAAGAGGGGGATGAGGTCATAGGCGGGACGATAAACAAGACAGGGGCGTTCAGGTTTAAAGCCACGAAGGTGGGAAAGGACACCGCCCTTGCGCAGATCATCAAGATGGTCCAGGATGCTCAGGGCTCCAAGGCCCCCATACAGAAGTTGGCCGATGCGGTGAGCGGGTATTTCGTCCCTGTGGTGATGGTCATAGCAGTGACGAGCTTTGTGCTGTGGTATGACCTCGGGCCCGAACCGCGGCTCATACTGGCGCTCCTTGGAGCGGTGACCACCCTGATAGTGGCATGTCCCTGCGCCCTTGGTCTTGCCACGCCGACTTCACTGATGATCGGGGTGGGCAAGGCCGCGGAGAACGGAATCCTCATAAGAAACGGCGAGGCCATACAGGTTGCATCAGCGCTCGACACGGTGGTCCTTGACAAGACAGGCACCATAACCATCGGAAAGCCCACGCTGACGGACATAATAACCTCGGAGGGATTCAGCGAGGAAGGCATTATCAGGTTTGCGGCGTCTCTCGAAAAGAATTCGGAGCATCCGCTTGCAGAGGCGATACTTGAGGGCGCAAAATCACGGAACATCGCCACATCCGACCCCGAGGACTTCAGGGCCGTACCCGGACACGGGGTTGAAGGTATCGTGGACGGGCACAGGATAAACCTCGGCAACAGGAAGCTCATGGACAAAATCGGCGCGGACCCGGGCACGCTTGAGGAAAACTCACATGCACTCGCCTCGGAAGGAAAGACACCCATGTTCGTCGCCGTTGACGGCAGGGCCGCGGGAATCATCGCCGTCTCCGACCCCCTGAAGGAAGACTCCGTTGAAGCGATTCAGAGACTTGGGAAGCTGGGCATAGAGGTGGTCATGATAACCGGCGACAACAAAAGGACCGCCGCGGCCATAGCAAAGAAAGTGGGGATTGAAAGGGTGCTGGCAGAGGTCCTGCCCGAAGACAAGGCGCGGGAGGTCAAGAACCTCCAGCTTGAGGGGAAAAAGGTGGCCTTTGTCGGCGACGGGATTAATGATGCGCCGGCGCTTGCCCAGGCCGATGTCGGAATGGCGATAGGCACCGGTACGGACGTGGCGATAGAGGCCTCGGACATCACCCTTATAAAGGGCTCGCTTCTGGGCATAGCGGCGGCCTTCAGCATCTCGAAGTCCACGATGAAAAATGTGAAGGAAAACCTCTTCGGCGCATTCTTTTACAACACGGCCCTCGTTCCTGTAGCCGCAGGTCTCCTCTATCCCGTGTGGGGCGTAACCATAAACCCCATTCTTGCAGGGGCGGCCATGGCCATGAGTTCCGTAACCGTTGTGAGCAACGCAAACAGGCTCAGATTTGTAAAGGTGAGGTGAAAATGGACAAGATAATCGTAACCGCGGCGGGTATTTCCACCATAGTATGGATCATCTGGTTTTTTCTGTTTTCAAAGAAAGAGGCCTTCAAGGCATCCGTCACATCAGGGGTGCAGGAGGTCATGATAAAGGTCAAGGGCGGCTACACCCCTGATGTGATCGTTGCAAAAGCGGGAAAACCGCTGAGACTGCGCTTCACGCGCGAGGAGGAATCGTCCTGTACGGAGATGGTTGTCTTCGGCGCGTTCAACAAGTCCGCGAAACTGCCGCCTTATGAGGAAGTCATTGTCGATCTGCTGCCCGAAAAACCCGGGGAGTATGAATTCTCCTGCCAGATGGGGATGATAAGGGGCAAGCTTATCGTGGAAGAATAAACCTTGATGTTGCATAAGCGGGCAGGGGAGCCGGCAGGTTTTGCGGCGGACTCTCCCGCCGGCTTATGCAACATTAAGGTATCGTTTGAAAAACTGGGGGATTTTTGAAAGGTTTTTTAAGGGGATGGTGTAAAACGGGCCGTCCAAATCATTCACCTTCCACGCCATGTAATCTTCGGTGGTCTGGCAGGTTTCCGAAATTCTCATCAATAAGAACATCCACGATTCTCTCCGCTGTCTTTCCGTCGCCGTAAGGATTGACGGCTCTTGACATTTCCTCATAGAGAGACGGTTTGTCCAGAAGCATTAAAGTTTCATCGATAATTGTATCTCTGTTTGTACCAACCAACTTGACCGTTCCGGCTTTTATCCCTTCAGGCCTCTCCGTCGTATCTCTCATGACCAGCACGGGTTTACCCAAGGAAGGCGCCTCTTCCTGAACACCCCCGGAGTCGGTAAGAACAAGATAAGACCGGTTCATAAGAAATACAAACCGTTCATATTCAACCGGTTCAATAAGACTTACATTGGGACATCCGTTTAAAATCGACTTTACAGGTTTCCGGACATTGGGATTGAGGTGAACAGGATAAACTATCCTGACGTCTTTTCTTTTCTCTGCTATCCCTTTTAAAGCAAAACATATGTTTTCAAAGCCATCACCAAAATTTTCTCTTCTATGTCCTGTGACTAGAATCAGTTTGTATCCGTTAGTGCCGGAATTCAGTTTCAGATTCCATTTCTCCTCAAAATATTTTTCCAAAGAGTGCTGTCCGGCTTCCGATCCCTGACTTCTGACAATTGTCAACAATGCGTCTATTACCGTATTCCCGGTTACCCATACTTTATTCTCAGGCACCCCCTCTTTTATCAGGTTGGATTTTGCCCATTCCGTCGGTGCAAAATGCAACTCCGCCAAAACACTCAAAAGCTGTCTATTCTTTTCTTCAGGGAAAGGGCTATATTTATTGTAAGTTCTTAGTCCGGCTTCAACATGACCGACCGGTATCTTCAGATAATAAGCGGCAAGTCCTGCCACAAAAGCGGTGGTGGTGTCTCCTTGAACCAGGACTAAATCCGGTTTTTCCTGTATCAGTACATTCCTTAAGCCCGCCAATGAACTTGTCATAATATCAAACAAATCCTGATTTTCTTTCATAATGTCCAAATCATAATCAGGAGAAATTTCAAAAATCTTTAAGACTTGATCCAGCATTTCCCTGTGCTGAGCAGTAACGCAAACCATAGTTCTAAACTTAGAATTATTTTTAAGTTGACAGACAACAGGAGCCATCTTTATTGCTTCAGGACGGGTCCCGAAGACTGTGAGTATTTTTTTCATCTACTTATACCTTACAGCTGATGATATGCCCGGGCCAAAAGAGGCACTTTGCTCTATCTTCTCCCAATTTTCCTTGAACCAGCTTATTGTATTCATTAAACCTTTTTTGAACTCTGTTTTAGGCTCATAACCGACAAGGGTTCTCGCTTTATCAATTGACGCAAGAAGCCTGTTCTTAGTATCCCACTTTCTTCTTTGAAAAAATTTTATCCCTGCCTTGTTGCCTACCGCCTCGTTTATCATGTTTGCGAGGTCGATAATCCTTGTTTCCTCTCCCGAGGCAAGATTAAATTCCTGCCCAATCGCAGGTTTGTAACAGCCCGCCCGAAGTAAACCGTCAACTAAACCTTAAGCAAGCGTGATTTTTCGAGCAAAGAAGGGGAAAAAGGTAGAAATGCCCGAATCTATTGGTTAAAATAGAAGCGTCAAAAAAAACACTAACCAAAGAAAGGGGCAT
>Ga0256839_1004958_pt1 | contig 12610 bp, 11 predicted proteins | sample 354166metaG_FD_185968 | JGI IMG/M metagenome (GOLD analysis project Ga0256839, IMG submission 185968) | Hydrothermal vent microbial communities from Mid Atlantic Ridge, Atlantic Ocean - 354-166 | ecosystem: Environmental > Aquatic > Marine > Hydrothermal vents | place: Atlantic Ocean: Mid...
AATCAAGACAATGTTCATATTCTTCGGCCTTACCTGAAAATGCTATATCCCCTGTTATGGCAACTATAACCTGCTCAGAATTACTTATTTCTGATTTTATAGTATTGATAAGTTTATCTATTCTTTCGGTAAGTATATTTTGTTTTTCTTGGAAATGAATATCACTTAAATGAATTATAGATAGTCGCATTAAAAAACCCCTTTTAATAAATACTGATTTAACTCTATTGGTGAGTATTGTTATAGTCAAGCTGGTTAAATAATAAGGGGTATTAAATTAACACATAATTATATGAGGGTATAAAGCCAAAGTACTTATAAATTCACATCATCAAAATACCTATTTTATATGCGCTATTGCCTTCTGCTACTTGAGCCCATTCAGCAAGTTCTGTGTGTAAATTTGTGTGTAAATTGGTATTTTTAGAATTAGTATAAACTGTAACTCATTGATTTATAGAGATAAATTTAAATAATTACCAATAGTTCTATAAGTTTCCTAATCTAGGATCAAAAACGGTGCGTTTGAAGCTGTTTTTTTGAGCTTAGGAGTGTAAGATTTCTGATTATAACATAAAAAACACCCCTTGTAACCTGTGGTAGATTACTAGGTTTTGCTAAAAAATGGACTATTTTTGAGGAAATGGTACTATATTGGCATTATCACGGAATGCAGAAAGGCCTTCTTCTTTGATTGTGTTAAGCACTTCATTCATTGCAGCCCGATCAGATTTAAAAAGATCGTCCCATACCGTCGATGTTCCATCCTCATCCACAACTTCCAGCAACCAATTTTGATCACATTCTGATTTATATATTTCAATACTGAGCTCATGACCCTCAACGGTAACCCGTTTAGACAATCCTGAGGTGATGATATTGGGGTCTGCCATATATCTAATCTCTGTTTATTTTTCCATTGGCTGAAAATTCATGCATCAAAATTTGATTTGATCATACTATCTTTTTAGAAATCAGAAGCAAATATTTTGTGGAAATATTTATAGCGGGATTTTACGGCGTAAAATTGCTTGGGGATTACTACTAAAAAAGCACCATAGTGACTTTATGGAGTCTTGGACTATTTTTTATTACATTATCGCGTAGGGTATTGAAAATACTAATAAATTAAGCACCCTAAAATACCCATTTCAGGAAGTATGGTGTGTAAATTACTATTTTTAGAATTACTCTAAACTGTAACTTATTGATTTATAGAGAGAAATTTAAATAATTACCAATAGTTCTATAAGTTTCCTAATCTGGGGGTCACGCGTTCGAATCGCGTCGGGATCACCAGTTTTTTCACTTTGATAATAGCATATATGGTGCCTCGACAGGCGGAAGCTTTCCCGCCCGTTCCTAAAGTATCTAGATTTGATTATATCTATGGAGGTTTAGAGGATAGTTTTATAAACGAAGATTGCGGATCAGATGTCCACGGGTTGAGAGACTTTAGGGTTATTAATGCCGTATAAACCACCAAAGGCAATCTTGCACTACCATCAAAACACAATGTTCGTTTATGGATCAACCCTCTGAAAACACTATAAAAATCACGTCGGCTGAATTCTTAAAATAACGATATGCTTTATTCATCGGATGACGTTGGGGTCTGGTTCTAAGCTTGGTAATATTTTACTTTGACAAAAGCTTTTGGTCATCAATCCGCCATCTATAAACTTTTCGGGTCGATGCCGAGGTCTTTCATTCGCTGATGCCAACGTCTATACGCCAAAGCCTGCATATCATCTTCTTCATCCAATTCATCAATGATCTCCGAACCTAACAGGGTCTCAAGAATATCTTCAAGGGTAACAAGGCCACATAAAGTACCGTATTCATCAACAACTATAGCAAGATGAGATTTTTCATGCGCCAGCTTGTCAAATGCCTCGGAAGCGCTGAGCCTATTAGAAATGACCAGCAGTGTGCGTTTAAAGTCCGCCAATGGCCTGTCGAACTGATCCCGGGCTTGTGCTAAGAACAAATCTGATTTCAGCGCATAACAATATACATCGTCAGAATTCCTTCCATACAACAGAATACGTGAAAATGGCACCTGTGAATGGGATTCAAAATATTCTTGTATGGCCATTTCAGAAGATACGGAAAACAGAACAGGACGGGGGGTCATAATCTCCCGTACTGGCAGGTGCCGAAGCCGCAAAAGATTACTGATAATATTCAGCTCTCTGGCTTCCAGTATACCTTCTTCCGAACCAATCTCTGCTATGGCCGTAATCTCGTCGCGGCTATATGAAAAAGCGCTTTTCCCTGACTTGGAAAAAAGCTTTGTCAGTTTTTCAGACATTAAGACAAATGGATAAAACATCCAAGTGAGCCATACTATTGTCACAGCTACGACAGGAGCAAGCGGTTTCCAATAAATGACCCCGAGCGTTTTGGGTATGATTTCAGATGCTACAAGAATAATCAGGGTCAATATTGCGGACGTAATAGCAATATATTGACTGCCAAAAACCACAGCAGACTGGGCGCCAACACCAGCGGCACCAACAGTATGAGCAATTGTATTTGCAGTGAGTATCGCAGCGAGCGGTCTGTCTGGCTCATCTTTAAATTTTTTCAAAATCTTTGCTTTGCTTTCACCCTTTCTCTCCATAGAGGCAATATAAGATGGTTGAACAGACAACAATACAGCTTCTGAAACAGAACAGATAAAAGACACGCAAACCGCCAGCAGCAAATATAGAATGAGCATAGTCATAATATAACAATATACATATATTAAACCCCAGTACCAGACTTAAGGCTTTTAGCAAAAATCAGCAATATTTTCCCTTACCCGGTTATCTGTTTTTCTGAGCCTTTAAAATGAAAGGTTTGGGTGATCATTATCGGCCACAAGCAATCATTTAGAAATTTATTTGGTGGAATTTTGTGTCATTATATTTCCCAGTGAGCGAAAACAACTTAGCGTCTTTTAACCAACGTTACGCCGCCTGGGCCTATCAGCACATCATCGCTTTGGATTTTATAAATTTGCGCAAAACCCGGTGCTACATAAACCTTTATCTCATCACCATCTTTCTCAAAATCAAATTCTGCTATTTTGTTGCCGAGCATTAACTGGCTCACTCTACCATCGGAGCTAAAATCCATTACGGCCGCTCCCTGGAGTGCTCTATATTCGCCCGAAAAACCACCCCCGCAGCCCGTCAGGAAAAACAATAGAATAAAGCCATAATTTTTCAATATCTTTTGCATTATTTTCTCTTCTTTTGAGGTTTCATTGCGCGCAATAGTGACGGAACAATATTAATATAGCCTGAATAGTTACATATTTTCCCAATCCGGGGGGGCACGCGTTCGAATCGCGTCGGGATCACCAGTTTTTCTTTTGGGTGCTGTATGGGCCGGTTTTTGGGAGAGAACTGCTGGCTTGTCTTAACCAGCCTTAGCCTGACCGGGCTGCGCCGCGGCTGGAGGCGGCGGGGCTCGGGATGTTCTTGCCGCCTTTGCCGCCTTTGTTTAATTGAGCATTGAATTTGCCCGGATTATGTTTTTGCTCTGCGACGGCGGCAGGCGTCGTGCCCGCGCCCGTTTCATGCGCCCGGGCCAATCTTTTTTTCTTACGCTCACGTGCTCTGGCTTTACTCATCGGAATGCCTTTTTTTTCAGTTAAAACCCACATTAGTCTATATTTGAAAAAAAGGGAAGAGAACTTGTTCTGGATAACCAAAAATAGCCCCGCCCTGCAATCCCGATATTTTAATTATGGCTCATATAGCATAGCTTCATAAGCTCTGCTAGCTCGGTCAGGAATGCTTGCTTGGCTGATGATTTTCGCCATACCAGAGATATTGTTCTATAGGGCGCGGCGGGTTTGATTTTAATATATTTTATGCCGTCATCCGGTCTCATGGCGATCTTCGGCAACAGGGTCGCCCCAACGCCGGCCGCTATCATTTGCCGTAATGTCTCCAGACTTGTGGCCTGAAAATCATACTCTGTGCTCATGGGGCTTAAACGACAATAATCCAGCGCCTGATCCCGCAGGCAATGCCCCTCCTCAAGCAGCAACAAGGGCTGCTGCAGCAAATAGTCTTTATCCACTGATTTTTGAGAAGCCTTCTCATGATCTTTGGGAACAGCAAAAATAAATTCATCTTGAAATATGGGATAGGATTGCAAGATTTTGGGCGCTTCCGTGGTTGCGAGCAAGGCGGCGTCTATCTTGCCGCTCGTCAGTTTTTCAACCAGATCTTCCGTTTTCGCCTCTAACAATAACAACCTGAGCTTTGGAAATTTCTGTGATATCGTCGGCACAATAAGCGGCAGGAAATATGGCGCTATTGTGGGAAATGCCCCAAGCCTAAAATTCCCCACATAGGGCGCTTTATTCATGGCCGCCATATCTTCAATCTCACTTGCAGCCTGCAATACATCCCTTGCGCAGGCAATGATTTTTTGGCCAAGGTCTGTCACAAAAACACTTTTGTTACTTCTCTCCAATATTTGAATGTCAAGATATTGTTCAAGTTTTTTTATCTGCATGCTCAGGGCCGGCTGGCTCACATGACATGCCTTGGCCGCCTTGCCAAAATGCAAATGGTCGGCCACAGCCACCAGATATTTCAAATCACGCAAATTCATATTGATAAGTTATACTTATAATAACGATAAAAACAATATATTTTATTTATTTCTTTTTTCTTGATAGGGTATTTTCAAGTTGAGTAACGAGCAAAGAAAACATTCATATTTTAGGAGATAACAAAATGAGCATGATTAATAAATCAATACCCGAGTTCAAAGCCGAAGCATTTCACGCGGATGCTTTCAAAACCATTACAAGCGAAGACGTGAAGGGAAAATGGGCGATTTTTCTTTTTTATCCCGCAGATTTTACATTTGTATGCCCAACAGAACTGGAAGATATGGCCAAATATTACCCCGAGCTGCAAGAGCTGGGCGTGGAAGTTTATTCCGTATCAACAGACACACATTTCTGCCACAAAGCCTGGCATGACACCAGCGAAGCCATCGGCAAGATCAACTATCCGATGATCGGCGACCCGACAGGTACCATCACACGCGGTTTCGACGTGATGATTGAAGAAGAGGCATTGGCGCTGCGCGGAACATTCCTTGTCAATCCAGAAGGCATTATCAAAGTAGCCGAAATTCATGACCTTGGCATTGGCCGTTCTGCAAAAGATATGGTGCGTAAAGTCAAGGCCGCGCAATATGTTGCGACCCATGATGGCGAGGTTTGCCCCGCGGCCTGGGAAGCCGGTGAAGAAACATTAACCCCGAGCCTTGACCTTGTCGGCAAAATCTAAACAGAAAAAATCTGTGGCGGGTTGTCCATAAAACAACCCGCCATTCAGACAGTTAAACAGTATGAAGAGAGAAAACCCATGTTAACGAATGACATATTAGCCTCACTGAAAAATTTTACGGCAAACATGAAAAATACAGTCACGCTGGTTTTACAAACGGGTGAGCATGAAAAGCGTGCCGAATTAACAGAATTTCTATCCCAGCTGTCTACTGTATCTGAAAATATTACTTTTGAAGAACGCGACACAGAAGGTCGCCTTGCAAGCCCCATAAGTTTCTTACTCGAAGCAGACGGAAAAGATCAGGGCATCAGTTTTTCCGGTTTGCCGGGCGGACATGAATTTAATTCCCTGATCCTTGCCCTGCTGCATTCTTCCGGCACGCCCCTCAAGCTGGATGACAGCATCCAGTCCATCATCAAAAATATTGATGAGCCGCTAAACTTTCAGGTGTTCATGAGCCTCAGCTGCCATAACTGCCCGGATGTTGTACAGGCGCTTAATCAATTTTCAATCTTGAATGATAACATCAGCACCGAGACTATTGATGGCGGACTATTCCCGGATTTAATAGAGAAATATAACATTCAGGGTGTCCCGACGGTGCTTTTAAATGGCAAACTTTTTGCCAATGGTAAAATTGACACCGCCGTAATACTGGAAAAATTAATGCAGCTCGCCCCCAGAACAGCCAAAAGCGCTGCAAAAAAATCAGAGGCATTACCGCTGCAGGATATGACCATCATCGGCGGCGGGCCTGCCGGTGTTGCCGCCGCAATTTATGGTGCGCGCAAGGGGTTGGCCGTCACCATTATCGCCGACAGATTTGGGGGGCAGGTCAAAGACACCATGGCGATCGAGAATCTCATTTCTGTCCCGAAAACCACCGGCCCCGAATTAACAGGGGCTTTGCTTTCCCATATGGATGATTATACCATCACAAGAAAAGAACATTTGCGCGTGGGCCGCATTGAAAAAGGCAAGATCAAAAAGCTCCATCTATCCTCGGGCGAAGTTATAGAAACAAAAACGGTTATCATCGCAACGGGGGCTAAATGGCGCGAGCTTGGCATAGCCGGAGAAAAAGAAAATATCGGCAATGGCGTTGCTTATTGCCCCCATTGTGACGGCCCCTTCTTTAAAGGCAAGGACGTCGCGGTTGTCGGCGGCGGAAACTCAGGAATTGAAGCCGCGATTGACCTTTCCGGCATCGTTAAGTCTGTGACAGTATTTGAATTTTTACCGGAGCTGAAAGCCGATAAAATTCTTGTCAATCAGGCGGAAAGCAGGGATAATATTACGATCCTGAAGAATGTTGAAACGAAACAGGTTCTTTCAGACGGAAAGAATGTAACCGCCATTGAATATCAGGACAGAACCGATGGGAAGATCTATCAAAAAGACCTGTCCGGCATTTTTGTGCAGATTGGCCTCGTCCCCAACAGCGCCTTTATTAAAGATGTCGTTGCCCTGTCTCCTTACGGTGAAGTTATTATCAACGAAAGGTCACAAACCAGCGAAGCCGGAATATTTGCCTGCGGTGATGTGACAACCGTGCCCTATAAGCAAATTGTCATCGCCATGGGAGAAGGCTCCAAAGCGGCCCTTGGTGCTTTTGACTATTTAATAAGAGAGTTCTAATCCATGACATGCTATACTGATTTTCAAATTTTTAACGGCCTATTACCACTGAAACATACAACATAAGGAATAAAAAATGGCAAACGAAGGATATCACGAACCCATAGAAGAACTCTCTGACAAAACCAGAGATATGCACAGGGCCATCACATCACTCATGGAAGAATTAGAGGCCGTTGACTGGTATAATCAACGGGTTGATGCCTGCAAGGACGAAGAGCTTAAAGCTATTCTCATCCATAACCGGGATGAAGAAAAGGAACATGCCGCCATGGTTCTTGAATGGATCCGCCGACAGGATTCAGCTTTCGATAAAGAACTCAAGGACTATCTTTTTACCAAAAAGGCTATCGCCCATAAATAGCTTTATGAGCAATGGCTGATTTTTAATATTTACAAACCACCCGAACTTTTAACCAACCACTTAAAGAAGGAATGAAATATGCTTAAACAAACTGTCTCATTAATTGCTTTGGTTGCAACTCTTGGCATATCTGCCACAGCATTGAGTGCTCCTGCAATGACGCAAAATCATGCAAAAAATATTCAGGTAAGTAATGATTACTGGTGGCCTAACAGGCTAAATCTGCAGCCATTACGCCTTCATTCTGACAAGTCTGACCCCACAGGCCCCGGATTCAATTACGCAAAGGAATTTGCCACTCTTGATCTTGAGGCTGTGAAGAAAGACCTTCAAAGCCTGATGACCACATCACAGGACTGGTGGCCAGCAGATTATGGCCATTACGGGCCATTTTTCATCCGCATGGCATGGCATAGCGCGGGCACCTATCGCACCTTTGATGGCCGGGGCGGCTCTGATGGCGGCATGCAGCGTTTTGCACCATTGAACAGCTGGCCGGATAATGTAAGTCTGGATAAGGCACGGCGCCTTTTGTGGCCCCTCAAGAAGAAATACGGCAGCAAGATTTCCTGGGGTGACCTGATGGTTCTTGCGGGTACGATAGCCATGGAAGATATGGGGTTCAATATACTCGGCTTTGCCGGAGGACGCATTGATCAATGGGAGCCAGAAGAGGTTTACTGGGGCCCTGAGGGTGAATGGCTCGGCAGCAAACGTCACAGCGGAAACAGAAAGCTGGAAAAACCATTGGCCGCCACACGTATGGGGCTTATTTATGTAAATCCGGAAGGGCCTAATGGTAACCCTGATCCCCTGTTGGCCGCCCATGACATTCGGGAAACCTTTGCTAACATGGCGATGAATGACGAAGAAACCGTCGCGCTTATTGCGGGTGGTCATACCTTCGGCAAAGCTCACGGCGCTGCCAGTCCTGAAGAATGCGTAGGACCCTCCCCTGAAGACGCGCCCATTGAAGAACAGGGTTTTGGATGGAAAAACAAATGCGGCACGGGCAAAGGTGCGGATACCATCACCAGTGGCCTGGAAGGCGCATGGACATCGGCTCCCGCGCAATGGACGCATATGTTCCTCTCCAATCTGTTCATCTTTGACTGGGTTCAGACAAAAAGCCCGGCAGGCGCTATTCAATGGATACCAAAAAACGAAAACACCAAGGGATTGGTTCCTGACGCGCATGACGCCAATAAATTCCATGCCCCCATAATGTTCACGACGGATCTGGCGCTTAAATTTGATCCTGAATACCGTAAAATTTCCAAACGCTTTCTGGATAATCCGGAAGAATTTGAAAAAGCCTTCGCCAGAGCATGGTTTAAACTCACCCACCGTGACTTGGGGCCGAGATCCCGTTATCTTGGGTCTATGGTTCCCAAAGAAGAGCTCATCTGGCAGGATCCGATTCCGGAAGTTGATCATAAGCTGGTCAATGCGAAAGACATCAGCAAGTTAAAGGCCAAAATTCTTAAGTCCGGCCTTAGCGTGTCTGACCTCGTGAGAACGGCATGGGCGTCGGCGTCCAGCTTTCGCAACACAGATAAGCGCGGCGGCGCAAATGGCGCGCGTATTCGCCTTGCCCCGCAAAAAGACTGGGATGCAAATGATCCGGCCAAGCTGGCCAAGGTGATCAAAACCCTTGCGGGTATCCAGAAGAGCTTTAACAAGTCCGCACGCGGGGACAAAAAAATCTCTATGGCTGATCTGATCGTTCTCGGCGGGGCTGCGGCACTTGAAAAGGCGGCCAAAGACGTGGGGCAAAATCTCAATGTTCCCTTCAAGCCGGGCCGTACGGATGCGTCTCAGGAACAAACGGATATACCTTCATTTGACTTCCTCAAACCGGCTGCTGATGGCTTTAGAAACTATTTTGCAAAAGGAAGCAGCAGATCACCTGCAGAAACGCTGGTTGAAAAGGCGGCTCTGCTGAATCTTTCCGTGCCTGAGATGACCGTACTTGTTGGCGGCATGCGCGCGCTTGATGCCAATGCCGATGGTGCAAAGCATGGGGTATTCACGGACAAGCCTGGAACTTTGAGCAATGACTTTTTTGTCAATTTGCTGGATATGTCAACAAAATGGCAGAAGTCAGCCCGGTCAAACGGCATTTACGAAGGGTATGACAGAGTATCAGGCAAGGTGAAATGGACCGCAACGCCCGTGGATCTTATATTTGGGTCAAACTCGGAACTTCGTGCTGTTGCAGAAGTTTATGCCACTGATGACGCTAAAGAGAAGTTTACAAATGATTTTGTCGCCGCATGGACCAAGGTCATGAATCTTGATCGCTTCTAGTCTTCCGTGAAGAAAAACAACCATAATTGGCGGCGCTCATGGCGCCGCCATTACCTATGTTCAGCATTACCCTTTATTTCCATATCTCCCCTTCGACTGAGAAACTTAATATTGCCACAGGGCCTGAATAACCATAAGCTGGTATTTTCGCCAAATAAGTTGAGGGGCCGTCATATATATTACGTACTATAAGTTTGATATATTAAAGGGAGATAGATTATGGAAAAAGCTGAAATATCAGAATTAACCAAAGATATTGTTCGCGACCCGGTTTGTCACATGTCTGTAGACCCTGAAAAAACTGACCACCATCATGATTATAATAGTCATATATATCATTTTTGCAGTGCAAAATGCCTGAATAAATTTACTTTGGATCCGGAAAGTTATCTTGGAGACAGGCCGCCTCCCAAAATTATGCCCGCAGGAACCCAATATACCTGCCCCATGCACCCGGAAATTATTCGTGATGAACCCGGCGACTGTCCCAAATGCGGCATGGCATTGGAGCCGATGGGCATACCGCCGGAAGATGAAGGCCCCAATCCGGAGCTTGTGGATTTTACCCGCCGCTTCTGGGGGGGATTAATTCTGGCCCTGCCCGTTCTCATTCTGGAAATGGGCGGACATTTCAGCACTGAATTTAAAAATTTATTCAGTGAAGAAGCCTCCATAACCATTCAATTTCTACTGACCACACCGGTTATGTTATGGGCCGCTGCGCCCATATTCATCAGAGGCTGGAAATCTATTCAAACCCTTAACCTCAACATGTGGACCCTGATCAGTATCGGAACCGGTGTGGCTTATGTATATAGCCTGATTGGTTTCTTTGCACCGGATCTATTCCCTGATACCATAAAAACCGTCGGCGGTATGGTTCCGGTATATTTCGAAGCAGCAGCGGTCATCATCGTCCTCGTCCTGCTCGGTCAATTGCTTGAACTCAGGGCACGGGAAAAAACCGGCGGGGCCATACGGGCTCTGCTGGATCTTGCGCCTAAAGTGGCGCTCAAGCTCTATGATGACGGCACCGAAGAAGAAGTGCCTCTTGACCAAGTCATTGTTGGTGACAAACTGCGTGTCAGGCCCGGCGAGAAAATTCCTGTTGACGGCATTGTCGTTGAAGGACATTCGACAATAGATGAATCCATGTTAACCGGCGAACCTGTTCCCGTAGAAAAACTGGAGGGAGACCGGGTTACCGGTGCCACGCTTAACGGCACAGGCAGTTTCATCATGCGCGCCGAAAGAGTGGGGGCGGAAACCATGTTGTCCCAGATTGTTAATATGGTCGCCGAAGCGCAGCGCAGCCGCGCCCCTATTCAAAAATATGCTGATATGATCGCAGGCTGGTTCGTGCCTGTGGTGCTGGTCATCGCCGCCGTTGCCTTCGCGGTCTGGTTTGCCATAGGGCCGGAGCCGGCGTTGTCACATGGCCTGATTGCGGCGGTATCCGTTCTGATTATCGCCTGCCCTTGCGCTGTTGGTCTTGCAACCCCCATGTCAATTATGGTGGGCACCGGCCGGGGCGCACAAATGGGCGTCCTGATCAAAAATGCCGAAGCTTTGGAGGTTTTCGCCAAAGTGGATACGCTGATTGTAGATAAAACCGGCACCCTCACCGTTGGCAAACCGGTTCTGACCGATATTATTCCTTTGAATGAATTCCCGGAACTGGAGATCTTGACCAGCGCCGCCAGCCTTGAAAGAGGCAGTGAACACCCGCTGGCCGCAGCAATTGTCAACCGCGCAAAGGAGAAAAATATTTCTTTTCTGCCTGCGGGCAATTTCGAAGCCGTAACGGGTAAAGGGGTGAAGGCAATCATTGACGGCAAGCAGGTGGCGCTGGGTAATCATGCCATGATGGAGACATTGGGCCTGAGTATTGAAGAGAGCAAAGATCAGGCAAATAGCATGAGGCACCAGGGTAAAACCGTCATGTATATTGCCATTGACCAGAAACTGGCCGGACTTGTTGCCGTAGAAGATCCCATTAAAGAAACAACCAACGAAGCTCTGGCGGCCCTGCATAAAGAAGGTTTGCGCATCATCATGGTCACCGGCGACAATGAAACCACCGCAAGGGCGGTTGCCGCGCGCCTGGATATTGACGAAGTCCGGGCAGATGTTCTGCCGGAAGGAAAGGCAGAAATTGTCAAAGAACTTCAAGAGATGGGGGCCAAGGTTGCCATGGCCGGTGACGGCGTTAATGACGCCCCGGCATTGGCACTCGCCGAAGTCGGGGTTGCCATGGGTACCGGTGCTGACGTGGCGATGGAAAGTGCCGGCATCACTTTGGTGAAAGGCGACCTGACAGGAATCGTCCGCGCCCGCCGATTGTCAGAAGCGACGATGCGCAATATCAAGCAGAATTTATTTCTGGCCTTCGTCTATAACACCCTCGGCGTTCCCGTGGCGGCAGGCGTTTTATATCCGTTTTTTGGGATATTGCTCTCCCCCATCATTGCCGCAGCCGCCATGAGCCTGTCCTCTCTGTCCGTCATCACCAATGCCCTCAAGCTCAGAATTACTAAAATATGAATGCTGTTTCTGCCTATAAAAATGCGCAACGGCGGAAGATATTACCGTCCCGGCCATAGATTCCGGCATTGCCATATCTGACCCCGGGCTTTCATAGCCATTTATAATATGATCCAGCAACACAGCATCCGTCTTGGCAAGAGGGCCTTTGGCCGATGTGAGGTCGGGAACGCCGGAGATTCCCAATGTTAATGGACAGACCCAAGACATCACCGAAACGTCCCGTTCAACTCTGATACGCCTGGAAATGCCTTGCCCCTCACAAAAATATAAAATTCTCGCAGGAAGATGCTTAAAGGTCGATTTATTTTAGAGCCGTCTGTGCCTAAATATCACGGCCTTGTGGTCAATGAGCATGATGTCCCATGCCTTTGGCATCTTTTAACATTTCCTGATAATCTTCCGCATCCAGATCGGGAAGCACCTGCATAAAGGCGATAAC
>Ga0256839_1004959_pt1 | contig 12610 bp, 10 predicted proteins | sample 354166metaG_FD_185968 | JGI IMG/M metagenome (GOLD analysis project Ga0256839, IMG submission 185968) | Hydrothermal vent microbial communities from Mid Atlantic Ridge, Atlantic Ocean - 354-166 | ecosystem: Environmental > Aquatic > Marine > Hydrothermal vents | place: Atlantic Ocean: Mid...
CGTGGCTCCTGCCCTGGGGTTGAATTCTGCGGGGCCAAAATCGGGTTGCCATCTGGGGTCTTTTAATTTTTCTGCTAACCCTTCGTATTCCCCTTTGCGAATATTCGCCAGGCTGCGGCGCTCCGGTGTGGTAGCAGATTCTTCATATAAATATACCGGGATGCCCAGCTCTTCTCCTACCCGTTGCGCCACTTCGCGAGAGAGGGCTACCACTTCTTCCATGCTAATCCCGGCAACGGGCACAAAAGGGCATACATCTGTAGCACCCATGCGGGGATGCGCCCCCTTGTGCTGGCGCATATCAATTAATTCCGCTGCTTTCTTGATTGCTCGAAAAGCTGCTTCCTTTACCCCCTCCGGGGGACCAATGAAGGTTACCACTGTGCGATTCACATCTGCCCCCATTTCCACTGAAAGCAACCGGACTTCTGGTACAGCTTTAATTTCGGCCGTAATTTGATCAATTACCGTTTTATCCCGACCTTCTGAAAAATTAGGAACACACTCGACAATTTTTTGTGCCATGGTTACCCCTCACCCATTTTCTGGTTTTTCTTACAATCATAAATTTTCGAAATGGCAAGAAAGTTAAACTGAAAGAAAAGTGCAACAAAATTAAAATTAAACTCATCATTATAACGTGGCGAAATAATTGTTGAGGTTGTTAACAAAAGTAAATAGCAATTTTAAAGTGGTGGAAATTTTGTTAATTTCATTCAGGAATAACACTTAGAAAAAGGAGAAGAACAATGGATGAACAATTTCTTAAAAAAGCACAGGAAAAAATTGTTCAGCAAAATGTAATTGACAAATCCCTCTACACGAAATACGATGTTAAGCGTGGACTGCGCAATGCTGATGGCTCCGGTGTAATTGCCGGTTTAACCCAGATTTCCGGCGTGAAAGGATTTGAAAAACAAGAAGGGAAAATTGTTCCCGTAGAAGGGGAATTGCGCTACCGTGGCATTTTAATAACTGACCTGGTGGAAGGGATTCAAAAAGAAGGACGGCACGGCTTTGAAGAAGTAACTTACCTGCTGTTGTTTGGGGAACTGCCCACCCGCGAAGAACTGGCGGAGTTTAAGAAGTACTTGATCGATCTAATGCCATTGCCCAAGAAATTCGTGGAAAACAGCATTCTGCAGTTTGTCAGCCCTAATGTCATGAATGCGTTGCAACGCGATGTTTTAACCCTTTATGTTATGGATCCCAATCCTGATGATGTTTCCATCGCGAATGTGCTGCGGCAATCCCTTAATTTGATTGCCAAATTTCCGCCCATTATAGCCTACGCCTACCTGGCTGAACGCTATGAATATCATAACGAGAACATGTACATTCGCATTCCACGGGAAGATTATGACATTGCTGAAAATTTCCTGTACATGCTTCGGCCAGATGGTAAATTTTCCAAGCTGGAGGCTGATACCCTGGACCTGGCATTAATCTTACATGCCGAACACGGCGGTGGTAACAACTCGGCTTTTACCATGCATGTGGTAACCTCCAGCCATTCCGATACTTACTCCGCTGTTGCTTCTGCCATTGGCTCCCTCAAAGGCCCGCTGCATGGTGCCGCCAACAAATACGTAATGGACATGATGGCAGATATTAAACAGAATGTAAAGAATTGGGATGATGAAAAAGAAGTGGCAGCATATATTGAAAAAATACTTCGTAAAGAAGCTTTTGACGGTAAGGGATTAATTTATGGGATGGGTCACGCCGTTTACACCAAATCCGATCCCCGGGCTAAAATTTTAAAACAAAAAGCACGGGAAATGGCCGAAGAAAAAGGTCGTCTGGACGAGTTCCAACTGTACGAAAAGATTGAAACGCTTACACCGGAAATCTTCCGCCGTGTAAAAGGATCGGATAAAGTGATTTCTGCCAATGTTGACTTTTACTCTGGTTTTGTATATGATATGCTGGGCTTCCCGATGGAAATTTACCCCTGTTTATTTGCCATGGCCCGTATTGTGGGTTGGTCTGCCCACCGGATTGAGGAATTGATTAACGGCGGGCGCATCATTCGCCCCACCTATAAAAGTGTTTCCGAACCACGGTCTTATATTCCTATGGAAAAGCGGTAATTACGCCAGTAAAATGGACACCCTGCCCACCGGGTTCCCAACCGGTGGGCAAAATGGGTATTAACACAGAAAGCAAATACCAAAAATTTAGCACCCGGGAGAACGCATGAGCATCTGGTTCCGTCCCTTTACCATTGATGAACTTCATGAATTTGTTAAAAATACGCTGTTTGACCACCTTGGCATAGAGTTCATCGAAATTGGAGAGGATTATCTCAAAGCTACCATGCCGGTAGACCAACGCACCAAACAACCCTATGGTTTACTACACGGCGGTAGTAACGCTGCGCTGGCGGAATCCCTGGCCAGCATCGCTGCTACATTAACTGTGGATTATCGGAAACAATTTGCCGTAGGCGTTGAACTGAATGTGAATCACCTTCGCCCCGTGACGGGTGGTAAAGTAACTGGCATTGCCCGCCCCATCAAATTGGGGAAAACCGTACACGTGTGGGATATTCATATTCTTAACCCGGAGGGAAAGCTCAGTGCGGTTTCCCGGTTAACCCTAATGATTGTGGATAAATCCACTGCTTAATCCAATCGTTTATGAAATTTAACAATCCCAGCGGTAAAAATAATCACGCCAAATATTAGCAACCGCAAAAAATCCCCGCTTAAATAAACCAGAGAGCTACCTTTCTGAAAAATATCACGCGTGGCGGACATAATGTAACGCATGGGGTTCAAATAAGTAAGTTGCTGCAGTACCGGCGGCATATTTTCAATAGGAATAAAAAAACCACTCATTAAGATGGCAAACACCATTACAAACCAGGAAGCAAACATTGCCTGTTGTTGCGTGGTGGTGATGGTGGAAATAAACATACCCAATCCCAGTGTGGTAAATAGATAAATAAAGGTGAACAGTGCCAGCAAAGTGTAACTCCCATGCATGGGTACATGAAATATCCATTGGCCTATCGCCAATATTCCGCCCATTTCCAGAAAAGTTAATAACAAAAAGGGTAGTATTTTTCCCAGCAACAACTCGTGTTTTCCTAATGGCGTTACCATTAATTGTTCCAGGGTACCCAATTCCTTCTCCCGCACCAGGCTCATGGCTGTTAACATCATAGGGACAATAGTTAGCAACACCACTACCAGTCCGGGAATCATAAAAAAGGCGTTGTCCAGATTTAAATTGTACCACATACGGTCCAGCAATACTACCTGACCAGTCTGGGAGACCCGCTTTTGTTTGAGGACCCAGGGCAGATCCAAAGCGACATCCCCCATTACTTTTTGAATGATTCCGGCAGCATATCCCTGGGCAATTCCCGCGGCATTGCCATCGACACCGTCAACTATAAGCTGAATCGCAGGCATTTTTCCCCGGCGCACATCTTGATGAAATTGTGGTGGAATAACGATGGCTACCTGTGCCTTCCATTGCCGTAAATAATTGCCTACCGCTGCTTCATCTGATAGGTACCCTTTGAAATCAAACCGGTCTGTGTGTTGAAAGGCCTGCACCAACTGACGACTCATAGAGGAATTATCCAGATCCAGCACTACTAATTTCAAATGCTTCACCTCGGTAGTGATGGCATAGCCCAGTACAATCAGCTGTATTAATGGTAGCGCCAATAATAGCATTAACATCTCGCGTGTACGCGCCACATGTAAGAATTCTTTGCGCATTAATGCCAGAATTGCCTGCATTATCCCAACCCCATTTTAAATCGACGAAATGCAATAATTAATAACAAAAGTGTTAACGTAAATAAAAATGCAGCTGGTATGATCAGATCTCCCAGGGTATTTCCTTTTAACATAACTCCCCGAACTACCGGCAAATAATACCGGGCAGGCACCACATAGCTGATGTATTGCAATATTCGCGGCAAACTTTCTAAGGGGAAAATAAACCCTGAAAGGAACAGAGTAGGTAACAGGGTAGAAGATTGCGCCATCATCATAGCTACCTGCTGGGTTGGGGCAATGGTGGAAATCATAATCCCCAGACTTAATGCCGCCAGGATATATAACAAGGTCAAAAAAAGCAAAACCAGTAAATCCCCCCGGAAGGGCACATGAAACAACACCACACCAATAAACAAAATAAGCAAAGCATCCAGAAAAGCCAGCGCAATATAGGGAATAACCTTTCCCAGAATAATTTCATAACGGCGCACAGGAGAAACCAACAGCTGTTCCAACGTACCGCTTTCTTTTTCCCGGGCAATTGCTACAGAAGTTAACAATGCTGAAATCATGACCAGAATAAGTGCCAGCAGCCCGGGGACGAAAAAATAAGCACTTTTTAATTCCGGGTTGAACCATATGGTGGTACGGACATCAAATGGCAGTTGAACAGCCCCTTTCTGGTTCAGATTAAACAATTGCACCGTTGTGGCGACATAATTGCGGATATGTTGCGCGGCATTCGGATCAGCACTATCAATAAGAAGCTGCACAGCGACGGAACGCCCCTGGCGTAGATTTTCCCCGAAATCATCCGGAACAATTAAAACTGCTCGTGCTTTACGCTCCAGAAACAGCTGGTTAATTTGGGACGGCAAAACATCGGGAAAAAATAGCGAAAAGAAACGGCTCCCCCGAAAATGGTCAATCAACTCAGTGCTGTAGTGGGAATGATCATAATTGATAACCGCCAGCGCCACGTTTTGAATTTCAAAATTTAGCGCATAGCCAAACATAATGAGCTGTATTACCGGGAGCATAAAAACAATCATCAAACTGCGGGGATCATGCAGAATGTGCCAGAATTCTTTGCGCGTAATCGCCCAGGTTCGATTAAAAGGGCTAAGCATCAACTGACCTCCTGCAGTTGTTGTTCCACCAGGTGGATAAATAATTCCTGCATGGTGGACTTCTGATAACGGCGCTTGAGGGTTTCAGGGGAATCCAGTGCAATGGCTTTTCCTGCATGCATTACCAGAATGCGATGGCAATATTCCGCCTCCTCCATAAAATGAGTGGTTACAAATATGGTTTTCCCCTCCCGTGCTAACGCATGGATGTTATCCCAAAAAGCACGCCGGAAACGGGGATCCACCCCGGAAGTGGGTTCATCCAGAAAGATAACCGGGGGTTCATGCAATAAAGCTGTTCCCAGAGCCAGACGTTGTTTTAACCCCAGTGGCAAATCCCGGGTGAGGGTTCGAGCAAAATCCCGCAAAAGATATTGTTGAAATAACCATTCTTTTTTGCGGGTAACTTGTTGCGCTTTCAATCGATACAACCCGGCAAAAAGTTCAATGTTTTCTTCTACCGTTAAATCTTCATATAAAGAAAACTTCTGGCTCATATATCCAATGCGGTACTTTACTTCCTCCGGGTTATGAGCCACGTCATATCCAGCAACCCGTGCCGTTCCCGAGGTGGGCACCAATAGTCCACATAACATGCGGATGAGGGTAGTTTTCCCGGCGCCATTGGCACCTAAGAACCCTACAATTTCTCCCGGTTTGACTGAGAAAGTAATGCCCTCTACGGCAACAAAATTGCCAAACTTGCGGGTTAATTGATGGGTTTCCACTATGGGGGTATTACCGTGCATGGTGTTGTTCCATTAAATTGAGGAAAACATCTTCTATTCCGGGGGGAATGGGCTCCCATTGTTGCAGTAACTGGTGAGTCTGGTACTGCCACTTCTGCCATTGTGATTCTTCCGGGGGCTGGTGAAATGCCACATGTAGTACATCGCCAAAAAGTTGCACCTGCGCCACAGCCGGTTGCTGCTGAAAAAATTGGCGCAAGCGGTACAAATCTTGTCCTTGAATTTTATATAAAATAAAAGGAAATAAGCGGCGGATTTCATTCGGGGTTCCAACGGTTACCAGTTCCCCCTGAAACATTAAGCCCACGCGATCACACAAATCCGCTTCGTCCATGTAAGGGGTGGAAACCAGAATGCTGGTGCCTTCCTGTTGAATGGATTTTAATATTTCCCAGAATTCTTTGCGCGAAAGGGGATCGACACCGGTAGTGGGTTCATCCAGGATTAAAATACGCGGGGTATGAATTAAGGCACAGGATAGGGCTAATTTTTGCTTCATCCCACCGGAAAGAGCACCCGCTTGGCGGTGCTGGAAGGGTTTTAATCTGGAAAAGGCATATAGCTGAGCAATCCGCCTCTTTCGTTCTGCTGTAGGCACCTGAAATAAATCGGCAAAAAATTGCAGGTTTTGTTCCACAGTTAAATCCATGTAGAGGGAAAAGCGCTGGGGCATGTATCCCAAAAAGTGGCGAATGGCTTCTGCTTGACCTACCACATCATACCCCAATAAAGTAGCCCGCCCTGATGTTGGTTTTAATAAAGTGCACAGGATACGCATCAGAGTCGTCTTTCCAGCACCATCAGGGCCGATTAAGCCAAAAATTTCACCTTCGTGAATGTCCAGATCGACGCCATTTACTGCCGTAAGGGAGCCAAATTGTTTACGTAACCCACGGACTTCAATGGCATTCATTTATAATTCTACCTCCACAGGCATTCCTATTTTCAATAAGCCTTCAGGATTAGGAATCTGCACCTTTACGGCATATACCAAAGAAGTTCGGGTTTCCGGGGTTAAAATATTTTTGGGGGTAAACTCCGCCTGTGGGCTGATCCACACAATTTTGCCTTGCAGGGTTTTAGAATACCCATCAACAAAAATGGTGGCGGTGGTACCGGGCTTAACGGAAGATAGTTGCGGTTGCGATACGTAAATTTTTACCCATACTGTGTCCAGAGAGGTAATTTCCACAATTGGTGCCATTGGCGCAACTGCTTCACCTTGTTCCACATATTTCGCTGTTACAATACCCTCCACCGGCGCAAAAACGGAAGCATCTGCCAGTTTTTTGTTAATCACCTGCCATTGGGCACGGAGTTTTGCCTCTCTGGCGTGAAGAGCTTTCAGCTGAGCTGCTGCCGCCCGATAGGCACTTTCTGCCTGCTGAAAGCGGTTGCGCACATCATCCAATGTTTGTTGGGGTACCGTATTTTCTTGAAAAAGCTTTTCTGTGCGGTGTAATCGCTGGCGGGCATAGGATAAATCTGCTGCTGCGCGCTGAGCCTGCACCTGTAACGTAATTCGCTGGCTGGCGATTTCCTGCAAGCCAGCTATCACCTGCATTTTTTGCCAGTGGAGCTCTACCGTATCGACCCGGGCAATAAATTGTCCCTTGTGAACTGCCTGCCCGGTTTCTGCCCTCATGGCGACAATCTTACCCCCCACCATGGCAGGTACATCTACTGTTTTACCCTCCACTACTGAAGTATAGCGATGAATATCTCCGCCACGCTGGCAAGCAATGAGGGTAACCATCATAACCAAGAAAATCCCAAACTTATTGAACATGGCTTTCCTCAAGATTTTGTCCAATGGTACCGGTAGCCAGTGCCATCTGTAATTTCAGACGCAACCAGGCTATTTGATTTTGATAGCGTTGGAGTTGTGCAGCCGTCAATGCGCTTTCCGCCTCCTGCAAATCCAGGGAAGTGGCCACACCAGCCTGAAAGCCATTTTGTACCAGCTGAAAGCGCAAGCGTTCCTGTTCAACCAGATGCTGCAGGTAACGCTGATTGGCTCGCACCTGTTGCATTTCCAGGTAAAGGGAGTGAATTTCTGTGCGAACATCTTGAATAATCTTCGCTTCTTTCAGGGAAATTGAATGCCAACGTGCACGGGCTTCCTGAATGCGATAATGCGTCCGCCCCCAATTCCAAAGATCAAACTGCATTTGTACCCCTGCTACTGTGTAAAAATTCCACCGACGTTCAAAAAAGTTTGCGCCAGGATTTCCATAATGGAAACTGGCAAAAGCGTATACCTGGGGGAAATATTCTGCTTGCGCTATCCGCTGGGTTAAATGAGCGATTTGCTTTTGAATCTTCAGAGATTGAAGCTCCGGGCGATTTGCCAGTGCCTGTTGCCAGTACACTTTTTCCGGAACCAGGAGCATTGGCTCCGTTGTATCCGGTGATGACAATACCGGAAGGGTAGAATAGTTTAACAACGCCTGCAATTGCACCAGGATTTGTTCCTGCTGTCGTTGTATTTGAGCCATCTGATTGCGCAACCGCAACTGCTGATTGGCCAATCGAAGCGTATCAAATGCCGTGGCCTGCTGATGTTTAAATAAAGAACGGGATCGAATTAAACTGGCCTGCAAGCGCTTCCAGCTGGTTTGAAGAGTGCGTTGCTGCAAGCGCGCCAGATGATAGGCCAGATACAGATGCCCACTCTGATACAATAACTGCTGCCTGACCCGCATTGCCTGAATGCGCTGGGCAGCTACCCGCTGTGTTTCAATGGCTACTGCATTGGTTAATTTAAAGCCTGTAAAAAGCGGTTGGGAAATCTGCAAACGAAAATCAAATTGATTGTGAGCCCCCGCTTCTATTTCCGGGAACTGTACCCCTGGAAGGGGTAATGCAAACGACAAACGCGGGATGTCTGAAATGTATTGATAACTGCCCCCTACCTGAATCGTGGGCCATAGGTTGGTACGTGCTTGATTCAGCGTGGCTGAAGCGGCTTCAATAGCCGCTCTTTGCTGCTGAAGGGTCAAATTCTGAACACTCAGTACCTTCCAGATTTCTTTCAAATTTAGCGAATCTGGGGGGATGGCCATCGTCCATTGAGCCCATACCAATAACACAAACGTTATGCGTTTTAGCATAAGACTTATTCTCCTGTTTCCCTTTGGTTTTCAGGACGCAATCCCTTTTCGATCAACTGCAAAATCTCTTGTTCCCGCTGGTGTATAAATTGCGATGCCTGCACATCTAACCCGGGGATTACTGTTTCCAAAAGGGGTGCCATTAAAAAAGGGTACACACACATGCTCAACACGTTTAAAAATAAATGCAATGGCTCTACCGGTCGAATTTCACCGGCCGCTATAGCCGTTTGAATGCGAATGAAAAAAGGACTGTTTTTAACGGGTTCACCCTGAAAAATGTGCTGAAGCACCCGGCCAAGCACCTGAACGTTGTCCCGAACTTCCCACAGGATGAACCGCACCAGCTGCGGCGATGCGGCTACTTTCTGAATGTAACTTTTCACAAATACTTCCAGAAACTGGAAAAAATCCCCTTCTTCAGGTACGGCATCCAGTAAATGACGGACAAACTGAGTCACTTCTGCTTCCAACACCTTTGCATATAATTGTTCTTTACTACGAAAATAATAATGCAACATGGCTTTATTGACTCCCGCGCGCTGAGCAATTTCCTGCATGCGGGCTCCCTGTTTGCCTTTCTCCAGAAATACATCGCGCGCCACTTGGAGAATGCGTCGTTCTTTTTCTGTGGATAGCGGCTTCATAACCCTCTTTTGTTAACCAGATGGTTAAACAAAATAGTTAACCCCCGATATTTCCTCAAGCAGTTTTTTATTTTCCGCCGGGAGTATTACTGTTTTCAATTCCACATTCTCTAATTCGTAAAAATTGTTTACATTTTATCTTATGAAAAATATGCAGGGTCTTCAGATGCGTTCTTTCATTTTTGGGATAATAAGCTGCGTTAGCCTGTTAATGGCTTCGCAATGGGAGGTTACCGCCATCCTGAAACAGGAAGCTTTAACCCAGGTTGCCATTTCCCCCCAGGACAATGCCATTCTGTGGGTTAAACGTTATCCAGATTTTGAAGCCAATCGCTATAAAACCAACATTTATATTACCCGTGTGGTAGCTGACTCTTTCGTCACCCGGCAGCTAACCCGGAGTGGCGCTGATCGTTCTCCACGCTGGAGCCCCAACGGTCAATGGATTGCCTTCCTTTCCACACGGCAATTACCCCAAAAAGATTTAAAAGGAAAAGCACAGGTGTGGTTAATGCCCTCCAATGGTGGCGAACCGTTCCCGATCACCCACATTGCCACTGGCATTCAGCGTTTCCGCTGGTTAAACGATAGTACCATTGCTTTTACTGCACGGGAAGAAAAAAGCTTTTACGAAAAATCCTTAGAGCAACAAAAAGACGACGCCACCGTGGTTGAAGATACCACTCAATTCTGGCCTGTGCGCCTGTTCGCGGTAAACATTCAAACACAGCGTATTTGGCGATTAACCAACAACCGTTTTCGCATCATAGAATTCGCACCTTCGCCGAATGGCCAATGGATTGTTTACGCTGTACAACCGCACCCCATAACAGCCGATGCCCGCCATCAACCACGGCAATATTTATTGCATGTTCCCAGTGGAAAAATTCAGGAAATTTTTGTTAAAAAGTATTTTGACCCTTCTCAATTTCAGTGGCGAAAGGATGGAAAGGGCTTTTTTGCCTGGGATGAATATGCTTCTGACCCCTGGAACGAAGGCGCAGGCATTCAGCTGCTATACTATTATGATGTTGCAACACATTGGTATGAGCAGGTACCTTTGAAATGGGAAAACGGTGTGGGCTTTGCTGGTTTTTCTGTAGCGGGTAACGGGGTACATGTACAGCTGGCAGATGGCCCCCGGCATCAAGCCCGTTTTTACTGGAAGGAAAAAGGTCAGTGGCACATGCGTAAAGTCTCCGATGAACGCCTGGCACACGCAACCAGTGTCACCATTTCTCCTTCCGGAAAGCGGATTATATTTGACTATTCCCGTCCCAATCAGCTCCCCATTTACCTCTGGGGAGAATACCAACAGGGAGAAATTTCACAGGCCAAAGCATTCGTTTCGCTCAACACATTTCTCAAAAAATTACCCCAACCGCGAGCAGAAATCATTACCTGGAAGGGGGCAAAAGGGGAAACCATAAACGGAATTTTGTACTATCCGCTCAATTATCAGCCGGGACGCCGGTATCCCTTAATTGTCAGCATTCATGGAGGCCCCAGTGGCGTGGATCTGGATGCCTGGCGCCAGGATTGGGTGGTATATCCGGCCATCTGGACACAAAAAGGCGCTTTTGTTTTACGCCCGAATTATCATGGGTCAGGCAATCATGGGTTAAAATTTGTGGAGTCCATCAAAGGGCATTATTATGAACTGGAAATTCCAGACATCCTTGCTGGTATTCGCCATTTAATTCGCAAGGGGCTGGTTCACCCGGACTCTCTGGGGGTTAAAGGATGGTCCAATGGTGCAATTCTAACTATTGCGTTAACAGTAGAAAAACCTCACATGTTTAAAGCAGCTGTACCCGGCGCAGGTGACGTGAACTGGATTTCGGATTATGGCAACTGTGCTTTTGGGGTTCGTTTTGATAATTCATATTTTAAAGGCCCTCCCTGGAAACATCTCAAACATTATATCCAAAAATCGCCTCTGTTTCGCATGGAACGGGTGATTACACCAACGCTGATCTTCTTTGGCACAGAGGACACCAGTGTACCCACGGAACAGGGATGGCAACATTACCGGGCTTTACAGCAAATCGGGAAAGCTCCGGTTCGTTTCATACTATTTCCCGGCGAAGCCCACGGGCTACGTAAACTCAGCCACCAACAGCGCAAAATGGAAGAAGAAATCCGGTGGTTTGAACGCTACCTGTTTCAACGCCCGACACCACTACAGGAAAAAAAACAGCAGTTCATGGCAAAAAATGCCCCGCTGTTCTGGCATCACCACAAGGTAACAGCATCCTCCTTTAAGGGATTGATGGGCACGATAGTAAATGGTAAATTAATTCCTGAAATGGTAGCTATCAATGATACCCTGGCAGTGAGTCGATTTGAAATCACAAGAGCCCAACTGGCGGCATTCGACAGCACATGGAAATTTTTGCCCCCCCATGGCAATTTACCAGCGGCGGGCGTGGATAGTACCACTGCACGGGCATACGTGGCATGGCTTCGCCAACTGACAGGAAGGGATTTCCGGTTACCAACCGCCCGTGAATTTCGCCAATGGTTGCGCCAATCAGGCACAAAGGAAAACGATCTGGCCTTTTGGGTTGGCCATAGCCCCAACCCCGATGAGTTTCAGAAACTGCAACCATTTATTCAGCAATTTCCTGCATACTCATTTTTAACACCAGTGGGAAGCTTTGCACCGGTATTTCTGGGACATCCCCCAACAGCCGTTTTTGACCTGAATGGCAACGTGGCCGAATGGGTTCAAAAGGGTAACCAGTTAACACCAGCTGGTAATTGCGCCGTAACCGTTACGGACCCTCGAACACAGCATCCCTATCCGCCGCCGGTTTCTTTAATTGGTTTCCGGGTGGTAGAACGTCTGGAAAAGCATTGAAATGAAGTTAAAGAATAACATAAAGGAGAACACCCCATGAACTGGTTTCGCCAATTATTCATTATGGTTTTAATAGTATTCAGTGGAGCGGTATCGCTTTTTCCAGTTTCTTTATGGGCACAGGAACACCCCTCAGAACGGCAACAATTAACCGTAGAAGCCATTTATGGTTCATTAATGGGAGAGATTTTCAAAGACTACCCTACCGGGTTACGATGGCTTCCCAATAGCGACCGTTACGCTTACATCCAACAGGAGCCCCAAACAGGAAACACCACATTAGTGGTAGAAAATGCTCGCAACGGGAAACGTCGTACAGTGCTTTCCAGTAGTGATTTACAATATATCACTGCTAAAGGCGACACACT
>Ga0256839_1004960_pt1 | contig 12608 bp, 11 predicted proteins | sample 354166metaG_FD_185968 | JGI IMG/M metagenome (GOLD analysis project Ga0256839, IMG submission 185968) | Hydrothermal vent microbial communities from Mid Atlantic Ridge, Atlantic Ocean - 354-166 | ecosystem: Environmental > Aquatic > Marine > Hydrothermal vents | place: Atlantic Ocean: Mid...
TTTGTGATATTAAGAAAGATAAGGCGGATTCGCTTGCCGGGGAATATGGAGTCAGGGCATATTACGATATAGAGGATTTGATTCAGGATAATAGCGTGGACCTTGTGGCGGTTTGCACACCGAACGGACTTCATGCGGAGCATACGATTAAGTCTTTAAATGCCGGAAAGCATGTGCTCTGCGAAAAACCGATGGCAATCAATGTGTATGATTGCGGAGAGATGATCAAGGCTGCGGAGAAGGCAAATAAAAGATTGTTTGTTGTAAAGCAGAATCGCTATAATCCGCCTGTTAAAGCAGTCAGGAAAGCGCTGGATGAGGGCTTTCTCGGAAAAATTCACAGTGTACAGCTCTCATGCTTCTGGAACCGGAATGAAGAATACTACAGGGACAGTTGGAAAGGCAGCCGCTCATTGGACGGTGGCACGCTCTATACCCAGTTCAGCCATTTCATTGATCTTTTGTATTATCTCATTGGGGATGTTAAAGAAGTGAAAGCTTTCGGTGATAATTATCAGCACAAAGGCATTGTGGATTTTGAAGATACCGGTGTCGTTATTTTGCGTTTTCACAATGATGCGATTGGTACCATAAACTTTACCATAAACAGTTATCAAAGAAATATGGAAGGTTCCCTAACTCTTTTTGCGGAGAAGGGGACGGTGAAAATCGGAGGGCAATACCTGAATGAATTGGAATATCAGAACATTGAAGGCTACAGGATTAAGAACCTGGAAGGGGGAAACAAAGCGAATAATTATGGCAATTACCGGGGCAGCATGTCAAACCATGATTTGATTTATAAGAACTTAATAGATGTATTTGTCAATGGCGGCTCAATTACCACGAATATGTTTGAGGGATTGAAGACGGTGGAAATTATTGACAAAATTTACAGATCGATTGATGAAAAATAGAATTGTATTCATGGGCTCCAAGCCCATTGGCTTTCATTGTCTGTCATACCTGATCAATAACAGCGAAAAACTTGAGGCGGAAATCGTTGCGGTTTTTTCGAATGAAAACAAAAGCCTGGGAGAAGCTGCGATTTCGGAGCTTGCCCGGGGCATAGGGCTGCCGGTATATAAAAGCCAGGAGAGGCTAAATGATCTGGATTATGACTATCTCATCTCGGTTCAGTATCACGAGATTATCCGCGGAGCGTATTTGTCAAAGGCAAAGAAGATGGCAATCAACCTGCATATGGCACCCCTTCCCGAATATCGCGGATGCAATCAGTTTACATTTGCCATTCTGGACGGTAAAAAAGAGTTTGGAACAACCCTGCATATAATGAGTGAGGGAATTGACTCCGGAGATATTATTGCCGAAAGACGTTTTCCGGTGCCTCAGGATTGCTTCGTAAAGGAATTGTATGACCTGACTTTTAAGGAGTCGTGTATTTTGTTTGAGGAAGAAATCGCCAATATTCTTAACGGAGAGGTCAAAGCGGTTGCTCAAAGTAAATTTTTGGGCGTAAGGGGCTGCTCTATGCATTTTCGAAAGGAGATTCATCGCGTTAAGGAGATCGATCTGAGCTGGAGTGAAGAGAAGATATGGAGGCATCTCAGGGCCACATCCATGCCGGGATTTCCGCCTCCGTATTTTAAAATTAACGGAAAGAAAGTAAATCTGCTGATAGATGATTCCACTGAATGACCTGATTGCCCAGTATCACAGCCTGAAGGCAGAGATAGACCGGGCACTTTCTGAAGTTATTGACGGAGCAAATTTTATAGGCGGCTCGTTCGTGAAAGATTTCGAGGAAAGCTATTCAGGATATATCGGCAAAAAGCATTGCATTTCATGCGGCAACGGTACGGATGCACTGGAGATATTGCTACAGGCATTCGATATCGGACCGGGCGATGAAGTGCTTGTGCCGGCAGTCTCATGGATTGCTACATCCGAGGCTGTTTCAAGTACGGGGGCTGTCCCTGTCTTTGTGGATGTGGACAAGCACTACTATACGATAGATGAGGATATTGTGGAGCGGTATATCAGCGAGAGAACCCGGGCCATTATACCGGTCCATCTCTACGGGCAGGTCTGTGATATGGATAAGTTAAACAGGGTGGCAAGTAAGCATAACTTAATAGTCATTGAAGATTGTGCGCAGGCCCATGGGGCCTCATGGAAGGGCAAAAAAGCGGGAAGTCTCGGGCATGCCGCGGCCTTTAGCTTTTATCCGGGAAAAATACTGGGCGCTTTCGGTGATGCCGGATGCATGTTGACAGATATGGATGAAATTGCGGATAGAGCCAGAATGATAGCCAATCATGGCCAGATAAAGAAGCACCATCATCTCATGGAAGGCCGAAACAGCAGAATGGATGCTTTGCAGGCGGCTGTACTCTCGGTAAAATTGAAGTATCTGGATCATTGGGTAGAGCGTAGAAGGGAGATTGCAGGATATTATCGAGAGCAAATAAATAATAAATTTATCAGTGTTCCCCGGGAGCGGCCGGACAGCCGTCATGCCTATCATCTTTTTGTTCTTCGTTCGACAAAGAGAGCGCAAATAAGAGATTATCTGCATAAAAATAAAATTCAAAGTGCCGTACATTATCCCCGTGCTTTGCCTTTTCTCGATTGTTACTCCGGCAGGAATTACACGGCAGATGACTTTCCCAATGCCGCAAAGCTGCAAAACGAAGTGCTCTCTATTCCCATATTTCCTGAGATGCCCCCCGAAATGACCCGGGAAGTCGTTGAAAATCTAAATTATTTTGAATGAAGGTTTTTCAGGCCATACATTCTTACGCCCCTTACATTAAAGACTTTGAGGAAAGGTATGCAATTGATAAAAACAATATATCATTTGCAGGGCTGAAATCGAAACTGCTGAAAGATCGTTTTTATGCGGCACACCTGTTGAAGCCGGTACTGGATGAGCATGACGAGCGGGGTTTTTATACCATGTGGGATTACCCCCTTCTTCAGTACAAATGGGCCGAGGAGAAGGGATGGAAAGAGCGCAACCTGAAAAAAATTCTCTTCGCACAGATTGAAGACTTCGGACCGGATGTTTTTTATAACGGGTCACCGATGCACTTCTCGAAGCAGGAAATAAGCGAAGGTTTAAATAAAAAAATAAAAAGGGTTTGCTGGTCCGCTTCTCCGCATTTTGATGAGGAGATGTTTAAGATATATCAGTTGCGTCTCACCAACCTGCCAACCCATATTTCTGACGGCAAATCAAAGAGCGCTTATCGAAGCTTGCTTTTTCAACCAGCCCACGACCCGGTGATGGATGCCTTTTCCGCCAATGAGGAAAGGCCTGTGGATCTCTTTTTTTACGGTCAGTATCTGGACTTCTACTTTGAAAAGAGAAATCGTTTGATTGACCAATTGCTTGACTTTAAGGAAAAAAGCGCTTTGAATATTGAGCTTGCGCTTTTATATGATATTAAGTATGCCGGACGTTCATTCTATGATAAAATTTTAAGGAGAAGAAAAAGAATAATTTTCCCTCCGGAATTTGTGAGAAGCAAGTCGCTTAAGCCACTATATGGGCTGGCACTTTACAAAAAGATCGCCTCAAGCAAAATTGTTTTTAATGCGGCCGTTGATTTTACAGGAAAGTACAAGGTCAATATGAGGAATTTTGAAGCCCTCGGCCTGGGGGCACACTTGCTTTCGGATGAGGGTATTTATCCCAGGCATATGATCAAAGACATTCATTTTACGACATATTCGGACTTCGCTGATTTTTGCTCAAAGCTGGAAATGCTTATCAATGAGCCGGAAAAAAGACGAGAAGCAGCTCAGCGCGGAAATGAAATGATTAGAGCGTATTATTCGAAGGAGAAACAGTGGGCGCATTTTTGCGAGTTGATATCTTCCATATAGATGGTACCGGATGCATATATCCCGCTTTGTTTTTGAATGCGACACGACCCGTTCAGGCAATTTTATTTACGGTTTCGGCATAAGCAGGAAAGCGATGAGATTAAAATCGGCAATACATGCGTTCTATCTTGCTGCTTGCAGGTATCCGGCTATGCTGTTCTTTAAATTGAAATTATATTCCGCCCTTAAATATTATTTGCAATGGATAAGTCAGCTGCCAAAGACAGCAGGAGCTATGCGGGTTCTTGAATTTTATGATATTAAAGCGGAGCCCTTTAATCATGTCTTATATGAGGGAGCGGAAAATATAAATATATGGACACCGACCGCAAAGGGAGCAGCCGAATGTTTAAGTCTTTCTTCTATTCCCGTATATGCTTTCATGCTTCGAAATGCAACGGTTTTTCCCGCTTCGCATCTTGTGGCAGTAGGAGGGCGGGCATATATAGACTCATTTCCATGCAGCAGCCATGCAAAAAACAATCGCATCCGCTATGACGACAGGAGCATTCTCATTCATGATGCGCAGCGCATGATCGTGAGAAATCCGGCCGGAACAAAAAGGATCGCACGCGGCATCCACCTGCTCGACAGCGGGGGGCACAATTATTTTCACTTTATGATCGAGCTGCTGCCCAAGCTTCTTTTGCTTAAAGAGAAAGCCCCGGCATATGCGGGCTGGCCCCTGATTGTGGCCGCATCCTGGAGAGCAAACGAAAACTTCAAAGAGGTGCTTCGCCATGCGGGATTTGAAAACCTGCTCTTTCTTGAAGAGGAGGAAGGCTTGACGGCCGGTGAACTGCTCTACATAAGCAAACTCTGGAACATGCCGTTTAATCTCAAATACGGTCATTTCGAAATCTCGGACCTTCGTTATCATCCTGCTTTGTTCCGTCTTTACGATGCTTTTATTGAGGGCCTTCCGCCCGGGCATGCCGGGGCGGAAGGCATGCCCGGGCGCATCCTGCTGAGCCGGGCAAATACGGGACAGCGGAAATACAACGACAAAGAAATAGAAGGCATAGCCGCAGCCCATGGCTTTGAGATAGTCGATGCGGGAAAATTGAGTTTCATCGGGCAATTTCACCTTTTTCGCAATGCGGAATGTATTGTGGGCCCCACAGGTGCCTCGTGGACCAACCTCATCTTTGCTTCCGCAGGCACGCGGGCGCTTTGCTGGATGTCGGAGCTCTGGGGCGAATTTCCGGCATTTTCGACACTGGCCGCCATGCGCGGGGTGGAGCTTCAATATATTATCTTTCCACCGGGCAGTGCAAAAGAACCGCATCATGATTATTATCTTGATCCGGAGATATTTGAAAGGCGATTGCTGAAGCTCCTCAATCGGCCTGCCGGCAGCAAAAACGAAAAGATATCAGCTCATGAATAAGCCCCATATGATTGAATTGCCCCGCATTGGCGACCCGTCTCTCGGCTATATCTCGCTCATGCAGGATGGCGATCCGGCATTGCCTTTTGCCGTAAAGCGCGTGTATTGGACCTACTTTACGCCCAACCATGTGGAGCGGGGAAACCATGCGCATCTTCGTCTTGAACAAATCATTGTGGCCGTCAGCGGCATCATTGACTTTACCCTGATCGACCGCAAGGGTAAAAGACAGGAATTCACCCTCGATACCCCCGACAAGGGCCTCTATATTCCGGGCGGCTACTGGCGCGAAATTCGCTTCTCGCACAATGCCGTCCTCCTTTGTCTGGCTTCGGATATCTATGATGAGGGCGACTATATTCGCGATTTGAATCTCTTTTTAAAATCCGAATCATGATGATTCATCCACTCTCTGATGTTCAGTCGACCCATATCGGCAGCGGCACACGCATCTGGCAATTTGTTGTGGTACTTCCCGGTGCACGAATCGGTTCTGATTGCAATATCAATTGTCATGTATTTATTGAAAATGATGTGTTGATCGGAGACAATGTGACGGTCAAAGCGGGCGTGCAGCTTTGGGACGGCCTGCGAATAGGGAATGGGGTATTTATCGGGCCCAATGCCACATTTGTCAATGATCATATTCCGCGTTCCAGGCAATACCCCGAAAAATTCCTGAATACGGTGATTGGGGAAGGAGCTTCGGTAGGGGCCAATGCCACCATTTTGGGCGGACTCAAGATTGGGTGCGGTGCATTGATCGGAGCCGGGTCGGTATTAACAAAAGATGCTCCGCCCTTTACCGTATGGTATGGCAATCCCGCGCGACAAACAGGTTATATTGCCCGGGACGGATGCCTCCTGGATATGCATCTGCGCGCGAAGGATGACGGCAGGCAGTATGTCTTTTCTGATCACGAGCCAATTCCCGCAAATGATTAAATTTCTCGATCTTCAGCGCATCAACCAGCGCCACGAGGCGGAGTTTACGGAGGCGCTGCGCGGGGTGCTCGACTCGGGCCGCTACATCCGCGGACGGCAATTGGCAGCCTTTGAGGAGGAGTTTGCAGCATATTGCGGAGTGCCGCATGCCATCGGTACGGGCAACGGCCTGGATGCCCTTACCCTCATTTTGCGGGCGTTTATGGAGCAGGGCCGGCTGAAGCCGGGCGATGAAGTGCTGCTGCCTGCCAATACCTACATTGCCAGCATACTGGCCGTCTCGGCCTGCGGACTCATTCCCGTGCCCGTAGAGCCCGATCCGCTCAGCTTCAACATTGACCCGGAGAGGCTCGAAGCCGCCATAACGGCAAGAACCCGGGCATTGATGGCCGTGCACCTTTACGGACGCCTGGCGGATATGGATCGCTTGGCTGTTTTTGCCGCTGAGCGCGAACTGCTTCTGATAGAGGATGCGGCACAGGCACACGGTGCATGCGATGCGCAGGGACACAGGGCCGGCAGCTTCGGCCATGCGGCCGCTTTTTCCTTTTATCCCGGCAAAAACCTCGGAGCCCTCGGTGACGGAGGGGCCGTTATTACTCCCGATGAAGAACTGGCCCGCATCGTTCGTGCATTGGGCAATTACGGGTCTGAAAAGAAATACCTGCATGAAATGAAGGGCGTCAACAGCCGCCTCGATGAGATGCAGGCGGCCCTCCTGCGTGTCAAGCTGCGCTGCCTGGATGCCGACAACGAAAGGCGCAGAGAGATTGCCGGGCGCTATCTCCGGGAGATATCCCATCCGGAGATCATGCTTCCGCATTGGGACGGAGGCAAAAACCACGTCTTTCACCTTTTTGTCGTTCGGCATCCGGAGCGCAAGAAGCTGGCCGCCTTTCTGAGCGAAAAAGGAATCGAAACGGCCGTTCACTATCCCGTTCCTCCGCACAAACAAGGGGCCTATAAGGAATGGCGGCAGCATGCCTATCCCCTGACGGAAGCCATACATCGCGAAGTCCTCAGCCTGCCGCTTCATCCCGCCCTGCACGAAGACGAGGTGCGGCATATCATTGCATCGCTCAATCAATTCCCTTGACCCCGAAAAGAAAACTGACTTTTATTTCTCTCTGCTACAATCATGCAGACTATGTGGAGCAACACATGGATGCGGTGGCCGCCTTTTTCCGCGATGAGCGCATCGATATGCAGTGGATCATTGTGGATGACTTTTCCGGTGATCATTCGCAGGCAGTAATTGCTAAATGGATAAGTGAAAGGGAGCATGGTCCGCATCATTTTATCCGCCACAACGAAAACCGGGGAGTCAGCAGCTCGCTCAATGAAGCGCTGGCATTGGCCACGGGCGATTATATTAAAATTCTGGCCACGGACGACCTTCCCATCCGCGATGCATTGATACGGCAATTGAATGAGCTGGCGGCCTCTCCGCCTGAGAGCGCATTGTCGTGCAGCAATTTTATAAAGCTCCTGCCTGGCGGCAGCAAAACGGTTGCAAATGCCGGTGATTACTCGTTTCCCGAAGCACCCTATCGTGAACTCTTGCGTCTCGAAGCCGCATTCATTCATACGGCTACTTTGATCTATCGCAAAGAGCTCTTTGCCCGGACGGGCTATTTCAACGAATCGCTGAAACAGGAAGATTACGATATGCTTCTGCGCATAACCCGTGAATTTGAAGTAATCTATTACCCGGAGGTTACGGTCATAAAACGGGAATTGCCCGGTTCGCTGGGGGCTGCCATGTATCGCATAGAGCAAAACAACCGGGAAGTGCTGCATGTGCTGCGGGGAGTGGCCCCCCGGGGAAAGGGGGAGCGGGCGGCCCGGCTCGCTGGGATATGCAAATGGGCAATGAACTACCTCTCAAACACAGCAGCCGGATATGAAGGGTTTTCGGCAAAGTCCTTTGCCCGTGCTTTTGCCGGAGGCGGGCACTTTTTTTTATGGCCGGCCCCTTTCTTTGCCCGCCTTGCTGTGCCCCTCGCATATTCCTATCTCAATGCGCTGAGACGCTATTTTATAAAAATGGAGAAATCATAGCATGTGTGGCATAGCCGGAATTTTTCACCCCGACCGGGCTCCTGTTGACAGGGAGCGTTTGCAGCGCATGATCAATGTGCTCGTGCATCGCGGCCCCGATGGCGAAGGATTGTGGATCAACACCACCGACACGGGAGCCATCGGCCTGGCTCACAGGCGCCTTTCTATTCTCGATCTTACGGAAGCGGCCCGGCAGCCGATGCACTACCGCTCGCGTTATGTGCTCACTTTCAACGGGGAAATATACAATTACATTGAGCTGAGGAAAGAACTGGAGAAAAAAGGCCATCGATTCGAAACGGAAAGCGACACGGAAGTGATACCGGCAGCTTATGCGCAATATGGCAGCCGTTGCGTGGAATACTTTGACGGCATGTTTGCTTTTGCACTGTGGGACCGGGAAGAGCGGATATTGTTTTGTGCCCGCGACCGCTTTGGCGAGAAGCCTTTTTATTATCACTACGAGCCGGGGCGCGAGTTGATTTTCGCTTCGGAAATGAAGGCATTGTTTGCAGGGGGAATCGATCGGGGCATATCTCACGATATGCTCTATCGATATCTGGCCTTTGATGTGGTGGAGGATCCCCTGCATCCGGAGCGTACTTTCTACGGGGCGGTGAAGAGCCTTCCGGCAGCGCACAGCCTGACGCTGATGCCGGGCGGGGAGATGAAAATTAAACGTTATTGGTCCGTCAATGAAAAAGGAGCCTCCTTTTCCGGCTCCGAAGAGGAGGCGATCGAGTGTTTTACGAGCTTGTTTCGCAATTCGGTGGCAAGACGGCTGCGCTCCGATGTGCCGGTGGGCTCGTCCCTTTCGGGCGGCCTCGATTCATCCTCGGTGGTGGCGGCCGTCAGGGCTTCTCTGTCCGCAGCGGGCAAAGCATCTTTACAAACTACTTTTTCCGCCCGTTTTGATGATCCCGCTCTTGACGAAGGCCCTTATATGAAAATGATGGAATCGCATTTCGGATTAAGGGCTTTTTATACCTGTCCCGGCAGCCGGTCTTTGCGAAGCGAACTCGACCGCATCTTTTACCACCAGGAAGAACCCTTCGGCTCCGCTTCCATCCTGGCTCAGTGGGAGGTCATGAAGCTGGCCCGCGATAAAGAAGTGACCGTCTTGCTTGACGGACAGGGAGCCGATGAGATACTGGGAGGTTATCACAAGTATTTCGAAGCATTTTTGCGTGAGTTGTGGATAAATGACCGAAGCGCCTATTTGCGCGAAGCGGAAGCGCTTGCTTCGCGGCATGATTTCAGGCTCAGGCGGGGGCTTCGCTGGTGGCTGAATATTTATTTGCCTTCCGGGCTGAAATACATGCGTCATGTGGCGGGCCGCCTGCGCAAAGCAGAATGGCAGAAGGTTTTTCATCCCGATTTTCTGGCAGGTATCACACGTGAAGAACCTCCGTTTCGAAGTTTTCAAACCCTCAACGATACCTTGAAATATGACGTTACGAGCTACGGGCTGGGTAAGTTGTTGCGTTTCTCCGACCGCAATGCCATGGCTTTTTCGCGGGAAGTGCGTCTTCCTTTCCTTTCTCACGAATTGGCCGATTTTGTATTTACCCTGCCGCCACGGATGAAAATCAGGGAGGGCTGGACCAAGTACCTGCTTCGAAAAGCCATGGAAGAGGAATTGCCCCGGGCCATCACCTGGCGAGTGGATAAAAAAGGCTTCGCCCCGCCTCAGAAGAAGTGGCTGGAAGACCCGGAACTGCAGCGTATGATTGCCGATGCCCGCGAGCTCCTCTTGCGAGAGAAATATATCCGTACACAGGGTCATATCAGCGACTGGCAGTTGCTGATGGCTTTCAAATTGCTGCGCTGTGAATTTCCGAAAAGCTGAAATGAAATGCTGAAAAGCAAGCTTCGAGCCGCCCTGTTTCCTTTTGTCTTTTACCCCTTTTACCTTTTGGCAAAATGCCTTACCCTCTATTTTCACCTAAGGGGAAGGAGAGAGGAAAGACAAAACGGAAAAAAACGCGTGCTCTTTCTGGCAAGCTTCTTTCCGGGCAATGCGGGCTACTATTGGCGGGTGGAGAAATGGGCCCGTATATTGAATGCCGGGGCCTGTGAAGTTGAAATTTGTCATGTCTTCGACCGGGAACGTTTTTATCGTCTCCGCAGGCAAAACTCGGTTTTGCGTTTTCAATTCGCTTCCATGGCCATCCGTCTGCGGCAAATCCTTCGCAGCCGGCATTTCGACCGTGTGATTGTGAGGCGAACCCTGCTGATTTACAATGAATACGGCAACCTTTTTTACGAAAAACTGCTTCTTGCCATTCACCCTGGTGCCATACTGGATTTTGATGATGACATGCTCATACGCGAAGACCCGCCCCGCCCGATGACAAGATACGGCAGGCTCCTGCTCGAAAATCATCACAAGTTTTATGATTCTCTGCGCCTCTACAGGCGCTTTATTGCCGGATCGGCTTATTTGAAGGACTTGGTGCTCAGTGAGAACAAAGGCCTTTCAGAGCTGAACGTTTTGATGATGCCCACCTGCGTGGACTACGAAGCTTCGCAGTTGAAGGAATACCGGGCCGCAGAGCAGACTCCCGTACATTTCGGTTGGATTGGCGGCTCGGGAAATCTTTTTTACCTCGACCGGCTGATGCAGGCGCTTAATCGCCTCAGCGAAAAGTACCCGATCGAATTGATCGTAATCAGCGGGCGGAAGTACAACCCACCGGAGGCCCGGTTTCCGGTAAAAAACCTTGACTGGAGCCTTGAAAAAGAAAAAGAGCATCTGCGAAAGATAGACCTCGGCCTGATGCCGTTGGACGATGACGAACTGTCACGCGGAAAGTGCGGCTTCAAACTGGTGCAGTACGGGAGCCTCGGTATTGTTGCGGTCGCCACCGGATTACCTGCCAACCGCGAAATCATCGAAGATGCAGTGACGGGCTTCCTCATAAACAGGGAAGAGGAGTGGTATGATGTCCTGAAAAGGGCCGTAGAGATGCGTGAGAAATGGCCGGAGATGGGCCGGGCTGCGCGGAAGAAAATGGAAAGACACTATATGTTTGAGAACAATGCTCCGGAGTATATCTCTTTTATCGAGCAATCAAGTTGCAACTGAGTATGACTGATAAAATCAAAAGTAAACTGAGAGTCCTTTTTTCTTTTCTCTCCTATCAGCTCTTTTACCGCTTCTTTTACAGGCGTTTTGAGCGCGACAGGGACGGGAAACCGCTTAAAAAGGGGATCACGGCTGTGGTGGTCGCACGTGACGAAGAAAATATCATAGCGCTTGCGCTCAGGAGCCTCATTGGATTTGCCGATCAGGTAGTCTGCATTGACAACGGGTCATCGGATGCCACTTTAACGCTTATGCGGGAGTTTAAGGAGCGACATGAAGGGGAAATCGAAGTGGACGTATTGTCGATGCCGGATGCCTTGCTGGGAGATTGCAGGCAAAAGGGCCTTGATCTTACGCGTTACAGCTGGCATTTGCGATGGGATGCCGACATGGTCTTTAAAACTTCGGGTCCCGAGGATTGCCGTCTGCTTCGAAAACGTGTGCTTGCCGACAATCGGCCCCGTGCCGTACAGCTGCCCCGTACCAATCTCTTCGGTGACTTCCACCATACTTCCAGGCTTTACTCCCCGCTGGACCCGGGTGAACCCATCCTCATCAAATATTGCACGAAAATCACCTATCGCGAGTTTGGGAAATTCGATACCGTCAGACTGCCGGTTTATTACAAAAGCGTCAAAGAGAAAAAGCACTATTACTTTCATTGTGACGGCCTGAAGAGCGATATGCGCCTGATCTACCGCAATGCTTATTTCGACTGGCGTCAACATGTCAACTCGGCCAAAGGCCGCGATGCGGAGATAGATTTTGAAAGCTATCGGAAAGACTGGCTTCGGAAGCGCTACGGAACACTCGATGAGCAAAAACTGAAATATCGCTACCAGAAGGAGCTGATGCGGCACATTGTACGCTTCGACACCGGAAAGTATGGCGAATATCCTGAAATCATACGCGAGGCCATGAAGGCCGGAAACGAACGCTTTAAAATCATCTACCGGAACGGAAAAGCCGTGGCCAGACGGGATGCCGATGACCCTTCTTTTGAGAACTTCAGGCCCGGTGAGGATGATCTTGCTTTCGACCCTATGACGGTCTTTCGTTCTGCGATAAGAGATGCATCCGTGTTGAAAAAACTCGAAGAAGATTGATATGCACATAGCCGTATTGCTCAACGGGCCGGTAAGGCACGACAGCCGGGTGATAAAAGTGGTCAACTCGCTGGCATTGCAGCACAGCGTGGACCTTTTCTATCCTGGGGGCGAAGCCGATGACGGGAAACTCTTCAAAGGGAAGGTAAGGCTCTTTCCGCTGAGC
>Ga0256839_1004961_pt1 | contig 12607 bp, 13 predicted proteins | sample 354166metaG_FD_185968 | JGI IMG/M metagenome (GOLD analysis project Ga0256839, IMG submission 185968) | Hydrothermal vent microbial communities from Mid Atlantic Ridge, Atlantic Ocean - 354-166 | ecosystem: Environmental > Aquatic > Marine > Hydrothermal vents | place: Atlantic Ocean: Mid...
TCTTTGTATTCCCTAGTCTTGTACAGACTTCTACTGTCTTATCGTCCATGAACTCAAGAATATAGGGCTGTATACCTTTCTCCCTCAGTTCTATAACAGTACCTAATAGGTCATCCATACTCTCGTAAAATGCTAACATCGTTACAATATTTTCTGGGAGAGGTGTTATCCTTAGAATAGCTCTCGTAACTACTACTAATGTGCCCTCACTACCAACTATTAACCTTGTTAAGTCATAGCCTTGCCTACACTTCACGGTCTTACACCCGATTCGAGCTATTGTGCCTTCACTATCAGCGAAAACTACTTCGAGCCCTAAGACCCAGTCTCTCATTGTACCGTACTTTACACTTCTCATACCCCCTGCACCACTATTAATTGCTCCTCCAATTGTAGCTACTGCAGAGCTTGCAGGATCTACAGGGAATGTATAACCGTATTCGTTCAGCTCCAAGTTGAGTTCGTCTATTCTAACACCAGCTTCAACTTCTACGTAGTTATCAACAGGATTTACTTCAACAATATTATTCATTCTTTCAAAAGAGAGAATGATACCTCTATCTACAGGTACAGCAGATCCTGAGAGAGAAGAAAGTGATCCTTGAGGAAAGATTTTTACATCGTAATTATATGCAAAGCTTACAATTCTAGAAACATCGCTTGTATTTTCAGGGAAAACCACAGCTAGGGGTAACTCCTCTGCTTCTAAACCACTAGGTTCTCTCGAGTAGAGCTTAATGATAGAAGGATCTACGTAGATTTTATCTTTTCCTATAAGTGAAGCTATTCTCTTAATGAGCTCAGTCTTACCTAGATCTACCATGACTGGTTAACCACCTGCCTTTCCTACGCAGTAACGTATAAGCTACCTAATGTAGTGGAGTGGCATCCCTAATCCTACTAGGCTAGCTTCTCCAATAGCTTCTGAGAAGGTTGGATGTTGATACACAATCTCAGATAATTCTCTGAGGGTTAGCCCTTTAAGTATAGCTAGGCTCACAATAGATATTAGTTCTGAAGCATGAGGCATCACTAGTATGCCTCCTAATACTCTCTCTGTATTCTCTTCGTAGACTATCTTCACAAGCCCGTACTCTACCCCTTCTACTACTGCTAGAGGGACTGCACCTAGCCTAATCTTTGCCTCTCTAGCACTATAGCCCCGTTCTCTTGCAGTACTAAGTGAGTATCCTACTTGTGCAACTTCTATACCAGTATAAACTACTGATGGAATAATATCATCTCTATATACTCTGTTTCTCCCAGCTATATTATCAGCAGCTATAAGCCCCTGGTGGATAGCTTTATGTGCAAGAAGAGGTGGCCCAGAAACATCACCCACAGCGTAGATATTCGGAACAGATGTCTGCAACTTGTTGTTAACAATAATGTAGCCTTTTTCGTCTAGTTTAACACCCACGCGTTCTAACCCGAGGCTACTTGTATTAGGCTTCCTACCTACGCTAAGAAGAACAGCATCTACTTCTTCAATATTACCATTGCTTATCTGAACTCTAACCTTCTCATCTTTCCTCTCTATATCTTTCACAGCAGTAGAAGTGTAGATCTCTACACCTAGATTCTTTAAATACCTTGATACTATACTGCTTACCTCTCTATCCATCATGGGAAGAACTCTACTAAGAATTTCTACTACTACTACTCTTACACCTAGTCGAGAGAAGATCTCTGCATACTCTAAGCCAGCTGGCCCACCACCAACTATTAATATACTATCCAGCGAAGATCTCTCCTTGAATATATTTATAACCGTCCTATTATCATGTACATACTCCCCGTCAACACTGATACCTTGTATTGATATAGGTGATGTGCCAGTAGCTACTATTATACCCCTGTTACTTTGAAGTAGTAGTTCATTATTAACTGATACCACATTAGTAGATTGGATCTCTGCTCTACCTCTGTAAATAGCTACCCCTCTTTTTTCTAGTAATAGTTTTATTCCATCTCTAACTTTCTTTACAACAGCTTCTGCATATTCATACGCTCTGCGGAGTGTAATTCCTTTCTCCTTCTTAGTTATGCTTAGTAAAGCCTTAGTAGGGATACATGCAAAGTTTGTACATTCTCCCCCTAAATATCTCTCCTCTATTAAAGCTACTGAGAAGCCGTATTGTGTAGCTCTAATAGCTGCTGGATAACCTCCAGGACCACCACCTATAACTATTACATCATATTGCTCCATCACAAGCACCATAGCCATATATAGTAGCATGAGCCAATAAGTAATACATCTAGAATCTCAATAAAATACCTCCGCGGAACTAAACCCAAGTAAGTTTGCCTTACTCTAGTCTATTAGCCCCAATAAGCTCCATAGCTCTACTATATCGTTAAACTTAAGCTGCCCAGGAGCTACTGGCTTCTCGCCGATATACACATATGTAAAGGGTGCGCCATAGTATGGCGCAAGTAGCCGTGATAGAACACCCTTCCTACCCATAGCAAAAGATACTGCTCTCTTTGGAAACTTTGCATTAACAGCCAGGACACGCCAGTTATCACTAAATTTTCTAGCCATTGTGACTATTTTTGCTATTCTTGCTCCATGGGAGATTATTTCCCCTGCATATGAGTAAAGTATCTCTACTCTTGGTGTCCACCTATATTCATGGAATGACACAATAAGCTTATCACCCCACTTCTTAACAGCGTGATTTAGATAGACAGAATTGTACTCTACATCTACCAGATATGCACAGCACTCCGCTATCTCATCTAATATTTCGACTACTTTGCTGGTCTCCCCTACAGATACGTTATTCCTAAAAGTAGCAATTATGCTGTATCCATAATCCGCTAATTTACCAATGATAGGTAAAGCTAAATCTCTATCTAAACCTAATAAATCAGTCCTAAGTTCAACTAACCTGCATGGGCTACTTCTCACTATCTCAATAACTTTATGCCAACTATCTGTTGAAACAACACAAGCTAATTTATCTACTACCTCTTCAGGAATATTAGCTCTAGCCGTCATCTCTTAGTACCTTTTTAGCCTCAATACAGGCTCTAACCAGTAGGCTACTATAAAGATCTAAGTCTAGTTTTTCCACCTTAACATTACCTATCCTATAAATTAATGGAACAAGTATGTATCTCTCCCCCCTTCTCTTCTTATCAAAAAATATTAATTCACTAATACTATAACAGTCAATATTTTTTATATACTCTTTCTTGAGAATCGAGAATTTATCCAGAATTTTGATAATTTCTGTTACGCTTTCTAGGTCTCTCTCGTAGAACATAGCTGATGCTATATACTCTACTACAAGTCCTACTGAAACTGCATATCCATGCTTAACTCCAGCTATACTCTCTTCAATTATATGCCCAAAGGTGTGACCTAGATTTAGAACTACTCTATCTCCACTGGTCTCAAAAGGATCCTTTTCTACAACTTTCATCTTTGTCTTTACACTTTCAATTACAATACTATCGATAATATCGGGATCTCTTTTCAGTAGTCTGTCTATATTCTTGTTGACTAATTCAAAGAACTCTCCTCCTCTAATAACTGCATATTTTACTACTTCTCCAAGACCAGATCTGTATTCCTCTATACCTAAGTACTTGACAAGTGTTGTATCTATTATAGTGAAGACTGGTAGATAGAAACTACCAATAATATTCTTCGCACCCTCGAAGTTGATGCCTGTCTTGCCGCCAAGCCCAGCATCAATCATAGCAAGTAGTGTTGTAGGTATAGTAGCCCATTGAAGGCCCCTCATATAGGTAGAAGCAGCTAATCCTACAACATCTAGTACTGCTCCTCCACCTACTGCAAGGATAAGATCACCTCTAGAGAAATTATTTTGTAGAAACCACCTCCACAACTCTATAAGTGTATCTAAAGTCTTTACACCTTCTCCTCCGGCTAAACTATATTTCTTAGTACTAATACTCTTCCCTACGAAATCTACTACTTCTTCTAAATACCTCTTAGGTACACCTTCATCATACACTATCGCGATTTTACTAGTCGATTCGCCGAGGTTTTGTAGAAATGTCTCAAGCAAACTATCAATACGTCTACTAATAATAACTGTGTATTTGTTACTATACATGGTAGGTATACTATACTGTAGTTCAATACAATTATTCATGCGAGAAGCCTCATCCTTAGTAGATCTAAAACCACGCTATTAAGCTCTTGAAAGGTGAGTTGCTGGTGCTTATCACTTAGCGCATTAGCAGGATTAGGGTGCACTTCTACCATTAATCCGTCAGCGCCTGCTGCTAAAGAGGCGGCGGCTAGAGCTGGTACATATTCATGATAGCCAGCTGGGTGGCTCACATCCACGATAATAGGTAATCTAGAAATTTTCTTAATAACAGGTATAACTGTTACATCTAGGCTAAACCTAGTGTACTCGTTTAACCCCCTTGTCCCTCTTTCTATTAAACCTACCTTGCTGTTTCCTCCAGCAAGTAGATATTCTGCGGCACAAAGCCACTCATTAATCATTGCCCCAAAATACCTCTTAAGTAGTACTGGCTTGTTGTAGAGAGCCAGCTCTTTCAATAATGGGGTATTTTGCATATTTCGAGCACCAACCCAAAAACCATGAAGATACTTATCGGCTACCTCTACTTGTCTGGGGTCTAAAACTTCTGCTATTACTGGTAAACCATAGATATCTCCTGCCTCTCTAAGCCATACTAGAGCATCTTCACCAACTCCTTGGAAACTATAAGGGCTTGTACGAGGCTTCCACACACCACCACGTAGTACGATGTTCTTAACTCCTAGTTTATCTATGATCTGCATACTAACAAACTCTGCGACCTTAATAATCATCTCTCTATTTTCAACGCTACATGGACCAATGATCAAGAGAGGCTTCTTACCTATCTCAGCTCTTCCTATACTAAAGCTTAGCCTAGGACCACTATCAGTTAGAACTTTCCTACACTCCATCATAACTCTCCACTAACCATTTTTAATACTACGTCCTCTCTCTAGTTTTTCAATAATCTGTTTGTATATGTTATTTGAATCTAAACCCTGGTAGTAGTATAGATCCTCAGTTGTTCTTGCACTCCTACCGTATCTCTTAGCAGAAATTGAATATACTGGTACAGGATACTTCGAGGAGAGCTCCTCTACTACTGCACTATATATACCTCCATATTTAACATGTTCTTCTACAACGAATATGACCCCTGTCCTCCTCGCTATTTTCTCCAGCCTAGTAGAGTCTACGGGCTTAACTGTGTGAAGGTTTGCTACAAGTGTAGAATATCCCTTCTTCTTAAGCATATCGTGTACTTGTATTACATTGTAGAGGATTGGGCCGGCAGATATAATAGCAGCATCTTCGCCTTCCCTCAAGATCTCTATTCTCCCAATCTCGAAATTATCTTCAGTAATAGTATGTCTGAAATCACGACCTACTCGAATATATACTGGTTTATTTAGTTTCTGGTGAGAAGTATGTATTGCATTATAGGTTTGTAGAGGGTCAGCAGGGATAATGACTGTCATGTTAATTAGTGTCCTCATTAATGCTATATCTTCAATACATTGGTGGCTAGCCCCATCATGAGCATCACTAAAACCACTATGTGTACCTATAATTTTTACGTTAAGCATCATTCTGTCAATAGTATTCCTTATCTGCTCCCAAGCACGCATAATAAACATCGCAAATCCTACAATAAACGGTTTTTTACCTGCAATTGCTAGCCCTGAAGCAAATCCAACCATATCTTGCTCCGATATACCCACGTTTACGAGTTTTTCCTTCTTCTTCCTAGCAACATATACTGCCCTCGTACTATTAGCAACATCAGCGGTGACTACGACGACTGAGTCATCTTTCTCCACAAGCTCCGAGAGGGCTTTTCCGACCATTTCTCTCATAGTTAACTGGACCACCCTCCTTCACCTGTATATGCTAAAATAGCAGTTGGGGAGCCAGCTTTCTCAGCCAACGAGATAGCATTGACTATTGCTGGTATATTGTGGCCATCTACTTCAAAAACACTCCATCCGAGAGACCTCCACCTACCAGCAATATCACCTTTTCTCTTTACATCTTCTATTTTTCCATCATTTTGTAGACCATTGATATCTACTAGCACAATTACATTATAGAGATCTAGATGAGATATCGTAGAGGCAGCTTCCCACACTTGTCCTTCGTCTAACTCTCCATCCCCCATAAGCACGTATACTCTATGGTTATCTCTTTTCCCTTCAAGGAATATGGAGTATGCTATTCCAGCAGCAATACTTAAACCTTGACCAAGACTACCAGTTGATACTTCAATGCAGGGGGCAGAAGCATCGAAGTGAGTCTCTAAGCCATCTAGAACTCCTATTTTCTCTAGACTATCCTCCTTCATTAAGCCAAGAACTATTAACATAGCATAAAAAGCTGGTACAGCGTGCCCCTTACTCAATATAAACCAATCATGTTCTGTCGGCTTGGATCCGCTCTTTTTAAGCCCATAACCTATGTATAGTGCTACTAAGAGATCAACAGAGCTTAAACACGAATACAGATGATTTTCTATAGTTTTTTTACTCTTATTTAATAATGTCTTCACTTTCCTAGATACTTCTATTGCCTTCTCGATACTCCTGCTAATCCTATAGAGACTGTCGCACTCCATCTTAGACTACCCATCCTTGGGCTCTTTACGCCTTAATCGTACTATGAGTGGGTGGTTTGCTATTTTGTGCCTAACTATTTTACCTCTGATCTTCCTTGCTATTTGTTTCAAGCCACCTTCTAAGTAGATTTTGTCGGCATCTTCTGGCGCCAAAACAACTATGACTCTCTTTTTTGCATACCACCCCTCGATTAGGCCATCATTGACCATATTATCTAAATCACCTATCACTTCTCTAGGTGCCATTCTACTCATAATACTAAACCTTCTAGAAACTTCGAGGAAAACTTCAAGGGAAGGTTTTCTTAGTAGCTCTTGAAACAATGGTAGTACATCTGCAAAAGCTCTCTCTCCTATGCTTCTATGCATATCTTCGGTAGAAAGAGGCTCCCCATACCAAATACTATAAACAAGTTTCTCGTTACTAATAGGTATGTTCTCAACGCGGGCATAGCCAGGTCCGCCGGGCACTGTTCTTATCTCTAACCCTCTACCATACAACATAGCCACAACATCTCCGAGCCCTGTTCCTGCTTTTATTTCGGCTATGTGTGCATAAGTAGCAGCTTCATCTACAGTCATATCCCTATGCACGCCGTAACCTACTGCAACCGATAACGCTATAGCTGCGCTAACAGCATACCCCATACCAAGAGGAACTGGTAGATCTATGCTAATACTAATCCTCCTAGAAACATCTGGGAGGAGGCTTCTAAGCGCATCTACAACACTTATCTCTTTGTAGCAATGCCTCTCGAAACATATACTGATACCACAACTTTCCCCTCTACACTTTTCTACCTCGGCTATAACAGTTGGTTTAAGGAGAAGACCAGCACCAATACTACCCGATATTTGTTTATTTCTCCGGGTAAAAGGAATCCATATCCCTGTAATGTGCAGTGGTATTTCTATCTGAGCTATATACTCATTATTTCTTTGCAATTCTATTCTTCACTCCTTCACTAGATCTATCTCCGTTTAATGCTCAGATAATGCTGTTTTAGTATTTATGTATACAATAACATACTACCAACAACCTCGAACAGAATTACGCTACTGAGCAAGTTCTACCTTTCGATTATATAGAGATAGAGCTACTATTGTTTTTGCATCAACAATAACTCCCTTGCTAATTAATCTCCAGACATCATCTATAGCCATCCACTTAATCTCAATTAATTCATCTAATTCCTGCATAGGGTTGCTAACTCTAACCAGGTCTTTAGCTAAGAAGACATGTATAACTTCTGTAGAAGTACCCGGAGAAGTATAGAACCAGCCTAGATACTCCATTTTCCCTGCTTTATAACCAGTTTCTTCTAATAGCTCCCTTTCTGCTGTTATACTTGGCTCCTCTCCCTCCTCTATAGTCCCAGCTGGTAGCTCGTAGATCCAGCTACCTATAATTGGGCGATACTGGCGCTCAATAAGTACTTCTTTTTTATCTTTTATAGCCACTATAACTACTGCTCCAGGATGTATGAGAGCATCATATACCTTCTCTTCACCTTTGATACGATCTATTATCTGTCCTAGAACGAGCTTTCTTCCTCTACAGAGTACTCTATAGTTAGAACTCATACTACTGCCTATAGTACCACCCAGTTAGAATAGAGTATAGAGTAATAAATATGGAGAGTAGGCATAAAGTATAATTCCCTGGGTACCTAGGTTGCGCAGACTATATGCTGTTCCATTCAACGTAGCTATTAAAGGTAAGAAAATGCTAGGACTTGATGCTTTCTTCTGGAATCGCCTCGATCAGCACTTTAGAGCTGTTCTTCTCGTTCAACCAGCTGAATACCTTGACCCTCACCCACCTATTGATGCTTGTCGTTTAACTAAAGACGTCCATGTAGAGGAGCAAATCCAGGATATCATAAATATTGCAACACTTGAACCAGAGCCGCCTAAGGTCAAAGAGAGGCCAAGTCTAGGTAAGAGGTTGCTCGAGATGTTATTCCCTGGGGCAGCTATGGCTAGACTAAAACAAGCTAGTATCATAATATCAGAGCAGGAACAAGCTCGACTTTTAGCGAGAGAATTAACGAACTTAGTCTCATCAACTGAGACATTTTGGGGTTTATTCGAATATGATGACGAGAAGCAAGTACTACTTCCTCTGAACCAGAAGATGAGACGTATATACGGCGCTCTTGCAGAGAGAGACAGAGGCTATATCTCAGCTTCTCAAAGAGCATTCTCTATATGTAATGAGGGCTTCTAGCTTATTAAGGTTGTAAAGAGTATGTCTGGTCTCATGGAATGAAGAAATGTAGCAAAGTTGAACCCGTTGATAGGGGGATGTAAAAAGGGCTGCTGGCTGACCATAGCTAGGTTGAAACTACGAGAACATCTACTCCTCTGGCAATAGAGACTATTTTACTAGATACGCTTCCTATCATTAACCTCTCTAGTACTCCTAGACCTCGTTTACCAACTACGACTAGTCCACAGCCTTTATCACGTGCTACGTTGAGGATTTCCTCTGCTGGGTCCCCGATTTTAACAACTCCTTCAACTCTATTTGCACTAAACTTCTCCTTAAGTTCCTCTACAACCTCATCTAACCGTTTAGTTGCTTCTTCTCGTAGCTTCTCATCACTTCTTATATCTGGCACCATGAAATCGCCTACAAGTAGGGTTGTCCTAGGTACAACTGTTACAATGTAAACACGGGCGTTACTTAAGCGGGCCAGTTCTATGGATTTCTCGAGGGCAACTCTACTGGATCTACTTCCATCATAGCCAGCTACAATGCATTTATACATGGATACACCTCTGTAACAATATAGTGTGTAGAGCTAGTATTTATAAGCAATTAATTTCTGAATTTGGAGAAATTGTTTACATCTATATTATGTTGCTTTCTACTACTCTGACTTCAGGCTGGCTCACTTTCTCCTGCTATATGTAGTATGTTAAGCCCTGTTGCCGGGTCAAACAGCATTATTTTATTTCGTGGTACGGATACGTATACTTTCTCTCCTGATCTGAGACTATAGTCGGGGGATGCAACTGCTTTTATCATAAGATTACCAGCTACTACGAGAGTGACTATAGTTTCCTTCCCAAGGGGTTCTGTAACGTAGACCTCAGCTTCAACGTTGAGATTTCTACCAATAGGTTCATCCACTAGGAGAACATGCTCTGGCCTAAATGCTATTACAATATCCTCTAGATTAGATTCTCGGAGTACTGCTAGATGATCCTCTGATGGCTCAAATCTGGCTCCAGCTACTTCAATAACTAGTGCATCTTTAATCCTCTCAATTCTACCACTGAGTATATTAGCTGGTGGACTGCCGATAAATCCAGCAACGAATAGGCTTCTAGGCTTGTAGTAGACTTCATGCGGAGTTCCTACTTGCTCTACACGTCCCTGATCCATAACAATAATGACATCTGCCATACTAAGAGCTTCTGCTTGGTCATGCGTAACATGTATAGCTGTTATTCCAAGTTTTTGTTGAAGCTTCTTCAACTCAGCTCTAATAGTTAATCTAAGTAGTGCATCTAAGTTGCTTAGGGGTTCATCTAGGAGCAATACGCTAGGTTCTTTTGCTAGAGCTCTAGCTAGTGCTACTCTCTGCTGTTGCCCGCCGGATAGTTGGGATGGATATCTATCAAGGAGCTCTTCTATCCTAAGTAGTTTTGCAACCTCGTTAACTTTTGTTGCAATAGTACTCTCGTCTAGTTTCTGTAGTCTTAAGGGAAATGCTATGTTCTCATAGACACTCATATGGGGGTATAAGGCATAGTTCTGGAATACTAGTCCTACGTTTCTATCCTTTGGAGGTAAATTAGTTACATCTTTGTCTCCAAAGTATATAGAACCATTTGTTGGTTTGTATATTCCAGCTACAAGGTATAAAGTAGTTGATTTCCCTGACCCGCTAGGGCCAAGCATTACGGAAAAACGGCTCTCAGGAAAGGTCACTGTTACGTTATCTACAGCTCTTACTCTACCAAAAATCTTTGAAACTTTTTCCAGCCTTACTTCAACCATTACCCCTTCACCCCACCTGTTAGTGCTTCTAAGAGGAACCTCTGTGTAAATATGAAGAATATTATGGTAGGTAGTAAGTAGAGTGTACCTGCCGCAGCAGCTATTGGGAGGTAGGCCGTTTCTATATTACCAATGACTTCTTCTATAAGTGTTGCTAATGTCTTTATACCTCCAGTGTAGAGAAAGACGTGAACATATATAAGATCCTCCCAACCAGCTAGAAAGGCGAATACAGCAATTGCTGCGATACCTGGTTTTACTTGAGGTAGGAGAATAGAGAACCATGTCTTAAACCTAGATGCACCATCTACTAATGCACTCCACTCAACTTCCCATGGAATCTTGTCAAAAAACCCCTTCATTAGCCAGATACTTAGGGGAATTTCTAGTGCGGCTCTAGCAAAGATAGTATAAGTAAACCTATAAGGGACGAGGATATCTGATGGTATACCTTTTAGGCTCCATACATAAATAGCATATACAGCTATTATAAGTGCAACACCGGGGAATGCGTGGAGTAGGAGCAGGAATTCCATAAGTTCTCTTCTTCCAGGAAATTTCATCCTAGAGAATGCATATCCAGCCATTACACTTACGAGAACAACTATGACAGTTACTCCTGCTGCTACAATGAGTGTATTTAGTATAATCATAATGAGTTCTTTAAAACTATATAGACTGGTGGCAGCTGGATCTAACTTGCCCTGGAAGAACAGCCTCCAATTCTCAATACTATAGTCAGCTTCCAGGATATCCGGGCCACTAAGCATTCTATCAGCGAAACTCGACAAAGTAAGTAGCACGTATATAGCTACAACTGGTAGAGTAGCTAATCCTACTGCTACACCAAGTGTTATATTTATCTTCCTAGCAGGTATAGTCTCTACATCATATCTCATGACATATCTACGTCTTCTTAGAATCCTAAGAACCTTGTAGCTCATTTAGATATCACCTCTTATATCGGCTATCATCCTTCTATATCCTAGGATTCTCAATGCTATCATGCCCAAAATAACACCTATAATAATTAGAATCGTCGCAAACGCGGCAGCTATACCTTGTTCACTAGTTATAAATGCTGTATTGAATACATAGAGAGCCCATGTACTTCCATACCATCTATCTACAGCACCCCATTCAACAAGCAGAAATATGTGAGCATATGTTGTTATCAAGCTAAGTAGCTGCCATACAATCACATATGTTATATGCCACCTTATCTGAGGTATGAGTACTCTTCGTACAATCTGCCACGTAGAAGCACCATCGACACGTGCAGCCATTATCTGCTCACGCGGTATACTCTTCAAAGCACTATAGAAGATAACCATCCCAAAACTAACACCAACTAGTGCATTTACTGCAACTATTATAGACCAAGCACTATACGGTAAGAGATCAGTATCTGTCCCCCAAGAAACAGGTTTTTCTATTAATCCTAGTCTTAGCAGGATGCCGTTCAAGGTTCCCTGCTCTCCCCCTAGGAAGAAGTAGTACCATAGCAGAGAATACACTGCTATCGGGGTCATTCGTGGAAGCATCCAAAGTACACGATATGGTAGTGAGATAAACTCATCCATTAGAAATGTAGCTAAAGCAAGCCCTAGTCCACCAAGTACATTAATAAACAATGTTATGGTAACAAAAACAATTGTAGTACGCACAACTTTTCCAACATCTGGATCATATAGTATCATGTGAAATAAACGTTCGTAATTCCTAAGTGTAATCTGCTCAAGATACCTATCAAGGTTCCAGTTTTTTAAACCAGTAAAACTGATATATATAGAGAGAAAGAGAGGCACTATATAGAATACAGCTACAAGTATAAGTGCAGGGATTAGAAAAAATAATGCTTGACGGATCAACCTACTCAAAAAATCACCGTTTTATATTCTGTTGTACTGCTATTTCTATCTAATCCCAGCTTATCTAAGGAAAGCTCCA
>Ga0256839_1004962_pt1 | contig 12602 bp, 10 predicted proteins | sample 354166metaG_FD_185968 | JGI IMG/M metagenome (GOLD analysis project Ga0256839, IMG submission 185968) | Hydrothermal vent microbial communities from Mid Atlantic Ridge, Atlantic Ocean - 354-166 | ecosystem: Environmental > Aquatic > Marine > Hydrothermal vents | place: Atlantic Ocean: Mid...
CTACCGCCCCCTTCGCTACCGGGGCGAGTCGCTGCCGTCGCTGTACGACCTGGCGCCCGGGCGCACGTTGCAGCTCTCCTCCTTCACCAAGCAGATTAGCCCCGGCGTGCGCGTGGGCTACGTGGTGGGCGATGGGGATGTGATCCGTCGCCTCGCCAAGGTGGCCGAGGACACGTACATCACGCCCAATGTGATCGGCCAGGGAATTGTCTACGAGTTCTGCCGCCGGGGATGGCTCGAGCCACAACTGGAGCGGCTGCGCGCCCTCTACGGCCCCCGGCTGGAGGCGGTCTGTGATGCCCTTCGGCAGGAGTTGCCCGACGCCGAATGGGTCGAACCCGACGGTGGCTTCTTCGTCTCCGTCACCCTGCCGCCCGGCGTGACCAACGAGGCCCTCCGCCGGGCGGCTGCCGAGCGCGGGCTGGTGCTCAGCGACGGGCGCGGTTTCTTCCCCAACCCGGCCGACGGTGAGCGCTTCGTGCGCCTGCCCTTCTGTGCCCTCTCGCCCGAACGGCTCCGGGAGGGCGTGCGCCGCCTGGCCGGCGCGCTGCGGGATGTGGTGGCCTGACGGACACCGAGGGCCCTCTCCCGGAATCCCCGCCTCCGGGAGAGGGCATTTCCCCCAGGAGACAAGCGATGGCACCCATTCGAGGACGGGCGTGGAAGTACGGCCACAACGTGAACACGGACGTGATCTTCCCGGGCAAGTACACCTACACGGTGACCGAGCCGGAGGAGATGGCCCGCCACGCTTTGGAGGACTTGGACCCAGACTTCGCCCGCCGAGTGCAGCCCGGCGACATCATTGTGGGAGGGCGAAACTGGGGCTGCGGATCGAGCCGTGAACAGGCGGTGACATGCCTGAAGGCGGCCGGCGTGGGCGCCATCGTGGCCATCTCGTTCGCGCGCATTTTCTACCGCAATGCCATCAACAACGCCCTGCCGGCCATCATCTGTCCCGAGGCCGTGGCCGCCATTCAGCCGGGCGAGGAGGTGGAAGTGGACTTGGAGGCCGGCGTGATCCGGTGTGGTGCCGGCGAGTTCACCTTTCCTCCCCTGCCCGCCTCGGTGCTGCACATCGTCCGGGCCGGCGGGCTGCTGCCCTACGTGCGCTCCGTGCTCGACAGCCGAAAACGGGCGTGAGCGTGTCTGGAGGAGCCGGTGCTGATGCCGCCGGAACTGGGCCGACATGCCAACGACGATCCTGAGGAGGGAGCACTCCATGATCGAACGATATGAGCGTTTTCGCGCCCTGCGCTTTGCCGTGCCCGCCGAGCGGGTGCTGGAGATCATTCTGGAGAACCCCCACACCCTGAACGCCGCCGACGCCGACATGCACCGCGACTTGGCCTACGTGTGGCAGGAGGTGGACGCCGACCCTGACGTCTCGGCCGTGCTCGTCCGGGGGGCCGGCGGCACCTTCTCCTCCGGGGGGAGCTACGAGCTCATCGAGGAGATGATCGCCGATTACGAGACGCTGGTGCGCGTCTGGAAGGAAGCCCGCGACTTGGTCTACAACATCATCAATTGTGCCAAACCGGTGGTCTCGGCCATTGAGGGAGTGGCCGTGGGCGCCGGCTTGGCCGTGGCCCTCTTGGCCGACATCTCCGTGGCCGGCAAGAGCGCCCGCCTGTTGGACGGCCACACTCGCCTGGGCGTGGCCGCCGGCGACCACTCGGCCATCATCTGGCCTCTGCTCGTCGGCATGGCCAAGGCCAAGTACCACTTGCTCCTCAACGAGCCGATCACCGGCGCCGAGGCGGAGCGTTTGGGCTTGGTCTCCTTGGCCGTCGAGGATGGAGAAGTGTACGACACGGCCCTGAACGTGGCGAAGCGCTTGGTTCAGGGCTCGCCCACGGCCATCCGCTGGACCAAGTACGCCCTGAACAACTGGCTGCGGGTTGCCGGTCCCATCTTCGACACCTCCTTGGCCCTGGAGTTTCTCGGTTTTCGTGGCCCGGACGTGCGGGAAGGCGTGGAGGCCCTCAAGGCCAAGCGGGCACCTCGCTTCTCTCCCCACGCGCCCCTGTAAGGTGGGGGGCGAAGGGCTTGACAGGGAGAGCCCCCTCGGTAGACTTACCGGCACATTGGCCCAGGACACAGGGGACCACGGCCTGTGTGTGCGTTGCTGTGGCCCCGGATTTGGCTTTGCCGCCTGTGAGAGGTGCGTATGGACTTGGCCCAAGCAACCCAACTGTTGAACTGGCTCGACGAGGAACACCGACGTGACAAGGCGCTGCTGCTGGAATTGCGCCAGCGGCTGGAAGCCCAGAGCCTCGAAGTCGCCGACCAAGCTCGCCGCATTCAGGAACTCGAGGGACGGCTTGCCCAAACGCAGGCTCAGCTCTCCAAGTTCAACCAAATCGAGGAGGCCCTGCGCCAGCTCCGCGAGGAGCTGATCCTGCTCGTCCAGAACCACGAGGAAGCACACCGCAAGGCCGACCAGGAGCGGGCCAAGGCGCGCCAACTGGAGCGGGAGAGCCTCATGCGGGCCGTCAACGAGCTGCGGCGCGACTTGGAAGCGCTCTTGCCCCTTCCCGAGCGCCTCAAGGGGATGCAGGAGGAGGACAAGCGCTTGGCCGACCGCTTGGCCGCGCTCCACCATCAGCTCAATGCCCTCCAGCGGGCCGTGAACGAACACGCCGAGAAGTTCACCTTCGCCGAAACCCAGCGCATCAACGACCAGAAGAAGTTGGGCCAACTCCAGCAGGATGTGCTGGAGATATGGCAGCGGGTGGAAAGCCACTCGGCCAAGTTGGAGCTCGTCGAGGAGATCGCCCGCCGCAACGAACAGAGCATCGCCACCCTGTCCGTCCTCCGGGAGGACCTGCGGCGCGAATACGACCAGTGGGTCGAGGCGGCCAAACAGCGCGAAGTGGCCCGCGACCAACTCCTCCAAAGCTGGGCCCAGGAGATGAAGGCGTTCGAGGAGTTGGCCCGCCGCCAACGCGCCACGTTGGAACAGATGCACCAGTACCAGGAGCACGTCCGCCAGAGCCTTCGCCAGCTCGATCAGTTCAAGCAGGAGATCGACCGCGCCGTCAACCTCATTGCTGAGAAACAGCGCCTGGCCGAGGATCGCCAGCGCCAACAGTTGGAGGAGTGGGTGGCCGAACAGGAACAGCGCTGGCGCAAGTTCGAGCTGGAGCGCCAGGCCAAGTGGAACCACCTCGACGTGCGCCATGAGGAGGTGGTGGCGCGCGTGAAGGCTTTGGAGGAGTACCGGCAGGAGAGCGGTGATCGCATGGCCCAACTCGCCCGCGAGCTGATGGCCATCCAAGAGGAATACCGCAGCAAGATCTTGGAGCTCTGGCGACTCCAGGAACAGGTGCTCGCCGCGGAAGTCGAGGCCGTTCGCCGGCGGTTCCAAATGGTGGCCGAGGAGCTCCAGAGGCGGGTTGGCGACGAGTAACCGTGCGCCCGGCGGAGAAGCGGCCGTCAACGGGTCTTGACGGGGACGGTGGATGATGGCCTCACCGAAACGCAGCCCAACCCACACCCGTGTGATCGGCACGGCCGGCCACGTGGACCACGGCAAGTCCACCCTGGTGCTGGCCCTGACGGGCATGGACCCCGACCGCCTCAAGGAGGAAAAGGCCCGCCAGATGACTATCGACCTGGGGTTCGCCTGGTTGACCCTGCCGAGCGGGCTGGAAGTGGGCATCGTGGACGTGCCGGGCCACGAGGATTTCATCAAGAACATGTTGGCCGGCGTGGGGGGCATTGACCTGGCCTTACTGGTCGTGGCCGCCGACGAGTCGGTGATGCCCCAAACGCGCGAACACTTGGCCATTCTCGACCTGCTCGAGGTGTCCACAGGGCTTGTGGCCCTGACCAAGGTGGACCTCATCGATGACCCGGACTGGTTGGCCTTGGTCGTCGAGGAGGTAACCGAGACGCTGCGCGGCACCGTGTTGGAGGGGGCGCCCATCGTTCCCGTGTCGGCCCGCACAGGGGAGGGCTTGCAGGAGTTGATACGCACTCTGGACTCGTTGCTCGCCAGCACGCTCCCCAGGCCCGACTTGGGCCGACCACGCCTCTCCGTGGATCGGGTCTTCACCAAGACGGGCTTCGGCACTGTGGTGACCGGAACGCTGGTGGACGGATCGCTCGCCGTCGGAGAGGAGGTGGAAGTGCTGCCTCACGGGTATCGGGCGCGCGTTCGTGGCCTTCAGACCCACCGGCGTGCTGTGAAGCGGGCCACGCCCGGCCGCCGGCTGGCCATCAACCTGAGCGGCGTGGAAGCCAATGCCCTCCGCCGGGGCGATGTCGTCGTCCGGCCAGGCACCTATCGTGCCACAGATCTCCTCGACGTGACCGTCCGCCTCCTGCCCGATGCGCCCAAGCCGCTGGTCCACAATCAGGAATTGGAGCTCTTCGTGGGTGCTGCCCAAGTCATGGCCACGGTGCGGCTTATCGGCGCCCGAGCGCTTTCGCCGGGCGAGGAAGGGTACGCCCAGCTTCGGCTGCGCCGTCCCGTGGTCGTGGCACGGGGCGACCGCTATATCCTGCGGCAACCCTCGCCCAGCCGCACCGTTGGCGGGGGGCGCGTGTTGGACCCCCACCCGCGCCGGCGGTGGCGCCGCTTTCGGCCCGAGACGGTGGAGCACTTCCGCCGGCTGGCCACGGGGTCTCAAGCCGACTTCGTCTGGCAGGTGATCCGTCGCCACGAGCCGGTGACCGAGGCCGAGTTGAGCGCTTTGGTGGCCTCCATGACCCCGGAGGAGGTGAATCAGGCCCTCGACGAGCTGCTGGCAGAGGGGAAAGTCAAGCGGCTGGGCGCCTCGGTCATCTCGGCCCAGGGATGGCAGGAGTTGGCCGAACGGGCCGTGCGCGCGCTCGAGGCGTATCACAGGCAACACCCCCTGCGCCCCGGGGTGCCGCGCGAGGAGCTGGCCAGCCGGTTGGGCCTCCACCCCAAGACGTTCGCGGCCTTCGTGAACGTGGCCGCTGCCGAACGCCTGCTCGTGGAAGAGCGCACTGTGGTGCGGCTGCCCGATCACACCGTGCGCCTCTCGCCGGAACAGGAGCACGCCGTGGAGGAGCTGTTGGCTCGCTTCCGGGAACGCCCCTACACGCCGCCCAATGCCGGGGAAGCGGCCGCGCTCGTGGGGGACGAACTCCTCAACCTGTTGGTGTATCGGGGAGCGCTGGTCCGCGTGAGCCCGGACGTGCTGTTCTTGCCCGACGTCTACGCTGAGATGGTGGCAGCCGTGCGGCGCATCGTCGAGGAGGAGGGGCACATCACTGTGGCACGTCTGCGCGACGAGTTCGGCACGAGCCGGAAGTACGCCGTGGCCCTCTTGGAGCACTTGGACGAGCGGCGTGTCACCCGACGGGTGGGCGATGTGCGGGTGTTGCACGTGGCCGCTGGAAGCAAGTTGTCGTCCGGGTGAGCCCTTGCGGCGGACACATTCAGTCCTCGTACTCGTAGAGCTCGCCTTCCAGGAAGACGCGGCTGCGCGGGCCTGGTGGCTCGCGCAGCTCGTCGCTCATGCGAGGCGGGGTGAAGATGAGGATGAGGAGCAGCGCGGCCAACGTCAGCCCAATCACGAATGTCAACACCGTTCTTCCCTCCTTCCTGGCCCCCTTGCCAAAACTTCCCGTTTGACAACCTATGCCCTCATTGTACAATCAACGTGCGACAGGGGGATTCTCGCATACCGAACAGGGATTGGTGAGCTGAGAAGGAGGTCAACACATGGAAACCTTGATCGGCGTGATTGTGCTCTTCATCATCTTGTTGTTGGAGGGCACGTTCGCCGTCTGGTTCGTCTTCCGCCGGGGGTAAGTGTGTACCCTGACGTGGCATGTCCGTGGGGGCGGTTGGTCCCCGGTGGGGCCCCCGGTCTTCAAAATCGGTGGGGCGTGGTTCAAGCCAGGCCCGGTGGGTTCGACTCCCATCCGCCCCCGTGGAAGCCGGAGTGACGGCGAACGGTCCGGTTCGCGCGCGGAATCACATCCGTTTGGGAGAACAGAGCAGGGGCGACGTGTTCCATTCACGTCGCCCCTGTTGTTTGCGGGGAATCCCTACGAGTACTCGTAGAACCCGCGGCCGCTCTTGCGCCCCAAGTAGCCGGCCGCGACCATGCGGCGCAACAGGGGCGGGGCCGCGTAGCGGGGATCGCGGAACTCCTCGTACATGGCGTCCGCGATGAAGAGCGTCGTGTCCAAGCCGACGAAGTCGAGCAGGGTGAAGGGGCCCATCGGGTGGTTCAGGCCGAGCTTGATGCCGGTGTCGATGTCCTCCTTGGTGGCCAAGCCGTGCTCCAGCCAGCGGATGGCGTCCAGGAGATAGGGGATGAGCAGCAGGTTGACAATGAACCCCGGCGTGTCCTTGGCCACGATGATTTCCTTGCCCAACGTCCGGCCAAAGGCGCGGGCTACCTCCAGGGTGTCGTCGCTCGTCTCCAGCCCGCGGACCAGCTCGATGAGGGGCATGACGGGCACCGGGTTGAAGAAATGCATCCCGAGCACTTGGGGCCTCCGGTTGGTCACCGAAGCCATCTCCGTGATGCTGAGGGAGGAGGTGTTGCTGGCGAGGATCGCGTGGGGGGGCGTAATGCGGTCCAGCTCGCGGAACACTTCCTTCTTCAGCTCCATGTTCTCGACCACGGCCTCGATGACCAAGTCACATTCGCTCATCTCCTCCAAGCTGGTGGTGAAGGTGAGCAGCGACCACGCGCGGTCGTACTCTTCCTGGGAGAGTTTGCCCCGCTTGAGAGCTCGGTCCATGCTGGCGCGGATGCGCGCTTTGCCCCGCTCGACCAACTCGTCGTTGACCTCGCGAACCGTGGTCCGATACCCGTGGCGCGCGCACACTTCGGCAATGCCGGAGCCCATCAGACCACATCCCACAACGCCGACGTGTTTGATCTCCATTGATCACCTCCTCCTGTGAAATTGGGCAAGGGCCGTAGCCGTTCCTGGGCTGTTGGGCCTACGGTCCCCAGTAGAACTGCTCGGTGCGACTTCGCGGGCTGAGGGCCTGGCCCACTTTTTCCTCGGTCAACATGCGGATGACCAGCACGTCCCAGCGCACGACCATGAGCTGGGGCGGCTGGAGCTCGGGCGGGAGGCGCAGGGAGGTCGCCTTGGTGCGGAAGTGGGCCACGTGGACCACTTGGCCGTTTTGGATGAAGCGCACGCGGATGGCGTAGTACTCGTCGTCCTGCAGCACGCCGGGGGAGGTCCACACGAGGAGAGGAAGCGTGTCTCCCTCGATGAACTCGCCCGGGCGGGGCAGAACGGGCACCGGCGCCACGTACATGGGGGCCGGCGTGGGCGTGAACGTGGGGAAGGGGGTTGGTGTGGGCGTGGGTGTGGGCGTGCCCAAGGGCACTTGGAGCACCATGCCCGGCTCGACGCCTCCCTCTGGCGTCAGGCGCCCTTCGTTGTACTTGACCAGTTCGCCCAAGGTGATCCCGTAGGCCTCGGCGATTGAGGCCAGGGTTTCCCCCTGCTGGACGGTGTGTTGGGCGAAGACGATGATGGGCGTGGGCGTCGGCGTGGGCAGGGGTTCGCCGTTGGCACCCTGGCGGGGCGGGATGGTCAGCGTTTGGCCGATTTGCAGGGCGCGCGGGTTGATGCCCGGGTTGGCGGCCAGCAGCGCGTCCACGGAGATGCCGAACTTGTCGGCGATGCGCTGGGGCGTGTCCCCCCGCTGGACGGTGTAGACCACAGGCGTGGGGGTAGGTGGCACGGGCGTGGGCGTGGTGGCCCCCGGCGTGGCGCTGGCCGCGAAGAGGAAGGAGAGCCCTGTCAGGGAGATGGGCGTGGGCGTGGCCGTGCCCGCCGGCCCGGCCGTGGGCGTGCGCGTGGGCGCCGGGGTGACCGTCCCCTTGGGAATGATCAGCGGTGTGCCGGCAATTAACTGCACGTCAGGGGGAAGCCCGTTGGCAGCCAGAAGGTCGCCCACAGTAATTCCGTACTGTTCGGCGATTTGACTGGGAGTTTCCCCCTCCTTGACGTAATGAATGGTGGCATCCTCCCCCACTTGGGGGACAGTGATCACCATGGGCGTGCTCTCCGCCAGCCCGCCGCCCCCCGTGGCCGGTGGCGCCGTGGCCGTGGCTGGGGGTGGGGAGGGTGTCTCGGTCGGCTGTGATGAGAGGGCCAATGTGTTGTCCACGCCGCCCACGGGAATGAGGATTTCCTGGCCAATTTGAAGCCGGGTGGGCTCCAAGTTGTCGTTGGCTGCCTCGATGGCCTCGACCGAGACGTTGTACTGCTCGGCAATGGCGGCCAAGGTCTCGCCTTGTTGAACAATGTGCACCACCGGTGTGGGCGTCACGGGCACACTTGTCGGCGTGGCCGTGGGGATGGGCGTCGGTTGTGGGAGGGGCGTAGACGTTGGCATTGGCGTGTTGGTCGGCGTCGGCGTGGGCATTGACTCGGTCGGGGTGGGCGTCAGGGAGACGAGATAATCGGCCGCGATCTCGGAATCCCGCAGGGGAACTTCCCGCGAAGCACAGGCTGTGATGACGAGGGAAAAGAACAGAAGGCCCCACAGGGGCCATGCCCGTCGGGCACAGGTAAAGAGCCCAACGCCGGGGCTTGTCTCAGGTTCGGAAGGCGCCTTCAGGTCTCGCATTCTTGTCTCAGCGCTTGGCGGTGCCGCCGAGGTGCGCGCGTGCTTCCGGGAACTCCGTAACCCCCGTGATTATATGAGTGTCGCCCGAATGGTCAAACCTCAGAGCCCGCTCGGGGCGCGGAGGGCGTTGGCGCCGGGCGGCGCCGGCCGACGGGGAGGCCTGCGCTGAGCAGGCCGGCCACGATCACGCCCACTCCTGTGGCGGCAGTGGCAGCCCGGCGCGCAGGGGTGTCCGTGAAGCGCAGGGTCACATCGTGTTCGCCGGCCGGCACGTCGAAGGCGATGTGGCCGTAGGGGCCGTAAGGGCGCAGGGGTATTTCTTGGCCGTCCAACCAGGCCCGCCAGCCGGGGTAAAAGTAGGTGAGCACCTCGACGGTGGCATCCGTGCGCGCTCGGACGCGGGCTTCGACGGCCACGCCCCGGTACTGAAGTTGCTCGACGTCGGCCTCGCCGGCCACGACGCGGAACTTCTGCGGAGGAAGGCCGGCCTCGAACTGGGCCAACATGGGGGAACTCGTGGGCTGGGCGCGGCTTGTGGCCAAGTATCCCACCATGTCCGGATATTCCCGCTCGAAGTCGAAGAGGACAAGGACCGTCTCCTCGCGGGGATTCGGCGGCGCGTATTGGGGCACCGTGTAGGACAGCGACGCCAACACGCTGAGGAGGACGAGAAAGACCACGGACGGCGGGAGGCTCCCCGTTTCCCGCCGTGCGCTCCAAGCGCCCACGGCACCGGCCAGGATGGCCGTAAGGACCACCACCACGCCCAGCAGGCGCCACGGGAATTGGACGAACTGCAAGGGGGGCACTGCGCGCCAGAAGGGGGCGCTGGCCGGCGTCATGGCCCACAGGGCCAGGAGGAGCAGGCCGGCGCACACTCCCACAACGCCGGCTTGCCGGCCTGACAGGGCCCGACGCAGGGCCAACCAGAGGGCCGTGACCGCTGTCACAACGCCCACAATGCCGATCTGGAACGCCATGCCATCATCAGGCCCCTCGACCGCGTACCCAAATCCCCAAAAAGGCGAGAGAAATTGGCTCAAGTAGACGAACTGCTTGTCGTACTGATAATTGTTAGCCGTCCACTGTTCGAGCACAATGTACTTCTGTTCGATCATGTTGGGGAGGAGAAACCCCACGGCGATCCAGAGCCCCAGGCCCACGCCGCCGATCCCCGCTATCACCGCGCGCCCGGCCCTTTTCCAGGACCCACCTCGGCTGAGGAGTATCCACCGGCCCACCATGAAGAGGCCCACGAACGGGGTGACTAGAATGGCCGAGAGGCTGTGGAGCCACACGAGACCGCCGTAGGCCGTGCCAAAACCTGCCACGCTCCGCCGGCCGGGCCGCGCAACGAGCGTTTCGCCGGCGAGGAAGAGCCACGGGAACCAGGCGAGGGCCCAGAACTCGGCCAGGGCACCGCGCACGTAGATGTCCACCAGATGATAGGGCAGGTAAGTGAAGAGCACTGTGGCCACCAGGGCCCCCTGCCGGCCGAACCACAGGCGTGCTAACCGGTACATGCCGGCGGCTCCGAAGAGAAAGCCCGTCACGTAAGCTGCCTTGACGGAGGCGACGACCCCCAGGCCCGCGTAGCGGAAGGATTGGACCACATACAGGGAGAGGGGGGAGTAGAAGACGAAAACCGGATACCCCCGGCCAAAGGCGAAGTCGGGCCCCCAGCGGGGCACGAGGTAGCCGTCGGCCACGCTCTGGGAGAACTCCACGGCGTAGAAGAGAGCGTGCCGCCAGTCGTGAGCCCGGAAGGAGAGAGGGCCCAACAGGGGCGCCCAGGCGAAGACGGTGAGCGCCAATCCCAGCACGGCCAGGAGGTCCAACGACCTCCTGGCCGTGAACCTCTGCCCGGCGAGCACCACCCACCTCTTCGCGTGGGTCACGACGTGGATGAGGCTTCTTCGGGCGGCGACGTTTTCAGCCGCTCTTGGCCCATCTCCGCCAGCAACGCGATGTCGTTGAGGAGCTGAATGGCCAGCTTTCGGGCACACTCCAAGTGGATGGCCGGCAGCGTGGCCAAATACTCCTCCGTTTTCTCGGCCTTCCGGGCGGCTTCGCTGGCACGGCGGGCCTCTTTGGCCGCGTTCCAATATCCCCCGTGCTGTTCGGCCACAATCATGGGGGTCTCGTCCACCGGGTAGGTGCAGACAATACAGCGGGGACGTTGACTCACCCGTTCCGGCTTCCAGATCGGCATAGCTCATCGCCCTCCTTTCTGGCTTTGTGCCGTTTCTGCTCCCACACCAGGAGTCCGCCTGTGATGGCGAGGCCGGTCAACGAAAGGGCCTTGCCGGCACGCCGGGGACGTGTGTCTTCAAACCGGACTTGTACGGCGTAGTGGCCGGCCGGCACCTCCACCCGAATGTGGCCCAAGGTGCCGTGGGGCACCACGTCCAGCGGCCTCAACACCCGTTCCGTGCTCGGGTCGAGCAGGTAGGCCCGCCAGCCTGGGTAATAGGCGATGTTGAACTCCAGCTTGAAGGGGCGTTCGGCCACGTATTCGACCACCTCTCCCTGGCTGTTGGCCTGGCGAGAGGCCACCTGTACGCCCTTGGGGAGTTGGCCGTAGTCCACTCGGCTGGTGACCTCGCCTCCGCTGACCCACACCTCGGCCAAGGCCGACCATGTGGGAATCTCCCGCACCCAAATGGAGGAGCCCGTCATCTCCCCCGCGCTCTGCTGAAAGCGCATGAGCCCGGCATATCCCACAGGCCCCTCGGCCGGGGGGCGAATTTCCGCCCGCACGTAGGGAAAGGATGCCACGACCACCAGGGCGCTAGCAGCGACCATGAAGCGAGCCGGCGCGCGGGCGGCCACCAGGCCGCTCAGGCCGGCCAGGCCGAAGCCGGCAAAGACCAGCAGGCGCCAGGGAAATTGCACCGGCGAGAGCAGGGGGCCGGCCACGTCCCACACCGGTGCTGCCGGCTCCAGGGCCAACAGGGTGAACCCGACGCTTATCGCCATCAAGCTCCACCGCAGCCGGCGTTCCCACCGCCCCAAGGAGACGCCCAAGGCGGCCACGGCCAACGTCAGTGGCACCACGCCGAGCTGGAAGGGAAACTCGTCGTTGGGGCCGGGCACGCTGACGCCAAATCCCCAGCGGGGATCGAAGAGTTGCCACCACTGCACAAAGTGCTCTCGGTACGAATAGTATCCCGCCAGCCACTGGTCTGTGCGCACGTAGTTGTACTCCAGAACCCACGGAATGACAAAGATGCCGCTCACGGCGAGCCCCAGAGCCAACGCGCCGGCCGCCGCTGTTCCAGATGTCAGGGCTCCTCGCAGGCGGCTGGGCCACGTCGTGCCGTCCAGGGCGTGCCATCCCATCACGGCTGCTACCAGAAGGCCCAGGATGGCCGTGGCCTGCACGGTGAGCCCGTTGTGGCTGAGCATCAACCCCGCGTAGGCGAGGGCTGTGAGGGCCACTGTGCCCGCCGACGGGCGCGTGCTCACGGCCCAAAAGCCCCAGAAGGCCAGCGGCAACCAAACCAAGGCGACGCTCTCGGCCAGGGCCGCGCGCACGTAAACGTCGGCCAGGTGGTAGGGCAAGTAGACATAGGCGACGCCGGCAACTACGCCCGCCCGAGAGCCGACTTCGTGGCCGATGAAGGCGTACATGGCCAAGCCGCTGGCCAGCACGCTGAGGCCGAAGACGAGCTTGACCGCATCCACGAAGGAGAACCCCAGCAGGTGAAAGGCCTCGCCCACGAACGAGGAGAGGGGCCCGTAGATGTTGAAGAAAGGGTATCCGTATCCGAACGCGAAGTCGGGGGACCAACGGGGCCACAACACGCCGTCGTGAACGGCCCGGTCGAACTCGAAGAGAAAATAGACGCTGTGGCGGGCGTCGTGAGCTCCCCACCAATATCCCGAGCGTAACATGGGCCCCAGGGCCGGCACGCTCAGCAGGAGCACGAGAAGGGCGTGGTCGAGGCTCAGGCGCTCTCTCACAGCGGCACCTCCACGGCGTCCCGCCCGTCGGGGAGGGGGAGCC
>Ga0256839_1004963_pt1 | contig 12599 bp, 10 predicted proteins | sample 354166metaG_FD_185968 | JGI IMG/M metagenome (GOLD analysis project Ga0256839, IMG submission 185968) | Hydrothermal vent microbial communities from Mid Atlantic Ridge, Atlantic Ocean - 354-166 | ecosystem: Environmental > Aquatic > Marine > Hydrothermal vents | place: Atlantic Ocean: Mid...
GCTTGCATTGGTCGAATTTTTATCAATAAGGGGTTAGAAGAAAAGACAGGAGGCGGGTATTATTTTTAAGTTGCCCAAATAATTTGTTTGTCCATAAATTGTTGTAGTGCATCTAGCGCGGGTTCTCGATGTGAGTCATTCAACTGACCTGATAATGCAGTGGCTAAAAAATTCTCTATAGAAGCCGGTTTTGTCTCTTGTAGGGTTTGCAGTAAGTAAAAGCTCATCGGGGATAGCTCAGCGAATTTTACCTCGTCTTCGGTGTTGCGATAAACTGCTAAATAACTGGCTTGCTCGGGTACTTTACTGGGTAAGTAGTCAGGGGAAATTTTGTGTACCGGGTATTGATAGGCAAGCAACCAGCACAAAGGCGAGAGGGCAAGTTGCTGTGTTGTGCGTATGTTCTGTGTGCCCGGCAGGGAGGGTAAGTCCTCTTGGCTAATGGAGAGTGCCATTTCGACCCATTCATAATGTGCTAGTTCCAGCATAAAAGGGTAATCATGTGGGTTTTTGGGTCGTTCATTTTGCAAATATAAAATAAACTCTTCCGGTATTTCAGAAAAATACGGGGTCGTACTTTGGTGCTTGCTGAAGAAATCTTGTGCCAGTTGTTGCCATTGCTCAGTCGTTAAAATTTGCTTTAATACGGGGAAGTTGCTGGCTAGAAAGCCTTCTACATTATTAAAAAATAACTCACGATACATTTGCATGCGTTGTGGCGCAACATCGCTGGGCTGTGGATTGTGTGCCGGATCGCGTATATAGGCCGAAAATTCGGCTTGCTTGGCTTTAAAATCGATTTTATGCGGAAAGTTGCTCATGATGCGACTGCCATGCGTTTTGAATAGTTTGAATAGTGCTGACTTCGCGTTGTAGTTCGGCAACGCTGGGAATATTGAAATCCCGTTCTAGCAGAGTCGGGAATACCCCATAAAGCTGGTAAGCTTTGCCTAATAATTGCCAGACAGGGTCAATCACTTCAGCACCATGGGTGTCCACCAGAAAATCTTCGGCTTCGACATAGTGCCCTGCAATATGTGCATAACTAATGCGTTCGGCAGGAATCGCTTGTAAGAACTGTTCGGCATCGTATTGGTGGTTGACGCTATTAACGTAGATATTATTAATATCGATCAATACGTCACAATCAGCTTCAGCAATAACGGCATTAAAAAAGTCTATTTCAGACATCTCTTGACCGGGAGCGGCATAATAAGACACATTTTCAATAGCAATTTTTTGCTCCAAAATATCTTGTACGCGTCGGATGCGTTTGGCGACATGCTGTACCGCTTCGGCTGTAAACGGAATGGGCATGAGGTCATACAGGTGTCCCTGATGGCTACAGTAACTTAAATGCTCACTATAAAATTTGATTTGATGCTGTTGCATGAAGCTTTTTAAATTTCTAACAAAGTCCTCATCTAATGGGTCGGTGCTGCCAATAGATAAGGAAAGTCCATGACAGATAAAAGCATCGCGTTCGGTCATTTGTCTAAATTGTTTCCCCAGTTTACCGCCAATGGTCATCCAGTTTTCAGGCGCGACTTCATAGAAACTCACATTTTGTAACGGGGCGTTGATAGCTTCTTCTAAGAAGGAGCGGCGTAAGCCAAGGCCTGCACCATGAACCAAATTTTGGGTATGTTGCATGATTTTTCCTAAATGAGGATAAGGGAGAATAACAATTATAGCGGTTCTTCTATTAGGCTTCTAGTGTCTTAGACAGATAAGCTAATGAGGTAATTGCTTAGCTGTGTAAATTTGAATTTTAGAAAAAAGTTGGTTTTTAGGTTAGAATGCTCGATTGAAAAATATCTTTTCCATGATAATCACTACCTTGGTAAACCATGCAAAGTCAATTTAATACCGATAATTTAAGAATTCGTGAAACCAAAACGGTGATGGCACCTGTTAAAGTTCATGAAAAAATGCCATTGACTGACCTTGCAGCTAAAACGACGACAGAGGCGCGTGCGGCCTCTCATGATATATTGATAGCGGCTGATGATCGATTATTAGTTATCGTAGGGCCTTGTTCTATACATGATACGCAAGCGGCACATGAATATGCGCAACGCTTAAGACACATTAGAGATGAGTTAAATGCCGATTTGCATATTGTGATGCGAGTCTATTTTGAAAAGCCTCGCACAACCGTTGGTTGGAAAGGGCTGATTAATGACCCGGATTTAGATGGTAGTTTTAATATTAATAAAGGTCTATTGGTTGCGAGGCAACTCTTACTTGACCTTAACGAGATGGGTATTCCGGCCGCTACTGAGTATCTGGATTTAATTACGCCGCAATATGTATCCGATTTAATTGCCTGGGGGGCGATTGGGGCGCGTACCACTGAAAGTCAATGTCATCGTGAATTGGCCTCGGGTCTGTCCTGCCCTGTTGGCTTTAAAAATGCAACCGATGGCACCACGGCAATTGCCATTGATGCGCTTAGAGCGGCAATGAATCCGCATCATTTTTTATCGGTAACCAATCAAGGCAGCTCGGCTATTTTTTCAACAACGGGTAATGAAGATGTGCATATGATTTTGCGCGGCGGCAATGATGGCCCTAATTATGATGCGGTGAGTGTGGATAAAGTAGCTCGTAGCATGGAAGACGCAGGGCTAAGAGCAAATATTATGCTGGACTTGAGTCATGCTAATAGCTTGAAGCAATGCCAACGCCAATTATTGGTGGGTGAGGATGTGGCAGAGCAAATTGCGGGTGGTGATCAACGCATTATGGGTGTGATGATTGAGAGTCATTTAAAATCAGGGCGGCAGGATGTTGTTGCTGGGCAGAAGTTGACTTATGGCCAGAGCATTACGGATGCTTGTATTGATTGGGCTGATACGGAAACATTGTTACGCAATTTGGCGGTTGCGGTACAAAAGAGACGAACTGTAAAAAACTAACAGGAATAACAAAGAATGAATGTTTATGTAAATGGCGAAACTAAACAATACTCAGGTACTATAACGGTTGCTGATGTCGTGAATGAGTTAGGTTTGGCAAATAAACGCATTGCTGTTGAATTGAATAAAGAGATTTTACCTTTTGGCGAGTATGCGCAAACTGTCATTAAAGCAGGAGACCGTTTGGAGGTTGTACAGGCGATTGGGGGTGGGCAAGAGGATAGTTTTACGGTTGCAGGCCAAGTGTTTCAATCTCGGTTGTTAGTGGGAACAGGTAAATATAAGGATTTGGATGAGACACGTTTAGCGATTGAAGCGAGTGGTGCTGAAATTGTGACCGTGGCGATTCGGCGCACTAATATTGGTCAAAACGCTGATGAGCCTAATTTGTTGGATGTCATTTCGCCTGACAAATATACTATTTTGCCTAATACTGCGGGGTGTTTTACGGCAGAAGAAGCGGTGCGTACTTGTCGCTTGGCACGAGAATTATTAGGAGGGCATAAGCTGGTGAAGTTAGAGGTATTGGCCGACCAAAAAACATTATTGCCTGATATCGTGGAGACTATTGCTGCGGCAGAGTTGCTGGTTAAAGAAGGGTTTGATGTGATGGTTTATACCAATGATGACCCCATTGTCGCTAAACGCCTGGAAGAGATTGGTTGTGTCGCCGTTATGCCGCTGGCTGCGCCGATTGGTTCAGGCTTAGGCATTTGTAATCCCTATAATATCTTAACGATTGTCGAAAATGCCAATGTGCCTATTTTGGTGGATGCGGGGGTAGGGACGGCTTCGGATGCGGCAGTGGCGATGGAATTAGGTTGTGATGGCGTATTGATGAATACGGCGATTGCGGCCGCACAACAGCCTATTTTGATGGCATCAGCCATGCAAAAGGGCATTCAAGCTGGGCGTGAGGCTTATTTGGCAGGGCGAATGCCTAGGAAACGGTTTGCTTCGGCTTCGTCTCCGTTAGATGGCATGATTGGGTAATTTGAACATGGTATTGCCGGAAGCGGCGGTTTCTCCTCCGCGCATTAAAAGTTTTGTGCAACGTATTGGACGCATGACAGATGCACAGCGTTTTGCACTAGATAACTTTTGGGATAAATATTGCTTAGACCATAACAAGTGTTGTGATTTTGCGACTATTTTTGGCCGTCAAGCACCTGTGATTGTCGAAATTGGCTTTGGTAATGGCGAGAGTTTAGCGCAAACGGCAATTGATAACCCAGATAAAGACTATATTGGGATTGAGGTGCATAAGCCTGGTATCGGTAATTTGCTGGCGCAGTTGGAGAGGCAAAATATTTCCAATGTCAGGGTGTTTTACCATGATGCCATTGAGGTGTTGGAAACCTGTATTCCTGAACAGAGTTTGGCGGGCATACATTTGTTTTTTCCTGATCCTTGGCATAAAAGAAAGCATCATAAGCGTCGCATTGTACGCCCCAGTTTTATAAAATTAATAGCGCAAAAATTACCCTCAGGTGCTTATTTTCATGCGGCAACCGATTGGCAGCATTATGCCGTGCATATGTTGAAAATCTTAACCGCCGCTGAATCATTTCGTAATCAAAGTACAGATGCGCAAGGAGGCTATTGCCCAAGGCCGGATTATCGCCCTTTAACTAAGTTTGAACAGCGAGGTTTGCGTTTAGGGCATGGGGTTTGGGATTTGATTTTTACGAGAGTGTGACCTAAGCTGGCATTATGAGAGTAATAAATAGATTATTTTTTAACAGAAGTTAGTTTTTAGTCTACAATTCAGTTGATGGGAAATGAAAGTGAAAGGCTGGGATGATTTGGCAATCATTTAAGTAGACTCTGGTACTCCTCTCTTAATCCTTAAATATATAAAGAAACTAATGTCGTAATACTTTGTTGGATATGATTCCTTTTAATAATAAATACGATTGCTATCAAGATATGCAGTAGGGCAAGATATATGGAATTTAAAGAACAGCTACATGAATACTCGCAATGGCGGGAAGAGATTGTCCAGGCAATTGATATGTATCGTGAGTGGCGTATTCGATATGGTCTAAATGACCCGCATAGCACCGATACTATTTTGAATATGCTGAACGGTTTAAGTAATGATAGGGTTACTTTAGCGTTTGCCGCTGAATTCTCACGTGGTAAAACGGAGTTAATTAATGCACTGTTCTTTGCAGAAACCGGTGTTCGGTTACTACCTTCCTCGCCTGGGCGTACAACCATGTGCCCAACTGAATTATTTTATGATGATTCGGGCAGTTATATCCGTTTATTAAATATTGAAAGCCGCTTAGAAGATATTTCTTTAATCGAATATAAAGAAAGCCCTGAACGATGGACGCAAATTGATTTAGATTGCAATTCGCCTACGCAGATGCAGAAAGCATTTCAAGAGTTGATTGCTGTTAAAAAAGTTCCTAAAGAACAAGCGGATAAGCTAGGTTTATGGAATGAGCGCGAAGCCGCTGAGCTAGGGTATTTGGATGCTGAGGAAGTTGAAATTCCCTGTTGGCGACATGCATTGATCAGTTTTCCACACCCTTTGTTAAAAGAAGGGCTTTGCATATTGGATACACCGGGGCTAAATGCTTTAGGAACCGAGCCTGAGCTTACTCTCAATATGTTGCCGAGTGCACAAGCCATTATTTTTGTATTGGCAGCCGATACAGGGGTAACTAAAAGTGATTTAGAAATGTGGCGCAGTCATATTAGTGTTGCGCGGGGTTCCGGTAAGCAAGGGCTTGCTGTGGTCATGAACAAAATTGATTCTATGTGGGATGACTTGGCTGGCGAGGAAGGCTATGACCGGTCGATTGAATCACAGATAGAAACGTCGGCTGAGGTGTTAGGTGTCGATAAAAAATTGATTTTCCCCGTGTCTGCGAAACAGGCATTACTGGCTAAAATCAAGTCAGATGATGAATTACTGCAACGAAGCCGTTTGCAAGGCTTAGAGCGTTATTTATCAGATGATATTTTGATGCATCGTCGGCAAATTTTAATGGAGACGGTGATTCGTACGATTGGTTTTTTAGTGAATGAATCACTGAATCTAACAGAAGCAAAATATAAAAACTCCATTAAGCAACTGGAAGAGTTTAAAAAGGTAGATTTTGAAAATACCGATATGACGGCTAAATTGATGGCTGAAACACGGGATCGACAAAATGCCTATATGACCAATGTTGAAAATTTTCAAGCGAGTCGTCGTGTTTTTAGTGTGCAGGCAAAAATGCTGGTTGAATCTCTTTCTCAAGATGCCATTGATGATATTATTCGGCGCACTAGAGAGGATATGTCTAAAAGTTTGACAACCTATGGTATGAAGCAAAATATCCGTAATCTTTTTGATGAGTTACGTGACTTATTGCAGGATGCTGTGGATACAACAAATGAAACTCGACGATTAGTGAAAGCCATTCATAAGAAATTTAGGGATGAATATGGTTTTAAAGAAATAGAGCCACATTTGTTTTCGATTAAACAGTATCAGTTTGAATTAGAGCAAATCTTTGAAGAGGGTGAAATGTTTCGCTCTAGTACTAAGACTACGATGACTGAACAGAGTATTGTAGTCAAAAAATTGTATAGTACACTTATTTATAAAGCACGTGAGGTTTTAGCGCGTGCGCATAAAGATGCGATGACATGGAGTCATAGTGTACTGTCGCCGTTAATGCACCAGATTAAAGACCATAAAAAGCAGATTGAAAGTCGTTTGCAGATGTTACGTAAAATTAGTGGTTCTAAAGAAAGCATTGCTGAGAATATAGCGGGATTGGAAGCAGAAATAGCACCGTTAAAACAGCAACATGCAGAATTAAAGATGATTATCAGAACAATGAAGATTGAGAGTGCTTTAAAAAAAATGGGATAATATTCATTGACTAAGTTCTTCTCTGATATGATTTTTTATTAAAAATACACATGTTACTGACATCGCATGAGGGACTATTTATCTTCTCTCTTCGTGCGGCATGATATATTTTAAGCTGTATCACTCTCACTGCTATTGCATATTATTGCGTATGCCTTTCTTGCATGCGTTTTCTTGTTAAATTCTTAGTCCGCCGGTTATTGTAGGAGCATGCGTTGCACATCCATATTTTAGGTATTTGTGGTACATTTATGGGAGGGCTTGCTCTGATTGCCAGAGAGCTTGGTCATACTGTGAGCGGCTCTGATCAAAATGTTTATCCGCCGATGAGTACGCAGTTAGCTGAGCAAGGTATCGTGTTAATGCAAGGCTATTGTGCGCAAAATTTGCAAGCTAAGCCTGATTTAGTCGTTATTGGTAATGCGATGTCACGGGGGAATGCCGAAGTTGAGGCAGTGTTAAACCTAGGGCTGAAATATACTTCAGGGCCGCAATGGCTGTCTGAATGTGTTTTACAGAGTAAGTGGGTTTTAGCGGTTGCAGGGACGCATGGCAAGACTACAACCAGTAGTATGTTGGCGTGGATTTTAGATTACCAAGGCTTTAATCCGGGCTTCTTGATTGGCGGTATTCCCATGAATTTTGGCCTTTCGGCACGCTGTGGTGAGTCTGATTTTTTTGTCATTGAAGCGGATGAGTATGATGCGGCTTTTTTTGACAAGCGATCCAAATTTGTACATTATCGGCCACGTACTGCAATTATTAATAATTTAGAGTTTGACCATGCTGATATTTTTGATGATTTACAGGCAATCAAGCGGCAGTTTCACCATTTTGTACGCACTATTCCGGGGGAAGGCTTGCTTATTGCCCCGCAAGCCGATGTAAATGTACAGGACACTTTAGCAATGGGGTGCTGGACTCCTGTGCAAACAACCGGTATCGAGTCATCGGCTGATTGGCAGGCAGAATTGATGAAACAGGATGGTAGTCAATTTACGGTGATGTTTGAACGGCAACAACAAGGGCTGCTCAATTGGTCATTAACAGGAATGCATAATGTTTATAATGCACTGGCTGCCATTGCAGCAGCTAGGCATATTGGTATATTACCTGAACAGGCTATTGCGGCTTTAGCAAAGTTTAAGAATGTTAAACGGCGTATGGAGGTGATTGCACGCGTAAAAGGCGTGACGGTTTATGATGATTTCGCACACCATCCTACTGCCATCCAAATGACTTTAGAGGGGTTGCGCCGCCAGGTTGGTGAGGAAAAAATTATTGTAGTGCTAGAGCCGCGCTCTAATACTATGCGTATGGGGGTACACCAAGAAACTTTAGCGCGATCTTTGGCTTTGGCGGATAAAGCTATTATTTATCAGCCTGATAACTTGGCTTGGGATTTGAGTACTCTTAGTCAGTATGCTGATAATATTCAGTTTTGCGCTTCGATAGAGGCGATTATGCGCCAATTGCAATGCGAAGTGGCGGAAGGGGTACATTTTTTATTAATGAGTAATGGCAGTTTTGGTGGGATTTATCAACGCTTGAGGGTAGAACTATAAATCGTGCCGTTACGTTTGTGCGTTGTTTGTTTAATCTCAGTCTTAGGCGTGTGGCTCATTATTAAGACTTCTTTACGTATTAAAAATAATAAGGACATTACATGCAGCAACAACTTAAGCAAGTTATTCAGTCAGCCAATAAAATTATTTTGGGTAAGGAGCGGCAGATACGTTTATCACTCTGTTGCCTGCTATCAGGTGGACATTTATTAATTGAAGATATTCCAGGGGTCGGTAAAACCACGCTGGCACATACTCTGGCAAAATTAATGGGGCTTGAATATCAGCGTATTCAATTTACGAGTGATTTATTGCCCTCCGATATTATTGGTGCAACTATTTATAATGCCGATAAGCATCAATTTAGTTTCCATCAGGGTGCTATTTTTCATCAAATGGTATTGGCTGATGAAATTAATCGGGCAACGCCGAAAGCGCAAAGTGCTTTATTAGAAGCAATGGAAGAGCAGCAAGTTACTGTTGAGGGGCATACGCACAGCCTGCCGCAGCCTTTTTTTGTTATCGCAACGCAAAACCCAAGCCATCAATTAGGTACCTTTCCTTTACCTGAATCACAATTAGACCGCTTTTTAATGCGCATAGAATTAGGTTACCCTGATCATGATGCGGAGCGTGAATTATTGAGTGGTATTAACCGGTATCGTTTAATTGATGATTTAGCAGTGCAGTTACCTGCCGATATTTTGTTGCGTATGCAGCAAGCGGTTAAAGAAATACATGTTGCGCCTGCTTTATTGGATTATTTGCAGGCACTCATTGCATTCACTCGAGAGTCGGATGAATATCAAACCGGCTTATCACCCCGAGCAGGCTTGGCATTATTAAATGCAGCTAAGGCATGGGCTTTTATGCAACAGCGAGATATGGTTATCCCCGAAGATGTACAGCAGGTATTAGCACCAGTGGCTGGGCATAGATTGCGGGCAGGGCATACTAATTCGGCCAATATAGTCGCGCCTCTACTAGCTGCCGTTGCCATTCCTTGATGGGTGCAAATATGCCGTACTTGCCTCTTTTTAGGAGGAGAATCTTATGAGCAAGATAATCGCCCAAGATGCAATTTATTTAAGCTATCGGAAAATCTATATTTTACCCACTCGGCGTGGCTTTGGTTTTGTATTGTTGATTGCGCTGTTAGTGTTAATTGCCTTTATTTATAATAATAACTTAATTTACTTATTAAGTTTTTTATTGGCAAGCTTGTTTTTTATAGCCATTTTACATACGGTGCAATCACTGGCTGGGCTGACGATTAGTAAAGGCTATAGCCCAAATGCCTTTGTCGGTGAGCAGGCCTCTGGGGTAGTAACGGTACATAACCCAAGCAATACGACACGGTATAGCGTGCATTTTGGAAGCGATAAACAAAGTGTCCTGCAAGTTGTGGATATTCCTGCCAAACAAAGCCTGCAAGTTAGCCTGCCGCAAGAGGCGAAAAAGAGAGGCTGGTTAGTTTTGCCCTATCCCGTTATCTATTGTGATTATCCTTTTGGCTTATTTCGGGCATGGCATCGTTTACATTTAGATATTAAAATTCTGATTTATCCACGGCCTAGTGTACAAGAGTGCCCATTACCTGAAAATGCGGGGCATTTAGAGAGGCAAGGTCATATCCAAAAAGGTTGCGATGATTTTTATGGCTTACAAAGTTACCGAGCAGGCGATAGCATCCGTCATATACATTGGCGAGCATTAGCGAAAGGTCAGGGATTGTCTGTGCGTCAATATAGTGGCGGCGTACAAAGTACCGAAATATGGTTAGATTATGAAGAGGCAGCCGCTGCCGAGCAAGAAGAACGCTTAAGCCAAATGTGCCGTTGGGTTTTAGATGCCGATGCTGCGGGCATTAGTTATGGACTTAAGCTCGGGGGACTGAGGATTGATCCGGGTATTGGAGAGTTGCATTCTAAAAAGTGCTTGGAGGCTCTGGCATTATTTTAAAGTAGAAAAGCTAAGCAAGTTAATAGTATTTAAGCTGTGCCTGTATTACTAACATGACGTAAGGTTAAAATTTTACGTTTAGTTTTGTTCTAACTTATTTTTGGATTAAATAATAAAATTATGCTGAGTTATCGCCACTCTTTTCATGCAGGCAATTTTGCGGATGTTTTAAAGCACAGTGTTTTAGTGCATATTTTGGAGCATTTGCAAAAAAAAGAAAAACCTTTTTGCTATATCGATACACATGCCGGGGCAGGGCGATATGTATTAAGTAGCGAGCAGGCTGAAAAAACACAAGAATATAAGCAGGGTATTGCTAAGTTATGGCAAGCCCAAGATTTGCCGCCTATGGTGGCAGACTATGTCGCGCGAGTAAAATGTTTTAATACACAGAATGACTTACAGCATTACCCTGGCTCGCCATTGATTGCCGGGCAATGTATGCGCCCACAAGATCAGTTGTTTTTATATGAATTACATCGTACTGATGTAGAACTTTTGCGTACGGTGATGCGGCATGATCGGCGTGTGCATATTTATCATGCAGATGGCTTTAAGCACTGCATGGGGCTATTGCCGCCATCACAACGGCGGGGCTTGATATTGATTGATCCCTCCTATGAGCTGAAAACGGATTATGATCAAGTGTGGGAGACGTTGCTTAAATTACATAAGCGTTTTGCGACCGGTACTTATGCACTATGGTATCCCGTTGTTGAGCGTGAGCGAATTAATCAATTAGAAGCCAAAATTCAAGCGAGTACCCTGAACAATATACAGCTATTTGAGCTAGGGCAACAGGCAGATAATGCCGCATGGGGCATGACGGCAAGTGGTATGATTGTGATTAATCCACCCTGGACATTAGCCGCCGCTATGCAACTTGCCTTACCTTATTTGGCCATGCAGTTAGGTGTTTGCGCACAAGGTTATTATCGAATAAAGCAGTTAAAGGAAGAGTAAAATTCATGGAAGTGGTGTTGAATCAACGTGGGCTGGTTTTTCTATTAATCTCAATAGGCTTGATGGTACTGCCGCATGTCATGCATGTTCCACTACCTATTATGCTCTTTTTCTTTGTGCTATTGTCTTGGCGTTTATTAGGTGTTTGGCGGCCTGCTTATTTGCCTAGACAATTTATGGTCTTGCTACTACTTGTGAGTGGTATCGGTTTATTAATCTTTATGCATCAAGGGGTTTTTGGTCGTGATGCCGGTACGGCCGTTTTTATAACGGCATTAGGCTTGAAGTTATTAGAAATTAAGCAGCGGCGTGATTTGTATTTAATTACGTATTTAGCTTTTATTGTGGCTGCCTCACAGTTTCTATATGAACAAAGTATTTTGATGGCGGCTTATATTGTTTTAGTGAGCGTGAGTTTATTAGCCACGCTAATTAGCCTAAATGCCGTACATATGAGCGTTAGGCAGTCCTTAAAGCGGGCGGGACGTTTGTTTTTGCAAGCTCTTCCTTTAACCGCAATTATCTTTGTCTTTTTTCCACGACTAGAAGCACCACGATGGTCATTTCTGCAAGAAAATAACCAAGCCATAACAGGTATTAGCGATGTGTTGGAGCCGGGTTCTATTAGTCAATTAGGTTTGTCCGGCGAAATTGTTTTTCGGGCGAAATTTACAGGTAAAATTCCTCCGCATACAGAGCGTTATTGGCGAGGGCCTGTTTTTTCGCATACAGATGGTAAGCGGTGGCGGCAACCGAAAAATACCCATTTTAAACGCTTTATGGATAAGGTTAGTTTTTCCGGTGAGCCATATCAATATCAATTATTGATGGAGCCACAGGCTAAAAACTGGGTGTTTGCTTTAGATATGCCGGCTGATTTTAGCCCACCTTTAAACTTAAGCGCCACTTATCAATTACAGACTAGCAAGGCATTTAATCAGCGCGCCGAATATCAAATAAGTTCTTATACACATTATAATACGGGGCATATTACCAAAACAGAATGGCGCGATAATTTGCAATTGCCAAGTCAGCCGGCGAGTAAAGTACAAGCCTTAGTTGCACAATTAGGGGGCTTTGATGAGACGCCGGAAACTTTTATTACGCATGTTTTTCAGTATTTTCGAGAAAATAATTTTTATTACACACTGCTTCCGCCTGTTATGGGCGATAAGCCGATAGAGACATTTTTGTTTGATGTGCGTGCAGGATTTTGCGGACATTATGCAACGGCTTTTACCTATTTAATGCGTGTTGCAGGGATACCTGCCAGAGTGGTCGGCGGCTATCAAGGCGGGCGTTATAATAAAA
>Ga0256839_1004964_pt1 | contig 12599 bp, 14 predicted proteins | sample 354166metaG_FD_185968 | JGI IMG/M metagenome (GOLD analysis project Ga0256839, IMG submission 185968) | Hydrothermal vent microbial communities from Mid Atlantic Ridge, Atlantic Ocean - 354-166 | ecosystem: Environmental > Aquatic > Marine > Hydrothermal vents | place: Atlantic Ocean: Mid...
ATAAGAAACAGCAAGCAAAATCACGGGGATATTTTGTGCCTTTGTTGGATCAAGAAATAAATTCGCCAACAAAGTAGGTGCAAAAATAAACAAAGCAGAGGTAAATGACATAAAAAATATTGTGATGAAAAATGAAGTCCAGCCTGCTTTTTTAATATTGTTCAGGTTTTTAGAGCCGGCAAAAAGACCAACCCTAACCGTTGTTGCCTGCGATAATCCAAGTGGAATCATAAAGGCAATTGCGGTGCATTGCAGAGCAATTGCATGGGCGGCAACCTCTTGTGTGCCAAGCCAGCCCATCATAATAACTGCAACACCAAACATGCTAACCTCAGACATAATAGTAAGACCGATTGGAGTGCCAACTCTAAAAAGTTCAAAAAATCTTGGCCAGTCTGGCTTAAAAAGACGATAAAGCACATGAAAACGTTTAAACCTAGGGTGTAATAAAACATAAAATAAAATCAGTAAAAACATCACTAAATTAACAATAACGGTTGAAATGCCAGCGCCAGCAAGCTCTAAACGTGGAAAGCCAAAATTGCCAAACATAAGCGCATAATTGCCAAGCGCATTAACAAATATGCCCAAAATTGTAATGACAAGCACCGCAACGGCTGCCCCACGCACCTGTAAAAGTGAGCGTAAGGCCACAAACATTAACCCTGGTAAAGCAACCCCTGCTGCAAAATATAAATAAGTCTGCGCCATAGCACTTATCTCTTTATCCTGCCCAAGAAATAAAAAAATAACCTCAGCGCTATAAAATATCGGAGTGATAATAAGTGTTAAGACTAAAGAGGCCCAAAAACCCTGCCGCACAAATCGCCGCACGTCTCTTATGCGTTTTGCACCAACTGCCTGAGCGATTAAAGGGGCGGTGGCAGTAATAACTCCAATTGAGCCAATGAATAAAGGGTGTAAAAGCGAGGTAGCCAAAGTGCCAGCAGCAAGATATTTTGGCCCAAGCCAACCCATCATCACAACATCTGTGGTGAATAATAAAATACCCGCCAATTGCGCAACAATTAGTGGCCAGCCCAATTTCATAGTAGCTGCAAATTCGTTTTTCCAACTATGTGCAGATGTTGCTTTTAAATCCATCTCAAACTTTCCATTGCAAGAAGCACTGGAGATGCGCGCCTTCGTAAAACGATTCGCTTGAGCGCCCCAGAATAAGGCAAATTAAGCTTTTCTGTTTTTGTCGATTTTGTCAATAAGCAAAGCTCGCTTGTAGGATTTTTCACCAAAGCGAGCTTATCAATATTTATTAAAAATAACTATTTACTAGGCGCAAGTACCATAACCATTTGGCGCCCTTCTGATCGCGGTGTGCTTTCAACCTTTGAAATTTTTTCCATCTCATCGCGAACTTTAAAAAGCAGATTAAGTCCAAGCTCTTGGTGAGCCATTTCACGACCGCGAAAGCGCATGGTGACTTTCACTTTATCACCTTCGCTCAAAAATTTCTTTACCGCGCGCATTTTCACATCATAATCATGCGTATCAATATTGGGGCGTAATTTAATTTCTTTAACATCAATAACTTTTTGACGCTTACGTGCTTCAGCTGCCTTTTTTTGTGCTTGATATTTATATTTCCCTAGATCAAGAATTTTACAAACAGGCGGCTTGGCATTTGGTGAAATTGCAACAAGGTCAAGCCCTGCGTTACGTGCCATTTCTTTTGCTATGAGTGTGTCAATTGTGCCGTGATTTTCACCTTCGGCATCGATAAGCTGCACTTGTTCTGCAACAATATCGGCATTTGCTGGCGGCCCGCTTTTTTGGGGCTGCGTTGGTCTTCCTGGACGATGAATAATATATTTTCCTTCTAATTGTTAAAATAGTCTGGTTATTCAATTCTAAAAATATGTTAGATGGTGATAAAGTCAACCAATAAAACAAGAAATTTCCTATTGCATGTATTTCTTTGCAAGTTTTAGGGTGATTTTGTTAAGATTTTTGTATTTGGAAGCGTTTTTATGAATGAAAAAGTAAAAATAATCAAAATTGCGGGTGAAAAAGCAAATCGCTCAATCGCTTATTTGCAACATAATAGCAATGCTAATGATAAAAGCACTGGCCTATTTTGGCTTGGCGGCTTCAAATCAGACATGCTTGGCTCAAAAGCAAACTATCTTAATGACTTGGGTAAAAGCTTAAATTTGCAGGTTACAAGGTTTGATTATTCTGGCCATGGGCAATCAGGCGAAAAATTTATTGACGGCACAATCAGCAATTGGCTTGAAGAGGCAATAGCAGTTTTTGCATTAACTAAAGGAAAGCAGATAATTATCGGCTCGTCCATGGGTGGTTGGTTGGCGCTTTTGCTGAATAAGGCGTTGCAAAAAACAGGAGAAAACAGAATTAAAGCCATCGTGTTAATTGCCCCTGCCACCGATATGACAAAAGATTTAATGGCTGATAGATTCTCTAAAGAGCAATTAGATGAATTAGAAAAAAATGGACATATCGAGCAGCCATCTGATTATGACGAGCCATATATCATTACAAAAAAGCTAATTGATGATGGTGCAGGTCATCTGTTTTTTACTAATGGCTCAATAAAAACAAACTGCCCTGTGCATATTTTACAAGGTGGGCAAGATGAGGCAGTGCCAACCTCTCACGCATTAAAACTCATGAGCCATTTAACCTATGACGAAGCGGTTTTTACTCTTATTCCTGATGGCGATCATAGTTTAAGCAGAGCGCAAGATTTACAAAAATTAGGCGAAGTGATTAAAACTCTTCTTGCTGAAGAATAGAGTTTAACCCAGTGCGATAATTTGGATAAAGCAATTCAATATTAAGTGCGTTTTTAATCGCTTTGTTCGAAACATGCTTATTATCATTATAAAAAGATCGAGCCATCTCACTCATGTTAGCATCTTCAAACTTCTCTTTTGGGGGGAGGTCTAAGCCAGATATTTTACAAGCATATTCTACTACTTCATGCGGTGGGGCTGGCTCATCATCGCTCAAATTAAAAATGCCGTTTAGCTTTTGTTTTGCCGCCAACATGGTGACACGGGCAATATCTTTTACATGAATGCGATTAAACACCTGATTTTCTTTAATAATGCGCTTTGCTGTGCCTTTTTTAAGCTTTTCAAAACTAGATCGCCCCTGCCCATAAATTCCTGCTAGGCGTAAAATCAACAATGGAATATTTTTTTGTTCTGCAAAATCTTGCCAAAGGTTTTCGGCTTTAATACGCTGTTGTGAGCGGATATTTTTGGGCTCACATTTAGAGTTTTCATCAACCCATAGGCCATTATGATTTCCATAAACTCCAACACTTGAATAATAACAAAGCCATTTAAGATTTTTTGCTTTATTTAATTGCTCAAAATAATAATTATAAACCGCATCTCCATTGGCATCAGGAGCAATAGAATTTATGATATGACTGGCTTGTGCAATAGGCTGATTAAGTTCAGCATTTGCCTTTAAGCCAGTAAAAATATAAGACTTAATATTTTCAAACTCTAGTTTTTTGCACACCTCTTGAGAGCGCACACTGCCATAGATTTCTAACTCATCACGGGCATGTTTTCTTACAAACCTTGCGCTTTGAGTGGAGGAATATCCCATACCAAAAAATAAATATTTATCCACTATATTCTCCATTCTTTTGCAACTTCTGGGTCAGTTTCACTTTGCTGAAACAAAGCTCTTTTTTGCTTAACTTCACTTTTCTCTGCAAGGGCGCGAAAAGCCCAAATGGCCATAGCGCGAATAAGCGGGGCATCATCATCAAGCCGTTTTTCAACCAAAGTAAGCAGGCTTTTGTCAGCAGAATTGCCAATTGCAATTAACACATTTCGAATGAAACAAGCATGGCCAAGCCGCTTTATGGGCGAGCCTGCAAATAATTTTCTAAAGGTCTTGTCATCTAAAATAACTAATTCGGCTAATTTAGGTGTTTGCAAATCTTTGCGACCCTGTAGCTTAATCTCCTTAGTGGCACTGGCAAATTTATTCCATGGACAGATAGCTAAACAATCATCACAGCCATAAATTCTATTGCCCATAGCAGTACGATATTGCAGCGGGATATGCCCCTTATATTCATTATTATAATAGGCAAGGCATTTTGTTGCATCTAGTTGAAAAGGCGCAGGAAAGGCATTTGTTGGGCAGATATCTAGGCATTTTGTGCAAGAACCACATAGAGTGCTGCCACCTTGTTTTTGCTCTTGAGAAACAGGTAATTCTATATTGGTGAAAATAGCACCGAGAAAAAGCCAAGCACCAAACTCGCGTGAAACCAACACGCTATGCTTGCCCTGCCAGCCAATTCCTGCCGATGCCGCCAAAGGCTTTTCCATCACGGGGGCGGTATCTACAAATACTTTCACATCGGCATTGGCATAACGGGCAAGCAGACCAGCTAATTCTTTTAAACGCCCCTTGATAATATCGTGATAATCACGGTTACGAGCATAGACCGAAATATTGCCAATAGATTTCTGCTCTAATAAGGGAAGCGGATTCTCACTTGGAGCATAATTTACCCCCAACATAATGATTGACTTCACCTCTGGCCAAAGCGCCTTTGGGCTGGTGCGGCGTAAAGCAGTGTCCTTGAGCCACTCCATATCACCATGCCAGCCAGCAGTTAATGCCTCATTTAATTGTTTTGCTAATTTTGGATTTGTGGTTGCGGGGGCAATTCCAAAACTATCAAAGCCGAGTTTTTCTGCTCTGACTTGTAAATCATCAACCAGCTTTAATTTTTTCTTTTCGCTTAATTCGCTCTTAATCAAAAATCCAAATCCGTATAGCTTTTAGCAGCAGGCATGCCAACAATTCTATCACTCAAAAGAGAGCGAAATGCGGGGCGGGACTTTACCCTAGCATACCAGTTTTTTGTCTCCCCTGCTTTTGACCAATCAATCTCTCCTAAATAATCAAGGCATGACAAATGGGCGGCAAGAGCAAAGTCAGCTAGAGTTAGGTTTTTTCCTGCAAGCCAGTTACGAGTTTCAAAAAGATAAGCAAAATATTTTTCATGCTCAAAAAGGTTAACCTTAGCAGCACGAAGCACTTTTGGATCAGGCGCACCCATTTTTTGCTCACGTTTACCAATTTTTTCTTCCAATATATAGCGGCTCACTTCGTCATTAAATTTAAGCATAACCCATTCGTATAACCGCCACATCTCCGCTCTATCACTTGCATTTTCAGGGAAAAGAGAGTTGCTTTTTTGTTTATGGATTTCTTCAATATAATGCACAATCGCTAATGAGCCAATTATCGGGCTATTTTTGCCCTCGAGCAAAAGTGGAACACTAGCATTTGGGTCAATGTCTGTGAGGTTTTTTGACGCTTTATATGGGCTAGCCTCTTCTAATTTAACCTCTATGTTATATTCTGCCAATATCAAACGTATAAGTCGCGAGCTGGGATCTAATTTATGATATAATAATTTTGTCATATTCATTTTACTTTTACATTTTTATTTGTTTAACCAAATCAAGTTAGAGATATATTACAAGCCTTTTAAGGCATAATAAAACTTTTTTGGAAAAAATAATGAACCCCGATCAATCAATTTTTGTACCACTTGTTTTAGGTCTTCTTGAAGGTTTAACGGAATTCTTACCGGTTTCCTCTACGGCGCATTTATTATTAGCGGGGCATTTTTTCAACCTTAAACAACCCGCTACCTTTATTGTTCTAATTCAGCTAGGTGCAATTTTAGCTATTCTTACAATTTATTTTTCAAAATTATGGCAATTGATCAAAGATGCACTAGCAGGGAAAAAGGGTGCTTGGTTATTTGCTCTAAATGTTGTCTTAGCCTCTGTTCCTGCTGCTTTGGTTGGTGTGTTTGCACGTGATTTTATTCAGCAGGTAATTTATGAAAGCGCTTTTACAATTTGCATTATGCTAATAATTGGCGGCATAATTTTGTTAATAGTGGATCGTCTGCCTTTAAAGGTGAAATATAGGGATATTTATAGCTATCCATGGCATTTAAGTCTTATTATTGGCCTGTTTCAAATGATTGCTCTTATTCCAGGTGTATCACGCTCTGGAGCAACAATTGTCGGGGCGCTTTTATTTGGCACAGATAAGCGCTCTGCAGCTGAGTTCACCTTTTTCATTGCCCTGCCAATTATGTCAGGCGCTTTTATTTATGATTTTTATAAAAGCCGTGATTTAATTTTAAATGGCGGCGTTGGTATGGATATTGTCATTGGCTTTATTGCAGCCTTTATTGCAGGTGCAATCGTTGTGCGCTTTCTATTAGACTTTGTCTCAAAACATGGGTTTGGCTTTTTTGCCTGGTGGCGCATAGCAGTGGGTGGGCTGGGTCTAATTGCGCTAACAATGATGAATTAACCTCTTGGGTGCGCTTTTTGGTAGCTTTCTAACAATTGCTCACTATCAACTTTTGTATATATTTGTGTGGTTGAAAGAGAGGCATGGCCGAGTAACTCTTGAATTGTGCGCAAGTCGCCACCTTTGCTCAGCAGATGAGTAGCAAAGGAGTGACGCAAGGCATGTGGGGTAGCAGATGGTGGCAGGCCAAGCGCAGAGCGCAATTGCACAACACGGCGCTGAATAAGGCGGGCAGATAATACTCCCCCCTTAACACCCTTAAACATTGGCTCTTTAGCATTTAATGGAAATGGGCAGAGCTTTAGATAGCTCTTAATTGCCTTTTCAATTGGTTGCATAAGCGGCACAAGACGCATTTTATTACCCTTGCCAATTATACGCATTGCATTAGCTTCAATATCGGATTTACTTAAGGCTAAGGCTTCAGAAATACGCAACCCCGCTCCATAACAAAGACTAAGCACAGCAATATCACGAGCGCTCACCCAAGGGCTTTCTTCTAACTCATCAATTAACGCAATGGTGTTTTTAGCTTCATCAACGCTAAGGGCTTTTGGCAGGCTTTTGCCAATTTTTGGGGATCTAACAATGCTTAAACTTTCATTTTTAATAATATTTTGCCGCTCTAAATAGATAAAAAAACTTTTTAAAGCTGATAAAGTGCGGGCTAAAGAGCGCGAACTAACATTTTGATTTCTTCGGTATGCTAAAAAGCTACGAAAATCTGTTGGCTTTAAGTCTTGCAATATTTTTAAATCTACCCTCGCCTGATAATGTTTTGCAATAAAAGCAATAAACTGAGCTATATCCCGTTGATAAGCATCAATAGAATTAGCTGCCAAACGGCGCACGCTTTTCATCTCGCTAAGCCAAGACTTAATATGAGTTGTGGTCTTTTTGTCGGAATAAAGGGAAAAATCGCTCATAAGAGGATAATGAGTTATTTACGTTAAGTAAGTGAAAATAAAAATAAAGATTTATAATCACTTGCCTATATTCTTATCGTTTTCTCAGGGATACATGATTTATTGTGTGATCAGCACTTTTTGTTAAAATCAAATCAGCTCGGCCGCGGGTTGGCAAAACATTTTCCTTCAAATTTGGCAAGTTAATATTATTCCAATATTGAGTGGCAAGCTCAAGAGCTTCGCTTTCAGTAAGTTTAGAAAATTGGTGAAAGAAAGAATTTGGATCAAGAAATGCGGTTTTACGAAGACTATGAAAACGCTCAATAAACCAATTCTCTAGGTCTTTTTCATTGGCATCAATATAAATTGAAAAATCAATAAAGTCCGATGCAAATGTAATTGGCTTACCATCTTTTGGCAAATCCCCCGCCTGTAAAATATTCAACCCCTCAACAATTAAAATGTCAGGCCGATCAATATTTTGCTTCTCACCTTCAACAATATCATAAATTAGATGAGAATATACTGGCACGCTAACATTAGGCTTGCCTGATTTAATATCGGCCAAAAATTTAACAAAACTTGCCCTGTCATAGCTTTGTGGAAAGCCCTTTTTTTCCATTAAACCTTTTTTTTCAAGCTCAATATTTGAGAATAAAAACCCGTCCGTTGTCACTAATTCAACCTTTGGCGAATTTGGCAAACGTTGTAATAATGCATGCATGATACGTGCTGTAGTGGACTTACCTGCTGCAACCGAGCCAGCGACTCCAAAGATAAACGGCACTTTATCACCATTTGTGCCTAAAAACTGCGTTGAGGCGTGATGAACAGCCTGCACCGCCTCAACGTAAAACGAAAAAAGACGAGTGAGGGGAAGATAAATTTCTTGCGCCTCAACTAACGAGATAGGGTCATTTAAAGCTCTTAAACGCTCAATGTCTTTTGCAACCAAAGTCATTGGCTCATCAGCCCGCAGTTTTGCCCATTGTTCTTTGGTAAATTGATGATATGGCGAAAGTTCAATACTCATATTATTTACGTGATGCCTTTTCGCTTAAACCAGATTGTGCGGTGCGATTTTCTAGCTCATTCATAACCTCTTCAAGATCAATTTCAGAGGCTTTTAATAAAACCAATAAGTGATAAAGCACGTCTGCGGCCTCTTTTGTAAGCTCGTCTTTATCATTGCTTGCAGCTGCAATTGCCGCCTCAACTGCTTCCTCACCCAATTTTTGAGCGCATTTTTTAACGCCCTCTTCAATCAATTGCGCGGTGTAAGAATTATCTGGTGAAGCGCTAGCGCGTTGCAAAATAATTTGATTTAATTTTTCAAAAGTAAAACTCATAAATTATATTCCTAAATAGAGCAGCTAATCTTGGCGCATTGTTAATCTTGACGCATGGCAATGCCGCTTTTTTCTATATATTGTTTTGCCTGAGCAATTGAAAAAGTGCCGAAGTGAAAAATAGAAGCCGCAAGCACGGCACTTGCATGACCCTGTTTTACACCTTCAACTAAATGCTCAAGATTACCAACCCCACCAGATGCAATCACAGGAATTTTCACTGCATCAGAAATGGTGCGGGTCAATTCAAGATCAAAGCCAATTTTTGTGCCATCACGATCCATTGAGGTAACTAATAACTCACCTGCTCCACGCTTTTGCATATTTTTAGCAAATTCAAGCGCATCAATTCCGCTAGCTTTACGCCCACCATGGGTATAAATTTCCCATTTATTTTTCTCACTATTTTCTGTTTTTCTTGCATCAACCGAAACAACAATACATTGATTTCCAAATTTATCCGCGGCACGATTGATAAAATTTGGGTCTTTTACCGCGGCAGAATTTATTGCAACTTTGTCAGCACCGCATAATAAAAGCTTGCGAATATCTTCAATTGTGCGCACCCCACCGCCAACCGTAAGCGGCATAAAACAATGCTCAGCTGTGCGCTCAACAATATCAAAAATAGTGTCCCGGTCTTCATGCGTTGCAGTAATATCTAAAAAGCATAATTCATCTGCCCCCGCTTTATCATAAGCGATTGCCGCCTCAACAGGATCACCTGCATCAACAAGATCAACAAAATTCACGCCTTTGACTACACGGCCGTTCATAACATCAAGGCAAGGAATAATTCTGGTTTTAAGAGTCATTTAAGCACCCCCAGTAAATCTATTAAGGACGGCCGTCTTTTTTGTTTTGCGCGTCCTCATGGCTTCGCCACTGCGGGCGTCGCATGCGTCCTTAACATCAAGGCAAGGAATAATTCTGGTTTTAAGAGTCATCTTTTATACTCCCAAGAGCAGGCTAAGCGCCTCTGGCACATTAATACGCCCATCATAAAGCGCCCGTCCTGAAATTGCTCCCTCTAATATTTGCATTTCTGGCCTTGTCATTATTTCTATATCGTCCATTGAAGCTAGGCCACCTGAGGCAACCACGGGAATTGAAACACTATTGGCTAACTCAAGCGTGCTATCCCAATTGATACCAGTTAAAATTCCATCTCGATCAATATCGGTATAAATTATTGTTGTAACCCCTACCCCTTCAAAACGTTTTGCTAACTCAATAGCGCTTAGCGAAGATGTTTGAGCCCAGCCTTCAACCGCAACTTTTCCACCCTTGGCATCAATGCCAACTGCGATTTGATTGGGGAATTTTTTACATGCCTGTTTAACTAATTCAGGGTCATTTAGAGCAATTGTTCCCAAAATCACCCTTGCTAGACCTTTATCAAGCCAAGCTTCAATATGCTCAAGCGTGCGAATTCCACCGCCTAGCTGCACGGGGAAATCCACCGCGTTTAATATCTCTTCAACCGCCGCACCATTTACACTTTCACCTGCAAAAGCGCCATTGAGATCTACCACATGTAAATATTCAAACCCTTGATCTTCAAAAGACTTGGCTTGTGCTTTTGGGCTATCATTAAAAATAGTTGCCCTATTCATATCACCAAGCTCTAGGCGCACACATTGGCCATCTTTAAGGTCAATTGCAGGAAATAAAATCATGGCTTCCACCTCAAAAAATTTTCTAATAAAATAATACCAAGCTTTTGGCTTTTCTCTGGGTGAAATTGTGTGCCGACAATATTATCTTTGCCAACCATGGCAGTTATCTGTCCACCATAATCAGAAGAGGCGATTAGATCGCTCTCATTTTCAACCTCCATATGATAGGAGTGAACAAAATAGGCGTGCAATCCATCTTTTCCGCTTGGAATGTTTTTTAACAACTCATGGGTTTGATTAGAATTTAGTGTGTTCCAGCCCATGTGTGGAATTTTTAGATTTTTATCATTTGGCTTAATGGGTTTTACCTCGCCCTTTATCCAGCCCAAACCCTTATGATTGCCTTTTTCAAGCCCAGCGTCTGCCATCAGCTGCATACCAACGCAAATGCCAAGAAAAGGCACGCCGTCACACTTCACACGCTGTTCTAAAATTTCACCAATATTGGCAATAGAAAATAATCCTTCATAACAATCAGCAAATGCACCAACACCTGGTAGGATTATCCGCTCGGCTTTGTTAATCACTTCAGGTTGATTGCTAACAATAATTTCTAGTGGCAAATCAAGATTTTTTGTAGCTTTTTGCAAAGCTTTTTGGGCAGATCTTAAATTACCAGAGCCATAATCTATTATGACAATATTTCTGGTCATTTTGGCGCGTCCTGCGATTGCTTATTGTTTTCAAAATCTTGCGATTTTATGCGATATTTCACCCAAACAACTTGGCTTTCCTCATCATTTTGAGCAATTATATCACCCTGAGAAGTAAAACCTTTACGCATTTTTGCTCTGGCCAAAATTGCTGGTGCTTCAAAGCCAATCCAAACTACAATTAAAAGATAAATCCAAAAAACAGCTTCTGATCCAATCAATGGGCTAAGAAAACTAAGGCCAATCATTGCCGCTACAAAAAGCGCTAACTCAACCCAAAGATTATGCGCCATTGCCCAAATTGGTGGCAATAAACAAGCAAACCAAGAAAATTTTTCGACAATTATCAAACTGTCATCGTCACTGATATTCATGACATTTGCGTTCTGTTGTAAAAATATTCGATAAATCGACATGAGTAATATCCACTTTATAAATCTATAAACTACCCTTGGTAGAGGGAATAGCATTTGGGCTTCTTGGATCAATTTCTAAGGCAGTTCTTAATGCACGTGCAAGTGCTTTAAAACATGCCTCGGCAATATGGTGATTATTATCGCCATAAGGCACTTCAATATGTAGAGTAATACCTGCATTCATCGCAAAAGCGTTAAACCACTCACGAAATAATTCCGTATCCATATCGCCAACTTTATCGCGGGTGAAATTTACATTCCAAACAAAAAATGGCCGCCCCGATACATCAAGCGCAACGCGCGCCAATGTTCCGTCCATCACCAAATCAGCGCTAGCATAGCGTTTAATACCTTTTTTATCACCCAAGGCCTGCTTAATCGCCTCGCCTAAAGCAATGCCTATATCCTCAGCCGTGTGGTGAAAATCGATATGGAGATCACCCTTGGCTTTCACCTCTATATCAATAAGTGAATGTTTTGCTAATTGATCTAGCATGTGGTCTAAAAATCCAATGTCGCTATCCATATTGTGCACACCAGTGCCATCTAGATTAACGCTGACAAAAATGTCGGTTTCATTGGTTTTTCTGTTTATTTCGCTTTTACGCATTTGTTTATTTAACCCCAAAAAGAAGATATGATTGATTTAGCAGTTTATCTTAACAACTTAAAGCCTTATCATAACAGATAGTTTGTAATTATTTTATTGCTACTTATATTAAGGCTCAATAGCAAAGAATTTTAAAGAGGTTTATGAATGGCACAAGATGATTTTACTGGTTGGCATGGCACAACAATTGTAAGCGTAAGAAAAGGCAATAAGGTTGTTGTTGCAGGAGACGGGCAGGTCTCGCTTGGCCCAACAGTGATAAAACATAGCGCTAAAAAAGTTCGCCTACTTGCTGGCGGCAAGGTGATTGGCGGATTTGCTGGTGCAACGGCTGATGCTTTTACCCTATTTGAGCGTTTGGAAGCAAAGTTAGAGCAATATCCAGATCAGCTTATGCGTGCTTGTGTAGAATTGGCAAAAGACTGGCGAACTGACAGATATTTACGTCGTTTAGAGGCAATGATGTTGGTTGTTAGCGCCACTGATTCGCTGGTTTTAACGGGAACAGGTGATGTATTAGCGCCAGATGAGGGTATTATGGCTATTGGTTCGGGGGGTAATTATGCTCTTAGTGCCGCTTTAGCGCTTAAAGACAGTGATAAAAATGCCGAGGAAATTGCCAGAAAA
>Ga0256839_1004965_pt1 | contig 12591 bp, 4 predicted proteins | sample 354166metaG_FD_185968 | JGI IMG/M metagenome (GOLD analysis project Ga0256839, IMG submission 185968) | Hydrothermal vent microbial communities from Mid Atlantic Ridge, Atlantic Ocean - 354-166 | ecosystem: Environmental > Aquatic > Marine > Hydrothermal vents | place: Atlantic Ocean: Mid...
GGCCTGGTGACGCTGCAGGATGATGTCAGGCAGGCCTTTGGCCATGAGCTGGGCCTCGATTTGCGCAAAATTGGCCAGGGCCCTTTCATTGAGTGTCGCAAGTTGTTCGTTCAGACCGACAAGCTGATCTGTTGACTCGGTTTGCAGCTCACTGAGGCCAAAGAAATTCAATACGTCTGCAATCAGGTCGCTTTCTTCCACCATACGGGCATCCACAGTTGCCTTGGTGGTGGTAATATTTTCCTTGATGGCCTGAAGGGTTTTGGAGAGTTTCTCTTCATCCGTTTTGCCTTCAATGATCGGCGCGGTCTGGCTTTCTTCAATCGTGTCAGCAACTGCCATGGCGCTGGGGGAATAAAAGACAAACAGGAAAAAAAAGATTTCTACCAGCGCAACTGTGCGCAAAAAGCCCGTGGCCGAGCGCACCCATTCCGTTAGCGGCTTGTACTCTGTGTTATTCTTTATACTCATTCTTATTGTCCTGATCTGTTACTGATTAACGGCTTTGCCCGCGCTTGGTTTGCCAGTCTCTTATTCCGGTACACCACGGGTGGAGATAAAGATATCAATGGCGGTATTACGCGGCATTACGCTGTCTTTCGGCATGTCCTGTTTTATCACTTCGCCCGCCGGTACTACAGTGGTACGTTCAAACCTGACTTCACCCAAAATCAAACGGCTTTGCTCCAGGGTCGTCTGCGCTTGTTCTATACTCATGCCAATAACATCTGGCACCCGAGTGGTTCTCACGCGCCCCACGGGGGTACTGGCGATGATCTGGGATTGACATTGCTGTGCAGGAGCCTGGCATAAATCAAAATTAAATTCGGGGAATCCCTCCAGACCCCAGTCCACCTCTTGCTGGTAGTCAGCACAAACCTCTTCACAGAAATTATCGCCGGGCGGACAACTATTACGGCCCGCTGTCTCCCCGCCGCAGATAACGCTGGTTTCGCTGAGCCTTTCGCAGCGGTAATAATCCTCTGTTTCAACATCCTGGCATCTAAAACCAGCCTCGCCGTAGAAACAAACCAGATTGCCACAAAATAATTCTTCATCACCGTATCCGCCACCGTAGCTGCACTCCATCACCTGACTGGAACTGAAGCTGCCTCTGATCCTGTAATAATAGGTAGGACCAAACGCCAGGTTCGCATCCAGATAAGTTGCGTAGGTTGATTCTGTCTGTGCGATCACTTCAAAAGGGCCGTTCATACTGGTGCTACGCTCTATTTCTACAAACTCGGTGTCCGGGTTATCCGTCCAGGTTAGTTGAAGCTTGTCGCGTTTGGGGCGGATGGCGAGATCTTCCACACAGGCCTGAGCCCCCAGGATCAATACCGTCACGGGTGCGGAACTTAGCTCGCTGTCACTGACAACCAATTGAGCAACGTAATTTCCTGGTTGGTCAACGATGAAAAACGGCGCGGGCGTATCCGCAGCTTCCAGCGCCGCAGTACTGCCCGGTGGTCTTTCCACCCAGGACCACTGATAACTAATCGGATCACTGTCGGGGTCGTAACTATCAAACCCATTCAGGGTGACCTGATCTCCAGTGTAAAGATCACCGATGCCATCATAGTAGGCGCTGGCAATTGGTCGCAGATTATCCGCCGTTATAAAGACCGTATCCGGCGCACTATCGATAGTGCCGTCATTGACGATTAACTGGCTGATGTAATCCCCTTGTATATCCAGGTACAGGCTTGGGTTTGCAGCAAAGATATTACTCAGCTGTGCATTACTTCCCGATGGTTTATTTACGATACTCCAGCGATAAGTTAAGGGGTCGCCATCAAGATCATGACTGGCCGAACTATCCAGCGTTATGAGATCACCCACATTGCCGGGCTGGTCCTGGCCGGCATTCGCCACGGGTGCCGAATTACCCACAGACACCGTGACAAAATCCGGTTCGCTGTCTGCCAAGCCATCATTCACGGTAAGCCGTACAATATAATCACCCGCCTCATCGGTGATAAACGAGGGACGGACAGATGCATTATTGAACAGGTTGGCGTTACTTCCCTGGGGCAGGCCCTCGAAAAACCAGCGATAATTCAGGTCATCACCGTTGACATCGCTACTGGCCGACCCATCCAGCGTAATGGTGTCGCCCAGCAATGCGGCTATATCACTACCTGCATTCGCGACCGGTGGCACATTCCCCACGTTCAGTAGTACGGTATCTGCAACACTTGCATCAAAGCCGTCATAGACAATTAGCTCCACCCGATAAACACCCGCCACATCGATGGTTATATTGGGATTTGCGATATCTGCGGCAAGAAGTTCACCACTACTTCCAGCAGGCTGCTGAAGTAGACGCCAGTTAAACGCCAGTAAGTCACCATCTAAATCATTACTACCGGTACCATCCAACGTAATCATTTCACCGACAGTCACCAACTGGTCCGGACCTGCATTGGCCACTGGCAACCGATTCGGTACCGTCACTACCAACTGTTTAGGCAAACTATCTTCCGTACCGTTGTTCACCACCAGTTCAATGACATACTCCCCTTGCTCATCAACAAAGAAGCTGGGGCTACCCGAGCTTGCATCGGCAAACTGAGTATTGCTGGTAACGGGTTTACTCACAAAGCGCCATTGATAGCTTAGGGGCAACCCGGCAGCTTCACGACTGCTCGTGCCATCTAATATCACCTGCTGCCCGACAAAAGCGGTAATGTCATTACCAGGAACAGCGATCAAGTTGAAAACATTGAACCAGGCAAAATCCAGCGTCTGTAACCCGGTTCCTGCGTTTAGGAGCAGCACACAGGCATAGTCACCTGCCAAGCCTCTGGTATCGACACTACGGTTCTGCACAAATGGGGTATCAGGCAACACAGTAATCAGAGCATTTTGTGTATCAAGTTCCTGTTGCGCTTCGATATTGACTAGTTTGGTTTGTATTTCCAGATCAACCAGCGGCTGTGAGACCCGACTGGTGAGAGTATCGGTACATATTTGCGTATCTCCCAGCAGCAACTCATTAAAGGCCACCTCGACTTGGCCTTCAACCGACAAAGCTATGTTCTGCGCCACAATAAACGATGAATTTTCAGCCGCAATGATAGCCGATGTTTCCGGATCAATCAGGATCACCTGAACCTGATAGGTACCTGCGACAACATCATCCAGCATAATGCTGTTTATTACATCTCTAATGGCGTCTGGCACGAGTTCCGTATCGATGACCATTTCATCGCTGAAAATATTCTGTCCCATGGGATTAAGCACTGTCACTTTTAGCACAGTATTAGTGAGTCGCGTATTCTCCGTTAGATTCGTTAGACTGCTTTGAACCTGAACCACATCCGTGGTGTTGTATTGATCCTTCTGAACAAAAACACCACTGTTATTAACACCGACAATAATACCAATCGAAGCCTGAGCTAAGCCGATTGTGGAACTCACCACAGAGAAAGGTACAAAGGCTTCATTGGTAATGGTCGAGTCCAGGTCTCTAATGACCACATGCAACTGATAGGTACCGGCAATAAAGTTGTTGGTATTCCAGTTTTGATTTAGTGTTGCGCTCCCGCCAGCCGGTACAGGATCAAAGACAAACGGGGAGAAACTTTCTACAACGACGCCGTTTATATCCTCAACAATAAACTCAACTGAACCTTGGTTGGCGGTGGTGCCGATATTATTGACAACAACTGTGAATTGAGCGAGCTCGTTCGGACCGTAGTTAGTCTTGTCACTGCTGGCACTAACATCAAATACTGAATTGCTCACCCAGACGGACTGCGGCCCCAAATCCCTTGTGATTCGTTCGCCGCCGGGGGCGTTGATATAGGATAACTGTACACTCTGTGTCACCAGACGCTGTTCGCCGGGTTGCGGATCCTGGAGAATAACATCGAAGGCAATGTCTTCAATCTGGTCTGCTAACAAGGATTCGAAGCGCCACTCTACGACAGTTTTATCCACTTGTTCATCGAGAGCAGACGGTGTATGCGAAAAGCTATAGTAATCCAGAGCAACGCGATCTCCTGATACCGTAGTGATCAGATGTACATCTCCCAGTGCTGCCGTAGATGGAAGAAGAACGTCAACATCTGCGACATTACCATTCAGGTCATTTACCCTCAGCACACCCATTCCATCAACAGCCGGATCTATTAAGTCCAGCCTGAAATGGACAGCTGGTGACACACCTGATGCAAACTGTTGGATATCAAGTGTCAGATTACTGGAGCCCGGCAATAACTCGATTTTATAGATGCCACGATCACGATCCAATACACCATTGTTATTGACATCTTCCCCTGCATCTAGAACACCGTTTCCGTTGGTATCCTCGCTACGTCTATCTAAAATGCCATTCCCGTTTAAGTCTTCCCCAGGATCAAGAATACCGTTGACATTGATATCCTCGCTATCTGATGCCGTCCCGAGAAAAGTTCTGCCAACATGGCTAAGCGAACCTATATTGGGCGCAAAACTATCCCTCGACGGATTAAGCTCAACCGTCGCCATACCGCCTGGGTAGCCATAAGAATCGTAGGCATTAAATCCATAAACATAAATACCAAATGGCTGATCTGCTGTTACCCGATGTGAGCCCAAAGAGAGCGGAAACTGTATACCGCTCAGGCCACTGGAACCAATAACGGTAAAGAGTCCCGGGTCGATAGGCACACCATCGAGTAACAGAGAGTCAATGGCGATAGTCGGCACGATAATGTTAACAAAATTACTGGCAAAACCCGATGCGGGTGTCGTGAAGGTGTAGCTTGACAAAAATTGTTCGTTAGGTGGAATCAACATCATAAACGGATCGGCGGGCACGCTATCGAGTGCTTGCCCCGGCGAATATTGGGTAACCATTACCGGGGCACTGGCAAAAATCTCCAGAAATTCATTATTAATGGTTTCGTAAATCTCTCCGGCATTAAGTGTGATATTTTGCGTTCCGTTAAAAGACACCCTTGTGTCATTTTCTCTCGCCAACAGCCTGACAACCGAGCCATTCAAACGAGTGGCCAATGGAATGATTGAAAATGACTGTCCCCAGGTACTAACGGGAGGCATCATTTCCACTAGATGGTCACACCAGCCGATGCGCCCACCCGTTGGAGAACGTGATAGCGATGGTGTATCAGCACATTTGTGTCCGCCCATCACCGCAACTGGTGAGCCTGAGCTGATCAGGGTACCGGTCAAATCCGCTATATTACTACTCAGCTGGTACACCTCAAGCCGATCCAATGTCACCGTAAAGGGTTCGCCTGCCAGCCTGTCGCCAACATCGGCAGCAGGAATAATTTCGACCAGGGTATTGTCCGCAGTTGACACAATGGCTATTTGTGATGACAGATTCAGAGACGCAAATTGCGCCAGGCCGTCATAGCTGGTAGCCATATATTCTACGTCCAGCGCATCAACGGGCAAGGCAAGAAATGCATCACTGGTGTATCTTTGTAAATTCAGGCCATAAATCGTCACCTCTTCGTCGGCAACAACATGTATCCCCAACGACGCCTGACCGTTAGCGGGTAAATTTTTCACTTCGTCGGGCAGTTCTAGCGTGGTCACTGTTCCAGCAGTAACAGTAAACTCCTCTGAGAAACCGATGCCGGGAACTTCAACAACTCCTTGAGTATTTTGTTCAGAAGTAACGTACAAGAGTAAATCTGTTGCTCCCGAATAGTTATTTTGAAACGCAAAAATAAATTCCGTACCTTTACTGTCCGACATAGCCGACAAAGGCAACCCTGACAGCAATGCCACCAAAATCGGCCAAATGATAAATATACGTTTTATCATCACTGTAGCTCCTTGCCTTCGAGACGAATGTTTATCCTTACCCGCTGATTTCCATCCGGAGTCACTGTAGCAGGCGTGACCGTCTGACTTGCATCAACACGTAACCCTGGCGCTGTCTTGATGACACTTTGTATGACATTTTCTATTTCCACTCCCGAGTAAGAATACAGTTCAATGAAATATTCCCCCGCCTCCAAAAACTCGTAATCAAAACTATCGATAACCAAAGAGTGGTTATCATCTTTAGCCTCTAATGGAATATTGATGAAATCGGATACTTTTACTGGACTACCATTTGGATCCAGAACTCTGTAACGAATTAAGAAATTCTGAACATCAACATTGGAGCGATTTTGTATGGTCGCTCGCACATTTATGGTTTCTGTAATGCCAACCGCTGAAGATGCAAGCAGAGATTCCAATTGAACACTTTCAGCTCGTCGGGTTTCATTAACAGAAAACTCAGTTACCCGCTCATCCAGAATCACCGTAGCCGGACCAACCATCTGGTTGCCAACCTTAACGCGCCCGATTATCCGGTATTCGCCCGGGGGTACGTTGGCTGTATTAAAGTCGGCTCTAACGTTAACAATTTCATCTACCGCAAACTGTATCTGTGTATTTTCACTACTGTCGCGCGTACCGGTAAATTCAGCAACCAGCTCGTCCTGATCATTTAGCATGCTGAAAACGACCATTGCCTCCATTGGGCTGCCAGTATTCGCAACAACCGCTTCTATAACAGCAGGCGTATAGGCGTCGAAATTAAGCTGGTTCGTCAGCAGAAATGTTATATTCAACCCGGAATCATTTGCCAGGCCAAGACTACGATTGATTTCAAACTGACCTCCTTGAGAAAAACTGGAGATTAGCGTTTGGCTGTTATATCCGGTGGCACTAAAGGTAAGTGTTTTCGTCCCTAGCTCCAAGCCCTCAATACGGTATTTACCTTCACTATCTGTCAGCGTGCTGATCGCCGTTCCCGCAATGCTAATATTGGCACCTGCTATTGGTTCATTGCTCTGCTTATCAAGCAACTGACCAAAAATAGTAGCCTTAGTGATGGCAAGGTTTAGCTCGATAGTTTGCATATCTATCGTGCCACCACTGGTAACCAAAGCACTATAACCACGGCTAACATAGTCTTCTTTTTCAAAGGAGAGCTGGTACTCACCCGGCAGCAAATCTTCAATCCGAAAGCTGCCGTCAAACGATGTGGATACACTCACATCGCTGCTATCGCCAACAACACGAACTGAAACGTATCTCAGTGCTTCTTGAGTAACTGCATCAACAACCTTACCAACAACTTGACCATTATCATTGCCGACATAATTTGTTGGTGGCATCTCTGGGTTAAAGATAATGGCATTACCTGCTACCACCGTGCCGTTCCCTGAGATATCCATATAACCTGACAAGCTGGCAGTTACTGAAATAATCCCAGGCAGCAAATCTGTTAAACGGTAACTACCATCAGCAGCCGTTATTGTTGATACTGTATTACTGCCACTTACCGAAAGGGTGACTCCTGCGAGTGGCAGCGAGGTTTCCAGATCAGTAACCATGCCCTGCAATGCGCCGTTTGTGGGTGTACCGGGCAAAGGTTCCTGTGTCACATCAGTACCAGTACCACTACTGGGGTCGCCACCAACAGGCACCAGCCCCGGATTAAACACCAACACATTGCCCGCCTGTAGACTACTGCTAGCTCCGACACTCAGAAAGCCTACCTTACCGATACTGATGGAAATATCACCCGGCGGTAGCGCAGTGATTTCGTAACTACCAACACTTCCAGTTCGCGCAAACGCTATATTGGCACCGCTATTAGCATCCCTCACGGTAACTGAAACCTGATTTAGAGGAAGTCCTGTCGTAACATCAGTCACTACACCCCGTAACACACCCCCCGGATCGATGCCTGGCAATGGCACAAACACCGAGCTTGTTGCCGTCAACTCCTGATTAAGCACCAGTGTATTACCTGCGACAATAGTAGCGGCTGCGGTCAGTGGCAGATAACCAGTTTTTGTTAAAGTGATGGTGATAGCACCCGGATTGAGCCCTGCAAGGCTGAAAACACCAGCTTCACTACTCACTGCGGAAGCGACGGTGCTTCCCGACACGGATACCGCAACGCCCTGTAAAAACTGGCCGGTTTTTGAATCAGAAAGCTGCCCTTCCAGTACTCCAGTAGTCGGCAAAGAAGAAAGTGATATGTTACCGAGGGCTCTATCCGTACCCACAATGACAGAAACGCCACTCAAAGTGAGTGTTGAATAACCTGCGGCGATAATATTGATGATGTACGCTGAGGGATCCAGCCCATCGATAGCAAATGCACCCGCCGAATCCGTCGAAGTATTTATTGCCGCTCCATCGATGATGACTGAGGCATTGGCGATCGGCAACCCGGTAACACTATTTGTCACTTTCCCGGAAATGCTACCTGTTGTTATCGGAACCGGTACTGGTGTTGGTTGACTAACCAGGGCGCGTAAAGCAAGGGAGGTTGTAAAAACATCATTATCCCAGCTACCACTAACACTCTGCTGATTACGCAACTCTGTCAAAACCGCTTCAAGTTGTGAAAACTCACTGGCATTAGGTACCAAGGCGATCAGCGCCAATGCTGACTCAAACGTTTCAGGCCATAAGCCCGTGGTATTGTCTCGTTGCACCAACAGAAAGTCTTGTGCATTTGCCAATGCAACAGGAACATCCAAAAACACACTTCGATAGTGCCACAGCGCACGCATGGAAAGCGCCGTGAGATAAACACTGGCTTCATTCGAACCGTCAGACCACCCTCCCTCCGCCGATTGGGCATTCAACAAAAACCAGGCAGCCGGGGCAATAGCACTCTGTTGCTGACCAGATTCTGCCAATGCTTCAAGAGCAAAAGCGGTATCCAATATCGTACTGTTATAACCCGGAAAATCACCAAAACCTCCATCTACATTTTGGTGTAGTAGCAGTTCTTCTATGATGGCCTGTGGGTAATCTCCGGACTGGACTGTCGTCACCAGCAACCGTGACAGGTATTCCGTATTGCGCACCTCAACACCATTTAAAATACTACGCGCTGCGGCTATATCGGCCTGACTGGCCTCACCTGCGAAAACCAAACCACGCACAGCTTCAGCTGTGGATTGAAGCGAGGTTGAGTTCGTTTCCGGGTTGTAAAAAACACCATCAAAGGCCTGTTGTGTCACCAAATAATCAACAGTCTGAGCAATGTCCGCATGAGTAGTGAGCGGCGTGAAACTGACAAACAAAAACACACAGTAAAACCCAGCTCTTATCCGTTTAAAGTGCTTTCCCCACATTTTTACTACCCTGCTTTTTTTAGTATAAAAAACTCGTGTTTATGATACCAGTAAAATCACAAGTATTGTGATAATACCCGAGACTGCAATTTGTACTTTTTCAATTGTTATGCAAATCCATTGCTCGTAAAATCCACATCCTATTTAAAATTATACCTGATTATAATAACTGGTCACCCGTTCATATCATGTGACGACGCCGTGTAGCGATCAATCCCAACAAACCAATACCCATTAGCACAATAACCGGGGGCTCGGGCACACTAATATTACTTGTGTTTGTATCACTTGTACTTGATGGCTCTCCGGCTATCAATAAATCACTCCACAAAAAAATGGTTGTTAATTCATCATAGTTTGCGCCAGTCTCAGCATCGTTTTGAGCCAAATAAAATCCAGTTGTATCCAGCACTTCACTTATAAATATATCAACAGTTGCTGTCTGCCCTTCCGTCAAAGTGAAATCCCAACCAAGCGCGAAGGAAACGTCGTCATTAAAACCATCGGGCACATTATTCGAGTTATCTAATGTTGCATCCAGAGTATTCTCATACAGATCACCAAAGGTCCAACCCGGCTCATCAATCTCCCAAGTCTGGCCCGCTGCTAATGTACCGCCAGTGCTACCATATTCATTGAAAAAGGTATTATCAATTTCATCAATCTCGTAATCCAGCATCGCAACAAAACTATAATCGCCAGCCCCCGTAATCTCCGTGCTTAAAAATCCAAAACCACTTGCATCCAAGGTGCCGCTAAAAGACCCTGGTAAAGGTTCCGAGCCTACAGGATAAAATCCAGACTCATAGATGGCTCCGTTAACGTTAAAAACCCACTGATAGAGATCAATGACCGCTGCCTGGGCTGAAAAGCTTGAGAGCATCAAGGTTAATGCGATTGATAAATTACGTAAGGTATTCATAACTACACTACTTTTTTTTCTGAAATTATTATTGCTAAAACAAACGTCCACGCTCCAAAGGGCGGGGCATGTTAGAAGAATTTACTCACTCATGCATTGCTTAGCCTCGTTTTTCGCCGCAAGCAGTTGCTCCCCCTCTCTTCTCAGAGATTAAAAACTTTATTACAGACATGCAGTGCCGAATTCTTTTACACCTAACTATAAAATCGACCCACAAATTGATAATGAGCACTTTTCATACCAGAAAACCTATGCCATTGAAATACAGAAATTATATGGTTCCCATGATATACAATTGACGGAAAGCTGTAAAAAATTTCGACATATTTGGTAGATTTAGAGTAAGGATCGCGAATTACTCAGGTAATTCGCCCCAGCACTCGATTTTTGAAAACACCATCTTTTTAACCTATTGATAAACAAGAATTTAAAGTCATCATTTTGCTAAAATCGCTATTCACGAACAGGTGCTTGGCTCATCCCATTTATGTTTATTCACACTCATCATTCTAATAAATAGAGCGCGTATCTCTCAATCGAGATAATTGTTGTTTTAGTGTGTTAAGAATTTTGCGGTCTCTGGCCTCCTCACTTGGTGCTTTTGCGAGCAATAAAGCAAATACTTCTCTTTCCGTTTTTGTACTATTTCGATTTAACAAATCAAACATACGTTCATAACCTTCACTCTTACCTGGCGCACTAGCTATAGCTCTTTCGGCAAATGTTTTAGCATCTGGCAACAAGCCTCTTTGTTCGAATATTTTAGACAGTTCCAGCCACGCCTTTAAATTTGGTTTATTCACAACCTGTGTCATGAGTTGATTAATCCGTTTTTCTTTATGTTGTTTTTTCTGTTCTCGCGCTAGAAATCGATCGTGATCTTTAGCCCACCCAGGTCCGTAGGGAATAAGATTATTTAACCCCCATGACCCTCCATAGAAAAGCAAGATAATACTAATGCTCAGAGCCATCTTTTTGATTGACCTGTTTTGTAGAATACTCCATACACCATATGCAGCAATCGGGACTAAGAGGACAATTAAAGTCAAACGATAACGTTCACCGACAAAAAATATCCATACTGATAACGAATAAAGCATTGACCCAATGACTAAAAATTTCAGTCCAGGATCACCAAGTCTGGAGCGTAAATAAAATAGTCCAAACCCTGAAAATATCAGCATTAAACCTGTATCGATGAACGCAAGCATTAATGCAGGTCGATTCCATCTCCATACATGATATTGCTCTGGTAACCCTTGGGAATATTGCGCGACTAACAACCCTGCCTTTCGGAGTTGTAACACCAAATACTCCAATGGATGCTCGGCATAATAATTAAGAGATTTTTTGAACCAGAATTGACTGACTTCCCATCGACTCACAGGGCGTCCTAACTCGTTTTCCAGAAATCTTTGCGGCTGGGTACGGTGACCTATAATATCATTGCGAATACCTTCAACGACTGTGTAACCACCCCAAGACGTTGGTGCCGTTCCAACATAGAAATTAAGGCCTACTGGAGAAAATATTTTCGGCTCTATCTCATTAGAGTCCCAGGTGGAAACAACAAACAAAAGGCTAATAGCCAAAATGCAAGCAGCATAGATTTTAAGTAATTCATTTTTTGATACTGTCCGCCACCCATAAAGCACAATGAATGACATTAGAAATATGATTAGTAACAAAAGGTTTTGCCGCTCCATAGCGGCTAAACCAAAAGTTAATGTGGCAGTGAAAGCCCACCAATATCGCACATCTTGAAAAAAACGAATGGCGAAATAACAAGCCAACGCCAACAAAAATAATACCAAATTTGTTTTAACGGTTATACCCGCAAAAAAAACAATGGGGCCGCAGAGCGTGAACATTACACCGGCGACCCACCCAACTTGTTCGCTAAATAAACGCCTTGTAGTTAGAGCACAAAAAACTGTCGAAAAGCTCACTAACATAGCATTTACTAATAATGGAACAGAATAATGTGGCCCAAATAACTTGTAAGTTATAGTTTGTAACCATACGTACAAAGAGGGGGACATAAATACACCTGAAAATCCACCATTGCTATCTATAAACGCTGTATACCAAGCCTGGTAAATATAAATATAGGCATCAGAACGTGGATATGCAGAGAGCAACCCTTCCCCCCACTCTGCCATGCCAATATGCAATAGATGCATAGCGAATGCCAACAAAAATATACAGACTGGCATGCGAAATGATTTCCAGTCATAGCTAATTGAATATTGTTGGAATTTATAAGCCAGGTTATTCAATATAATTACTTTCTTCCACATTATTATTGCTTAGATAAAAGATAAATTAATAAACTTATATAAGATTATATAAGATTATATAAGATTATATTCTAACCAACGAGACTGTTTGTTGAAATAAACAAGCAACACTATTAGCGTATAAAGTATCGTAACTACTCAGCCTAAATTTCGCTCAATAGATTGAAGCATCAAGCGAGTTTGATATACCCTCCACCATCATGCAACCGCCACTCGACAAGCACTCCCTCAGCGCACTCGATAAAGACGAGCT
>Ga0256839_1004966_pt1 | contig 12585 bp, 9 predicted proteins | sample 354166metaG_FD_185968 | JGI IMG/M metagenome (GOLD analysis project Ga0256839, IMG submission 185968) | Hydrothermal vent microbial communities from Mid Atlantic Ridge, Atlantic Ocean - 354-166 | ecosystem: Environmental > Aquatic > Marine > Hydrothermal vents | place: Atlantic Ocean: Mid...
AAGTGGTGACGCACCTGCGTCACGGGTGGCTTGTCGGAGGAGGCCGCGAGTCGTGGAGACGTATTCGGTCAAGCTGGAAAAGGAGGAGTTCGTTTTCGCGGCGGCTCATTTCATTACGTTCGACGGGGACGTGTGCGAGCCGATCCATGGTCACAACTACGGGGTGATGGCCGAACTCGAGGGGCCGCTGGACGAAAACCGCTACGTGGTCGACTTCATTGCCGCTCGCAAGCTGCTGCGCAAGCTGCTCGATCAGTTGGACCACCACGTGATGCTGCCGCTCGATCACCCGCAGATCGAGCTGGAGATCGGCGACAACGAAGTAACGGCTCGGTTCGCCGAGCGGCGGTGGGTGTTTCCCCGCGCCGAGTGCGCCCTGCTACCGGTGGTCAATACCACGGCCGAAGAGATCGCGGCCTGGTTGGGGCGGCAGTGGCGGGATGCCTTGTTGGAGCAGTCGGTGGCGCTGTGCCGCGTCAAGCTGGCGATCGACGAGTGTCGGGGGCAATGGGGCGTCTGGGAGTGGAAAGCCCCCGTTTCCGCCGGCCAGGCCGAATGATACGATTCGGCTCATGGCCAAAACACCGATGATGAAGCAATACGACGAGGCGAAAGCCCGCTGCGGCGATGCGCTGCTGCTGTTTCGCATGGGAGACTTCTATGAGCTGTTCCACCGGGACGCCGAAATCGCCGCTCGCGTCCTCGGACTGACGCTCACTTCCCGCGACAAGGGGGCGAATCCGATTCCCATGGCCGGGTTCCCGCACCATCAGTTGGAGAGCTATCTGGCCAAGCTGATCGCGGCCGGTTTTCGCGCGGCGGTCTGCGAACAGGTGGAGGATCCGCGGCAGGCGAAAGGGCTGGTCAAGCGCGAAATTACGCGCGTCGTTACGCCCGGCACACTTACCGACGATGCCCTGCTCGATCCGGCGACGCCCAACTACTTGGCGAGTGTGATTGTCGAGGGGGACGGGGACGAGGGTGTCGCCGGATTGGCCTGGGCCGATCTCTCGACCGGGAGGTTCTTTTCCGCAGTCGTCCCGGCAGCCCGTCTCGATGATGAGTTGGCTCGGATCGCCCCGCGCGAAATCCTGATTCACGAAGAGCAACCGTGGAACCGGCTGGTGCCTTGCGAGCCGTCGATCACGCGACGGCCGCCGTGGGCCTTCGGTGCCGAGGCAGCGCGCCAGCGTCTGCTGGCTCATTTCGGTACCGCCACACTGGAGGGGTTTGGTCTGGACGACGTGGCGGACGCGGCGGCCATACGAGCGGCCGGGGCCATTTTGGAGTATCTGGCCGAGACGCAGAAGTCGACGCTGGGGCACGTCGACCGGATCGTGCCCTATCGGCCCGAAACGACGCTTGAAATCGATGCGGCCACACGACGCAGTCTTGAACTGACGGTGACCTTGCGTCACGGCAAACGAGAAGGTTCGCTATTGGCGGCCATCGATCGCACGGTAACGGCGATGGGGGCTCGATTGCTCGCCGACTGGCTTTCCAATCCGCTCACCGAAGTGGCTTCGATCACCGAGCGGCACGACGCGGTGGACGAGCTGTTGCAGCACCCGGGGGCGCGGTTGGGTCTGCGGGAGGAACTCCGTGCCGTCTACGATCTGCCTCGCTTGCTGGCTCGCGTCTCCACCGGTCGCGCATCGCCTCGCGATCTCCACTTCGTGGGAAAGACGCTGTTGCGCATTCCCGAGGTGAAGAGGCATCTCCTTCCGTTGACGTCGCCTCTTTTGCGGAAGCTGGATGAGTGCTTGCACACGTTCGAGGAACTGCGGCATGAGTTGTTGACCGCGCTGGCCGATCCCTGTCCCTTGTCGGCTCGCGAGGGCGGGTTGATCCGCGACCACTACGATGACGAACTCGATCGGTTGAGGGCGCTGGCGACCGGCGGCAAGGAATGGATCGCCCAGTACCAGGCCGAGGAGATCGAGAAGACCGGCATTCCCACGCTCAAGATCGGTTTCAACAAGGTTTTCGGTTATTACCTCGAGGTGACGCACGCTCATCGTGACAAGGTACCAGAGCGCTACCACCGCAAGCAGACGCTCAAGAACGCCGAACGGTACATCACCGATGAGCTGAAGCAATACGAGGAGCAGGTCCTGGGTGCCGACGAGCGGGCCAAAGAACTGGAGTACACGCTGTTTTGCCGGCTGCGCGACCAGGTGGCCCAGGTGGTGCCGCCGCTGCAGTGTTTGGCCGACGCGTTGGCCGGGCTCGATGTGCTCGCGGCGTTGGCCGAGTTGGCGGGTGAGCGTCACTATTGCCGGCCGGAAGTGGTAGGCGATCCGGTGCTCGAAATCTGCGACGGCCGGCATCCCGTGTTGGATATTTCCGAGCCGGAAGGGACGTTCGTTCCCAACGACACGTTGGCCGGCGGTGACCAGGGACACGTGCTGTTGATTACCGGACCCAATATGGCGGGTAAGAGCACGTACATTCGCCAGGTGGCCTTGATCACCATCATGGCGCAAATGGGGAGTTTCGTGCCGGCTCGTCGAGCGAGGATCGGCGTGGCCGACCGGGTGTTCGCTCGCGTCGGCGCCAGCGACGAGTTGGCTCGCGGCCAGAGCACGTTCATGGTGGAAATGACCGAAACGGCTCGGATCCTCAATACGGCGACCGGTCGCAGTCTGGTGATCCTGGACGAGATCGGCCGGGGAACGAGTACCTACGACGGCATCTCACTGGCCTGGGCCATCACCGAGTACCTGCACGACCAGATCGGGTGTCGGACCCTGTTCGCCACTCACTACCACGAGCTGACCGACCTGGAGGCCACGTTGGTCGGAGTCCGCAACTACAACGTGGCGGTGAAAGAGTGGGAAAATCGCGTCGTTTTTCTGCACAAGATCGTGCGAGGAAAGGCGGACAAGAGTTACGGGATCCACGTAGCGCAACTGGCCGGCGTGCCATCGGCGGTCTACGAGCGAGCCGCTGAGATCTTGATTCGGCTGGAAGCCGGGCATGTCGACGAGAAGGGGCAACCGAAGCTGGCGTCGCCCAAACGCCGCCGGCGACGCGTGGCGGCGGCGGCCGGGCAGAAGCTGCTGTTCGACCTGGGAGACTCGCCCGACGAGTCGTCGGGGTGAGCGTGACTGACGGAAGAACTACTCGATCAGCTCGTCTTCCTCGGCGGCTCCGTGGCCGCTAATTTGACCGGCGTCTTCCAGGCGACGGACGATCTCCACGATCTGCTGCTGCACGGATTCCACGTCGGAGACGCGGACGGGCCCCAGGAACTCGATTTCTTCCTCGAGCATCTGGGCGGCCCGTTTGGACATGTTGCTGAGGACCTTCTGTTTGAGTTCGTCGCTGGCTCCTTTGAGTGCCAGAGCCCACTGGCTGGTCTCGACGTTCTTGAGGATGGACTGGATGTCCTTGTCGGAGAGTTTGGCGATGTCGTCGAACACGAACATCCGTCGGCGGATTTCCTCGACCAGTTCGGGGTCGTCTTGAGCCAGATTCTCCAACAGGGCTCGCTCAGTGGCCCGGTCGGCCACATTGAGGATCTCCGCCACGCTCTCGACCCCTCCGGCTCGCTCGAAGGCCTGTCCCATCAACAATGCCATCCGCTGCTCGAGTCCCTCTTCGACTTGCTGGATGACTTCCGGACGCGTTTGCCCCATATTGGCAATTCGTCGGGTGACCTGCAGTTGCGTGTCGGGTGCCAGTCCGGCGATGATTTCGGCTCCGTAGGAAGGCGGGAGGTGGCACAAAATCAGAGCGATGGTCTGCGGGTGTTCGTCGGCGATGAACGTCAGCAGGTTTTGCGGGTCGATTTTCCGCAGAAACCCGAACGGCAACGCTTCGATGGTTTGTTGGACGTTCTCCAACGTGTCGCCGGCGTTCTTGCCCAACGCCTTTTCGACCAGGGCCTTGGCCAGGTCGAAGCCGCCGACGTCGCCCAGAAAGAGGTTGGGATTGGCCTGGGCGAACTCCTGAATCACACTCTCCTGCTCGGAAGCGTCGACGTTTTCCATCCGAGCGATTTCGATGGAAACGGCTTCCACTTGCTTGGGTTTCAGCCGGCTCATCAACTGCGCGGCTTCATCTTGGGGAAGGCTGGCCAGCAAGATGGCGGCTTTGCGCACGTTCGACGTCACGGCCCCGATTCTCCCTGTTGGTGCGGACAAGCATCAGTATCGACTTTATCGGTCGCGACGGGCGGGAAATTGAGGAAAGAAAGAGCAACTTCATCGTCTTCCCAAGGTCGCTATAATGGCGGTCATGACGGCACTCCATCTCCTTCCCGACGCTCCCATTTCCAGTCCCAGCTTCGACCGGCTCGATCGGATGCCCTTCGTTCGCTCGTTCGCCGAGGCCATTCGGGCGGTGAAGGGGACCGATTCGGTGGTGCTGGCGCTGGCCGGTCCGTGGGGCAGCGGCAAGAGCAGCCTGCTCAATCTGATCGCGGGGGAACTCGAGCGGACCTCGGGCGACCACCCGCCGCTGGTGATGCGGTTCAACCCATGGTGGTTTTCGGGAACGGGACAGTTGGTGGCGGCCTTCTTGCAACAGTTGGCGGCGGCGCTCAGTCGTCCCGAAGTGAAGGAACGCCTGGGGGCGGCGACCCACGCGCTGGACCGTCTGGCCGAGTCGATCGGCGATCCGGGTATCGCTCAGCAGGGCCGGTTCCCGGCCGACCGCGACATCGAGCGATTGCAGAAGGCTGCATATGACATCTTGAGCGAATCGGATCGGCGGATCCTCATTTTCATGGACGATATCGACCGGCTCACCCCGGACGAGATGACGCAGCTCCTGCTGATCGTCCGAGCGGTCGCCACGTTTCCCAACACGACGTACGTGTTGGCGTTCGACCATGACGTGGTCAGCGAAGCGATCACCGAAAAGCTGGGGGTGGACGGGCGCACCTATCTGGAAAAAGTCATCCAGTTGCAAATCGACGTGCCGATCCCGGGCCGGATGACGCTGCAACGCATGGTGATCGGGCAGCTCGAGGAAATCGATCCCGGCGCCGGGGAACTGGACGCGGAGAGCCAAGCGTACTTCCGCATGTTGTTCAACCAGGGAGTCAAGCACTTCTTGGTGACGCCTCGAGCCTGCACGCGGTTGCTGAACGTTCTCCGCTTCACCTACCCCACGCTGACGGGGCAGGTCTATTTTCCGGACATGTTGGGGATGGCCTGCCTGATGTCGTTTTGCTCGCAGGCGGTCCAGGCGATCCGTTCCAACAGCAACGCGTTTGTGGGGCACTGCGATCCATCGGGCAAGGATTGGATCAAGATTCGCCGTTTTCACAAGCAGTGGCTGGCATCTCTGCCCAAGAAGGACCGTTCGTCGGTGGAGTCGATCATCCGGCTGCTGTTCCCCAAAGTGGCGTGGGCGCTCAACGGTCCGCTGCGAGGCGAGGAGTATTTGGAGCAATGGAACGAGCGGAAGTGGATTTGCTCGCCCAAGCACTTCGACGCCTATTTCCGACTCGGGCTGTCCGCGGGCGAGGCGGCCGAATACCAGTGGCACAACATCGTCGAGTTGTTGGACGACGCGACCGCGTTCGCACGATCGTTGCACCGGTTCGGCGCGTTGGAAGAGGGACAGGGAGAGGAATGGATCGACGATCTACTGCGTCAAGCGGACGACTTTATTCATGAGAAGGCGACCGCCGACCAGGCGGCTCAGATTTTTCGCGCCATCATGCGGCGAGGCGACCAGATCGCGGCGGTCACGGGGGACGTGGGGCAGCAGTGGAAAACCGGCCCGTTCCACTCGGCGATCTCGCTGTTGGTCGATTGTCTGTTGAAGATCGAACCGCCGCCGCGGCGTGCCGAGGTGCTGACCGAATCGGTCGGTACGGATGCCGGTTTGTTGACGGCCGCGGAGTTCATCGAGCTGGCCCAGTATCGGCTGGATGCGCTGGCCGATCAGGACGAGTCGCCGGACATTCACAGCAAGAGCGAGAAGCTCAAGCAGGTGATTCGGATCCTCGATCGCCGTATCCAGGCGGCTTGCCAAGATGGTTCCCTGGCCGAGCACCCGTTGTTTGCTCGAGTGATCCAGAAGTGGTACCATTTCGGTCGCAAGAAGCGATCGCAGCAGTGGCTTCAGCGCCACTGCCGGGAGGACCAGCGGTTTGTGGCCGCATTGGTGCAACTGGCGCCGCCCTGGACCTTGCGCGACTCGAGGGATTCCGTCGACGGCACCGCCCTGCTGCCATTCGCCTTCTTGACCGAGATGTTCGGCCGCAAACAGTTGGTGCAGCGCTGTGCGCGGATTATGCTGGAAAGCCCGGACTGGTTGACTGCGGATGCCGAGTCGGTGTTGGCTCAAGTGGGGGTGGCTCTCGACGGCTTGTAGACGGCGACCCCCGGTAGCATGCGCTGCCGATCCCGTTCGACCGGTTCGGTCCGCGCTTCGGGGATTGTTTCTGTTGTCACGACTGGAGTTCGCACCATGATGAGGAATCTGACGAGAGGCCGGTGTTCGAGCTTGTTCGCGCGACCGCTGCCGCGCTGGCTGTGCGGGGTCTCGGCGTGCTTGGTGATGGCCGCTCCCCTCAAAGCCGACGAGCCGGCCGCGACGATCGCCCAGCACCAGCGATGGGTGACGGGGGTTGGTTTTACTTCCGATTCGAAGCGTCTGGTGACCGTGGGAGGCGGAAGCCTGCGTTACCGCCCCGGCGACGTGCTGGTGTGGGACGTGGCCGGCGGCAAGCGATTGGCCTCGCTATCCGGCCACGACAGCCATGTCTGGGCGGTGGCCATGTCACCGGATCGTGCCATCGGCGCGACGTCCGACTACACCGGACGCATCGTGGTGTGGGATTTTGCGGCGGGGAAACCGATCCACCAGCTCGATCCGTTTCAGGCATGGGTGCCGAGTCTGGCCTGGTCCGCCGATGGAAAGTGGATGGCGGCTGGCGGGCAGGATGCCAACGTGGCTGTTTGGAATACCGCCAAGTTCGAAAAACCGGTGACGGTCAAGGTCCACGACGCGCCGGTCGCGGCGCTGGCGTTTTTGCCCGGAACGACTCGGCTGGTCGTGGCGGGGGTCGACAAGAAACTGAGTCTGGTCGACTGGAAGGCCGGCAAGGTCGTAGCCGAATGGCAGGGAAGCGACGACGTGGTGTGGTCGATCGGCGTCGACCCGTCCGGAAAAGTGGTTGCCACCGGTGGAGCCGACCGCACCGTGCGACTTTGGAAACCCGACGGCACACGATTGGTCAGCCTGCCCGCCCATCGCGATTGGATTCGCTGCGTCCGATTCTCACCTGACGGCAAGGAGTTGGCAACGGCCGGCCACGATCGCCGCGTGCGGCTGTGGAATGTCGAGCGGTTGCTGGAGCAGAGCGGGCCACTTACTGCCAAGCGACAACAGGTTGCTTCGGCACAGGCGGCGTGGACGAAACTGCTCGAGGCGAGCGATGATGCGGAAAAGGCGGCCAATCTGGCGGAGGACAAGCAGAAGGCTGCTGCTGCGATCGTCGCTTGGAAGCAGGCGGTTGCTCGCCAGCAGGAGGCCATCAAGGCACTCGAGCAAGACAAAGAGAACAAGGATTTGAAAAAGGCCGTCGATGAGGCCAAGGCGGCGGTCGGCAAACTGGCCAAGGAAGTCGATGCCAAGATCAAGTCATTGGGTAGTGACAAGAAGTTGGCACAGTCTCTTGCCGAATTGAAGAAAGCGGACATTGACGCCGTGAAGAAGCAGCAGGAGGCGTGGGCCAAGGAAGCGGCGGACGCAACCGGGAAGCACGAGGAACTTGGTCGGCAAAGCCAGGCCGCGGAAAAGGCCTTGGACCAGGCTCGTCGACTTCTGAGAGAGTTCGTCGACAGCCTGGCCACCGATATTGGTCCGCTGGAGAGTTCCGTGTGGGCGGTCGCCTATTCGCCCGACGGGAAATGGCTGGCGACGGGGTGCCATCGGATCGGCCGGGAAACGAACACCGATACCGTACGGATTTGGAGACGGTCGGACCGGCAGAGTGTCTTTTCGCAGAAGAGCGAGGCGAATTCGCCGTAGATCCGGCCGTTTGCTATTCCGATCGCCACCGGAGCCCTATACTGGAGCCGATGTGCAGCGCGTGCTTTTTCCCGTCTTGAACAAGGCCCGCCGCTTTGCATTCCCTCCGCGGGCTGGTTGCCGGCGGCGTCGAATCTGGTCGCAGTCTCTTAGAGCCTGTAACAACTCTTAGAGCCTGTAACAAGGCCCGCCGCGCCGCTTGCCGGCCTTGGACGTGTTGCTTGCAGCATGCAGTTTTGTGACAGCCTCTTGAGAGGTTGAAAGAGGGGACGAGGGATGATGAGATACGTGTGGATCGGGTTGGTGGCTGTGGTCGGTATGGGAGTCAGTTGGAACGGCTGGTTGAGCGAGTTCACCGCATGGGCGGGGCAACCGACCGCCCAACAACAGAATTCCTCGGATTCTCCCCAGCGGCGGGGAGACCCGCCGCTGGGAGATGAGGAAGAGAGCGTTTCTTTCGAAGACCAAACCGCGGTGGCTCCTCCGCCGGAAGAAACCGGGCCTCCCCTGGAAGAACTGGCCTGGTTGGTCGGGACTTGGGTCGACCGCGGGGAGGAGTCCGCGGTCATCACCACCGTGCGTTGGACCAAGAACCGCTCGTTCCTGATCCGCCGTTTTCAGGTCATCACCGATGGCAAGGTCTCCCTCGAAGGAAAGCAGGTGATCGCCTGGGACCCCGTCCGGCACCAGATCCGTTCTTGGACATTCGACTCCGCGGGTGGATTCGGCGAAGCGATTTGGCTGCGCGACCAAGACCAATGGCTGATCAAGAAGAAATTCACCTTGCCCGAAGGCAAACGAGCGTCGGCGCTCAACGTGATCACCTACGTGGACGACAACACGTTCCGCTGGAAGTCGATCAATCGGGAGATCGAGGGCGAGTTGCTGCCGAACGTGCCCGAAACCACCGTGGTCCGCCGGAAGGTTGCGCACCAAGAGGCCGACCGGGAAGAAAGAAAATCGAACTCCGGCCGGCAGCCGAATCACGACAACGAGAAAGAAAGAGCCAAGTAATGAGACGCCGCTCTATTCACGGAATGTTGGTCTTGACGTTGACGTTGACGCTGGCGGTTTCCGCTCAGTTGCCGGCACAACGGGGACGGGGCAGTGGCAGGGGAGCCGCCAACCGCGGCGGCGGGGTCAGCCGAGGCCGCCCGCCCGTCAATCGCTCGCCGTCGATGAGTCGCGTGCCATCGAGGCGTCCGACACCGTCACGTCCCACCGCGAAACCGTCACGCCCCGGCACGCGTCCTTCGACTCGCCCTTCACTCCATCGCCCGACGAATCGGCCCAGCCGGCCGTCGCCATCCCGGCCCCCGACGCGACCTTCGCCCAACCCACCCGCCTCCCGCCCCGGGAGTCGACCTTCGCTGGATCCTTCCAAAATCCGCGATCGCATGGGAGTTACTCCTGGAAAGCGGCCGTCGATGCCCGATTGGTTCGTGCCGGGAGGCTCGATTCGGCCGAACCGACCGAGCACGCAGCCGGCCCGCCCGAACCGTCCCGGCGACCGTCCAGAGCATAAGCCTCCGAGTAACCGTCCTGGCGATCGTCCCCCGGGGACTCGCCCACTACACCGTCCGCCGGAAGCACGGCCACCTCACGTGCGCCCACCGCTCCACCGGCCCACCTTTCGTCCGCCCGCTCACTGGCCGCATCGCCCCTGGTATCCGGGGCACCCGCACTATCATCCGGGCAGGCATTGGTGGCGTTGGGCGACGGCGGCTACCGTGACCCGTTGGCTGGTGTACGGCTGGTCGAGGCCCGTCTATTACGTCTATGGGACCGGTGGCACGATCTATTACGAAGGAGACACTGTCTACATCAACGGCAGCGAATATGGCACGGCCGAACAGTACTATCGGGAGACCGAGAAGATCGCCGAAGCGGTCCCCGAAATGGACGATAAGAAGGCCGAGGAGATCGAGTGGCTGCCGCTGGGCGTGTTTGCTCTCACAAGTGAAGACGTCAACGCCAGCCACATGTATCTGCAGCTTGCTGTGAGCAAGGAAGGGATCATTTCCGGGACGTTTTACAACGAGACGACCGGGGCCGTTCATCCGGTCGAAGGCATGGTCGATGAGAAAACTCAGCGCGCGGTTTGGAAGGCCGCCGACGATAGCAACTCGGACATTGTCATGGAGACCGGCATCTTCAATCTGACTCGAGACCAGGCGGAAGTGCTCGTCCACTTCGGTCCGGAAAAGACTCAGACGTGGACGCTGGTGCGTCTGTCTGAATCGGAACGTCCGCAGAGCGAGGGCCGGAAAGAGTAGCGTTCAAGGAGATCGAGGAGACGGCATGCGAGAACAAGTGGTTCCCGGTCTGTTTTTTTTCAATCGATTCATCCGCCTCTCTTCCCACCACCGTGTAGCGGCGTTTCTGCTGGGAGTATGCTGGTTTTCGTTGGTGGCGGTCGTGTTGGACGCTTCCGGAGCCGACCGGGCGCAGCCGAGACTAGGGACCAACTTGGCGGGGCCCGTCGATTGGAACACCGAGCTTCCGCTGGTCGATATCTTCCGCATGGCTCGGCCCTGGATCAGTCAGCGGAAAGGGGCCCCTTGGGGCAAGGGGCCGCCGCTGGACATCGACTCGCACGGCTGGGTGAAGCGGCTCGAGTCCAACTGTTGGGCCGAGACGCTGCTCTGCTCGATTCCCGACGGCCACTACCCCAGCGGGCGCTACACCGTCTTCTACAAGGGACGCGGCAAGTTGACCTTCGGCGGCGCCGCTCGCATCGTGCGCGAGCAGCCCGGCAGAATGGTGCTTGATGTCGACGCGGACCGTGGTCCGATCTTCCTCCGCATTACTCGAACCGATCCTGCCGACTACGTGCGCGACATTCACGTCATTGTCCCCGGTTTCGAACAGACATGGAAGCAGGATCCGTTTCACCCCAAGTTCCTGCGGCGCTGGAAGGGGATCGCCTGCATCCGCTTCATGGACTGGATGCACACCAACGGGTCGAAGATCGAGTCATGGAGTGACCGACCCGTACTCGAGGATGCCAGTTTCGCCAAGAAGGGAATGCCGCTGGAGTGGATGATCGATCTTTGCAATCGACTCGATGCCGACGCCTGGTTCTGCATACCCCACCGAGCCGACGATGACTACGTCCGCCGGTTCGCTACTTTGGTCCATGAGCGACTCGAGCCGGAGCGGAGGGTCTACATCGAGTACTCCAACGAGGTGTGGAACAGCATGTTCGAGCAGAACCGATATGCGCAAGCGCGAGCCAAGCAGTTGGGGCTCGGCTCCGTTGATCGTCCGTGGGAAGGTGGCGGCATGTTCTACGCTCGGCGGTCGGTGCAGATCTTCGACATCTGGGAAGACGTGTTCGGGGGAACCAATCGTCTGGTGCGCGTGCTGGCCTGGCAGTCCGGCAATGTGTGGTGGTTTGAGAACATCCTGCTGCCGACCGATGACGCTCATCGGCATTGCGATGCACTGGCGATCGCTCCCTATCTGTCGATGATGGTGCGACAACGAGGAAAGGGCTTGTTGGCTTCGCAAGTCGAGCGTTGGTCGGTCGATCAGGTATTGGACTACGTCGAATCGACGGCTCTCCCCAAGTCGCTTGATCAGATTCGGCGCACCAAGCAACTCGCGGATAAGCACGGATTGAAGCTGCTGGCATACGAGGGCGGGCAACATCTGGTGGGCGTGGCCGGTGGGGAGAACAACGAGCGGGTTACGCGGCTGCTGCAGTCGGCCAACCAACATCCGCGCATGGGCGCCATTTACGCCCGATACCTGCGGGGATGGGCTCACGCCGGCGGGGACTTGTTCTGCCATTACTCTTCGGTAGCTCGACCCAGCAAATGGGGAAGCTGGGGCGTGCTGCCCTTTTGGGATACTCCGCCGAACGAAGCGCCCAAGTACCGGGCCATCGTCGATTGGGCTCGCGAGCTGGGGCAGCCGATGGAGCTGGTCCGGTGACGATTCGGGACTACCAGAGTGCCGACGATGACGTACTGCGGTCGATCTTGGCCGAGGCGTTTGGCGGGGTGTCGATCGACGAGGGAATCGAGCGGGAATTCGGTGCGATTGCCGGCCACGATTGGCGTTGGCGGAAAGCTCGCCATTTCGACGACGACCTGGCTCGCCCCGAAGCCGCTGTCTTCGTTTCGGAGGAAGACGGGCGACCCGTCGGGTTGATTACGACTTGGATCGACCGCGAAGCGGGGATGGGGCACATTCCCAACGTGGCCTTTCGCCGGGAGTATCAGGGGAAAGGACTGGGGCGTCGATTGATCCAACATGCACTGGAACATTTTCGCGGTCAGGGAATCTTCTATGCCAGGTTCTTCACGAATTTTAGTGGGTTCCCGGTATCGAATCAAGGAGCGATGGGCGAGAATGGGGGGATGAGTTCACTCAAGCAACACTACCGACTGCTGTTAGGCGTGGATGCTGCCTGGGAAGTATCCGAGGTGTCTTTGTCCGTTGAGGAGAAGCAGGTTGTGATCGTGCTCACACACCGAGGAGGTCGTGTGAAGTGCCCGGAATGCGGGAAAGAATGCACGATCGCCGACCATGCTCCGGAGCGTTCGTGGCGTCATCTCGACACGATGCAGTTTGAGACTCGTC
>Ga0256839_1004967_pt1 | contig 12584 bp, 10 predicted proteins | sample 354166metaG_FD_185968 | JGI IMG/M metagenome (GOLD analysis project Ga0256839, IMG submission 185968) | Hydrothermal vent microbial communities from Mid Atlantic Ridge, Atlantic Ocean - 354-166 | ecosystem: Environmental > Aquatic > Marine > Hydrothermal vents | place: Atlantic Ocean: Mid...
CGGCCCTGTGCTGTGGTCCAGATTCATCCCCACGCGCGCGCCTTCCTGGCCGCCGCGCGCGTGGTCGCTGCCGCAGCCGCCGCGTTGCCCGAGGACCACCCCGCGCGCGCCCAGATGCTCAACGCACTCCACGCCGCTCTGGGGCGTGTGGACTGGCGGGCGCCGGGCAGTCCGGCCTTCTACGAGAGCTTGCCGGCCGCCCACGCCACCCTCCGAGAGCAGGTGGCCCGGGCCGGAGACCCCCTTCCTGTGGAGGTCTTCGCCGTAGGCCACGCCCACATCGACGTGGCCTGGCTCTGGCCGGTGGCCCAAGCCCGCCACAAGGCTGCCCGCACGTTCCACACGGTGCTCCGCCTCATGGAGGCGTTTCCGGCCTTCACCTTCGTCCAGAGCCAGCCCCAGCTCTACGAATTCGTGCGCCAGGATCATCCCCGCCTCTTCGAGGCCATCCGCCGGCGCGTGGCCGATGGATGCTGGGAGCCCATTGGCGGCATGTGGGTGGAGGCCGACTGCAACGTGAGCGGCCCCGAGGCCCTGGTGCGCCAGCTCCTGCTCGGCCGGCGCTTCTTCCGCGAGCACTTCGGCGAGGGGGCCGAGAGCCCGGTGCTCTGGCTCCCTGACACCTTCGGCTTCCCCTGGTCCCTGCCCCAGCTCATCAGGCAGGCGGGGCTCAAATATTTCTTCACCATCAAGCTGACGTGGAACCAGTACAACCGCTTTCCCTACGACAGCTTCTGGTGGCAAGGGCTGGACGGCACGCGCGTGCTCGTCCACGTCAGCACGACGCCCAACCGTCCCGGCGAGATGAGGAGCACCTACAACGCGCGGGCCACGCCGGCCGAGGTGCTGGAGACGTGGCGGCGTTCCCGCCACAAGGCCCACCAGCGCACGTTCCTCATGGCCTTTGGCCACGGCGACGGGGGCGGCGGTCCCACCCGTGAGATGGTGGAGAACGTGGGCGAAATGGCGCGCCTGCCCGGCCTGCCGCGCGTGCGCCACGGGACGGTGCGCGCCTTCTTCGAGCGCCTGGAGGCGGAAAGCGGGCACCACTTGCCCACGTGGAACGGGGAGCTCTACCTGGAGCGCCACCGGGGCACCTACACCACCCAAGGGCGCATCAAGCGGGCCAACCGCAAAGCCGAATTCGCCCTCCACGACGCCGAGTTCTTGGCCACCCTGGCCTGCCTCGTGGTGCCCGGCTTCGCCTACCCCCACGACATGTTGGAAGGCGCCTGGCGCGAGCTCTGCCTCCAGCAGTTCCACGACATTCTCCCGGGAAGCAGCATTGGCCCCGTGTGCGAGGAGGCCGAGAGGGCCTACGCCCGTGTCCGTCGGGCGGCCGAGGAGGTGCAGCGGGTGGCCTTGGAGGCCATTGCCGAACGCTGGGGCCACGCCGATGTGCTGGTGGTCAACCCCACCTCCTTCACCCGCCGCGACTTGGCCTTCTGGGAGGGCGAGTGTGATGGCTCGTGGCATTTCGTCCGGGAGGACGGCACCCCCGTGCCGCTTCAGGCGACCGAGGGCGGAGCGTGGCTGGACGTGGGCGCCCTCCCCCCGTACAGCGTTCACCGCCTGCGCCTGGTGTCCGGCGCGTTGCCGGACGTGGACGAGGGCGTGGCGGCCAGCGAGCTGTGGTTGGAGAACCGCTACCTGCGCGTGGAGCTCAACGAGGAAGGTGACATTGCGCGGCTGTACGACAAGGTGAACGGACGGGATGTCCTGCCGCCGGGTGCTGTGGCCAACCGGTTCCAGGCGTTTCTCGACCGCCCCCTCAAGTGGGATGCGTGGGACGTGGACATCTTCTACGAGGAGGAGGCCGAATGGGCCCCCGAGCCGGCCACGTCCATCCGCGTGGTGGAGGCCGGCCCGCTGCGGGCCACGCTGGAGGTGCGCCGGCGCATCCTGGACAGCCCCTACGTCCAGCGCCTCACGCTGAGTCACAACAGCCCACGCCTCGACGTGGAGACGCACATCGAGTGGCGCGAGCGCCATGTGTTCCTCAAAGTAGCCTTCCCCGTGGACGTGCTGGCCCCCACAGCCACGTATGAGATACAATGGGGCCACGTGGAACGGCCCACCCACCGGAACACGAGCTGGGATTGGGCCCGCTTCGAGGTCGTGGCCCACAAGTGGGTGGACCTGAGCGAGGGGGGATATGGCGTCAGCCTGCTCAACGACGGCAAGTACGGCCACGACGTGCGCGACAACGTGATCCGCCTCAGCCTGTTGAGGAGCCCCACCATGCCCGACCCGGACGCAGACCGCGGAGCCCACCGCTTCACTTACAGCCTCTTGCCCCACGCCGGCCCCTTGGGCGACCAGACCATTGCCGAGGCCTATGCCCTGAACGATCCGCTCATCCTCTTCCCGGTGGTGTCCGGTCGGCGGGGCGAGGCGGGCGCTGCAGCGGCGAACGCGGTGACACCCGGCGAGAGCCTGGTGGCCGTGGACGTGCCCCACGTGGTCATCGAGACGGTCAAGTGGGCCGAGGACGGGGAGGGCTTCATCGTGCGGCTCTACGAGGCACGGCGCATTCGCGGCCCGGTGACGCTCCACGTGGCCGTGCCGCTGAGGGCGGCCTGGCGTGTGAGCGTGCTCGAAGAGGGCAGGGAGCCCCTGCGGGTGGAGGGCAGTCGGGTCTTCCTCTTCATCAAGCCCTTCGAGATCGTGACCGTGCGTCTGGTGCCCGATCTGCCGGCGATCATCCCACCAGGGCCGCCAAGTTGAGCAGTTCGGCGACGAGCAAGCCCACGAAGACCCAAAGGGGGCGGACCCGCCTCGGCACCAAGTGGGGCCATCCGGCGGCCAGCATCAGGGTGACGGCCGGCCACGCCGGCGCCGGCCAGCTTGCCACGCTGCCGGGCACCAGCAACGCGCCGGCCCAGAGGGCCGTGGCCGTGGCCGTCGGCACGATAAGCTCGGCTCGCCTCTCCTGCCAGAGGGCAACCACCAGGCCCACGCTGCCCAAGAGCGTCCACAGGCCAATGGAGGCCCACCAGAGCGCGCCCGGGTCGGTGAAGTCGGCCCAATAGCGGCGGAAGAGCGCGGCCAGGCCCCCGGCCGTGGGCCACACCGAGTGGGCCACGATGGCCTCCACGCTCCGGACCAACCGTGTTAGCCAGGGCAGCAGGTAACCGTTGGCCTGAAGCACGATGATCCCGCCCGCCAGGGCGATGCCGACGCCCACCAGCACTGTGGCCTGAGCCATCACGTGAGTTTCGTCGTTGCGGTGACGCCAGAGGGCCGCCGGCAGGGCCACCAGGGCCGGCCAGATGAGCCACCAAAATCCCCAATCCACCTGCCAGCCGAGCATCACCAGGGCGGCTCCCCCCCCCAAGCTGAAGACGGTGACTCCCCGCCGCACGGTCCAGAAGAGCGCCCACATGAGCAGCGCGGACAGCAGGGCCAACGAAGTCTCGGGACCGGCCCTGCCGCTGGCCAAGGCGAAGGAGGGCGTGGCGGCCAGGAGCACGGGCGCGCTGAGGTGGAGGTAACGGCGGGACGGAAAGGCGTACCGCACTGCCAGGAAAAGCACCAGAAGCGTGCTCACGCCGAAGAAGGCCGAGAAGAGCCGCATGATCCCTGCCTGTACGGCAGCGTCGTCGGAGAGCAACACTGCTGTGCCCCCCACGAGGCGCGAGTAGAGGCCAAACGGGAGTTCGCCCGCGGGGCCGGAAGCGACCGGAGCAACCTCACCGGGAAGAGGCGGCACACGGGACGCCGCGAGCAAGGTGTGAAACATGGCCATGCCCACCACGCCGGCCAGCGAAGGCCAGACAGGGCGGGGTGCAACAGCAGTGCCCGCGCGTTCGGCTTCAGGTGTGGAGGAGGTGGACCATCGTCTCAGCACTTCGTCCCCTGTGGTTGTCGTCGCGTTGATAGGAGCGCCGGAATCTCCCGCGCCGTTGAGCCACAGCGTGGCTCTTCGACAAAATTATACCCCTGGTTGACATGTTGCCCATTCTCCGTACACTACACCCCCGAACTTTCAACCATTCCCAATGCAAAATGGGAGGATGACCGTGAAAATTTTGGTAACCGGAGGTGCTGGGTTCATCGGTTCCCACGTGGTGGACGCTTACGTCGAAGCCGGCCACGAGGTGGTCGTAGTGGACAACTTGACCACGGGCCGGCAGGAGAACGTCCACCCCGAGGCCCGCTTCTACGAGGTGGACATTCGCGACGCGGAGGCGGTCGAGAAGGTCTTTGCCCGCGAGAAGCCCGAAGTGGTCAACCATCACGCGGCCCAAGTGAACGTGCGCCACTCAGTGGACGATCCCATTTACGACGCGGAGGTGAACGTTCTCGGCTCCCTCAACGTCCTGCTGGCCGCCCGCCGCCACGGGGCCCGGAAGGTGATCTACAGCTCCACCGGCGGGGCCGTCTACGGTGAACCCGTCTACCTTCCCTGTGACGAGGAGCACCCCGTGAACCCCATCTGCGAGTACGGGGCCACCAAGCACGCTGTGGAACACTACCTGTACATGTACCGCGAGAATTACGGGCTGGACTACACCGTTCTACGGTACCCCAACGTCTACGGCCCACGCCAGGACCCCAAGGGCGAAGCCGGGGTGGTGGCCATCTTCACGCGCCAGATGTTGTTGGACGAGCAGGTGATCATCAACGGCAGCGGCGAGCAGGAGCGGGACTTCGTCTACGTGGCCGACTGCGCGCGGGCCAACATCACGGCCCTGGAGCACGGCAGCGGGGAAATCTACAACTTGGGCACGGGCCGGGGCACGTCCGTGAACGAGATCTTCGCAGCCCTCAAGGCGCTGACGGGCTACCGCCGCGACCCTGTTCACGGGCCGCCCAAAGTGGGGGAGACGTTCCGCATCTACTTGGACGCCACCCGGGCCCGGCGCGAGCTGGGCTGGGAGCCCACCGTTTCGCTGGAAGAAGGGCTCCGCCGCACGGTGGAGTTCTTCAGAAACCGCGTGGCCGAGGAGGCGTAGAGGAGATGTCGGCGCGGGGGGCCGGCAGTGTGGGCGGAGGCACACGTGGCCCACACCGCCGGCCCTCCGCCTTGTCCAACCGGGCTTACGGTGTCACCTTCTCCACAATCGTGGCGATACCCTGGCCCACGCCGATACACATGGTGGCCAGGCCGTAGCGCACCCCCTCCCGCCGGCGCATCTCGTGGACCAATGTGGTCAGGATGCGGGCGCCCGAACACCCCAGGGGATGGCCCAGGGCAATGGCGCCGCCGTTGACGTTGACCTTCTCCGGGTCCATGCCCAGCTCCCGAATGCAGGCCAGGGCTTGGACGGCAAAGGCTTCGTTGAGCTCGACGAGGTCAATGTCGTCTATGGTCAGGCCGGCCCGCTCCAGGGCCTTGCGCGTGGCCGGAATGGGGCCGAGGCCCATGGTGCGCGGGTTGACGCCGGCCACGGCCATGCTCACAATGCGGGCCATGGGGCGCAGCCCTTGGGCGCGCAGGGCCTGCTCGCTGGCCAGGAGAATGGCCGCGGCGCCGTCGTTGATGCCGCTGGCGTTGCCCGCCGTGACCGTGCCGTTGGCGCGGAAGGCCGGGCGCAGCCGGGCGAGCTTCTCGGGCGTGGTGTCGGGGCGCGGGTGCTCGTCCGTGTCCACCACGATGGGATCGCCCTTCCGCTGGGGCACCACGACGGGCACGATCTCGTCCTTGAAGCGGCCGCTTTCGATGGCGGCCTTGGCCTTCATCTGGCTCTCGTAGGCAAAGCGGTCCTGCTCCTCGCGGCTGATGCCGGTGAGCTCGTAGACGTTCTCGGCCGTCTCCCCCATGCTCTCCAGGGGGAAGAGCGCCTCCATGCGCGGGTTGGGGAAGCGCCAGCCCAAGGTGGTGTCGTACATGGTCACGTTGCCCCGCGGGAAAGCGCGCTCGGCCTTGGGCACGGCCCACGGGGCGCGGCTCATGCTCTCCACCCCGCCGGCGATGATCACCTCGGCATCGCCCACCATGATGGCCCGCGAGCCGTAGTGGACGGCATCCATGCCCGAGCCACACAGGCGGTTGATGGTGGTTCCCCCCACCTCCACCGGCAGGCCGGCCAGCAGGAGAGCCATGCGGGCCACGTTGCGGTTGTCCTCGCCGGCCTGGTTGGCACACCCGAAGACAACGTCCTCGACCGTGTGGGGGTCCACCCCCGTGCGCTCGACCAGGGCCTTGATGACCAGTGCGGCCAGGTCGTCGGGCCGCACGCCGGCGAGAGCACCCCCATGTCGCCCAATGGGCGTGCGCACGGCGTCCACGATGTAGACCTCACGCAGTTCCATGATCGGTTCCCTCCTCACCGTAGGTGTAGAAGCCCTGCCCGGCGAGCCGTCCCACGAGGCCGGCGTGGACGAGCTGGCGCAGCAGAGGGGCCGGCCGGTACACGTCGGGGCCGTACACGTCGCCCAAGGCTTCGAGAATGCCCATGACCTGATCGAGGCCGATGAGATCGCCCCACGCCAGCGGGCCGCGGGGATAGTTGGTGCCCAAGCGCATGGCCAGGTCGATGTCCTCGGCCGAGGCAATGCGGTCGGTCAGGGCGAAGGCGGCCTCGTTGACCAAGTTGACCACGATGCGGGGCCACACGCCGCCGACCGTGTCGCCGATGGGCACCGGCTCCTTGCCGAGGCTCTGCCACCAGGCACGGGCCCGCTCCACGGCGTCCGGGGCGCTCTGAAGGGCGGGAACGAGCTCGATCACTGTGGCCTCCTCCAGCGGCGGCAGGCCGGCCCATCCGACGACCCGTTCCGAGCGATCCACCCAGCCGGCCACCTCCGTGGCGCTGGCGTTGAGGGCAGAGATGAGCAGCAGGGTGTCATGTGGCAGGAAGGCATCCAACTCGCCCACCACGCCCCACTTGTCTCCCCGGTCGGCCAGGACGGCCTCCACGGCCACGTCGGGGAGGGCCTTTAGGCCGTTCAGGAAAAGGCGCAGCTCGGCTTCGGGCTCGACGCGGACATCCTGGGCGAAGCTGAAGAAGGTGACCACGTCGTGGCCGGCGGCTGCGGCCACGTCGGCCACCTCGGCGGCCAAGGGGCCATCTCCTACCACCAGGACGGTGCTCATGGCTCCTCACCTCCGTACTCGTACCAGCCACGGCCGACTTTGCGGCCCAGACGGCCGCTCTCCACCATGCGCTGCTGGAGCAGGCTGGGCCGGTAGCGCGGTTCGTGGAAGTACGCCTCGTAGACGGAACGCGACGCGGCGAAGTTGATGTCCAGGCCGATGAGGTCCATCAGCTCGAAGGGGCCCATGCGGAAGCGGCCGCCCTCGCGCACCAGCCGGTCGATGGTGGCGTGGTCGGCCACGCCGTGGGCCAGGAGGCGCAGACCTTCCAGGTAGAAGGGGCGGGCCACGCGGTTGACGATGAAGCCGGGCACGTCCTGGGTGCGCACGGGGGTCTTGCCCAAGCGCTCGGCCAGCTCCACGGTGACCTGCACGGTCTTCTCTGAGGTCATGGCGCCGGCGGCCACTTCTACCAGGGGCATGAGGGGGGGCGGGTTGAAGAAGTGCATTCCCACGACGCGCTCGGGGCGCCCTGTGGCCGCGGCAATTTGGGTCACGCTGAGGGTGCTCGTGTTGGTGGCGAGCACGGCGTGGGCGGGCGCGATGCGGTCTAGGCGGCCGAAGAGCTCCTGTTTGAGCTCCAACTGCTCTGGCGCGGCCTCAATGACGAAGTCGCACTCGGCGAAGGCCTCCAAGTTTGTCGTCGTGTGCAGGCGGGCGATGGCCGCTTCAGCCTCGTCGGCGCTCAGGCGCCCCTTCTCGGCTGCCCGGCGGATGAAGTGGGCGATTCGCCCGGTGGCCCGCCGGAGGATCTCCTCGCCGATGTCGTAGAGCGTCACGTCGAAGCCGCTCTGGGCCGCCACTTGGGCGATGCCGCTGCCCATGGTGCCGGCGCCCACGACGCCGATGTGGTGCAGGCGCTCCTCGGACATGGGTCTTCCTCCGTTGTCTTTGGCTTGTCGGCGGCTGCCGGGCTACCGCCCCTTGTACGTGGGCGGGCGCTTCTCCAGGAAGGCGCGCAGCCCCTCCAAGTGGTCTTCGGTGCGGCCGGCCAGCTCCTGCATGTCGGCCTCGTATTCCAGGGCCTCGTCCAGGGGGCGGGTGGCGGCGAAGTCGAGGGCCCGCTTGATGTAGCCGATCACCTTGGTGGGGGCCTTGGCCAGCTCCCCGGCGAGGGCGTTGGCCTCCTCCACGAGGGCGTCGTCGGGCACGACCTTGTTGATGAGCCCCCATTCGAGGGCTTCTTGGGCGCTGATGCGCCGGCCGGTGAGCATCATCTCCGCGGCGCGAGCCATGCCGATCAGGCGGGGGAGCATCCACGTGGAGCCGCTGTCGGGGACGAGGCCCACCCGCACGAAGGCCTGGAGGAAGGAGGCGCTCTCGGCGGCCAGGCGCAGGTCGCAGGCCATGACCAGGCTCATGCCAGCGCCGGCGGCCACGCCGTTCACGGCCGCGATGACCGGCTTGGGGAGCCGGCGAATGCGCAGGATGAGGGGGTTGTAGGTGTGGCGCAGGTGGGCGCCGTAGTCCATGCGCCCCCCTCCGTGGAGCCGTTCCTCGACGCTGGCCAAGTCCTGGCCGGCGCAGAACCCCCGGCCGGCGCCGGTCAGGATCACGGCGCGCACCTCGTCGTCACGCCCGGCCTGTTTGAAGGCGTCCTGGAGTTCGGTCAGCATGGTGTCGTTGGCGGCGTTGAGCTTGTCGGGGCGGTTGAGGGTGATGGTCAACACGCCGCCGTCCTTGGCGTACAGGATAGTCTCGTAACCCATGGTGCCTCCTTTTTCACCTTCACCGGAGTTGTTACCGCCCTTTGAACTCGGGCCGGCGCTTCTCGAGGAAGGCCGAGATGCCCTCCTCCTTGTCCTGGGAGCTGAAGAGGAGGTAGAAGTTCTTGCGCTCGTACTCCAGCCCCTCGCTCAGGGGCAGCTCGAAGGCCTTGAGGACGGCCTCCTTGGCGAGTTGGAGGGCCAGCGGCGCCTTGGCGGCCACCTGTTCGGCCAAGTCAAGGGCCTTTTCGAGATAGAGCTCAGGGGGCACGACGTAGTTGACCAGGCCGTGGTCCAAAGCCTCCTGGGCGGTGAGGAAGCGGCCGGCCAGGACCATCTCCATGGCCAGGGCCTTGCCCACGGCGCGGGTCAGGCGCTGGGTGCCTCCGGCGCCCGGCATGATGGCCAAGTTGATCTCCGGCTGGCCAAAACGGGCCGTCTCGCTGGCCACGATCATGTCACAGCTCATGGCCAGCTCGTTGCCTCCGCCGAGGCACCAGCCGCTCACCGCGGCGATGAGGGGTTTGGGGAAGGTGCGCACCACTTCCCACTGCTTGAACCTGTAGCTCTGGAGCATGTCCACAGATGTCTTGCCCACCATCTCGTTCACGTCGGCGCCGGCCGCGAAGGCGCGCTCGTTGCCCGTGATGACCGCGGCGCGCACGCCGTCGTCCTGGGCGAACTCAGTGAGGGCAGTGGCCAGTTCCCGCATGGTGGCCTGGTTGAGGGCGTTGAGGCGTTTGGGGCGGTTGAGGCGGACGAGGCCCACTCCGGGGCGGGGGCGCTCCACAATGATGTGTTCGTACATGGTGTTCCTCCGTGTCGCTCGCTGTTTCCGAGAGCCGATGATGGGAGCCAACCGGTCAACGTTCGCCGCTACGGCATTCGAGGCTCGGTCACAGGAAAGGGGGAGGGTCACGGCGTCGGCCCTGTTTGCCGAGCTCCTCTCCCGGTGCCAGTTTCCACCGGCTGTGTCAGCGCGGAAGAATCCCTCTCCGGCGCGGAACCGTTCCCGTCATCCGCGCTGGGCTTCGCGCATCCAGCGCCGCTGGGCCTCTGTGCCCACGATGAAACTGTAGATGACGGCCAGGTTGAAGCTCAAGAGCGCGGTGGCGACGAGGGAGAGGCGGCGCGCGTAGCCGAGGAGGAGGCCGGCGGTGAGGGCCGGCACGACGTGGACGGGTGTCAGGCGCGGCCGCGGGGGCGGCTCGTCGGGCACGGAGGCGGCAGTGCGCAGAAATTGGCCCATCCACGAGCCGGCCGCCACCATGATGGCCACGAGGGCGGCTTTCATGGCGTCTCTCCCTCCACGACGCGGGCGGTGAAGACGGTCACCAGGTCACCGGCGAAGCCCATGAGGTCCTTGCCCGCGGCCCGGTTCTCCTCGGAGCGGAGGGCCGCCTTGAGGCGCTCCTCGTCGGAGAACCACATCTCGAACATGAGGTAGTACTGGGGCTCGCCCATCAGGGTGCGGGTCACCTTGCTCACTTCGATGCGCTCGTAACCGGGCACTTTGGCCATCAGGGGCGCGTGGACGTTGAAGTAGTGTTCGTCGAAGGCGGCTTGGTCAGTCGGAACGCGGTAGATGGCAACGAGTTTGTACATGCTCGCTCCTCCTTTGGACGCCTGCAGGACTCACGGAGATGTCAGGTGGTCGGATGTGGCGAACAGCCGTGATTATACCGGATGATGGGTGAGGCACCAAATTGCCGCGGCCCCTCTTTGGGGGTTCCTCCGCGGGCAGGCTCCCCTCAAGAAAGGGGGCGCGGCCACGAGGCCACGCCCCCTGTGGGGAGACGCGACAGGCGCGCGGAGGCCGCTACCGGCGCCGGCCTGCGCGCAGGGTGATCGCCGTGAGCGCCATCACGGCCACGCCCAGGAGCCCGGCGGCCACGGCCACGAGACGGTTGGAGGGGGTGAAAACGATGCCACTGAAACTTTCCAACGTTACTGCTGTTGGGTCCGCACCGCCAGTTGTGCCCGCGACAATCGGTGTGCCGTTCAGCTCCCCGACTGAGGCGGTGGTCCAGATCAACGTGCGAGTGCTGAAGTCGCTGGTTATACTCTCGCCGCCGGCATCGCCCACGCTGTCCCAACATGCCGGATCGGCGTTGGGTGATGGTCCGGCTGCGCAGGTGGCAAAGTCGGGGGTGTTGTCAAGTGTGGCGAAGACGAAGAGTTTGACATTGGTCAATGGCACATCGCACGCTTCGATGGCATCAACGGGCACGGTGACTTTCCAATCACCTGAGCCGTTGAGCACGAAGAAATCGTAGTAGTCGGAGCAGACTTGTGACGAGTAGGGAAAGACGCCTTGATCAAAAGGCACAGCCGAGTTTCCGTGACTGACGATAATGCCGGTGCCGGTGCTACCGGGTTGTGGCTCTAATTTAGCAGCACCCAGCGTGCCCATGCCCCATGAGGAGACCGGGGCGCCAAGTCGCTTGGCCCAGTCTGCGGCAGAGACGCCTGATGGTTGGGTGGTATATTGTCCCCACCAATTATACGGCGCATTCGTTGTCCCTGTGCCAGCAAGGGCCGTTGTGAAGTTCTCGAAGTTGTTGGCATAGACAGTCGCTGCATTCGTACTGTTGTTCGTGATTGCAGTTGCCCCGCCACCGTTAATCGTGGTGCCACGAAGAGTGACATTGGCTGGATCTTGAATGGCCACAGGGCCTATCTTACTGCCTGATGTACCCTCAATGGTCACATCCTTACTGATCGTAGGTGAAGTGCCGCTAAAGTCATCCATAACAACAACAGTGCCGCCGGCTGCCACTGACTCCAGAGCTCCGGTGATAGGGTTCGTTAGGGCCGTATAACACGGTGTGTTGCCGCCACAACTCCCGCCGCTGTCCACGTAGACTCGGGTTGGGTTGGGGAGCACCGACAGGTCCTTACCTGAAGAAGAAGAGGTGTTGCATGTAGCACCGCTTGGGTTGTCACATCCCGCTGTGCCTTCATATTGGACGACTCCTATTGTGTAGGTGCTTGCAGTCGCGTTTGCGTGAACTACAAGATCAACACTGAACGTGAATGTTCCCCCGAAAGGGGCAAAATCATTTCTGTAAAAGTTGGTGTCTTCATAGTTTGTTACATCAGGACATCCGTTGGGAACTTCAGTATATCCTGAAGTTGGGTTCACCAATGTGTATGCACCTGACAACGCGGTGGGCACATAGACACAGATGGCGACGGAGTCATTTCCTGACCCCAATGTGTACTGAACGGCAATGGTGCTTTGTTGGCCCGGGTAGACTGAGCTGGGAGAGAGTGTGAAAGTATCAATGGCGAGTGGGCTGACAAATGTGTCCCCGACCACGGGACCTTGGGCGTAGATAAGTAAGACGGACCACAAACTCCACCAGAATGCAACGATAGTTGCGGCAATAACCCACATGATCTTGAATACTTTCATGGTTTCCCCCTTCCTTTATTATCTGTTTGCTCATATTGGAATAGACGCCAGTCGGGCCTCTTAAGAAGCTAATTGTGTTGAGTTCCCCAACGAGAGCGTGTCTGTTTAGGATGAAAGTGGTATCCACACCAAGTTCTGTTGTGACACACAAGTTATCTCAGGATGCGTAAGCGTCTGTTCAAATGCATTGTTGTGTGAACCTTCAATGTGATTGATGTGATAATCCATCCGCCAATGACACTAATGACGATAATAAGTATTTGGTAGACCCAAAGAGTGTCCGCCCGCTGGACCACCGTCCACCACCAGACGACTCGGCCGGCCCGGTCCACGAGCTCGACGCGGTAGACGTACGTCGTGCCGGGGCGCACGAAAGGGTCCACAAAGGTTGCGCTCTGTTGGCCGGGCGGGAGGGGGA
>Ga0256839_1004968_pt1 | contig 12583 bp, 16 predicted proteins | sample 354166metaG_FD_185968 | JGI IMG/M metagenome (GOLD analysis project Ga0256839, IMG submission 185968) | Hydrothermal vent microbial communities from Mid Atlantic Ridge, Atlantic Ocean - 354-166 | ecosystem: Environmental > Aquatic > Marine > Hydrothermal vents | place: Atlantic Ocean: Mid...
TTAAAAAATAAAGTGCTTATTCTTAAAAAAATAGTGAGAAAAAATCAAGGTGGAGACTTGTACTACCTTGAATTTTTTGAACTATTTTTTAGAATGAGTGCTATTATTTTGACCCCTTGGTGGCTTAGAGCTAGAGGGTGATAGAAAAGTCATTAATAGGTCTTCCTTTAAAATACAAAAAAAGAGGACTACAAATAGCCCTCAAATTTAGCCTGTACTTCTTCATCTTCAAAACAGATATGAGAATCCATATAGTTACAGTACACAGTAAAATCATCTTGATGAAACTCAAACAGTGCTGTATGCTCATCCATAAACTTATATGCCACAAGAGTCAGTGTCTCATAGATAATAGTATTAAACTCTATTTTCACATCTTCTCAAAAGTTAGACTCTATAGCCTCCATCACATCATCAAACTCTATACCATACCTCTCCAGTGTCTCCACCAAAAACCTCACATCCAAATATCAACCACCTGTAATATTTCTAAGGATATCACTTAAAATATTTTCATTCATACTCAACAATTTAAAAAATAAAGTGCCTTATGAAGAAAAAATAAACAGAAAAAAATCAAGGTGGAGACTTGTACTACCTTGAGTTTTTTCTTTTATTTTTTAGAATGAGGTGATTTATTTTGATACCCAAGCACTGTTTTGGATATGAAGCCCATAAACAAGCTTTTTATATGGTTAAACTCCTTTTTATGACCTTTTATAATAACCAGTAACTCATCTGTATTTTCTAAATCTAACCCTGTATTTTGAAGTATAAAAGCATTAGCTTTGATAAATGATGGGATGAGTGCTATGACTTCCTCTTCCCTGTTGTCTATAAACTCTTGAATCTTCACTTTTTTCTCTTGCTCTGCTTTGATCTTTTGTTTTTTCTTTAGCTCTTCTTCTTTTTGTTTGGCTTGGGCTAGTTTTTGGGCTTGGCTCTTTTGCTCCTCTTTGAGTACAAGTGACTGTCAAAAATCCTGCTCTAAAGCTTTCATAAAATACCCTGCAATATTTTTGATATTTTTCTGTTTTAGAGTATAAGTGATATTTCTCTGTAGGTACTCTGTGTCAAACTGTTTTAGAATAGTTTTTATCTGTATAGGACTCAAAAAAAGCTTGGTAGCCAAAACAGTTTCCAAACTGTTTGCTCAAACTGTCTGAGAAGTGTTTGAAACAGTTTTAAGGGCTTTACTCTCTTGTTTGTTTTGAGAGAGGATTTTAAAATATATTCACACAAGCTTTCTTCCCTCTTTCTTTTCTTGGTAGCTAAAAGATATATCTGTTTTTTGGCTTATCTCTTGTTGTGCCTTTTCTATAATTTTTGTTTTGATGTCATAGGGTCTATTGTACATACCCTCTTTGATGTTAAGTAAAAATCTGAAGTTCTCCATATCAAAATCTCTAGCACCTCTAAATTCAAACTCTTTTAGTAGTTCATAGAGCCTTATAGAATAGGTACTGTTAAGACAAGAGATATTTTCAAAATAATATTTTGTATATTTAGTTGCCACATCTAAAATAAAAGGTTTCACTAGTCTATGCAGTGCAATATCTACAATTCATTTATCATAAATCACCCCATCAAGTAGGGGGTATTGTTTTTGCTTTTCTGCCTCATTTCATTTAAAAATAACAGGCTTAATCATATTGGCTGTGATTTGCTGTAAGGCTGTATAGTTGTTGTCACCTAGATGACAACTTGTCATGAGTTCTTTTGTAGAAAATCTATAATACTCTGTAGATGGATTCTCTAAAGTTTTTGCTATCAATAAAGCAAAAATCTTCATCTGCACCAAACTTAACTGGGTTTGCATACCTATTAATTTATTGGATTTAATCACTAATGTTTTGGCTTTGTTCATAGAAAAGCATTAAAAAATATAAGCCTATTATATCCCTTGTAACGATAAGTCAATTTTTTCTTTCGTGCATATCATTAAATCTTTCGTACTTAACATTAATGATGTCGTTCTAAGCATTAAATCTCTCGTGGATTAACATTAAATCCATCGTTCCAAACATTAATAGTGTCGTGCAAAACATTAACTCTGTCGTGCTTACTCTCTCTGCACCTCTAACTTAAGCCACTTAAAAATCTGTAAACTAATAAACTATTAAAGTAGTAAAACTACTAAGTTAAAAAGGGAAGTAGTGAGGTGTTGTTTTTCCTTGAAAAATTTGTTTTAAAAAGGTAGAAACATTTTATAGATTCATCCTCATAGTAAAGTAGCTCTAAAAATTATTTTTTAGAGCCTTAGAGAGTGTTTTATGATTTTTAGAGAGATGACCATAGCTAGAAGTTTTAAAATCAAAATAGAAGTGATTTTACAAGCTTTTCTAAAAACTCCTTGGATTTTGGGCTGATTTTGTTTTGCATTTTTGAGAGAATGGAGTATAAAAACAGTAGTTAAACAGTTTTAAAACTGTTTCTTTACTTTCTAAAACTGTTTTTATGCACTATACCATCAAAGACCTACAAGCCCAAGGATACAGTAAGACACTCATTTATGAAGTGTTGAAAACTGTTTGAACTATTTCCAAACAGTTTGTAAAAAACAAAAGAGTGTTTGATGAAAAAGATATAGAAATCTTCAAACACTACAAAGTGTTTGGCTCTAAAAAAACTGTTCTAAAATATAGCACAAGCCAAAAACCACAAGAAAATAAAACAGTTTCTAAACAGTCTGAAAACAGTTCTAAAACTGTTTCAAACAGTAGGGAAGAGGCACTCTCAAAAGTCATAGCCCAAAAAGAAGCCATCATCAAAATAAAAGAAGAGCAGACACAAAAATATGCACTACTCAAACAAGAAGAGAAAAAAGAAAAAGAGGAGTGGATAAAAAAATATGACACTATCCAAAATGAAAAATCTGAGTGGGTGCAAAAATATTATGCTGTTAAAATGTATATGGTGATACTTTTAGTTTTATTTATACTTTCCGTAGTTTTTTTAACATATATATTTATTCAATATACTCCTTAATTTTTTCATTAATTATATTATTATTAAAATATATTTTATTTAAAGCATTTTTATCTGTTTTTGTTAAATTTAACTTATTTGAAAATTCAATATCATAATACGTATCAAAGATAGCTCTTAGAATTATTTTATAGTGTTTTTTGTTTATATATTGATCTTTATCTAAAAATGAAAAAATTAATTTTGAAATTTTTTTATCATCTATTAAAATGAGATTTAAGGACTCTACAATTTGTTCTCTTGTATTCCAAAATAATTCATAATGAATATCAATAATTGATTTTTGATCATAATAAATAGTATTATTTAATTTTATTCTTAATTTTGTTAATTCTAAAAGTTCAATTTCATTTGTAATAACATATTTATCACCCATTATTTCAAGTTCAAATTCATTATAGATAGTTTTTATTAAATCAGACTCAATCAGCTGTTTTAGTATAATTTCTGTATTTGGTAAATTATTACTTATTTTTAATAAAGATAAAATTTCTATTTGTCTAATTTGTTGAAATAAAAGCATATTCGAGTAATATGCATTAGGGAAAGCTATTTTAATTTTTTTTAAATCACGAATAAAAATATTTATTTTTTCTTTTATTAGATCAGATTTATACTGTACTATAGTTTTATTTTTACATACTTTTCCTGTAGGCTTTCTTCTAATTATTTCCTCTAAATCATTTGTTATAAATTCTTCTAAATTATCAATTAAAAGTTTTGTTTTATCTTCAAATTTTCCCTTAAAGAGTTCCAGTGTAACATCTAATACTTCATTGTTTTTATGTAATTCTTTATCATCAAAGTAAAATTCAAATCTTGACTCTAATAATTCATTAAATTTTATAGTAAAAGTATATTTTTTATCTACTGGGGTTACAACTAACCAATTTGTAATTGACTCATAATAAAAAATATAATCATTTTTTTCAGTATCAGTTATTAAAGCATAAAACATTGAAGAAGACTGAGAAAATGCTTTTCTTAAATACTTTACAGATAGAGAAGATTTATTTTTATGTTTGGTATGATATTCTAATAAATCTTTAAAATAATTTTTGGTTTCTTCATTATTAAGTATACTAATAATTTGAATATTCCTATTTTCATGTGCAAGCATATTAAATAAAAAATTCTTACTATTTTTATTTAAAAAAAGAGGTTTATTTTCTCCTTGGAAAGAATCAAATATTCTCAACGATGCAATCAATTTACCTTTTAGTATTTTTCTTAATTCTTTTTCAAAGTATAAAAATGTGGCAACATTTATTTTATAAAGTATATAATGCTTGTTTACATATAAATTAAAAGTTTTTATATCTGAATTTAATCTACTTTTTCTAACTTTTAAAAGATTAATTAAATTAACTTTATCTTTTTCATCTTTGCAGTTTTTTTTATTTTTTTCACAAAAAAATTCTAAGAAATCATTATATGTATTTTGTAAATTAAATTCAAAAATGTTTTCAAGTAATTTTGTTTGTTTATTTTTAGATGACGAGAGTAATATAAACTTTTTTTCCTCCTCTTTTATTTCAGTAGAACTAAGTTCTATTAAATTACTCTCATCTATCAAAATATTCTCCTTTACGACTTATCTTCCTGCAAAAATAAGTATTTGCATAAGAAATTTTACTATAAAAACTTTTTTGTTCTTTTTGTTTCCCCAAATGGTATTCAGGAAACCGTAAACAGCTATGTCGACTATTGACATTGACATGATAATTATCAACACTCTCATAATAACACCTTTCATTAAGAAAAGTGTCTAAAAACATTTGACTACAGGTTTTAAATTAATACAATTCAAATTGTCCAAGATAGATTGTGTTTTGCATTAACTTTATTTATGTTACAATTGCAGTCTGTCTTTAGACAGTGTAACGCTGTGAGATTTACTTTCTTAGGGTATTGGTCTCACGGCACCTCAGAAGCTAAACCAAAGCTTCTTTTTTATGTCTAAAATCTATCTTAATTACATATTAACGAACATAGCTTATTCATTTCTTAAAATTAACATTTATTTCATTAAAATAGTAAAATATGTGTATATTTTACTATTTTAATGCACTTATTAGTATGTAAGTATAAAATTAAAATTATTATATAGGTATAAATTACATATTTAATGAAACTTTATCTTACACAATTAAAAAATATCTCAAAAACTATTAATAGCATTATTTTTAACCTTATCCCTGTAATCATAATACCTTATCATCTGTGAGGTTTTATGACCTGTAGCATTCATGATATTATTGTAGTTCTCATTTTTATTCAAAGATAACTCTATAAAAGTTTTTCTAAAGCTGTGAGGGGTTATCTTTTTTTCTATCTGTAATCTATTACAGATTTTTTGTGTTATCTCCATGATATAATCACTTGAAATTGGTTTAGTAAAATTAGCTGAATAGCTGTTTGAAAAGGGTGTAAAAATATAAGAGCTTAAGTACTGGTGTTTTGTTTTTTCATCTCTGTACTTTAATAGAAAATCAAGCAATCAAGAGGGAATAGGTATATACTTGTATGACCCTCCTTTTTGCTGTATCAGTAAAAAGCTATCTTCTTGTAAATCATCCCATTTGATGTTTACTATCTCCTCTCTTCTAAGAGACAAAGCCAATAAGCCAAAAATAAGATAATTTCTTAACTTGGTTAAATGCTTTTTCGCTGAAGCAGACTTGACTAAAATATCTAAATACTCCATCTTAGTATATTTCAAAATCTCTAACAGTTCTCCTCTGTCAAGTGACTGTGTACTTGAATGCTCTTTGGTCTTTAGAGGTTTATAGTGAGATAGTGGATTTTTAGGGTAGTTGTAGTAGTCTATAAGATAGTTAAAAAATGATTTGATGATGTAGGCTATGTTGTTGATAGTAGCAGGGTTGCGTAAGTGGCTCTTACTGTGTGCCTCATACTTTGATTTTGACTCTCTAAAGCTATCAAAAACCTTTTTTACCTTGACTATAGGAAGTTCTCACAGTTGCTCTAGCTGTGCTACTTCTAGCAGTACAAAAAACTGTTTTAAAACAGTTTGATATCTTTTTTGTGTCTTGATGGAATTAAAAGAGATTGTAAAATCTCTGATCGTTTCATTTATATTTTGTTGTAGGGTAAAAATCTGATTTTGGGTTTGTAATTGTTTCATAGGTTTTGAGATTAGAATTTACTTACTATAATTTTTATTATCATAAGTAAAATTTGAAGGTAAAATGAAGAGGATTTTTAGTCCTTCTTATTATTTAAAAATATTCTTCTATTTGAATCTTCTTTTGAATTTTTATCTTTAAATTTCAAATCTCTAATTTCAAAGTTTTCTCTTGCTTCTTTTCTAGACTTCTCAATATATTTTGTAATTTCTGGAGTGGTTAAGCCACTCATCTTTTCTGCAAATAGTTGCCATCTTGTTTGTTTCATTTTTTTGCCCTATAAAGTATTCCCTTGCATTTGTATTAACTCTGCATAATCCCCATCATCTGCCTTTTTCAAAGCCTTGATATAATCATCTCTATGTAGATTTTCTTTTGAAAGTAAATTTTCATTCCATCTTGTAGGACTTAATCCATTTTGTTTAAGATAGATATTTGCTAACATTCTTGACCATCTACCATTACCATTGAGAAAAGGATGTATTTGCACCGCTCTGTGGTGCAGTCTTGAAGCTATCTCTATCACATCAAAACTTTTGTTCTCTTCCCAAAAAGCTAAATCATCTACAAGTTTTTTTATCTCTGTGCTGACCAAGTAGGCTTTAACTCCTATACTCAGTTCTGCTTGTCTTAATTTTCCTGCCCATTCCCATACATCACCAAACATCTCTTGATGAAGAGTTAAAAGCCATTCAAAACTAAAAGGTGCTAGTTTTTTATCAGGCACTAAAGAGAGATATTTTAGTGTAGCCTGTGTAATATTTTTGGCTTCATAAAAATATATCTCTTCCATAGTGTAAGGTTTAGAAGTATCAAGCTTTAAACCTGATATATCATCCAATGGTGTAGCATCTGCTATTTTTGTACTGTCTTTCATAATTGTATTAACTAGCCCATAAATTTTTTTGATATGCACCAGTTAAAAACTGTTCTTTAGTATCTTCAATTAATAACTCTAGTGCTTCACTTTCTAGCCCTTGTTTTTCAAGAGCTGAAGTATCTTGTACTAAAGAGACAATATAAAGTGCTTTTTCTTTGGCTCTTTGTTCCTTGAGGTGGTTGATATCTATAGTTTCATTTCCTGCAAAGTCTAAGCCCATAATGTTGGTAATTTTTTCAAGGGTACTCAACTTCACATCTTCACCTGAAAAAAACCTAGTAACAGTTCTGTTTCCAAGTTGTGAAAGTTTGGAGATATTCTCTAGTGTTAAGCCTATCTGCTCTTTTCTAGTTTTAACCCTTTCTAATACGTGTAATCTTTTCATAAATGATGACCTTTAAATATTACTTTAATTAATTATGCCATAAGTGGCTAAAAAAAGCAAATTTAATTTTGAGATTTTTAATCTCTTCTCACCAATGGGATAGGCTTAATGATTAGTGCTTTTAAAGTGAGTACTTCTGTACTCATTCCCGCAAAGGAACACAAGCATGACCCTGTAAGGGTAAGCACCTACTAAATAAAATACTTTTATCTTGCTATCCTATCGCCCTATCGGTTGTCTGCTCATCCACGACTTATTCCACTACGTTACATAAGCTTTCGCAGTGACCCTGTAAATCTTAGTTCCTATTTTCTTTTAAAATCACGTTGTGAAAGTTTGCGACCAAGCAAAACATAACTTGACCACAAGTGATAACGCGTGAGGAGTGCTAAGAGTATAGAGATTGTACATATTCTTTTCCACTATTTGGGGAGAGTTTGGCATATCTTAGAGTTTGTTTGATGTCTTTATGATTCATTAGCTTTTGAATAGTGAAAATTGGTGTGCCATTTATGGCTAGGTGTGAAGCGAATGTGTGTCTAAATGTATGAATAACCACTCTATTTTTTCTATCATCTCTCTCTAGTTCACTATTAAAGAGTTTATCAATAATGGGTTTTAATCTTCTCTGTATCTTTCTTGCTTCAATTTGTTTAGTATCTATACTGATTACATAATCATTAGCTTTTAAAAATTTAAGTCTGATTTTTAAAATATCAATAATATCTATAGTTAAAAAGCTTGTATAAGTGCTATTGTTTTTTAAATCTTTTAGGGTAATGATAGAACTTTTTAAGTCTATATCTTTCTTTTGAATATTAAGGAGGGTCTCCATTCTTCCACCTGTGCAAAGTGCTATTTTAGTAAAGATGTAAAGCAGGTCTTTATCTTTTAGTAAGCGAAGTAGTTCATTAATTTCTTCAATGTCTAAAAATCTTTCTCTTGCATTATCTATCTTGAATCTTTTTACTTTGATAGCAGGGTTTAATACTTTGATTAAATCTTTTTTCATCCCATAAGTGAATATAGTACTAAAGAGGTCTATAAGTTGATTAACCGTTTTAGCTGATAAAGTTTTAATTTTCTTTCTTTGTAAAGCTTCTAAATCTTCTATAGTAATAGTGTCAACTGTTTTACTTCCTACAGATTCTTTGATGTGTGGATTGTATTGATAACCTATACTTCTGATTGTTCTTTCTTTTGAGTGAAGTTTGATGCTCTCTATGTATTTTTGAGCTACTTCATCAAAGAGAATAGCTTTTTTCTTTTTAGATTTAATTGGACTTTCTATGCCTAATCTTAGATTATTAACTATTTCATTCCTTTTAGCATTACAAAAATGTTCTGTAATACCTTTGGACTTATCGCCTATTTTAACTCTTTTAAGTGTAGAGTTTTCATCTTTGTAAGTGATATAAAAAGAAACATCACCACTTACTTTTTTATAGTGCTGGACAGCTGAACCGTATTTTTTAGAATTTGTGTATGCCATTGAATTTATCCTTTTATATGTTAACTAAATAAATTCTATACGTTTCTAACTTCATTTTAGTAACCTATTGGTAACCATAAATTGAAAAGTATGAAAATATTTTATTAGCTATGATAAAGGTTAAACCCTTTGAAATGCCCTATGTGTAGGCTTTTAGAGAGATATGAGGAAATTTAAGAAAATATGCAAAATCATAGAATGATAGTCCCCCTCTTACTACCACTCCCCCTATTACTAGCACCAAATCTTTTAATACATGTATTGTATAGTAAGATACAATTATCTGAAGTATTAAGTACTAAATATTTAATCTTAAAAAATATAAAAATATGTTATCCTAATGTTATCGATATTAATTTGATGTACCAAATGTAAGGACAAGGAGTTTTATTATGGTTAAAAAAATAGTAATGAGTATCATAGTGGTAGTGTTGACAAGTTCTCTTAATGCAGAAAACTATTTTCAGAGTGAGAAGATATTAGGTTTGGAGATTGGAGCTTCTCGAATAGAAGCGAATAACCAATTTAGCCCACTTATAGGAGAACTTAATCACGAAGGTGATAATATTGAATTCGGTATACGAATTGGAGCTGTAAAAAAAGAGTGGAGAACACTTTTGGTTGTAAATTATTTCAATAGTGCAGATGATGATCAAGAGTATATTAGAGGCCTTTTAGAAGTTGATTACTTTATTATGCAAGATTCACTATTAAAACCATTTTTGGGGATTAATGTAGGATATATGAATTACCAAACTACTGACATAGACGAAAGTAGTTTTCTTTATGGAGGACAGCTAGGAGTTGTTTACCGGGTAACTAAAAATATTGAGATAGATTTAATGTATAGATATTCATTAGCAAATAGTGATAATGTGGATCATATTGAAGGTATCATATTTGGATTGAACTATATTTATTAAAAGATAAAAGGAAATAACTATGAGAAAATATGTATATACAGTTGTAATATTTTTATCAGCATTTATTTTTAATGCGTGTAGTGGTGGGGACAATTCAGGTTTGATATCGAACCCAAGTATAAAAAAAGCATCTGTAGTATTGGTTGATGCAGAAAAAATTATAACAGATCTAAAAGGTGAAAACTTTACATTAAGACTACATCTGATGAAAAATGAAAATGAAAATTTTTTGGTTGAACTTGATAACTTTGATCTACGTATAGATGGATGTAATATTGATACATCATCGCTTCGATTTGATCCTTCATCCCTTACTCTTGATGGCAATGCTTTATCTAGAGAATACACATTAGCATCCGGTGTATTTACAACTACATGTCTTGATGCTAAAGATAAAAAGTATGTATTTTCTGCAGATATGAGTATCACAATAAATGGGAAAACAGAAAAGTCAAAATTCATAGCATCTTCCGTTGAAGCATCAGGGGAAGGAGGAAACTTACCGACTACAGAAGGATATAGTTTCTTTAATGCAACTACAACAGATATATCACAGGCAAATACACCTTATACGATTAAAGTACAGCTACTAAAAGATGGGTATGCTGTATCAGGGAAAACAATCAAAATGAAAGCTTTCTCATCAACTTACGGTACTGTAAGTGTTGCTGAGGTTTTAACAGGTGCAGATGGATTTGCAAATTTTGACTATACGTCTCCAGCAGTATTGCCCACAAATGGTACTACTACTGAATTACAATTGGACTTTCAAGATGACAGTAATCAAACAATCACACAATATATTTTATTGACTTTTAACGCTATTGGTGGGGGTACAGATACAAATGTCTCCATACCAGTTGTTGTTATTGCAAATTCTTATAAGAATATTACATTAACTTCAAATAGTCAAAATATTCAGATGGAGATACAAGTATTTGATGAAAGTACCAATACGCCATATACAACAGGGAATGTTAAAGTTTCATTACCTGATAGTGTTTTAACTGGCACAAACGTGGGTAGTTTTACAGAGTATGTTGTACCTGTTAGTACTAACGGAAGAGCACTTTTTAATTATACTGGTCCCCAAGATCTTCAAAGTTTAGTTAATGCAGGTGAAACAGGAGCTAGTTTTGCTTTTTATCATGAAGAGAATTCAGGAAATAGAGAGGGAGTCACAGTAACTTATGATTTAAGTAGCAGTTATATACCAGCAAATTATATATTGACTACTTCAAGTGCTGATGGAAATCAAACTATGGGATTGCAGACAATGAAAACGTTTACACTTTACTTGAAAGATGATCAGGGAACACTGACAGATGATGCAGATATCACTCAAATTGTCATAGAGAGTAAAAATACACTTATAGGTAAATTAGTTGATACAGCTAATGGAGGAGTAAATGTTCCGCTAATTACATTGAATGGAACTGATGCCAGTAATAGTATGTCATTCCCTATACAAACAGATACTTTATCTGGATTACTTCCTATAGAAATTACAGTAACTTTTAAAGATGCAAACAGTGTGTCTCAAACACTTATTATAAATATGAATATAGTAGTGTTTTCTGGTCCTCCGACGGCTATGAGTATCTCATATGCAGGAGTAGAACAAAATAGTACTACTGCAAAATATATTGAAAAATTTACTATATCTGTTACAGATGCTTATAATAATCCAGTTAATTCAAGACCTTACTTAGCAGTAGGGTCGATGGTAGAATATGCAGTTGATGGTAGTAGTGCTACAGGAACAAGAACTACTATATCACCAAGACTGTGGCATGGAACGATTGATTCAAGAGGTGTATTGGAATCAACTGCTGGAAATAAGGCACAGTTTACAACAACAATCAATACCTTTAACTATGTGGATATAAATAATGATAAATTGGTTGTTTTTGGAGCAGGATTTGTATATGAAGCGCTTGGTAAATGGGATATTGACACTGTAGCAAATCAGTTACTTGGTTTAAAAGATGACTATTTCGGTACAACAAGACTTGACCTTGGGTTTGCTGTAGGGCATAATAATAGGCAAGATCTCTGTAGTGTAGACCAAAGAGAGTATGTGGGAAATATGAAGGCTAATAATTATCAGCTTAGTGATGCTGGTCATGCATTGATAGAGTTTGAATATGATTACCATTTGACAGGAAAAGATATTATGGTTTGGGCAAACTTAACAGGTTTTCAAGCTGACAATAACAATACTGGACGAATAGGTGAAGCAAAAAAACATACATTACGAGGTAATGGTTTAGTATCTCCAGAGACATGGACTTTAATAGGGGGTAGTACAGCTGTTTCCTTGCCCTTTAGCGTAGAACATGAAAATGCTCCCGAGCGGTATAAAAACGGACACTTTGGATTTTCAGTTACAGGTAATTGTATAGTACACGGTATTTTAGACTGGAGTAATCGTCATGATGCTAGAGAGTGTACAAATAAAGTTGGGTATGTTGATTTAAATGTTTCTAACCCAGGTGCAGAAGATTGTACAATATCGATAGATAGTATTAATGTATCTTCTGAATTTAGTGGTGTTTCTGTATTCTAATGTATATTCATGGGGGAATCCCTGTGAATGATTAATCTAAATTTTTTAAACTTTCTACTATAATTTTATAAAATATTTCACACTTAGGCAAACCTTATGATAGATCTAAAATATCTCCAAAACAACTTCGATGAAGCATCAATAAAATTACAAAAAAAAGGTGTAGATGCTACTGTACTTAAAAATCTTCAAACGCT